>Ga0194127_10000157_pt1 | contig 104921 bp, 111 predicted proteins | sample TA2KigC100mmetaG_FD_148624 | JGI IMG/M metagenome (GOLD analysis project Ga0194127, IMG submission 148624) | Freshwater microbial communities from Lake Tanganyika, Tanzania - TA2015036 Kigoma Deep Cast 100m | ecosystem: Environmental > Aquatic > Freshwater > Lake | place: Tanzania: Lake...
CCTACCGGCAGGCAGGCTCACCCCCCTTTTCCAAAGGGGGGCTACGTTTGCCATTTATAATGGAAATCGTAGGGCCAATATCCATATCTTCATGATGTTTTAACCCACTCGCTTTCACGAAGACCCAAACATATAAAAACCCGCGATTGTAAAGGTTTGGAAGTACACCCACCTTCCTTTTTAAGGTTAAGGTTAAAAAGAATGCTTCTTAAAGCAATCTACAAAAATCGCCAAAAGCACCTTTACCATATAGTAGATGGACCTTAACTTTGTGATGGATGACTCCCCGGCATATCTTTTACTCATTCCAATTGGAACCTCAGCCACCTTAAGTCCACATTGATGAAGGAGCACTAACACCTCTGGCTCCGGATAATCCTGCGGATAATCGAATGCAAATAATTGAATCGCCTTTCGATTCGCCGCCCTGAACCCGGAAGTGGGATCGGTGATTTTCTGTCCGACAATCAATGAAATCACTCTTGAAAAAATGGAGATGCCGACTCTCCTCACCACCGACGATTTGAACTCCGAATCACCGATGAAACGGGAACCAATGACCAAATCCACTTCTTTCTCTTCTAACGCCTTGAGGAGCTTAGCGATTTCCTTTGGATCATGTTGACCATCTCCATCCACCTGAATGGCAATCTCATGCCCTTTTGCAAAGGCAAATTTATAACCCGCCTGCATCGCCCCTCCGATTCCCAGATTGAAGGGAAGATCCAAAACGATTGCGCCGCTGGCTCCGGCTTTTTCTGAAGTAAGGTCAGTAGATCCATCGTTCACCGCCAGAGTATCGGCTCCGGGAAGATATTGTTTTACTTCCTCAACCACCTTCCCTACGGAACCTTCCTCATTATAGGCAGGAATAATCACTAAGATTTTTTGTTTATTTTTCATAAAATTTATTTTCAAGGTTATGGTCTTTTATCAAGAAAAAAAGGGAGGGAAGGGAAAATGAGTTGTGTAAAGCAACTTTTTGATATTTAAAAATTAGTTGACCCTTTTTAGACGATTTTCAATTTCCTCAATCCGACTATAAAGAACTTGAATTTTACCCTTCAAATCCAAGACCTCTTTTTCGAGAAACTCCCTCTTTGAGACCTCACCATCCAATTTTTTCTCTATTCGATCGATGGCAACAGAAATAGCATAATACTCCGTTTCAAGCCTCTCAAATCTTTGGTATACCTGATCAAAATGCGCGAAGATATCCCTGAATTTTTCATCGTGTTCTTCTAATTTCTTCTCAATTCCTTCAAAGCGAGCATCGTGTTGGTCTAATCTGGCTTCCACCCGATCAAATCGTTTATCGATCTGCTCGAACCGCCCATCGATCTGCTCGAATTTTGGCTCAAGTTTCTCTTCATAAAAAACCCGAAGGGCCTCCGAAATGTCTTTTTTGCTTAATCCCGCTTTTTCTTTCTTTTCCTTCTTCCTTTCCAAGATCATCCTCCATTTTTTATAAAACACCTTATCGTTTATTTCTTCAAAAGTCAATCTTAAAGTTTTGAGATTTCTGAGAAACCTTGGAAATCTTTGATTACACCGATTAGGGGCCGATTACACAGATGGGAAAGCATTGAGAATTCATAAAAATCTGTAATCATCTTTGAAATCTGAGTAATCAGGAGAGCGTGTGGTAGTTTTTCAGAGCGCTCAGTTTTAAAAGTTTAACGGCCTTTGCTTTCTCAGAAGCGAGGTTAGTGGACCCATCATTCACCACCAGGGCATCCGCCTGGGGAAGGTATTTCTTGACATCTTCAACCACCTTCCCTACGGAACCCTCTTCGTTAAAAGCAGGGATAATCGCTAAGAGTTTTTGTTTATTCTTCATCATCACATTTTCTATCAAATTGATCCTGCTTTATCAAGCCAAAAACAGACAGAGTTAAATGAGAAGAAAAGGAGTTTCATTGAGACGGAGATGAGTTAGGGAAGCATATTGGATGTTCCATTCTTCTTTAGGGATGTGAAAAGCCTCTTTCAATTTTTTCCACCCGGTGCTTTAAATTATCCAATTCCGATTCAACCGATGTTAATCGCCTATCAAGTTCTGAATAGGAAAATTTAATCATCGCCTTGAGTTCTTCGTGGGAATATGTAACTTCCTTTCGAAAAGAGGAGATCTCCCTGTCAAATTTTTCATTTAAATTCATTACCCCTTCTGCGACCAGTTTGATCTCATCTCTCAAGCCCTCAGCGGTAATGTGAAACTGATGAAAGACACGTTCTTCTAACCCTTTCATCTCCCCTCTCAAATTGTTTACTCCTACTCTGACCTCCCCCCTTAAATCATTCAATCCCTCTTTGGTGGCTTTCACCTTAGCTCCCAAAACAATTAATTCCTCTTTGGTGGCTTTTGCCTCGCTACTCAAAACATTCAATTCCTCTTTTGTGGCCAGTTTTGCAAAATTCTTATCTAAATACTCCCTCATCTCCTTTTCCATTTTATGTCTCCTTGTATAAGGATATCATTCGCGATTTTTATACCATCCTTTTGTAATTTTGCCAAGAAATTTAAATAACCATGACTCCTGAATTCTCTATCCATCTCTGTCTACCCGGATGGAATGCCATAACCTTTTCCGAAGGCATACTGACAGCCGGCCTGCATCGCCCCTCCGATTCCCAGATTGAAGGGAAGATCCAAAACGATTGCGCCGCTGGCTCCGGCTTTTTCTGAAGTAAGGTCAGTAGATCCATCGTTCACCACCAGGGCGTCAACTCCGGGAAGATATTGTTTTACCCCCTCCAACACCTTCCCTACGGACCCCTCCTCATTGTAGGCAGGGATGATTACCAAGATCTTTCCTTTATTTTCCATCATCGACTTTTTTCTCAGGATCTCTTCGCTCCTTGCGTAAAAATCACCGCTCCCTTCTTTGCCTAACAAATCTTTAATGGTAACACTTTAGCTTTTTGAAAATCTTTGTAAAATCCCTCCCGACCTCCCTTTGCCAAAGGGAGGAGGTAAGGGTTTCCCCCTTTGGCAAAGGGGGACTAAGGGGGATTTTATGATGAATCTTTTGGTCAATTGACTCGTAAAACTCCTCTTTTCAAAATGCTAAAGTGATACCCTTAATGAGGCCAGAAGGCCGCTTATGCCTTTCTGCAAGAACGCATGCACAGACATCGGAAAGAGATCTTTGATCACATCAGAACCCTCTATCTTCTGCGCTTGACTTTTTACCTTAACATTGCAAAAAATTGAACCAAACGGACATGGGTGAACCGTTCGGAAAGGCTTCGAGGCGAACCTTCAGGCCAATGAGCACCCACGTTTGTAACCCATACTGGAGTTCACCTTAGGTGAAATCCGGCCATTCCATTAAGACATCCGATTAACCGCCATTCGAAGCGTTGGAGAGCGGTTTACCCATGGCCGTTTATGCAACTGCAAGGTTTACAAAACCATCAATTTTTGCAAGCCCAATTTTTCCATTCGGGTGACAGATGAAGATGTGATCCCATTAGCGCCTGCGGGACAGGGTAAAGGAAGGGGACAGTCCTTCTATGAATCATAAAGGGACTGTCCCCTTTTATCTCGATTGTCTCATTTTATAGGTCAGTTACAACAGATTATAACGTCTCAGCGCCTCTGCCACCCTTGCATCTGTCTCCGCAAGAGCTCTTAGAGATGATATAACCTTATCTATCTTACCTTCCTCAAGTTCTTTCACCTTGCTCTCAAAGGGCCTTATCATACTTCTTCTATCCCAGATGGCAAAACCAATGGTTGTGACTGTGATCGAGGTGAATATGACTGCAAAAATCCAAAGAAAATTGAAGAGCTGGCCAATCTGTTTCCCAAATTGCTCGAATCGTTTATCTATTTGCTCAAATCGTTTGTCAATTTGCTCAAATCGTTTGTCAATCTCTTCAACCTTTACTTTCAGGGTAATAAGAAGTTCCCTGTCTTTTTGAGTAAATCCGTCTGACGCTCTAACAGGAGATGATAAGAAAAAAACCATTATCGATATTAAGAAAAAGACTACGCTCTTTTGGCAATGGCTCATTTAATGCCTCCCTGAATGATTCGAGTTTCCCGAATTGATTTAGTTCATTTTATCGTAGCAAAGAGATATATTTCTGTCAAATAAAACGTAGAGCAATATTTGATCACAAATCCAAATATTCCAAGCCCCAATTCTTCAAGAAAATAATGACATATGAAGATGTGGCCCCAGCCAGTTGGTCAGAGTCGTTCACTATAGTGTATCGAGTCTACTTCAGCCTGGTTATATTTTCTAATAATTCTTCAGAGACATAAAATCCTTTTTCTCTGAGTTCTCTCACTTTATCATGAGCATTCTTTATCAATCCTACCCTCTCAGCTTTAACCAAGACGCCGATGGTACCGGTTACTTTCAATCCCATATTTTCTGCCACTTTACGGGCTTTTGAATCGTCGATAATTACGCTTAAGCCTGTCTGTGTTGCCAATGCGATGACATCGGCTTCGCCTTTCCCTAAATTCAAATCTGTGATGAGAAGTTTTAAAAGGCTACTCTCAACCTTTCTTATCGAAAGGCATGGAAGGGATAGATTTCCAAATTCTTTGATGACCGACTCCGGTATGACAACCTCTTTGTAAATTTTACAAAGAATCTGCAGAAGGTCGATCCTCTCCAAAGCGATCAATGAAGAGGTATCAGCAATGATTAGCTCAGGCATGTTGTAGCTCTTTTTCAAGGTTAAGCTTTGAATATTTTATGGGTGGAATACCTTTACGTAACAGAATTTCCACGAAGGCTTTCTCCGAATAACCTGCTATTTCAGCAGCTTTTCCAAGAGAGACGATACCCTCCTCAAGAAGCTTTATCGCAAGAAACAATTTTACTTCATCTTCTTTTATATTCATTTCTGGAAGATTAACTGATATTCCCATGGGATCACCTCATATTCTTAAATTCAAGTTTATTATACCATGTCCTTTATTTAATTTCGAGTTCTGCTTTGGTTCCGGCTACGACTCCTGAATTTTATATCCATTTCTTTCGGATCATGCTGGCCATCGCTATCTACTTGTATCGCAATATCGTAGCCTTTCTCATAGGTATATTGGTAACCTGCCTGCATGGCTCCTCCGATTCCCAGATTGAAAGGAAGATTTAAAACGATTGCGCCGCTAACTTCTGCTTTCTCGGAGGTATGATCGGAAGAACCGTCGTTCACGACGAGGACATCCGACTGAGGAAGAACATGCTTCACTTCCCCGATCACCTTCCCTATGGACCTTTCTTCATTGCAGGCAGGGATGATTACCAAGACTCTCTTCTTAAATCCCAAAGATATTTTCTGGTTTCGTTCCGATCTATCCATCTGTGATGTATTGACCACTTTAAGACCCTGCAATTTCTTTAATTTATTGATTTTGATTTTTTTGATACCAATCGTATGTGATCCTCAATCCCTCCTCGAGGGAGATTCCTGCAGACCAACCCAAAGTTTTTATCCTTCTGATATCGAGAAGCCTTATTGGATTTCCGTCTGGTTTAGTAGGATCGTAATGAATCGATCCTCCAAATCCCGTGACATCCTTTACCAATTTCGCCAATTCCGATACAGATGTCCCCACCCCTGTTCCCACATTGATGGGTTCATTCTCTACATAATGGTCCATCAAAAAAACACAGGCTTCTGCCAAGTCATCCACATATAAAAATTCTCTCTTTGGCCTACCCGTTCCCCAGATAGTTACCGCCCGATCCCCTTTATTTTTGGCTTCGCAAAACTTTCTGATTAAGGCAGCCATGACATGACCGTCTTCGTTAAAATGGTCATGGATTCCATAGACATTGGCCGGGATGACCGAAATGAAATTGGTTCCATACTGCCTGTTATACGCCTGGCATATCTTAATCCCTGCCAGTTTCGCCATGCCAAAAGGTTCGTTGGTCGGCTCAATAGGTCCCGTTAAGAGATATTCCTCCTTCATAGGTTGTTCGCATATCTTCGGATAAATACAGGAACTTGCCAGAAATAGAAGTTTTTTCACTCCATATCTGTAAGAAAGATCAATTACATTTGTCTGAATCATAATATTTTCATAAATGAACTCGGCTGGATAGGTATTGTTAGCGTAGATTCCGCCCACTCTGGCCCCCGCAAGAAAGACATATTCAGGGCTTTCTTTTTTGAAAAACTCTGCAGCCTTGACCTTTTCTGTTAAATCCAACTCCTTGTGGGTTGATGTGATAATATTCTTATAGCCCAGTGATTCGAGCCTTCTCATAATGGCCGACCCGATGAGTCCGGTATGGCCAGCCACATATATCTTTCCATTCCTGTCCATCCCAAATGCCTTTCAGGCTATGTATGATGGTCTCGTAAAAAATCCAGCTCTGTCACCCTGAACTCGTTTCAGGGTCTCGTAAGTTCTTGTAATTGTTAGATGCTGAAACAATACTGAATTAAGTTCAGCACAAGGTTCAGCATGACATTTTTTCTGTTTTCTGACTTTTTACGAGACCATCATGTATGCTTCTCCAAATATTCTTCAACTGTATTCATGATGTATTCAATTTCCTCTTCACCGATATCCTGATGGACTCCTATATGTAGCCCATGGTCTCCAATATATTCGGCATTCGGAAAATCACCGAGCCTGTGGTTTAAAAAGCCAAATCCGGGGCACTGGGTGGGCATGGAAAGGAAAAGGTTCCTTGTATCTATCCCTTTCCTCTCCATAAAATCAACGAGTTGGTTCCTATGGAAAGGGGCATCCTCTTGAACGATAATGGGGAACGCATGAGGGCCAATCTTTTCATAAGGGGCTTCGGATATCGTATACAAATACTCGTCAAACCTTTTAAATTTTTCAATCATCTTGAGGAGGTTTTTTCGCTTTTTCTCAAGGATCTCATCAAATATTTCGAGATTTCCCAAACCAACCGCCGCCTCCAACTCGTTCATTTTGGAGGAGAATCCTATCCTTTCAAATTTGAATCGAATATCAATTCCATCCCCGGACTGGAATCGTTTATTGCAATACCCTGAGCTGATATTGAGCACACAGCTTTCACACTTACATGCTCTTCCGTGAGATCGGAGGGACCTCAGGATCTCCGCAAAGTCGGTCCTGTCTGTAACGACCATCCCACCTTCGATCGTTGTGATGATATGGGCAACATAGGTGCTGTAAGCCGCCATGTCGCCCAGGGTTCCCACATTTCGTCCTTTATAGACCCCTCCATGAGCCTCAGCCGCATCTTCAACCACATAGAGATGATACTTTCTGGCTATCCTCATGATCGAGTCCATCTCCGCCGGCTTCCCCATGAGGTGAACAGGCATGATAGCTCTCGTCTTCTCAGTAATTCTCTCTTCGATCCCTTCCGGATCGATATTCAGAGTCTTTCTGTCAATATCCGCGAAAACTGGTTGAAAACCAGCTTGCAGGACTGCATTCCCGGTTGCTACGAAGGAAAGGGAGGGCACAATGACTTCGTCTCCCCTTTTTGCACCGAAATCGTATAACACGGCTAAGGCAAGCGCATCTGCATCCGTGCCCGTGCTCACGGCCACGGCTTCTTTCGCCCCGACAAGCTCAGCAAACCTCTTTTCAAACTCCCTTACCAAACGTCCACTTGAGACCCTATTTGAATCCAATGCCTCCAGAATAAGGGACTTTGATTTTTCGGTAATCGTCACTGCCCCAAAAGGAATTCTCATGTCACTCCCACTTTCATAAAGGGTTTTCTCCCAGATGCTTCCGCTTCAACTTTTTTGTCAACCCTCTCACAATCCCGTCAAGGACTTCTTTCCCAAATTTCTCTCTGATCATGCTTTGATATCTTTCGTTACTATAATATTTAACATACGCCTCATCCCTGAACCTCAAAACATCCGCACTTTTGAGATGTTTCGTGGGAAGGGGCAGATGTTCATAAGAATAAGGTGAATAACCTGCCCATGTCTCCGGTAATCTCCATCCTTCTTTAATTGCCTGGTCATAGAGAGGACTCCCTGGATAGGCAGTGGCACAGTAGAGGTTTATAAACTCACAGTTTAACTCCATCGCCAGATTTAGGGTATCCTGCATGGAAGCAAAGTCATCCTCAGGCAGGCCGAGGATAAAGTTGCCTATTACATTAATGCCTATCGATTTAGTCATTTTGATTACTTCTTTTATTTTTTCTACCGTAATGCCTTTGGTAACACTCTTTAAAACTCTATCATTTCCAGATTCAATCCCATAAGCCAGCCATGTGAAACCAGCTTCTTTCAGTTTCTTCAATAATCGCTCGTTGACAGTATTGATCCTGGCATAAGCCCAGATATTTAGTGGATAGCCTCGTTCAATCAGCAGGTCACATATTTTCAAAACATGCTCTTCCTTCAACACAAACATTTCGTCAATAAACTTTATATTTTTGACACCATAAGTGCTTACTAAGAGATCTATCTCTGAAACAACCTTCTCCGGACTTCTATACCTTATGCCAGGTTTTCCAAAAATGGCATTGATACAACAGAAATGGCAATGATAGGGGCAGCCGAGACTTGTATAAATGACTGCGTATGGCTCTCTTTTCTGCCCTAACTCTTGAAAACAGTGCCAGTTATGGGCACGGTATCTATCCATGGGAAGTAAATCCCAAGAAACATAAGGAAGCTCTTTGTCGAGGTCTTCAATGAGAGGCGCTCTTTCGTTTCCGATTATCCCTCCATCTCTCCGATACCAGATCCCCCTGATCCTCTCCACCCCTTTTTCGTCATCTCGTTTCAGGGCTTCAATGAGTTCGGATAGGGTGTAAAACCCTTCTCCCTCACAGACAAAGTCTGTCGGCTCTTCTTCCATCGTCCTCCTGGGCAAAGCGCTGGGATGGAGTCCTGCCAAAACCGTCTTGACGGTCAATCCCATCCGGGCCATCTCTTCCAAAACTGTCTTCGCTCCGACCATATTCATCGTTGAGGCTGAAGGATTGGTCCCCGAGACAATGATTCCCACAAGAAGAGGGTTCACTTCGGATATCCTTTCCACCACCTTTGTGAGGCTTAGTTTCTCGGCCTCCACATCAATCATTTCAACTCTAATGCCCTTCATTTTGAGGAAGGTCGCCATGAGGCCTGCCCAGAGAGGTGGCTCAATGCCGGTCAGAGAATCATCGCTCAAGGAGCCATATAATTCTCTCTGACTTCCGGGTTTAATTAGAAGGATGTCAGTTTTGTCCATCAGACATTTACCCCGTTAGAAAGCCCCAGTATTTCCAAGGGTGATATACAGGCCAGTCTATAATTGTCCAGACATCGGCTCTCTAATCCCTCCTTTCCTCCCTTTGCAAAAGGGAGGGACTTCCCCTCTTTGGCAAAGAGGGGGAAGGGGAGATTTTCTGAAATATGTCTCTTCAATAATGGACTCATTAGTAATACCTTATTGAAGCTGGGCGGCTAATCATTGCTCTTTCTAACGGGGTTGACCCTTCTAAAATAGTCCCTTGCCATCTCCAACCTTTCGGCCGTACCGATGTCGAGGAGTGGACTATCCGTCTTATATCCATATACGCCCTTATCCAAAGTTTTTGGAATGAGGTCATATTCCAACGATTGTTTTCTCCCTGGAGGAATCTCCTTGAGCGCATCCCTGCTAAAAAAATAGACTCCTGCATTAATCAGTCCAGAGCCTCCTGCCATTTTTTTCTCGCTGAAATGGGCGATCTTTTTATCCCCATCTAATTGAATCACTCCATAATCTTTGGGGTCTTCAATAGGGGTGACAGCAACGGAGATGAAAGCCTTTTTTCCAAGATGAAAGCGATGGAAGCCCTCTATATCTACTTCGCAAAAGGAGTCCCCGTTTAAAACCAGAAATGGATCACTTCCTATAAATAACTCTGCATGTTTGATCGCCCCTGCTGTCCCCAGGGGTTTCTTCTCCTCAGAGATGAGAAACTTTAACCTTCCTTCTTTTTTCTCATAATACCTTTTAATAAAATCTCTCTTATAACCCGTACAGAGGATAAAACGAGTCATGCCATACTTTGCAACGTGATTGATGAGGATGTCCAGAAAAGGTCTTCCTTCGATCTCCGCCATGGGTTTGGGACGGTCACCCAGAACTCCTCTTAACCTTGTTCCCAATCCGCCGCAGAGGATGACCACATCCGTCCCTCGAAGGAGTGCATGTCTCATTTCTGTGTATGATAATTAGGGGTAAAGTCCGGTTCGTAGACCGCGATCTGGCTTCCCAGGGCTTCGAATTTGAAAGGCACCTGAAGAAGTTTATTGAACCTCTCTTTAACAGAAGGCTGATTTTCAGGGTTTACAAATAGGAGAATAAAACCACCCCCGCCGGCCCCCAATAACTTTCCACCTATTGCTCCTGCCTCTCTCGAAGCTTTATAAATCTCATCAATCTCAGAAGTGGATATTTTTTCGCTTAAGCTCCGTTTTAGTGCCCAGGCCTCATGCAACAATTTCCCGAATTCATAAATAGAATTATGGCCATTGAGAACGGATACTGCCTCATCGACCATCTGTTGCATGACAGTTAGTTCCCTTGTTTTCCGGGGAATATTTTCCACCTGAGATTTCGATATCTTAAAGGCATCCCGTGAAAAACCCGTAAAATAAAGCATTAAATGGCTCTGTAACAATCGTAATTTCTCCTTATTAAGGGTAATGGGGATCACCTGGAATTCACCCTCTTGATTGATGACGATTTTATTAAATCCACCCACGGCGGCATGTATCTGATCCTGTATTCCACCCTCTTCTTTAAGGATATCCCTCTCAATGTGAATCGCTTCGCGGGCTAATTGTTTCTTCGTTGGCATATTCCCTTTCAGGGCATGAATAGCGTGGAGCAGTCCCACAACGAATGAGGAACTGGAACCGATGCCTGTTCTCGCAGGAATGTCTCCATCGTGATGGATCTCCAGCCCCTCCTCAATCTTCATATGGTGAAGAATAGCTTTGACCGCAGGGTGAACGATTTCCGATATCTCTTTCACGCTTTCGATTTTTGAATAGACAATTCTGTATTTATGCTCAAAGAAAGGCGGGAGATACCTGCAACTGAGGTAGCAATATTTATCAATGGTCGTCGCCAGAACCGTTCCGCCATTCTCTTTATACCAATCGGGATAGTCGGTTCCGCCTCCAAAAAAAGAGATTCGATATGGAGTCCTGCTGATGATCATAAATCCCCCCTCCTTCCTCCATATAAAAATGGTTGAATCCAATGCGATTTACATTGTTTCCGTTCCCCCTCATTAGACATTTGAAAACTGTCTATTCCTCAACACTTGATACCCTTTGATGAGTTCGGAGATTCCATCCTGCAGGGAGAATTCCGGTTTAAATCCGGTGGCTTCGATCTTGGCATTGCTGACGATATAATCCCTCTTGTCCGGATCTTCTCCCACGGAAGCCTCCGCAAAATAAAAATCCGGGACCTGTTTCTTTATCTCCTCACATAACTCCCACTTGCTTAAATTGGCATCGCTCAATCCAACGTTGTAAGGCTCCTTTTTCATTCGATCAAAGTTTTCGAGGCCGTGAATAAATGCTCTTGCCACATCCCGAACATGAAGATAATTTCTTTTGAAGTGGGCTTCAAAGAGAACCAAAAAACGATCCGTGACCGCACGGTAGGTAAAGTCATTTACCAATAGATCCAGTCTCATTCGGGGGCTGATGCCAAAGACCGTTGCAAGCCGCAAAGTAATGGAATTTCCTGAATCAAGAATAAGCTTCTCTATCTCTACTTTGAGCTTCCCATAAAGGGAGACGGGTCTCAATGGAGTCTCCTCTGTACAATAGACTCCCTTCTCCCCAATGCCGTAACCACTGTTTGTGGTGGGGAATATAATCCTTTGATCTTTGCTTCTTAAATCCAGGAGCATCTTTATCGCATCGAAATTTGTCGTCTTCGCCCCGATGGGATCTTTGGAACAGAGAGGGGCGCCCGTGAGGCAGGCCAAAGGGAAGATAACGTCAACCTTTTTTATCTGTCCGGAGATAAGGTCCCTATCACGCGCATCACCTCTGATGATCGTTAAATTTTTATTTTGACAACAATCCAGCAACGAGTTCTGTTGGTATATGAAATTATCAACCACCACCACCTGATATCCTTTTTGGAGTAAAGCCGGAACCAGAATGGAGCCGATATATCCCGCCCCTCCTGTCACCAATATTTGTTTATCCATTTAAATCGCCTCCTGGCCCCCACGTATGTTGGGTTTGGGTTACGGCTACGAAGCCCGTATCGGTTAACGGTAACGGTTACGTAAAAAGCATTAAAAGACGACAAACGTAGCCTTTTACTAACGAAACGGGCCTCGTTACCCTAACCGTCAGACTTTTGTTAATGATACGGGCATCGTTACCCTGACCGTATGACGAAACCCTGGTTTTCTATCTAAATTCCTCAATGGCTTTAACAATGCTCTCCTCATCCAAATGGTTTAACCGATGTAGGTGCTCCCGACTCCCCATATCAAAAACATAGGTATCTTCAAAACCCATTCTTTTAATTCTGAATTTTGAGTTTCTTCTGGTCAGAATATTTGTGACCAGGCTGTCCAATCCCCCTTTATTGATAAAGGCCTCTTCAAGAGTGATCACATAATCATAAGGGCTTATACTTTCAGAAAACAACTCTTCATTCAGGGGCTTCAGCATAAAGAGGTCAATCACTCCGGCTCGGATTTGATGTTCGTTCAACAGGTTGGCAACTCTGAGCGCCTTATGGGTCATATAGCCTGTGGAGACAAGACATACCCTCTCCCCCTTCACCAATTCTTTAAATCCATTTTGAAACTCTGAGTCCTCGATACTATCATAAATTTGGGGCAGGGGTTTCCCGTCCAGCCTGAGGTATTTAGGCTTTTTTATTCGAATGGAATAATCGATAAATTTTTCTGTTAACTTCCAATCACTTGGTGAAAAAAGGGTAATATTGGGCAGTGTCCTCATGATGGAAATATCTTCGAGGCAATGATGGGTGGGCCCTGAAACATCGTAGCTTAAACCTGCCCCCACCCCTATCAAATTGACATTGACCTCTTTTAATTGGGCATGGAGTGAGAGGTTCACCCTGATCTGTTCATAAGCCCTCATGGTTAGAAATGGGGCGATCGCATAGGCATAAACCGTAAACCCCTCCAAGGCCAATCCCGTAGAAATATTGATCAGATTTTGTTCGGCTACTCCGACATTAATGAATCTCTCCTGATACTTTTCCCTTAACATATCCAGCCTGGGAGAACCAAAATCAGCGGATACAAAGAAAAGACTCCGGTCTTCTTCCATCCGCTGGTAAATCCCCTCTATGAGGATCTCCCTCATAATTTTGGATTCGCTCTTCATTTCAACTCCGCAACGATTCGGTCAATCTCCTCTGGTTTCAGATTCTTGACATGGCTTAATGGATCCATTTCAAGATGGGGAACGCCTTTGCCCTTCACGGTATTAGCAATCAACGCCTTAGGTTTCTCCTCTTTATCCTCCCGCAGGGTCATAAGAACGTGATAGAGTTGATTGATATCATGTCCATCCGCTATCTCTACCTTCCATCTAAAATTAATAAATTTATTATCAAGGGGATCCAGGTCAATTACATTTTCGCAAAAATCAAGCATACAACCCCTATTCCGATCTATAATCATGATTAAATTATTCAGTTTGTGTTCGCCGGCAAACATGATGGCTTCCCAGACAGCGCCTTCAAAAAGTTCACCGTCGCCCAACAGGACGAATACCTTCTCACTTTTTCCTCTCCTCTTCAGCCCCAGGGATATACCACAGGCTACCCCCAACCCATGGCCCAAAGCGCCATTGGTCGTTTCATATCCAGGGATGATACAATCCGGGATGCATCCCAAAAAAGACCCTTCCTGACCGACTCTTTCTAATTCTTTTTTATCAAAAAAACCTAAATCAGCCAGAATGGGATAGAAGCAAATGGATCCATGCCCCTTGCTGATAATGAACCTGTCCCTGCCTTCCCATTTCAGGTTTTTGGGATTGAAATTGATAATTTCGCCATAATATAAGGTAACAAATATCTCGACCGCCGAAAGGGAGGAGGCAATCCTCGTCTCCGGAGCAATCTTATGTATTTTCAGGGTCTCTTTTCTTACCCAGGAGGCCTTCTGTTTTAAGGATTCAATAAAATTGAAATCAAAGCTCATTTAAATCCTTCTCCGCTTTCCTTTCCGAATTTAATAGATGAACCACAGCACCTAATAAATCTTTTTTCACAAAAGTGGCGTTCGTCCTCTTTTTCTCTTCTGCCCCATAACCCGTTTCAACAAGATACGTCTTCATCCGTAAACGGCTTCCGGCTTCAATATCCGTATTTTTATCCCCGATAAGGGCCACCTCGTCTACCCTTAAATGGTTTTCCTCGACAACATCCTGTATCAATTTATTATTGGGTTTTCTACACAAACAATCTCCTGTATATTCTGGAATAACTCCATCGGGGTGATGGGGGCAATATAAAATATTCTCTATCTTAATCCCTTCGCTCTCAAAATTTCTGATCATATACTCTGTTAAACGGTGGAACTGCTCCTCCGTAAAATAGCCTTTTGCAATGCCGGCTTGGTTAGTGATGATATATATTTTTACCCCATGTTGGGTAAGTAATTTTAGAGCTTCAAGCGAGCCTGGGATGAGTTGAAAATCTTCAATTCTGCTGACATACTCTTTTTCCTGATTGATTGTGCCATCCCGGTCAATAAACACTGCCCTGATTCTATCCATCAATAACTCTCTAAATCCAAAAAGAATAGCTATATGACAATAATTTGTTCTCCCCTTATTCCCATTCTCTTTAATAATTCAACCTTTTTCTCCACCCCTATCAAATTGGAAACTATAATCTGGCCATTAAACCCCTTGATGTTCTCCAAAGGTAAAACATCATAACTTAACCATCTTTTATCACTGGAATCATCATACACTGCCTTGATCTTCACTAGCGAATGGGTAATAAGATTATGAATAATCCCTGCCACATCATCTGTACCAAAGAGGGCGACTTCATGAATATTATCCATAACCAATTTTTTAAGAAGAATTTTACATTTATTAATAGCGTTCATTGTATTTGTTTATATTCGTTAGAAAAAGATATCTCCTATAGACTTCCTGTAATATTCTTCTCAAGGGCTTCTTTCTTTCCATAAGTTCACTATAAAGCATTTTTAATAAAGATCTTGTTATTCCCAGAACAATAACTGGCTTATTGATAATGATGCTTCCTATCCTGATGGGTTCCCAGAAAAGCCCGCGCGGCATTTCCCATAATATATTTAGGGGGGATGTATCTCTTTTTTCCAACCTTTCAATATCCCAATTATCGATTTTCTTAGGAATAGCCAAGTCAAATATTTGTTCAGGGTTGATTTTATCCTTCCCTTGTCTCAATTTTTTTATGGCAGGATTCTCAACAAGGGGAAGGATGCGACCCGTCTTAAGCGCTTGAAGAGCGGTTGTTGAAACGTGTTTCCCATCGTGAGGACCGAGATAATTCCCCTGCCCTGCCTGCCCCGGATGCCACACATGATAGAGAAACTCCTCCTGATGCCATACTTCCTTTTTACCTGCATTGATCAACCGAAATGTCATCTCATAAGGACCACAAATGTGCCCAAGATAATCGATATGTTCATCCGCTCCACCAATATTGATAAGGTCCTCACGAAGCGCAGACATGCAGGCACCGTAATTCCGTGTGTGAAAGGGATCTTCTTTATCAAGTAAACCTGTTGTCTTGCCATTCTTCCAATTAATACACCCCTGACCAATCACCTCTTCAATCGAGGGGTAGTTAAAAGGATAAAATCTTTTATCGTTATTTCGGGCTTCATCCATATGGAGAACAATATTTGTATCTTCTTCAAATGATTTGATAATGCTCTCGATAAAGGTGGGGGCGACAATAGTATCGGAGTCACAAAAGGTAACGATCTTACCCCTTGCTAACAATATACCAATATTATACATGAGATGCTTATGGTAATATATGTTTTGGGGCATATCCATAACGATCCACTGGTCCACAAGAGGTGTCTTACCCACATTATCACTCTCTTTAATTCCCACCTCTATCTCCGAAGAACGCCTGTCATAATACTCTATCCAGATTACTTCATATTCGTCCCTTGGGATGGTTTGATTGGCGAGATATCGAAGTATATGGAAACTCTCCCGGCATGACCAGTCAAGCAAAATAATGCTTACCTTTGGGGAATAGACATTTTTATTAAAAGAAAGGATTTCCATCCCAATTTTCCTTTCACCATTAATTAAGGTTTGATGAAAATTAATTTTTTTTGCAATATTGGATCGTTCTATATAATCTAAGAAGTCTGGTCACGAACCAGTCAGTTACCCTTCGCACATAACGGGGAAGGTTGTAATATCTGTTAAAAGTCTTCCCAAGAATCCCCATCCATTTGTTAGTAAGCCGGAGAGTAAATTGGTTAGATTGGATCACCCTAACAAGTCTGAGAACAAATCTCTTCTTGGTAGGATCTGGAATACCATTCAATCGACTTATTGCCTCACGAATATCGTCATAAATAAAAAGCTCATAATAGGAGGCATATCTTTTAACCAAGGATTCACATTTTTTTAGACTCTCCTTATGTATATTGGGTATCACGATGGCTGCCGTGACAGTCTCTGGCTTCTTTAAATTATCCTTTCCCACCTTTATCTTCTTTACAAAATCTTTCTTTCTATAACCATATGGATCTTTAATATTATTCAACAAGACTTGCGATGTTACTTGCTTCCTTTCAAAATAGCTTTTCTCAATTAAACAAGCCAACTTCATCGCGTCTTGTTTCCGAGCCTCAAATTTTTCATCAAAAATGCGATTATCAGATTCTATGATTTCTTTATTGGAAAGATTAATGTCACCATTTTCAACTTTGAAAACTTGACTAATAGGCGTTTGATAGCTACGAATCTTTTGGTCGTGCTCAAAGACTACATCAGCCAGATAAAGGATCCTTCTATGCCCAAGATAAGCGAGCATCTGATACGTGTCATAGATATGGTCGTCAATCCTATATTTTCGGTACTCTTCGGGGCAAATTCCTATCTTCAGACATGCCCTTCTGGATAGAATGGGAAAGGTGCAGAGACTTTCCCGGAACAATAGGTCGTTAACATGAATCAGGGCGATGTCATCCGAATAGGTGGAATAAACGGCTGAAATTGTCTTATCCCAGCCTTTCGTCCGGATGATGACATCATCATTAATCAATATCAAATACCGCCCTGATGAGGCCTCAAAACAGGCCCTGTTCAGTGAGCCCATGTTTGAACCCTTCGGAAAAACCACCTTCTTGATAGAAAGCCTTTCATCCGAAATGTTTTGGCTTTCCCAATCATCATCATCCAAACATAAAATAACCTCAATCTCTTCAATGAAATATGCAGTATCCAGGATGCTCTCAAAGAACCTCTTGACCAATTGAGGTCGACCTCTCGTCGGAATTAGAAAAGAGAATTTATACATTTAACTATATACCTCTACCCAATTTTGTTCATCTCTTTCTTGTATCTCTCCGTCACCATCCTCGGCTCTCCTTCGGCAATCACTTGTCCATGACGGAGCCAAAGGGCTCTGTTACAAATTTCTTCAATATCCTTAAGATTATGGGAAACAAAGACAGTTGTAATTCCCCCTTTGATCAGTTTTAAGATAACCTCTTTCGATTTTTTCTGGAATCTCTCATCTCCCACAGAAAGAACTTCATCGACAATTAAAATCTTTGGGTCCGTATGGATGGCGACTGAGAAAGCCAACCTGAGATACATCCCGCTGGAATATGTTCTTACAGGGAGGTCAATAAATTCCTCCAATTCAGAGAAACGGATGATCGTATCCATCTTACGGAGGACATCCAGCTTTGTCATCCCAAGAAGAATGCCGTTTAAAATGATATTCTCTCGACCCGTGAGATCTTGATGGAAACCTGCCCCAAGCTCCAACAGCGGGGTAACTCGTCCCAAAACCGTCACTCTCCCCTTTGATGGCAAAATGGTACCGAGTATGATGGAAAGGAGGGTACTCTTCCCTGCTCCATTTTGACCGATGATTCCAATACACTCCCCCTTTTTAATCTTGAGGGTAAGGTCCCTGATAGCATAGAAATCGCTATTTACATGATTGCGCTTTTTGTAGATTAACTTATAGAAATTAACCATAAATTCCTTGAATCCTGGTCTATCCTTTTTCGCCGGATATTTTTTCCAAATATGTTCCAAATCAATGACAAAATGATTCATACTACTTCATCAATCCTCTTGCTTAATCTTCGGAATATGGCAAGTCCTAAAAATAATATGGATATCGAACCCAATAAAGCAATGCCAATCCAATTCCAATAAATCTTATTAGACATAAATAATTCTCGCCATGAAGACATGAGAGATGCCAGTGGATTTAAATACAAAAATAAAGTTCGGTAGATTTCCGGAATATTGTCAAATTTGTAAACGATAGGGGTAATCCAAAAAAGCACCTGTAAAAGGAACCCGACAATAAACTGGAAATCCATGAAATAAACATTGATCACCGATACGGCGAGAGAGAGACCGATGGTGATCATAAATTGAATAATAAGAAGGATTGGGATCCCGGTTAGCCAAATGATATCAACATGTTTTCCATAAACATATACCAGAATTATAATAATCGGTAAAGAAAATACAAAATGGATGCCTTGAGATAAAACGCTTGCTATGAGAAGATAGTGTTTGGGGAATGGAAATTTTTTTATAAGGCTTTTGTTTGAGATCAAAGATACAGTGGATGCACTCACGGAAGTAGAAAACCATGTCCATGGAAACAATGCAGAGAGGATGAAGAGAGGAAAGTTAGGGATATGAACTCCTAATATGATATTGAAGGCAATATAGAATACAAAGGCGAGGAGGAGGGGATTAAGGAGTGACCAAAATATGCCGAGAGATGTTCTTTTATATTGAAGGATTATCTCCTTTCGGGTGAGTATCCAGAGAAGATCTATTTCCCTTTGAAGTTTTGTCCGATCAATTTTCATCAAAAACCTTTCTACTTATTGGCCATTCCCCCTCGGAATGCCATGACACGAATATCTTTCATTTTGACGCTAAAATGAACACACACATCCCTAAAAACGGTATTTTCTTTGAAAGAAATTCTGAATGGATAACGGGGAAATCCACCGCTCTATAGAGCCGGATCTCAAACCCATTTTCTTTTAAAATAGCCTTCCAGCGCCAAGGGGTAAATGTATTGATATGTAAAGGATTGAGACGTAACACTTTTGAGACAATGATATCATACCAATTGGGAACGGTCACAATAATATTTCCTCCTCTTTTTAGGATCCTGTGTGTTTCCTTAAGGAGCCCGGGGAGGTCCGACACATGTTCGAGGACATCCAGACATAAACAGACATCAAAATGTTCATCCGGAAAGTGAAAGGATTCCAGTTTACCGCAGTGAAGAAAAACATGGGAGGGGTTCCCGATTCTCTTTTTTGCAAATTCGATTTCAGGCTGGCTGATATCAACCCCGACCAAAGTATGGAAACGGTCTTTAAGCCTAACGGTGAATTCCCCGATCCCGCATCCCACATCAATTAAAGCCTCTCCTTGCTGAACATACTTTAAAACATGCGTCATCTTCTTGTGCATCAGATGACGGGGGTTGTCGTAAGTGGAGATGATTTCATTAAACAATGTATCATTAAGAATTTTTTTCTCTGACTTCATGTTAAATCCAATCCGTATAAGGAACTACGCCTCGTCCGGGATTTCGCCCGGAAGAGGTGGCCCCTTGGGGGCAGTCTTAAAATAATCCTTATTAACTTCCCCCTTTGTAAAAGGGGGATTGAGGGGGATTTTAACAAGTCTCAAATCCCCCCCTGCCTACCGGCAGGCAGGCTCGCCCCCCCTTTGCTAAAGGGGGGTAATTCTGTTGGGAAGATATCGACAATCTTTTGTCGATGTTGTTGCGCTAAGCGCCTAATTTCCTCAATATTAAGATAGGAATCGTAACAGCCTGGTGGCTCTATTTTTCTCCTTCATTTTCCTTGAGGCCCCATTTGGGGTTAAAAATCCCTTTTTTATCAGCAAATTGAAGGCCAATCTTTAGAGCTAAAAAAAGATTTTTTAAGTTCTTGGATTTAATAAAGAATTATGTTTTTTGTTGTCTCATTTGAACGATTTCATATCCCCAAAAATTGCCAACAAAAGATTACAGTTTTTTTATAAACTCAGGCAAATATTATCCAACCACTTGCTTTTATTATCTTTTTCTCAATTTATGTAAAAGTTTACAATTCATCGAATTGATTACACCTCTTCACTTCTTGCAAGGCACCCAAAAGCCCTTAAAGTCTATCTTGATCAAGCCAATTTAAACATATAAGGGCTTCCTTTATAGAAATTAAGGAACCTATCACCCCCCTGACAATAGTTCCTTAAATATCAGAGCATAGATTCTTCAAAAATTTTAATAGAAAATAGGGACAGCGGCCATTTCTTTACCGCTCATTTTGCTGCTTTTATCCTTAATCTCTATCTTGAGCTTGTTCAAAAAACGCTACGAACGTTTTAGATCATCCAGTATTGTTCCTATTGCTCTTGCCATTTCCGGAATGTGTTCCGAGCAAACCACAAAAACAGCCTCAGCATCAACATCAAAATAGTGATGGGCGATAATATCCCTCATCCCTTTCGCCTTCTTCCAGTCAATCTCAGGATACTTCACAAGAAGCTTCGCACCGGTCAGTTTGTCGACCTGTTTTAATGCCTCCCCTATGGTAATCAGCTGCATGCATTTGCTGTCCAGTTTCTCGATACCCTCATCATCTTTGAGAAAATCGTCACTTGTTTTTATCGTTCGAAATCTCTTGGTAATCTGTTCCAATGACCAGATAATGTTAGCAAAGATTCCTACTATTAATCCCTTATCATGCATAAATGACGTCATGCTCAATTCTTTTTCTAAGTGTCTCGTTCATCTTTTCTCGCAGCCGGACTATATCGACGCGCCTACCGAAAGTCTCTTCAATAGCCTGTTTTACGCCGATAAGATAAAAGAGGTCGGGTTTTTCGAGATCGACTACAATATCAATATCACTGTCCTCATCGACATCGCCTCTGGCCCAGGAACCAAAGACCCCTATTTTTTTTACTTTGTACTCTTTCTTGAAATAATCTTTCTGTTCTCGTAAAAAAGCCAATATTTGGCTCGCAGTATAGTTCATCTCCCTCTTTCCCTCTCTTGTATCAACTGACCGACAAAAAGGAGGATGGGTCTTGATTCTTGACACAATTCATCTTTGGACTGACACTTAAGCTTATCCTGGACTTCCGAGACGACTAAACCATTCTAATCAGGAGTGATGTCATTTTTACTCCTGTGCAATTTACAATGGTGTTTCTACTAAACTATTTCTCAAAAGTCAATAAAATCTTAGGGTGGTGTCAATTTTTGCCTTTATTTTCTTAATCATTGTCTCACTCATTTGGCTTTCTCCCTGCCATATAACAGTAACCCGAAAACAATTTAAGGGGCTTTATTTTTGCAAGAATCATCTCCATTTGAGAGGTAATTTGATAGGTCATTCTCCCCAAACCATAGATGGTCATTCCATGCCTGGTTATCTTAAACTCTCTGACTCCAGATTCTTCAAAATATTTTCTAAGATTCCCTTCTCGAATTCTATAGAACCCCTTCTCGATTTTCCAGTTTCGGTAAATGAAAGCCATGATATAAGTGAGTGGGCATAATCCGTTATTCTCTCCCCCAAAACCTATATAGCCTCCGCTCTTTAGAATTCGGGTAGCCTCTGAAACGCCTTTTTGAATATCATTCAAATGGTGAAGGATGCCAAATCCATATACGATGTCAAAGGTATGATCCTTGAAAGGAAGATATTCCATATCGGCAACAACGCCCTGTCCTCCCCGCCGAAAAAGTGAGCGAATATTTTCGAAAGATATATCTATCCCAACAGAGGGGCCAAAAATGTCCCCTTGCCCTCCTTTCCCACATCCGCAATTGAGGCTTAATTTGGCCTTTTGAACTGGAAATAATTCTTTCAGCCGTTGGATATGGGTGCGGGTGCTTGTATTGATAATCTCATCTTCTTCTAATGGGGTTTTATGATCATACCATCTTTGTTGAGTTATTTTTTGCCTATCCATCTTTCCTATCTCGTAGGCCCCTCCTAATTTTGATCTTCAATGAAGGCATGTATAGCCCTGATGAGATTGACCTTCCCAACATTAGTCCCCGGAACGGGCTTTTCCCTTCTCGTCAGAACCTCAGTGATTTTGGCCTCTAATTGCTCTTCTTCATAGACGATAAAGATGTGATCATCCTTTCGCTCCTCTATGGCTTGGGCAATCTCCATCTGGTGGTCCGTCCCATGCTCCCCGTACTTCTTCCTCCTCGGAAAGATAAGCAGAGGGATTCCATACTCTTTACAGAGAATGATCGTTCCAATCCCCGCATGGGAAATCACGAGTTCGGACGTCTTAATGTATTCCATGGCTGCGCTGATCGGCACAAAATCGAAATGCTTTGTGTGTTGAGGACGATATCCTGAATAACCCTTCTGGATCAGGATATCATAGGAGGTATGGGAAGCAATTTCATCGGCTTTTTTGATGAGTCGATCAAACCCCTGAAAATGATTGCCGACGGTGACAAAGATCATAGGAGGCCTTTTTTTATATTAGTTAGATGACAACGTCCAGGACATCGTGGACAGAAATAATGTTCACCACATCGTGGATTCGGAACTTTGAGACTATGGATCGAGTGATTCCGTGCCTCAAATCGAATGGCTACTGGCGCTTAAAAGTTAAATTCTTGGACCTGGGTTCCAAGATTATCAAAAAGCTTCTGTCCACGATGTCCTGAATGTAAAATTTGTCCACGATGTCTTGAACGTTATCAGTTAGAAAGTAAAGAACCCCGCCCACAGGGCGGGGCTTTAAAACCTAAATTCTAAATCCAAAACCGAGATCCCGAAACAAGTTCGGGATGACAAAAAGACCAGAACCAAACCCTCTTGTCATGCTGAACTTGATTCAGCATCTGGTTGGCTTTTTTCTGCTTTCAGCAGACGCATCTTTCATCCCCGTCCACAGGAAGGGGTTTTCAGATGCGATTTTAATAAAGTCATATCAATCCGCCCATATATTTTGCTTTAGGGCCATATTGTTTGAGAAGGGGTTCCCACTGCACTAAGAATAAATCAGTAATCGGATAAACGCATCTTCCGGTCAGAGAGGGCCGATAGACCTGGGCGCTGCATTCGAGATAGATCAATTTGGCGCCAAAGAGGAGTTTCCCAAAGTAGAAAGCAGGGGCGGCTATTTCAGATCCCGTAGAAAAGAGGATGTACGGTCTTTCCCTTAAAAGGATCATAAATGTTTTTACGACCCCCTTTATAAAAGCCAACGGACCTCTGAAGATGTTTTCCACATAATAGGCGTCTTCCCGGTTCATCGTGGTCACCTCTCGATAGGTCACCAGAAATTTCGGATAGCCTTCGAAGGCCTCCCATAATTGAAGCATCTCAGTATAATGTCCACCCGCGGAACAGATAAGTCCGATCTTTTTCTTCTTTTTCATTAAATTGCCTAATAAATAACTCTCAAATCCCCCCATCCCCCCTTTGCTAAAGGGGGGTAAGTGGGGGTCTCCAATTTTCATGGTTCGATGGTGAGGCTTCACCATGAAGGATTACTGGAAATTTACTTAGTTCTTTCAATCTCTTAAAGAAATCTCCTTGGCGCTAATCCCGAACCGTTTAAACCAGCTAAAAATCTCTCCGAACGAAACTTTTCTCAGCCGGCTCAAGCTCCTTCTTTTTTCCCACATCTTGGGAAGGCCACGAAACCCAGATCCATAAGCCTTGATTAAAATCCCAATCAAATGCCATGGAGAATATATTTGAGTAAATTTTCCAGCCGCCCCCCGATGGCTAAGCGCCCCGTAGGCCTGAAACGCAAAACGCCAGATCGTAAAAAAAGGGGTAAAGAGAAGAAGGGGCAATGGAAAGTATTTGAGGGTGATCCAGAAGCGATTTCTCTCGACATAAAAAGCCTTGAAGGGCGAATGTTGCCCTCCGGTTCCGGAGTTTTTATGATAAAGGATGGCTCTGGGAACATAACAGCCTTTCCAGCCTGCCAACCGCGCTCGGATTCCGATTTCGGCATCATCCGCATATGCGAAAAAATCTTCGTCAAACAGCCCGATCTCATCAAATACCTTTTTCCGGTACATGGCCCCACAGCCCGGAGGAAAGAAGATCTCTTCCACCTGCTCAAATTGTCCCTGATCCTGTTCAAATTGACCCTTTGCCCGACTCAATCCATCCCAATAAATGAGCTCCCCAACTGCTTCAATCTGGTCTCTTTTGTAATAAGAATAGATTTTAGACCCCCACATACCTATCTGGGGGTTCACATCGATCGCCTTCACCAATTCTTCGAGCCAGTTAGGGCTGACCCATGTGTCATTATTCAAAAGAACGATATACTCCCCTCTCGCGGCTCGAATGCCAACATTATTGCCTCCTGTGAAGCCAAGATTGATTTCGTTTCGGATGATCTGAACGAATTCTCCGTATCGCTCCCGAACGAACTCCACTGACCCATCTGTCGAGCCATTATCCACCAGGATTGTTTCAAAATGGGAATAGGTCTGATCCTTCAGAGAATCGAGACATTCCTGAAGAAATCTCTTCCCATTCCAGTTGGGGATAATGACAGATAATAGGGGCTTCATCTTCTCCTCATCTCAAGCCAAGGATCTGATCCACCCTTGCAAACTTGAAATGGTTTAAAAGGAACTCCAATTTTTTCAGGGCAGAATGAATTCCATAATAGGAGATTAAACGATTGGTAAAAGAGAGCTTCAACCTCGGGGTTTCTGCATAACCTTCCCAGGGATGAAAATAGAGCAGGAACGGCTGTTTTCGATTGATTCTCCTTAATCCCCAGAGAAGGAATGAAAATGGAAATATTCTCAAATAGAACCCTCCAGCAATGGGGATCTTCAGCTTTCCCAGCTTTAATGGAGGGGTGGGAAACTCCATGAGGGGACTGGTCGGATCTTCCTCTCTAACATCCTCCAATGAAATCCGGTAAGGTTGCATCGGCGCTCCGCTCACCCCGTAGAGAGGATTTAATTTTACCGGAAAGATACTGGCATCATATTGATAGCCATGGTCTATGAGAACTTTGAGTGCCCATTTTGTCCGATTATCAAGGGAGAAGCAAGGGGCTCGAAATCCCTTGATCTGCACCTTTTCAAGAATTCCCTCCATGACGGAATGGAAACGCTTCAATTCTTCCCGAAAAAGGTCTTCGCTTAACTTCCACAAGGGCTGATGCGAAAATCCATGACATCCGATTTCATGACCTCTCTCAAAAATTGAACGAACAAGATCGGGATGACGTTCCGCAACCTCTCCAACAATAAAAAAGGTTCCTTTTGTCTGATAACGGTCTAACAGGTCAATAACTTGTTGGGTGGCTTCCGGCGCCTGAAAAAAAGGAGGCCTTTGTCCCCCTAACAATTCAGAGTGAAACCACTCCTCTGTATCAATGGCTAAGGCGTTGATCATGGATATCACAATTCTGCCCAAAAAGTAATGGGTTAGGGCTATGAAGCCAGTTTGGATTGATAGTCAACCGGTTATGGGTGACGATGCTCGTATCGAAGCAAGAGGCTCGAAAAACGAAGCTCGAGCATCCAGATTCTATTCGCGAGTCTCGATACGAGCTTCCACAACGACAAACGTCATTTTCAATTTAACGATACGCCTGCCTGCCGGTAGGCAGGGGCATCGTTACCTTTTCAACATTACTTTTACGCAATTATATCACATCCGTATCTCCCCAGTTGACATACCACCCTTTTGGGTCCAATAGCTCCTTGTCTTCTTCATGCGAATATAGCATGAATAGAAATGTTTTGGGACTCCGAAGAAACCCCTGTTTCCTCAATAGGTGATAATAGGGATGCACTTCAGGGACCATGAAACCCAGCAGGTCAACCCCCTCCCTTTGGCTGTATGTGATCCCTTTCTCCACCAGAGCCGTTAAAGCATCCTCATCGAGCGCTAACAAGTCCACGATCACAGCGCTATGAAATGCAAGGAGATCCACCTTTCTAAGAATGATAAACCCTCTCATCTCCCCTTTTTCGATAGCCCGGTAAATGGTATAGTTTCGTGTCGGATGTCGGAAATAACGCCAGGCCATATACTCCCGATCCCGAATTCCCATGTTGGGGTAAAGGGAAATGGCCCTACCCAAAAAATACTCAAATTGGTTATCCAGTTCCCCAATTTTTTCGATTTCAATCCTTCCATCTTCTTTTCTTCTCCTCCTGACAAAAAGAGGGTTATATAAAATTCTTGCCAATCCACCGATGAGAAGACTGAAGGGTAAAAAATGGAGGTAACGATTTATGATACCACAAAATCGGATGGGGTAAACGAGAACAGGGAGTCTCACGATCTCCTGCCATCCGATCTTTTTAAATCCATGAATGGTCTCCTTCCGGATGGGATAGGCAGTGGTGAAGGAGTTTCCTTCATCTTTAACACGCCGGATCGCATATCTTCCCAACTCTTCAAAGATTCCTTTTCTCCGATAAGCAGGGGAAACCATCAGGTCAACAGAGAGCGTTCCACGGACCACTTTCCTATGAACAGAAAACTGCCTTGGAAGATCCGCAAAATGACCGATGATCTTATCGCCATCCTCCACGATATAAATCAGGGCTTTCCCGACTGGCCCTTCCATAAACTCCCACTGCCAAAATCTGGGATCCAATTTGTCTTTTTCCATCTCGCCGAAGACAGTCCTTCTGAGAGATAAAACCCCCTTCAGGTCTTTCTCATCCCCCTCCCGAACTTTCCAGCGATGCACTCCGTCCTTCATTTTGCTTCGCATTCCTTTTGATGCGCTTTTTCCCCTCTTTTCTTTTTCTCGCTATAAGGGCGACACGCTAAATAAAAATTTATCCCCAACAGGCAGAAAGCTAACAGCCCAACGATAAAGAGGATCTGGACCATGGTCTCATGGAACAAAGCAATGGCTCCGACCTGAATGACGGTCATAAGGGATAAGGGATAAAGGAAGATGTTTCGACGGGTGGCGAGGTGATAATAGAGCAAAATGAAGGTCAGTGAAAAGAAGGTCATATTGATCGAAAATAACCTGATCAAAGGACCGCATTCCGGATAGAGCTTTCCGGTGAGCATCTGGGTGATCCGGTCAGGGAAAAGATGAGAGATAAGAATTCCCGGGACACAGAGGGCGCCTGCCACCATTAACCCCCGGATCAAGACCGGTAAGGTCTCCTTTTTCTGAGCATCCAGTAAGGAAACCTTCGGAAACATGACCATGACCACCGGAAGGGGAAGAAAGAGAATTATTTTACCCACCATTTGAGCAATGGAATAATAACCGGCCTCCATCGGGGTGAAGAGATGTTTGACTAAAATCAAATCAATCTGTGTTAATGTCATAAAGCATAAAAGAGTCATTCCCACGGGGAAAAAATAGCGATAAGCTTCCAAAAGGGATGAAGAGTCGTCCAGGATCGGGTATGCCTGAGAATGGGCCTCCCCCTCTTCCTTTCTCATCGAAAACCTTATCAGGATAAGGGAAAGAAAGGTCGTTACAAAATAGGCGATGGCGATTGACCCCATGGCGCCCAGTACTCCCCATCCTCCGACAACCAGAAGGATGCCCACGAGCAGTTTAAGCCCTCCATTGAGAATCAGGTTAAACGCCAATAGTCCAAATTTTTGCAGGCCCTGCAGTCCGCCCCATGGAACCGGTGCGATCATGGCAAAAAAAAGGATCACCCCCGTAAGGAGGATGACCCCGGGGGAAGAAATCTGGAGGAAGGCGGAAAGAAGGGAGCTTCCCAGGGCTATCGCTAAAAAGAAAAAGAGGGCCACAGCCACCATCACCAGGAGGAAGTGTTTGAGGAAATCTTTTGTCTGCCGGTGTTGGGACTTGGCCTGAAAGACGGAAACAAATCTGGTAATGGTGGTTTGAACGGTATTGGCCGGCACTGTGATGAGCATAAAAAGGGCCATCAGGGCATTGAGTTGCCCGTAGTCAGCAGGGGTAAGGTGCCGGACCATAAAAAAATGATAGAGCAAGTTAAACAGGTTGAAGAGACCGATACCGATGAACATCAGCCCTGTGTTTTTGAAAAACTCGTCTTTCAACTTAATATATCACCTCGTAAATGACCGATTCCCGATCCGCCTCTCTGAACACCTCTTTCAAATCTTTTAATTGAATTCCTTCGATAAACCCTCGATTTCTCTCCCGGGTATTTTTATCGACCAGAATATATTGAACCCCCTTTGCTCTAGCATAACGGATAACCTTGTGATAGGGTTCCAGAGGACCTCCAGGTTTGGAAATTTCCTTTGGCAACATCATAAATTCCCGGTCCGCATAGAATGTCTCTTGAGGGCTATTGGACATGATGATGGCATCCGAAGGGGTGTTCTGCTTCAGCCAAAGCCCTACCTCTTTCTGGATGGCGCGATGCCTCCGCTCGGGTTTTAAACTCTGGGGCATTTGAATTAAAATAACTAAGAGAACAAACCAAAACAGTGCCTTTTCTGCATCGGAAAATTTTATCTTTTCCAAATACCTTCTTATTTCCAGAATGCCTGCCCCAGCCCAAAAGAGAGAAAGGGGGATCATGGGCACCGAAAAACGGATGGTGGAGGGCAGAAAGGTCGATAAAGAAAGCAAATGGAAGAGCACCAGAGAGGCCAGGAATAACTCATAGGCGATGCCTTCTCGCCTCATTCTTATTAGCCCGAAAAATAAAATAAGCCACAATAAAAAATGGTAGGCTCTCAGGTAGTGGTAGGCCACAGAAGGAAAATGGTGAACGATATTTCTGGTCATCCAGATGATTTTTGAATTCTTCTTTTCGGGATGATCCTGCTCAACTCCTTTTGAAGGGTTAATCTTCTCTATGCTCTTTTTAAATAATTGAGATTGCGCTTCAACGGCCTTCTTGCTAATTAGCCACTGACCTGTTTCATGGTGAACATAGATAACGTATGGGAGCCCAAAGATAAACATGCTTGAAACTAAAACTCCGATCGAAGCAAGTGTTTTAAACCACCTCTTTCTAAGAAAACCATCCATGACGATCCAGGCCAGGTAAACTAAAATGTAGCCAATTGCTTCCGGTCTTGTGAGATAGGCCAGGCCAAGGGAAAATCCTGATAAAGCCATTCTCCATACTTTATCCCTTTTCAGTCCTGTCCAGAAATAATAAACCGATAGGACCAACAATCCCCAATAAGTGGCCTCGGTGAGCATCATTCCGGAGTAAATCACCAGGTAGGGATGAAAGGTGTAAAAAAGCGCCGAAAAGATAGCTCCTTTTTGACCGATTGCCTCTTTTACTAAATAAAAGAGGGGAATGATGGTCAGGGTACCGAAAAAAAGTGAGAGGAGTCTTCCCGTTATTTCAACATGTGCGGTATCCATTGAAAACAAAGAGATCAGGAGAGGATAAAGAGGATGGCCAGCGATAGATAATCCTTTTGTAAACTGCCCCTTTAAAAAATCCCTTGCCATGAACCCATAGGCCGCGCTGTCATAAGCGATCCCCTGCGCCATCAGGACGGCATAGAGCCTTAGGATAAAGGCGATTCCGATGAGAAAGAAGAGGATTTGTCTCTCATTAAGGCTATTAAAAAAAGAAATAATTTTATTGACCATCTATTTCAGTCCTCTGCCTTAAGAAAATGCCTGATGATGATTTAGTTGTTCCTGGATAGCCATACAGAATGGCGGCGCCTTTCCCGATAAAAAGGTATTTAATACAAACGCAATTAATTTATTGTCATTCCCAAATTCGAGATTCCGAAACAAGTTCGGAATGACAGGCTTTTTCTTGTCAGGCTGAACTCGTTTCAGCATCTCATTTAATGCGTTTGTATTAATCTTATGTTTCTCAAAAACCTCGGTTAATCTTGCAAGCTTATTGATCATCTTTAGAATGATAACCTAACCATGTTGGCGTATTTTCATTAGCCCATTTCCGGTATTCCCTGGTAGTCCCAAATATCCGGTAAGGCACTTCATCAATGACAGGTGATTTCATCGGTAAAAATCCCAACTGAATTCGCTCATAAACTGTGCGAGAAAGACCATCCTCAAAGTCAAATCTCAATTGTTCCTCTTCGCTTATCCTACCTATCTGATAGGTAACTTTTCCCACTTCTTATCCCCGCTTTCCGTCTGAAACACTCTTGCGAGATGCGTCAGGAAATGGGACTACTCTATTTCCTGCGATGACCTCTTCTTTGTCTTTTAGGTATTCCGTTATGATATAAATTAACCCCTCTTTATAAATCATTATTCCATCCTACAGAATTTTTTTCAAAAAACCGATAATTTTCTCACTGGCTTTGCCATTGCCAAAGGCATTCGGCGCTTTCCTCGGGAATTCTCCATCTCTGGCTTGACACACCCCTTCAATAATCTTTCCCGTCTCTGCTCCTACTACCACATTCCCTCCGCTCTTGACCGTTGCAATCCACTCCGTCTCCTCCCGTAAAGTGATACAGGGGACCCTGAACCAGTAGGCTTCTTTCTGCACGCCTCCGGAGTCGGTCAGAATGGCCCTGGCATGCTTTTCCAAGGCTAACATATTGAGGTAGGAAACAGGATCGATGATCTTAACATTTCGGGTCTCTTTGGAAAGACGGTGAATGCCGATCATCTTTCTCGTTCGGGGATGAAGAGGGAGGATGACAGGAGTATCTTTTCCAATTTCATTTAGGGCTTTTAAAATGGATTGAAGCCTTTTAGGATCATCCGTATTTTCGGCGCGATGAAGAGTCACTAAATAATATTGCGGATTGCGGATTGCGGATTGCGGATTGAGAAGATTTAAATCTTTAAGAATTGTCGATTTTTGTTGAGCTAACTTGGAATAGTAAAGTATCGAATCGTACATGACATCGCCTACGTTTTTGACGATCTTTCCTTTACCGTTCCTGATCCCTTCCTTCAACAGATTTTGAACAGCTTGAGCGGTGGGACAGAAGAGAAAAGTGGAGAGATGATCGGTGATAAGACGATTGATCTCCTCCGGCATCCTGCGGTTATAACTCCTCAATCCTGCTTCCACATGGGCGACCGGGATATTCAGCTTGGCAGCGGCCAATGCTCCGGCCAGGGTCGAGTTGGTATCGCCGTAAACAAGAACCGCTTCCGGTTTTTCCTTTTGAAGAACGGCCTCAATTCGTTCAAGCATGATTCCGGTCTGTTTCCCATGAGAACCGGAGCCCACTCCCAGATGGTAATGCGGCTTAGGAAGGTCAAGTTCTTCAAAAAAGACCCGATCCATCAGATAGTCGTAATGCTGGCCTGTGTGGATTAATATTTCTTCAATCTTCTTCTTGGATGTTTGAATGGCTCGGCTGACGACAGCGGCTTTAATAAATTGTGGTCTTGCTCCGACAATAGTGACAATCTTCATGAAATCGCCTTTTTCAACATGGAATAATGGTTACCCCTCTCTTGTTTTTCTTGTATCTCTTTCCGCAGGCTTTGCAGACTGACTTTCCTGACCGAAATGTAATTTCCGCAGCACATTGGCAGACCCACCCCATGATTTTTCCTGGATTTCCATAGACTAGAGCATAATCCGGAATGTCTTTAGTCACGACAGATCCGGCCCCGATAAAAGCATATTGACCAATCGTATTACCGCATACAATCGTTGCATTGGCCCCGATCGTCGAGCCTTTTCTGACCAATGTCTGTCGGGTCTCCTTCATCCTGGGGATAAAGCTCCGGGGGTTGAGGACATTGGTAAAAACCATGGATGGACCGCAAAAGACATCATCTTCCAATACCACGCCCTTAAAGATGGAGACGTTGTTTTGGATCTTGATATTCTTTCCCAGTACGGCGCCCGAAGCGATAAATGCATTTTGCCCTATGATACAATTTGCCCCGATCCTGGCCCCGGACATGACATGAGAAAAATGCCAGATCTGGGTATTTTCGCCGATCTCTGTTGGTTCATCTACAACCGCTGTGGGATGTACAAAATAATTCTTTTCCATCTATTATCTCCCTCATAGATTAATGGGAAATCCTTTCTGTTTCAGAGACTCTTGAGCGGCAACAAGAATCTTGACTACGTCAACCCCGTCCTGCCCTCCGGTTTTGGGTTGCTTTCGTGATTGGATACATTGGATAAAATGTTCAGCCTCAGCTCGTAGGGGCTCTGTCATCTTGATATTCGGGATGGTGATATCCCCAAATCTCAAGCTCAAATATTCACCATAAGAATCATAAGATAGGCTGCCTACCCCTTTGTCATAAATCTTCAATTTCTCGGACGCCTCCATGTCATCGAAGACGACCATCTTCTTCGACCCCACGATCGTGATCTTCCTTACCTTGTGCGGATCGAGCCAGCTTAGTTGGACATTGGCCATCTTTCCATCTGCAAAGTGAAGGCTGAGAAAAACCACATCCTCAATATCCTTTTGAATATAGCTCTCTCCATTGGCTGAAACAACGACCGGCGCTTCGCCAAAAAGCTTCAGGATAACAGACAGATCATGGGGGGCAAAGGACCAGAGGGCGTTTTCGTCCTGACGAATAATGCCGAGATTGACCCGTTGTGTGTAGATATAATGGACTTTCCCTAACTCTCCAGAATTGAGCATCTCCCTCAATCGATCAAACACCGGGTGGTAAACGAGGAGGTGGCCCACCATAAGAATACGTTCCTTTTCATCTGCCATTTTTACCATTTCCTCGGCTTCTCTCACATTTAAAGCCATCGGCTTTTCCACCAATACATCCTTTCCTCCCAGGAGAGCTTCTTTGGCCAGAGCGAAATGTGAAATGGCAGATGAGGCAATAACGATTCCTTTGACCTCCTGGTCCTGTAAGATGGGATTCATATTTTCTACCATCTTTGACTGAGGGTAGGACTTCTGGAGCTTGGTAAGTCTGGATGGATCGGAATCGCAAACATATTTCAAATGGACATTGGGAATCTCTGAAAAAACCCGGATATGATTCTTTCCCCACGCCCCCGCTCCCACCACCGCAATCCCAACCATAGAGCCCTCCGGCTAAAAATCAGTTCAAAATTAACAATTAGCAATGCTCAATTAGTAATCATCCTTTTAAAAAAGTCCAATCATAACAACTATTTTGCAATGTTAATTTTGCAATGATCATTTTAAGGGTTTCAGTCCCATGCTTTCGGGGCATCCTTTGAGGTGCCACCCTAACAGATACGCATAATTAAAAAATTTACTTCTCCACCTTTTTACCGTAAAACCCGTCAGGATGCAAACCAGGGCCATTGATAATAATTCAATCGATAGTCTGATGAGCAGCCCTATCAGAAGAATGAACCATTGCCCTACCCCTCTATTCTTTTTAAAAAATTGATAGCGGGAACGGTAATACTCCACCTTTGCCCTCTTTTTATCCTTTTCAGCACTCTTTCCTTGAAAATGGTATACCTCGGCTCGGGGATGATGGTAAATCTTCCAGCCCGCCCTCCTGATCCGATAACACCAATCGGTCTCTTCTAAAAAGAGAAAGTAATCCTCATCCAACAACCCCACCTGCTTCATTGCCTCTCGCCTGACCATCAAACAAGCGCCGATGACCGAATCGACTTCGATGGGCATGGAATAGGTACTCTCTTTCCCAGGGAACTGCTCTGGGAACAGCCTACGGAGAAGGCTTTTATTAAGCAGTTCTGTGGCTAAGGATGGGAAATTGGCAATTGAGTTCTGTTTTGATCCATCCGAATTTAAAAGCTGAGCCCCAATCACTCCTGCTTTCGGATGGATATCCATAAAGGCTTTCAAAGTTTCAATAGCCCCTTCCTTCACCTGAGTATCTGGATTAAGGAGGAGGGTGTATTTTCCCTTTGACAATCTCAATGCCTGATTATTCGCCCTGGCAAATCCGAGATTCGATGGATTGTCAATCAGGATCACTTCAGGAAATTCCGCCCTCACCATTTCTAAACTTCCATCCATGGATCCATTATCAACTACAAAGATTTCTATCTTCAATCTCTCCAGAATCTGTTTGAGAGACTTCAGGCATTGAATCAATAAATCTCTCGTATTCCAGTTGACAATAATGATTGATAGATCCATAAACTTACAAGGATGGCCCGAATCATTTCAAATCTAACGAATTTTAGAGACAATCATTATTAATCTGTTGATTTATTTATAACTTTTTGGAAATCACTCCTTCAGGTGAAACATAAACCACACCTCGTTTCCTGCTTTCATTGAGGAGGATACGAAGAAAAGGTTTTATTTTTCCAACAACCGGCCGGAGATTCCTGTACTCTTTGAAAAATCTAAGACGGTCTGTCCTCGTGATCGTTTTTGGAATCGAGGTATTTAGCTGAATAAGATTTTTCAACAAGCGTTTTTCATCCACATGGACATCCAACCGGATATCTTCAAGATCGATAAGGTAAAACTCCAGTTCACCTCCACCCTGCCGCACCAAGATATTACAGGCTTTCATGTCCTGATGATAGATGTTCTTCTCGTGCAGATGAAATAACCAATTGGCACAAGCTTTGATAAAGAGTCTCTTCTCTTCAAAGGTATCAAAACCCTTAAAAAGATACCGGTCCAACTCTTCAGCCTCTTGAGGGGTTTTCATCACGAAGAAGCTTTCTATCGGCCCGAAGAGGTTATTTCTCTCTATGAAACCGAGAGGCTGAACGGTCACCATACCCCTTGCCCTTAAACCATTCCCTCCTAACCACGCTTTAAGTCCCTTTGATATACGGAAAGCCTCTTTCAATCGATTCCTGAACGTGGGATAGCAGAACTGTTTCACACAAATCTTTTCCCCTCCATCTTCAAATAGGGAGACGGCAACCTCCGGGCTTTCCTTCTTCAACTCAGAAGGGTTCTCTTTTAATAAGGTGAGATGCCTTCTGATGACACATTCTAAGCGGTCAAAAGAAAAATCCTTGCGATGGTAGGTGATCCTTCCCTTCTCTTTTCTGACTGAAAACCCTGTGCTTTCCTTCAGGCATCTTCTGGTCCTGCTTTGCCACTGTCTTCTCTGAAGCCGGTCCATCCAGGAATGGATCTTTTTGATCCATTCTCCCTGCTTCTCAGGGTAAGTGGAGCTTCCGTCAAGATAGGCTTTAAGAAATTTAACCTGATCCCCTTTCCCCCAGATGGACCTCAAAGAATGGAAGAGATGTGCCAAGGACCATAATCTCTGTTTGAGGCTCAACGATCTCATAACCTGAGCACGATGGAGATCGGTGAGAAAAAAGGATTCGCCATCCCAGAGAAAGTTTCCTGCATGAAAGTCCTTATGGTAGAGTCCTGATTGATGCACCTTGATGACCGTCTTGGTCAGGTTGGAAAGAACCCTTTCGTCTTTCAAGAGATCCAATTGCTCTGCCAGCGAGACTCCTGGCTCGATGGCCTCCGATAGGTAGTAACTCTCCCTAACCAATCCCCGATGAACCCTCTCCATCCACCCTAGCGGCTTCGGGATATTAAGATTTCGCTTCGCCATCTGATATGCGACAAACCATTCCTTCCGGCCTCGTGAAGGGAGGAGGAGATACTTTAAGAATTCGGCCCATCCCTTTGTCCTATCCATTTTGAAAAAGAGGCTTCTTCCGTTAGGCAAAGGGAAAAGAGCGCTCCACCGCCATTTTGATTCTCCGATGACTCTTCCCCCTTCTTTTGCAATAAAATGGACCGGGTCCTCAAAAAAGGAGGAAGGGATCAACGGAGGGATGTCCTCTCTCAACCACCCCTGCATCTCGCCAACAGAAACCTTTTTAAAAGGTGGAGTCTTCATCATTCAAGTGGATGACAGTTTTTTTCACCCTTCCCCTAAAGGTACGGCATCCTTTTGATGGGATCGATAGTAATAGGACGCCACCGTGGGACCATAAATCCCCAAATATTGTTCAGGATAGGTGAGAATATAAGACTCAAGTAATTTCACAAAACCTGTGATGATTCGCCTGTATCCCTCTACCCCTTCTTTCCAATGACCATCAAGGGATGCTTTAAAAATCAATTTGGTCATCCCTCTTTGGTAAAGATGGATGAAGGGGATAACGGTTGCATTTGCCTGATGGGCAAGGTAGATCATCCCTGTTGGAAAATCCATCTCCTTTCCCAAAAAAAGAACCCTTTCCTTCTTTCTGCCCTCCCCCGCATCCCCATCATAGTAGATCATCTTGCCTGAGCGAAGCGTTTCCAATATTCTCTTTTTATAAATTTCTGACAGGGACAAATCGTGGGTAAAAATAGTCTTGTCAGGGGTATCGTAATACCGGATTTCCGGATGTTTCGGCGTTTTGGGCGTCACTCCACTAAGGAGGATGGTTTCATATCCCATCACTCTTAAAGCATTAAAAGCAAGATGGGGAATTCCGATATGACCTGCCATGAGGAGAATTCCCTTCTTTTCCTTTAATGCCTGATCCACGTGTTCAAGGCCCTCCACCTCGACATACTGTTTAATATAATCATCGTCCATCTGGGGGATCAAATACCTCATGACTTTCCTGACCCCCCTCAATTCAAAGATGCCCTTTACAATCTCTTTGATCCGGCGGGGCTCTGTTTCTTGGGGATAAAAGAAAAGAACCTTATCTTCAAATTCTTCTCTCTTTGTTCGTTTCCGATGATAACATAAAAAAGCATAGATCCTCGGATAAAAAAAGGCCAGTTTAAAGAGAAGCCATTTCAATTCCGCCTTCCCTCCTTCTCAACCGCTTTTCTGAGGACACCGAGAAGGCGCGGCGCATTCACCTCAAGAGAGTAAGATTCCTCTACTGTTGTCCTGCCCTTCCTCCCCAGGGTTCTTCGTAATACCTCATCCTGGATCAAGGCTGAAAGGCCGTATTTCCACTCTTCCTGATTCTGCGCCCAGAAACCATTCTCCCTGTCCTTGACAATATCTTTATTGACTCCAACAGGAGAACAGACGACCGGCAGGCCCACGCTGTAATATTGGAGGATCTTAAGTCCACATTTTCCCTGAGACCAGAGGTCATGGGTCAGCGGCATGATTCCGATATCCAAACTCTTCAGGTCTTCCACCTCCTCTTCAAGGGACCATTGTTTCTTGATCACCGGCATATTGGGAAGATCGAAAAAATCGTCACAGACGATCTTGAGTCTCGTGCTAGGGAACACCTTAAACAGGTCTTCAAAGACAGGAGAGAGATCCTTGAGATACTTCAGGGTGCTGCTGCTTCCCAGCCAACCGATGATGATCGGTTCATCCCGATGAAAGTTCTCTTTCAAGTGATAACGGGAAAGATCGATGGAGGTTGGAATCACCTCAATGTGAGGGTTGTAACGAAGAGTCTCTGATTTCAGAAACTGGTTCCCTGCGACGACAAAATCAGCCTGTCTCATCATATAGGCAAATCTCAATCGCCGCGAGAAAGAATGAGGGTTTCCCGAACCCGAACTACGGTACATCAACGCATCATCAAAATCGTAGACGATTTTATTTGCCTTTTTTCGGATATACCAGAATTCCAGAGGAGAGAAAAGCTTCCGGTGGATATAAAGAAGATCATAATTCCCCAGGGTATTATAAAATTTCAATTTATCAATCCACGTCCTCTGATAGAAATGAAGGGTTACATCCAGCCCATGCTTTTTTAAATAGGGAAGGTATTGAAGCATCCGATATCGGCAACTGTTGACCTCCAGGCTATGAATCAGAAAAGCAACCTTCATCCTCTAACCTTTTCGGGCCATCAGGAGAATCGATTTCGTAAAGTCGATTCCGAGAAATTGGAAAAAGGGCGAACACAACCAGACCCTAAAAAAATATTTTAAGAAGGGTTCACTGAACAACCGATACATTTCGATTGATTCGAACCCTTCACTTAAAAACAACCCTCCAAGCTCTTCATAATGGTAGGGGGTCTCGTGAGAAACGTCTTTCCAATACTGGCCCGGCGTATAAACATTCGGAGTAGTCAGAATCACCTTCCCTCCGGGCTTTAAAATCTCACATATCTTATTTACTAGCCCCTTTCCCTTTTCCCGACTCAAGTGTTCGATGACCTCAAAAAGAAGGATCATATCAAATGTCTCTTTAATCTCCTCCAGGGAGGCGTAATCATGCGAATAGGTTGGGTCAATATCCATGCTCTTATATTGGATGCGGGGACGATGTTTTTTGATTCGTTCTCCCAATTCACGATTAAAGGCTCCTATTTCGAGAACCGCCTCTCCGTCCTCAAGATATTTCAGGATGAAAGGAAGACGTTTCCTGACGACTTTTAAACTCCAGAGTTTGGGATATTGTTGATGGACTATCTCCCGCAATTGAAGTTGTTCACCCCATCTCATAAAGGCCTTCCTTCAACATCTTGGAGTTATCTCTCTAAAAACTTCCATCATTTGAATGAAATTAATCCTATCAGAATAATGTTCCATTCGATGTTCCTCTTGAATTAAAGAAGGTCGTTCCACCTCACCTTTAAGGAAATATTGAACTGCTTCTACCAATTCTTCCAAGTTTTTTGGATCTCGAATCACCCTCCCCTCTCCTGGGCGGATCCTCCCACTTGCTCCATTCGAAGAAGTGGTGATCACTGGAAGTCCACTGGCCAGGGCTTCTAACACGGTGAGCGAACAGGCATCGTAGAATGTGGGGTGGACTAAAAGGTCAGACGCCCCGTAATATTTTTCTGGCTCATGGGTTGAGCCAGCAAAAATAACCTCTTCTGAGAGGTCAAATTGTTTCGCTAAACGGAGATAAGGTTCCTTGCGATCCCTTCCCAGGATTAAAAGTTTAAATCGAGCATGACCTTCTCCTTTTATCCTGGCCAATACTTTGATTAGGAATCCCAGTCCTTTCATCCAGAAGTTATTTGAGACAAAGAGGATAACAAATTCATTTGAAATGCCATGTCGCCTTCTGATCTCTTCTCGGTATTGATGGTTTCGAGGATGAAAGCGTTCAATATCAACTCCATTATAAATGACTTCAATTTGATCATTCGAAATGCCATACCAGCGAATGATGTCCTGTTTCACCATGTCAGAGATGGCAATGATTTTATGAAATCTCTTTTTTTTATAAGGTCTATTTTCAATCCAACCACTCACCCACTGTTTAGGGCTAAGCACTCTTCCCAGTAGTTTTATCGTCCAGAAAATCGGGTTGTCATACCCCTTGAGGCTTCGCCAGAACCAGGCCCAGTGAACCCCTCCATGGGGCTGAAGGACATCGGCCTTCAAAGTATTGCCCACCCCTAACGTCACATGATAATTTCCCTTCTCAATCTCCTGGGTTGCCCTGATTGCAAATGAAAGAAGACGCAGGCTCTTTGGAAATCGAATTGTTTTGACACGGTGGAGGTGGACTCCCTGGACTTCTTCCTCCCAATGCTCTGCATAAACATGGACTTCATGGCCTTCTTTAGCCATCCGGGTGCAGAGATCAACAACATATCTTTCCGCTCCTCCCTTTCTTCTTGAGAAGTCATGGATGGCTGTGGCAAACCGGATCATTTTTTCCACCTGCCAAGTTCGATCATGGTCATATAAAATCTCTCTACTGCTTCGGCCTGTTTGTCCTGTCGAAATTCTTGGTGGGCTTTCTCCCGGGCTGCCCTCCCCACGATTTCTCTCATCTCTGGATCGCGAAGAAGCTTAAGGGTCGCTTGAGTTAATGCCTCCGGTGTATCTTTGACCACAAAACCTGAAACTCCATTTTCTACCAGCTCCGGCAACATTCCTCGATCTGCAACGATCGCTGGTTTTCCCATGGCCATGGCCTCTCTCAAGGCCCTTGCTGTCCCATCTGAACCCGCCATCAGAAAGACGAAGATATCCATACAGGCCAATGTATCAAGATAATGCTCCGTCTGATACCCTCCGAGAACCACCCACGGTTCAATGCCAAGCCTCTTCATCGGTTCGACGACGCTCTCGTTCATCTGGCTTGAGCGGCCCACCAGAAGCACCTTGACCTTCGGAAATTCTTTAACGATCCTTTGGACTGCCTCTAAAAAGACCTCTGTCCTCCGGTATTTCTGAAACCGGGCCACCATCCCGATGATGATATCATCTTCCCCTATCCCAAAAACCGGTCTCATATCTTTTAGTGCCGTTTCAGAACGATAACGATTTAGATCTAATGCAGGAGGAATCCTGACAACCCTCTCCAAGGGAAGTCCGAAATGGGCGGCATTCTCCCTTTTGGCCTTCTCAGAGAAGGTGATCATCCCATCGGTATAATGGGAGATAAGAAATCGATTCCCAAACCCTGGGCTCAGAGATTCTCGTTTATGATCGGTTCGAATGACAACCACATTAGCATGTGATCTTCTGGCTGCTATGCCACCGAGAATATGGTCGTGAGATTGGTGGACATTGATGACATCGAATTTTCCCTGAACGAGGTAGTGACCAAGAGCTGAGATGTCAGACAGGTTTTTTCTGAAAGAGGAGAGGCGATAAAACTTAATCGGACGATCTAAGTGAAATTGACTGGTTGCTTTAACGCCTTCTTTTAAAACTCTCCTCTCCATGCTATCCTCGACCTGAAAGGGAGGCTTCCGATAAGCGAGGGTGACATCATGCCCTCTTTTCTCCAATTCTTTACATAGGTTCACAATAGGCTCCGAAGGCCCTGTCCACTTCCAGTCACTAAAGAGTTGGAGGATCTTCATATGCCTTTCTGATAAGAAGGATTTTTTTCTGCCAATATAAATATCTGTTTTCCAAAAGCCACATCCGCTGACATCACGTGCTTGAAAATCTCCCTGTTCCTCTCTATTTGAAGAGGTCTCTTCTCTCTTTTAGAGGCCCAGAGGGTCGCCAAATAGACGAATGGATAGATCAAAGCGAATGCCATGGCTCTATTGCTGAATTCATGAGTGGTGACCTGGATGATGCGAAAACCATTTCGATGGAGGTTCAACCTCAACTGGTAATAGTTTTGGAGATTCATGCGATGCTCTCCATCTAAGCGATCACTCACCTCATCATAAGGTCTCCCATTGAAACGGTAAAACCCTGTAGCCAGGTTGGCCACCCTGGATTGAAGGTTAAGGGCATTGGGTGTTTCGATGAGAAGTTTCCCTTCAGTCTTAAGAACCCGATAGCATTCCCTGACAAAACAGTAAGGGTCTTCAAAATATTCAATACCATTGGAACAAAGGACGAAATCAAAGGTTGCTTCCTTAAAAGGCAACCACTGGTTAAAATCGGCAATCAAGATGGGGATCTCTTCGGAAGGGAAATCAATAGGGTTGATATCCGCCGCAATAACCTCGAATCCGCGCTCCTTCAGCTTTTTTGAGATTCGACCGTGTCGGGCGGCTGCATCCAACAGTCTTCCCTTTGAGTGGAGACCGGTTAGTATCTCAACGTTTTTATCGTAGCGGTGTTGGGACCCAAATATCTTCCTTACAAAGTTATCCCTTTCCATAAAAGCTTTTTATCCGGGTAGTCACCTCCTCTATTTCAGACTCCATGATTCCGGGGAAAAACGGGAGAGAAATGATCTCCCGGGCACACTTCTCCGTGACCGGAAAATCTCCCCTTCGGTATCCCAGATCCTTATAAGCCTTCTGTAGATGGATCGGAATGGGATAATGAATGAGGGTTTCAATCCCCTTCCCTTTTAGAAATATCTGAAGGGCATCCCTCTTCTTGACTCGAATGACAAAAAGATGATAAACAGAACGAACCCCCTCCTGTTCGACAGGACAAATCACTCCCGATCCTTTAAGTTGCTTATGATAAAAAAGGGCTTTCGCCCTTCTCTGCTCATTCCAGCGGTCGAGGTATTTTAATTTGACCCGCAGGATAGCGGCCTGAACTTCATCCAGACGGCTGTTGCCTCCCTGAAGGATGTGCTCATATTTTTTCTTCTCTCCATAACATCGAAGAAGTTTTAGCTTTTCATAAATTTTCTTATCATCCGTCACCACCATCCCCCCGTCCCCGTAGGCCCCCAGATTCTTGGTCGGATAGAAGCTGAAACATCCCATGGCTCCAAATGAACCAACTTTCTTTCCATGATACTCTGCGCCATGAGCCTGGCAGGCGTCCTCGATGAGAGTGAGATCGTATCGATCTGCTATCTCTCTAATTGAATCCATGTCTGCAGGATGGCCATAAAGATGGACAGGAAGAATGGCCTTGATCGCCTTTCTTTTGCGTTTTCGCAAAAGGTCTTCCAGACCATTCGGGTCCATGTTGTAAGTGACAGGATCGATATCGACAAAGAGGGGTTTTGCCCCTGTGAAAGAGATGGCTAAAGCGCTGGCGATAAAGGAATTGGCAACCGTAACGACCTCATCACCCTTCCCGATACCGGCCGCCTTCAAGGCCAGATAAAGTCCATCCGTCCCGGAATTCACCCCTACTCCGTACCGAACCCCGCAATAACGGGCAAACTCTTCTTCGAACGCACAGACCTCTTCACCAAGGATATACCTCCCCTTTTCCAAAACCCTTTTCAGGGCAGTGAGAATTTCGTTCTCAACGGTTCGATACTGCCGTGTCAAGTCGATGAATGGAACCATCTGTCAACCCAAACTCAGGTTGTCATGCTGAACTTGTTTCAGCATCTCTTTATTTCAATTTTCTTAGCTTTGCTATCAGGGAGTCTCAAATTTTCCAGCTAAATCTTTCCATTCGGGATTAAAATTTTTTACTAAATTTAATTTCCAATCTCTATGCCAATTTTTTAACTGCTTTTCCCTCTCTAAAGCGCTTCGAACATCGGTTGTAACTTCATAATAAATTAACTTGTTCAGGTTATATTTCTTCGAAAATCCTTCCACAAGTTTGTTTTTATGTTCAAATATCCTCCGTTCAAGATCGTTTGTTACTCCAATGTAAAGCACTCTATTCGTTTTGTTCGTAAGCATATAGACATAGTATTGTTTCAATTCCATCGCAAAACCCAACGAACAACCCACCGAAGAGATGCCGAAACAAGTTCGGCATGACGATCACAGCGTTCGTGGGACAATTGGTTCTTGTTTTTAATAATATTACTCCCAATACTCCTTCTTGTGTCTTCTGTAATACTCAATCGTCTTTCGAAGCCCTTCCTCCAGGCCGTTCCTCGGGCTCCAACCCACGATCTTTTTAATTTTGGAGATGTCCGTATAATAATCCCCTGGCTCCACTTCCTTTCGTTCTCTTGTAAACTCTGTGAAAGCCACCTTTCCCGAGCCGGCGACCTCCACAATCTTCTTTGCCAGATCGACGAAATTAATAGGAACGCCTGAACCGACATTAAAAACCTCTCCAAAAGCTGCCGGGCAAACCGCCACCTGAAGGAAACAGTCAACGAGATCATCCACATAAAGAAAATCCCTCAAGATATGTCCATCGCCGAAAACAGGAATCGACTCATGATCGATCGCCTTACGGACAAACCAGTTGAGCACGCCATACTCATCATGTGCCATCTGGTGCTTGGGCCCATAGGTATTCGTAATCCTGAGACAGGACCCGGAGATCTTATGGACATCGTCATAGACCAGGACCATCTTCTCAGCAGAAAGATTGGTCACGGCATAGATGCCCTTGGGGTTGGTCGGATGGTCTTCTCCAACGGGAAGTTTGACACTGGCCCCGTATTCTCCTCTTGTCCCAGAAAAGATGATCTTCACCTCCCGGTTATATTTTCGGCAGGATTCAAGTAGGACCAACGTTCCCCGGCAGTTAATATCCAGATCTTGAATGGGATTCCGGATGCTGTCTACATGATTCACCTGACCCGCTAAATGAAAGATGAAATCCTGATCTTTAATCAGATAGTCCATTGAATGTTCATCCCGGACATCGCTGAAATTGATCTGAATCTTATCAACAATCTCCTTCACATTGAATAGATTCCCCCCCAACCGGGGCATCATATTATCGACGATCGTCACCCTTGCTCCTAACTCAACGAGCCGGATAGAGAGATTCGATCCGATGAAACCCAATCCCCCTGTCACCAGTACCCTCTTTCCTTGAAAGACTTTCTCATTGAGGGCCATTTTTCTTCTCCTTTTTCGAAAGTGCGGTCAATTCCCAGAATTTAGCATATTTGATAAAAACATAGAACATCGTCGCTACCGCAATGATCAATCCGGGTAGTCCATCCCGGAAACCGGATTTTAAAAAGTACTCTTTGATAAAACGGAAAGGTGGATGGAAAAAGAGTTTGAAGAGGCTGAACTTTTCTCCGCTTTGTACCAGGTCCTCAGCCGCAATCCTCGAATATTTATCAATCGTCTGAATCTGATCGGAGATATCGCGATAGGTATAATGGAGATACTTATTCTTCAAAACCGAGACCTTCCCATCTACCACCACCTTGGCATGGAGTCCTCCTTCCCATCTTCCCTTTTCCCTCCGGTAGAGGCGGATTTCACCGTCCGGATACCATCCTCCATATTGAATCCACTTTCCGAGATAGTAGGTCTGGCGATAGACGAAAAACCCCTCCGTCCCTTCAGCACCGTCCTTTAAGCCGAGTCTGATCTCTTCAACCAATGCAGAAGGAATTTCTTCATCGGCATCGACGAACATGATCCAATCACATTTGGTCAGATCAGCCGCATACTGATACTGATCGCGATGGCCCTGAAACTCTTTCCGATAGAGTTTGTCCGTATAGCGCTGGCAGACTTCATAACTTCCGTCCGTGCTTCCGGAGTCAACCACCACCAGTTCCTCTGCCCAATGAAGACTTTTCAGGCATTGCTCAATCGTTCTGAGGTTGTTAAAGGTCAGAACATAAACAGAAACAGGAAGTTTTTCTATCATCTTATTTGTCATAATAGACATGACCAGAGTTCAATCATCAATAACCAAACCCAAATAACCAAATAATAACCAATCACCAAATTCCAATCACCAGACAAATCAAAAATAGTTTGTAACACTTTAGCGGTTTGAAAATCTTTGTAAAATCCCTCCCGACCTCCTTTTGCCAAAGGGAGGAGATAAGGGTTTCCCCCTTTGGAAAAGGGGGATTAAGGGGGATTTTATGATAAATCTTTTGGTCAATTGACTCGTAAAACTCTTTTTTTCAAAATGCTAAAGTGATACAAAAATTCAAACTTTCTAAACTCTTTTGTTTGGAACATTTAAAATTTGGTCATTTGAGATTGTTTCGAATTTCGGATTTCGTGCTTCGAATTTTGTCCTCCTCTGGGGTGCTTGTAATTTGAAATTGTTCCTCCAATTTCTTACTGACGATCTCTTCCACCTCATCTACGGTGATCAGCTCCATACACCGATGGTCCGTAGGGCAGACCCGTTTAAAGCATGGACTGCATGAGACTTCCTTCCTCACGACCGCATGGCAATCTCCCCAGGGTCCTGTGGCAACAGAATCGGTCGATCCAAAAATAGCTACAATCGGAGTTCCTACGGCTGAAGCCACATGCATTGTTCCGGTATCATTCGTCACCAGAAGCCGACACCGTTCCAGAAGAGCAGATAATTGCAAAAGACTGGTCTTGCCCGTGAAATCAACTCCTCGGCCACCTAAGCTTTTCAAGATTCTATCGGCCATCGACCGCTCTTCCTCCCTACCGAAAATAAGCGTAGTTGCCTTCCATCTCTCGTAGAGTCTTCTTCCCAGTTCGGCAAATCGATCGGGGTGCCAGCATTTAGCCAATCCATAGGCAGCTCCTGGATTGATGCCGATGAGGGGGCTTCCATCCAAAAGGCCCAATTCTTTAAGTTGTTTTTCAGCCCAATCCCGATCTTCCTCCTTGAGAATGAGCCGAGGAGAAGGAACGGTTTCTAAATGTCCAAGAGGTTCCATCACCTTTCTATAATAATGGACTCGATGGAAGCGAAGGAATTCCTCCTTCCGGCGAATTTTATGTGTGAGCAAGAAAGATCGCCCCTCATCCTGATAACCGATTCTGACCGGAATCCCAGCTAAATAGGTCTGAAAGGCTGAGCGGAAAGATCTGGGTAAAATAATGGCAAGATCGAACCTCCCCTTTCTCATCAAGCGACTGATCCTCCAATCTTCCCGGACAGACCCAATTCCCCTCTTTTTTTGAAAGGGAATGATTTCATCCACGAAGGGAAAGGTCTTCCATAGATCAACGAGATGATTCGGGACAAGGACAGTCACACGAGCATGAGGAAACAATTCTTTTACTCCTTGAACCGAGGGATAGGTGAGAATCGTATCCCCCACCCAGTTCACTCCTCGCACCAGAATACGATTTACATTGGTGAAATCAGATTTCAACGTACTTCCCTTTTCCTGCTCAAAAGGGGACAGACCCCAAATCTGTCCCCTTTTTAATATTCCACCTATATTCTATCTGTTTTTTAAAGTCAACCCTTCGACTCCCCATAATAAATACTGGAACTCGCTCAGGGTTGACCCTGACCAGTATTTCCACATCCTATCTTCAAATGCGAAATTCGGTCCTGTCGAATGGGTCAATAACAAAATATTTTCAAGCAGTTATAGATAATACCTCTCTTGTTGCATTAAAAACATCATCGACTGTGATTTCTTCCAGGCATTTCAGTTTCTTGCAGGAACGGTCCCTGCAGGGATTACACCCTACATTCTTAATGACTTTTTTATGAGGCCCAAAAGGCTCATTCAATACCGGATCTGTTGGCCCATAAATGGCCACCACAGGAATGCCCACCAAAGATGCAATATGCATCGGACCTGTATCTCCTCCAATATAGAGATCGCAATGCCGATACACCTCCCCCAACTGGGTGAGGGAAATTGTATGGAGAGCCAATACAGAAGATTCTCTCATCTTCTTCTGAATCCTCTTGACCCAATCCAGTTCGCCCGGTCCCCAGGTGAAGAGAACCGTTGCCTTCAGTTCACGAACCAACCGGTCTGCCAATTGAGCGTATTGGTCAGGAAGCCACCTCTTATAAAGTGTCTTCGGGCTTGTCCCTGGATGGATCGCAATCGAAGGACTTTTCATCGGAGGAAAAAGTTGTTCAAAAAAAGCTTTTACGAGTTCCCTGTCCTCCGTCGGGATAAAGAGCGGATAGCCTTCAGGCTCTACCTCTAAACCTATCCCCTTCAGAAGATGAAAATTCTTATCGAATCGGCTGATCCTCTCTGTCGGCAGTTTCACTTTTTTATTCGAAAAGAGAAAATTTCCCTCTTTGCTCGACTCTCGTTCATATCCAATCCGTTGACGAGAGCCAGACAGAAAAGAGAGGAGGCCGCTTTTCAGGATGCCATGAAAATCGAAGGCAACATCAAATTTCTTTCTCCGGAGGGATTGGATGAATGTCCAAACCTCTTGGATTGTCCTCCACCACCCTTTAATAGACTGTAACCCCTCTGACCACCTCTGTCTTGGAAAAAGAATAACCTCGTCAATTTCTGGTTGACTTTCGATAAGTCCTTTTGAGGGTTCTTCGACAATCCAGGTAATGGAGGCAGATGGAAAATGGGTCTTGATGGCCTTGACTGCAGGGAGTGTCCGGATCACATCTCCCACGGCACTCAGCCTCAAAATCAAGATACTTTGGTAATCCATCAAGAGAACATTACCCTATTCATACTCAATTTTCAATAGAAAAAACAAGAAGATGCCTATTTTGTATTCAAGAATTACATAGAGATAGGCGATCAAACATAATCTTTTCAAATAGTTCCTGAAAAAAGGGGAAGAAAATTGATCAATCTACCGGGCGAGATAATGTAGAAACTTCTCGGGAAGGCTCTTTGTCTTTCCATGTGAATCGACACAGATATGCTGGGTCTCTCCTTCGGCAATCATCTCCACCCTGTCTTCACGAAGGACCTGATACCCGAAAGTGATCAACCGTTTATTCAAGTGTTTTAGCCGGGTCCGGACGACAATCGTCTCATCATATTTTGCAGAATTTCGGTATCGGCAATGGACATCGGAGACAACCAGCCGGTACCCTAATGCCTCAAGGTCGGCATACCGGAATCCCTTTTCCCGACAGAACTCTGATCTTCCAACCTCAAACCAGACCAGGTAATTGGCATAATAGGCAACGCCCATCTGATCCGTCTCGGCGTATCTCACCCGGATATTAATATCGACAATGTCTTTCATCTTAGTATCCCTGAATTCAAATAGCGTGACCGTGTCCGTGTCGCGTGTCTGTGTCACCCCATCCCCCCATCTCCCCATCTTTCTTTTCAGAGTGCCCTCAGATACTCCGGCCTAAGTAGGGCTGGGTCCTTCCTCTGGAGAACTTCCCTGATCCGTCTCAAGACATCCTCTTTCTCTTCTGGAAGCTGAATACGGAGGGGAAGGTAGTTTGAGGCGTGATTGGATGCAAAAAAACAGCGGGTCATATGACTATTCTCTATCATCGTCTCAAGTTCCTGGATAAGCCCAAAAGGAGTTGGGAGGATGAGTTTCCCTGTCTCGATCTCACGTTCGATAGGAGTCCCCGGAACAATCATCAGTGAAAGTGCCCCCACATAGTCCGGATCCATCTCCGAAAGCACCTTTGCCGTCTCTTGTGCATGGGCCTGGCTGCCTTCAACTCCTCCGAGGCCCAATATTACGGTCACCGAGAGAAGGATGCCAGATTCCTTCACTCTCTTTCCGGCACGGATCAGTTGATCAACCGTGGCGTTTTTCTTAATTCGTTTCAACACCTCCGGATCACCCGACTCCAGGCCCAGATAAATGATTCCCACCCCTAAGTCTCTAAGGGCCTTCAGCTCTTCTATCCCCTTCAGAAGGATATCCTTTGCATTTGCATAGATCCCTACTCTGTCAAGCCCTCTTAATCTCTTTCGTAAATAGGAGAGGATCTGAAGGAGCTCTTTCTGTGGGATGATCAACGCATCCCCGTCAGCCAGAAAGACCCTTCGAATGCGATAGGCACTCGCTTCGTCAATATCTTCCTTGATCTCCTCAATACTTTTAATCCGGAATCGCTTCCCCTGGTAAGCCCCACAGAAGGTGCAGCGATTATAAGAGCATCCTACAGTCACCTGAAGGATCAAGCTTTCTGCCTCGCTGGGGGGGCGAAAGATCATCCCTTCATACTTCATAACGTATGCCTCTGATGAAAAAACACGATTGGTGCGTCACTTTTTATCTTGTTTGTTTTTACCCTCTTTTTTATCTTCGGGCAGATCAAATTGATAGATGATTTCTCCTTCTTTGACCAATCCCAGTTCTTTACGTGCAATCTCTTCGATGTACCGCTTGTCGTGCTGGAGGCGCCTTACCTCTTCTTTCAGCCTCTTGTTCTCCTCTTCCATTTTCATATTCGCTTCCTTTATCTTGATCAGTTCCCTTTGAAGCCGGATAAGATGAAGGAGCCCCTTATCCCCGAAAAAGGTAAAGAACCCGAAAATGAGAACGAAGCAGAGGAGCAGAAGGAAGAGATGCTTCTTGCTGACTTTGATAGCCATGGTTCTATTGAAGTTTGAACTTGATGGGGAGGGTCCCCCATTGCTCTGACTGGCTCTGATCCCTTGGGAGAGGGGCAAATCGCCATTGCTTCAGGTACTGGCTTGCGATCCGTTCCAGCTCCGCATCTCCTTTGAGGGTAGGGATAACCCGGTCCACCATCCCGTTCGGCAACACCCAGACGGTCATCTCAATCTCCGCTTCCACCTTCACTTTGATCTGAGGAGGGGGCGGCCGTTCTAAAATTTTCCGTGTCACAAGAGGGCCCTTCATTCCCAATTGAAGATTTTCATCTAAGGCTCTTTCCAACGAAGGTTTCTCTTTTGTGACCAGTAACCTCTCAATGATCTTCTCTTCGCCTCTGTCTTTCAACATCGGCATCTTCGAAGCCTCCTTCATCGATGGAACCGGGGGCTCCGGAATCAACTGATCCTCTTTCTTCTTTAAATATTCTTTGAATTCCTTTTCCAGCTCTTTAAACTCCGGTGAACTCCGGAAAGTCTTCATCCTCTCTTCATCGGTGGCGGCTTCCACGTTTTTCGGTTTAGTCGGATATTCAGGGGCCAGAGATCGCCAATCCTGCTGCGCATTAGCCTCATCCATCTTCTTAAGGATGACTTCCTCCCGGATCCTCTTCTCCTCCGGCGGAATCTCATCCCTCTTCTTCAACCCTAACACCTTTCTGGCTTCTCCGGTAAACTCTCGCCATCCCACTTCAAAGGGAAGTCGAAGGGTGGGAAGGGAAAGGAAGGCCGATACAAAAAAAACCATTCCAACGATGAGAAGGCAGATCAGAAAAGTGAGCCGTCTCTTTTCAAACCGTTTCCTATCTTCTTTCATTGCTGGGTCGGTCCCCCTTGAATCTGATCGAGCATCTTTTTAGCCACACGGCGTCTCTCCTCCCGGGTTGTTCTCTCAAGGAGTTTCTGATAGATCTGTCTCGCCTCAGAAAAACGCTTCTCCTCCATATAGAGCGCCCCCAGCCTCAGAAGGGCCTCTTCCAACAATTCTGTGAGATGAGGATAGAGATAAAGAATTTTAGAAAATTGAAGAATGGCCGCTTCCCTATTGCCCCCACTTGCATAAGCCTCCCCTAACTTGAACTGTGCCTGACTCGTCACCCTTTCTTCGGGGCCTCGTAAAGCGGCTGAAAACGAGGTGACGGCATCCGGGAATCTCTTCATCGTCAGACAGAGGAGCCCGATTCTCAAATAGGCTTCAAACCGCGCCTCATCCTGGGGAAACTTTTCAATAAACTCCTTCAAAATCTTCTCCGCTTCATCAAGCTTTCCCAGACCCCGATACGCTTCTTCCATCCCCCAATAGCTTCGCTTCGCCAGCGTCACTTGAGGATGATGCCTGACCAACCATTCGAATCGTTCCAGGGCCTTCGGGTAAGCCTTGAGAAGAAGGTGGAGTTCTCCGGCTTCCAGATAGGTCTCGGCAAGGAGATGGCTTTTAGGATGATTCTTAATGAACCTTTCCATTTCATCTGACGCCTCTGCCAATCGTCTCTCCGATTTCAGAAGAAGAGCGAAGCGAAATTGCGCCTCCTTCCCCCATTCGCTTTGTGGATAAAGCCGAATTAGGTCCTGATAGGTTTTTAAAGCCTTCTCTGTCATTTGGGATTGCTGGTAGTATTCTCCTAATTGCATCAATGCCTGGCTTGCCAGCGGATGCTGGGGATAACGCTTTTGAAAAGCCTCGGCCCGTGCAATGAAGGATTCATATCTCTTTTCCTGAAAGAGGGCGAGGAGGATCCCATAATCAGCGTCGGGGGCCTCTTTTGATTTACCATGTTCCCTGGTGAGCCGTTGGTAGACTTGGATCGCATTCCCGTACTGCTTAAGATTATAGAAGCTGTCTCCCACCTTTAATAGTGAGGAAGAAACAAAAGGGCTCTCAGGATATAATTGAAGAAGCCACTGAAATTCTTCGATGGCCCTGTCAAAATCTTTTTTTCGAAAGTAGGACCATCCCGTCCAGTATTGGGCCTCATCGTGAAATGGGCTTGATAGCGCGAATTTCCTCAATCCCTGAAAATGCTCCAATGCCTCATCAAACCGCTCTTCTCTGTAAGCGATCCACCCTAAAAGATAATAGCCCTTCTCTTTCCCCTCCTCCTCTTTCGAATCGACCAAACGTTTCAAATGGATCTTGGCCTGATCGTAATTGTTCTGGTTTAAATAACACTGGCCGATCAACAAGGCGATGGGAGGAGTGGACCGATGTCCTGGAAACTCGGTTGCAACGTTAAGAAAATAATGATTGGCTTCCTTCCATTCCTTTCTCTGGAAGTGGTACCACCCGAGGTTAGTCAATCCCCGAGGATAGAAGATCGTATCTCCTTTTAATTGATCCACATAGTTGACACCATTCCTGTAATCTTCTTTCAATAGATGGCTCTCTGCCAGCCAGTAGAGGATTTCGTTCTTTTCCGTATAATTGGGAAATTCTTTGAGAAGTCTTTCCCAATATCCAATGGCTTCATCATATTGTTTTGTAAAGAAATGGCTGTATCCCAGCTTTGAATAGACTTGATCTTCAATATGGGCCTTTCTCTTCAACCACAATACATATCGGTAGGCACCAATGGCACCGGCATAATCTTTCTGATTGAAAAGGGATTCACCTAACATAAAATAGACCCATTCCTGGAAGTCGTTTTCAGGATAGGTCCTCAGGAACTGGCGAAAGGCGGAAACAGCATAAGTGTACTCTTTCTTCCTGAAATGGTATCGTCCTATATCGAATAGGCTCTGTTCGGCCCAGGGCGACGGAAGAAATTGAGAGAGAAATCTCTGATAATATTGGACTGCTTTTTCCACCTCGTCCTCTCCCAGATAAGTCCTCAACACTCCCCAGAAGATGGGATCTGACAGTTTTGTGTTTGGAAAGCCCAAAAGAATCTCTTCGAAAGTCTTCCTTCCCTCAGCATAACGCCCGAGAGAAACCTGACTCCAGGCCAGGGCATAAAGGCCGCCCTCTTCCAAAGGATGCCGGGGATACCGCCTTAAAAAGTTTTTGAAAAGGGTAATGGCTTCCTCATACTTCCGAAGCCTGAAGGTGTTGACCCCTAAGAGATATTCGGTCTCCGGTCTCCATATTCCTTCGGGATGTTTCTGGAGGTGGGTTTCCAATTCCCGGATGGACTCCTGATATCGGCCCAGATGGTAGAGACAGTATCCCGACCAGAAGAGCGATGATTGGGCGATGGAGAGAACAGGATTCTTTTCATAAGCCAGGCGGAAGAATCGGCTTCCCTCTTCATACCCTCCCCGCATCAGTTCAATCCATCCGCAGGAATAGAGAGCATAGGGGATAAATTCATTGTTAGGATATTCTTCGACGACCTTCTTAAAAAGGATGAAGGCCTCCTCCGTCTTCTCCTGATGAAACCTTACCTCTCCCATCCAGTAAATCGCAGAACCTTTCAATAGGCCCTCGGGGTGTTCTTCGATGAGCCTCCGAAAAAGTTGTATGGCATCCTCATAATTCCCCTGGAGATATTGATGCCTTCCCCTCTCATAAAAAGCCATCTCTCCAGTGGTCATCCCCCTCGTGATTCTACTCGTGTAGGCACAGCCTGGTTGAGTGGTGGAGGGGCTCATCTTCTTCATCGGCCCGATTTGATCCTCCCTTAAACCAAAGGATCCTGCTGAAGGCTCCTCTTTGATCCCCTGAGCCACAATGATAGGAAGAGAAACCTCTCTTTCATCTGTCCACTTCGTCTCTTCTTTGCCTAAAAAAATAATCTCAGGGGTTCGACCCCGCCCCCGACTTTGGTCCTGGCCTTTTAGTAAGGAGAAAGAGAAGGTGATAGAAAGGAGGAGAAGAAGGCTTACTATCTTTGCTAACTTAATGAACATAGCATCGCTCTATTTTTTAACCTATCAGAAAGATTGAAGGATTGTCAACCCTTCGGCTCTTGTTGCCTAAAGATCAGAAGGTCTGCTCAGGGTTGACCCCGAGTCCAATTTCATCTGTCACACTTTCGCTTCTTCTATATCCAACAAGATTTGGATTTTGTCGAAGGGTCAAGAATTGCGTAGAAAACGAATAGCACGAATGCAGCGAATGACACGAATGAGATTTATTCGTGAAATTTGTTTTCATTCGTGAAATTAGACTAATCTTTCGTAAAATTCGTCCTTAGTAATCATTTTCATTATTCGTGTGTGCCATTTGGGCAATATGAATTGACAATAATTTTACAACTATGATAACCTATTTTGAGTGGAGACAAAAGTCTATTTCATGCTCGTAGGAATATTGGTTTTTTCTGTTCTTGTCGGATGTGATGAAGACAGGAGGAATCCAACGTCGGACTCCGGAAGGGATTTCAAAACCATGCGTGAAAAGATGGTTGAAACGCAGATTAAAAGCCGTGGAGTCAAGGACAGTCGGGTGCTCTCTGCCATGGTCAAGGTAGAACGCCATCGTTTCGTCCCAAAATCCTATGAGCCCCAGGCTTATACGGACCAACCTCTACCGATTGGAGAGGGCCAGACGATCTCCCAACCTTATATCGTTGCCCTGATGTCGGAGTTGCTGGACCTTCGAGGTGGAGAAAAGGTTCTGGAGGTTGGAACAGGATCAGGCTACCAGGCAGCCATCTTAGCAGAATTGGTTGCGGAGGTTTATTCGATCGAGATTGTTGAATCCCTTGCCGTCTCTTCAAAGAATTTGCTCCTCGAACTGGGGTACCGGAATATTCAGGTAAAGGCAGGAGATGGTTATTTGGGATGGCCTGAGAGTGCTCCATTTGATGCCATCATCATCACCTGCGCACCTGACCACATCCCCAAACCTCTTCTCGATCAGTTAAAGGAAGGGGGGCGAATGGTCGTCCCTGTAGGAACCCATTCACAGGAATTGAAAAAAATCGTCAAACGATCCGGTAAGATCGAAACCACAGATGTGATCCCCGTCATCTTTGTCCCCATGACCGGTGAAGGTGTTAGGCAGAAGAAGTAACATGCGCGTATGAAAAAAGAAGATCTTCCCTTTCCTCTCTCCCAAAATGAAACTTTAGATTCCTTCTTCGATGGAAGACTAAAAATTCTTCAGAATAAAAAAGGATACCGTTTCTCCATCGATGCCGTACTGCTGAGTCAATTTGCCAAAATTCGAAAGGGTGAGAAGGTCATTGACCTGGGAACAGGGTGTGGGATCCTTCCCTTTCTGCTCTCCCAGAAGGCAAAAACATCTCTTTTGGTCGGAGTGGAAATCCAGAAGTCACTGGCTGATTGTGCAGCCAAGAACGTAATCTTAAACCATCTGGAGGATCGCCTGTCCATTCTTCACCAGGATTTTAGACAACTGAAAACCTCATTTCCTCCGGGTTCTTTTCAAGTCGTCGTTTCCAATCCTCCCTACCGAAAATATCGGACCGGACGAATCAATCCCTCTGAGGAAAAATCCATTGCACGGCATGAAATAAAGACAACCCTGAATGATCTCCTTTCGATCGCCGCCTATCTGCTGCCCCATAAAGGAAGAATTTATCTAATCTTTCCTGCCTCCAGGACGGCTGACCTGTTGGAGGCGTTGAGAAAAAAAGACCTCGAACCCAAATGTGTTCAGTTCGTTCATTCCCATGTCGGCGAGAGCGCCAAGTTCATTCTCATCGAATCAATCAAATCGAGCGGCGTTGAGCTGAACGTTATGCCTCCCTTGATCCTCCACTCATAGTGAAATTTCTAAAAAAACCATAAATCGCTGATTACGCCCCTGCCTTATGTCAGGCAGGGATTATGGAATGATCTCATCGATTAAAACTAGCCAAAGATATTTGAAATTTCCCAATTATTTTCCTCCCCCTTCAAGGGGGAGGCTGGGAGGGGGATGGGTTTCTATTTCCTTATGAACCTCATCGCCCCATCCCCACCCTAACCCTCCCCTTGAAGGGGTGGGAAAATTTTTTAAGGCATCTTAAAAGGTCAGAGATAAATTCTCAAACTTATTGGTGTAAGAATATAAAGGTAAATCTGAGGAATCGTTTTTTAAAATCTGTGTAATCAGAGAGCGAACAGTTGTTTTTCAGAGCCCTCTTAAAATATTTTTGACAAGGGGTAATGGAATAGGATAATAAATTTAAGAGATGAACACGTTGAACGTTTCCATTTCAAACACCGATGAGAAATCCCGTCTTGAAGAAATCCTCCAATGGGTCGGAGAGGATCTGAAGAAGGTCGATCTTGAGTTCCGTAGAAATTTAAGTTCCCCCGTCCCCATCATCTCTGCCATCGGAGAACATCTTCTCCTCAGTGGAGGGAAAAGGCTTCGTCCTATTCTGCTCCTGCTTTCTGCCAGGGCATGCGGATATCAAGGAGAGGCGCATATCTCCATGGCCAGTTTGATCGAATTCATCCATACGGCTACCCTTCTCCATGACGATGTGGTGGACCACGCCGATCTGAGAAGAGGCATGGAGTCGGCCAATGCCAAGTGGGGCAACGAGGCTTGTGTGCTGGTTGGGGATTTCCTCTTTACAAAGTGTTTCTCCCTGCTGGTCGATAATGGAAATCGAAAAATCCTCCAGGCGGTTGCCAGAGCCACAACCCTCATGGCAGAAGGGGAGCTGGAGGAACTTATCAAAACCAATGATCTCTCCACCACAGAAGGAGACTATTTTTCAATCATCAAACGAAAGACAGCCACACTCTTCGCTGCAGCCACCCAGGTCGGTGCCATCCTCGGAGAAGCGCCCGAGGAAATGGAGAAGGCATTGCTTGATTTTGGAATGGACATCGGGGTCGCCTTCCAGTTGATTGATGATAGTTTAGACTATACCTCCAGAGAGAAGGAATTCGGGAAGAAGATAGGTATCGATCTTCAGGATGGAAAGATCACGCTTCCCCTGATTTACATCCTTAAACATTGTGATGAAAAAGAGTCAGCCCTTATCCACGAAGCCATCCTTTCCGATCCCATAACCAAGGAAACTTTCTTCCAGGTCATCCACCTAATAGAAAAATACCGCGGTTTAGCCTACACCTGGGAAAAGGCGAAAGAATATGTCGCAAAAGCAAAAGGGCACCTCCGTCACCTCCCTGCCTCAAGAGAGAAGGAGGCTCTTCTTTCATTATCCGATTTTGTCTTGGAAAGGAAGTTGTAGATAATAGTTATGAGTTATGAATGATGAGTTTTAAGTTTAGAATTTTAAAATAGAGGAGCCAAGAAAATGGGAAACGAATCAGATCTGCTTCAGGTGAACGAAAAGAATTTTGGATCGGAGGTTCTTCAGTCTGGCATCCCGGTACTGGTCGACTTCTGGGCGACCTGGTGTGGACCCTGTCGTGCGATCAGCCCGATCGTTGAAGAGCTGGCAAAAGAATTTTCAGGCAGGGTCAAAATTACCAAACTGAATGTGGATGAAAATCCTTCCATACCCGGTCAGTATGGCGTGCGTGGAATTCCCACCCTCATTCTCTTTAAAGAAGGAAAGGTCTTTGATCAGATTGTCGGATCTGTTCCTAAGGCCCGCTTAAAGACCATGATTGAAAAAGCCCTGTAGGAGTAATAACGGACCACCCATGACGATGCAGAAACCTTTTTTTAGATATGTCTTCGTATTTGGCTTTTGTCTGGCACTGGCCTTAGCATTTCCCCGTTGCGGTGGAAAACCACAAGAATCAACTTTGGCCCCTGACTTCAGGCTAAAAACGACCGAAGGGCAGGACATTACCCTTTCCGAATTGAAAGGAAAGGTGGTCTTGCTCGATTTCTGGGCCACCTGGTGCGGCCCCTGCAAGGAATCGATCCCCCATCTCATCCAGCTTTACAAAGATAATAAGGAAAAAGGATTTGAATTGATCGGGATGAGTACGGATAAGGCAGGAGATACAGAGATGGTCCGCCGCTTTATCCATTCGATGGATATCCCTTATCCCATCATCATGACGCCGGAGGAAGTATCCAGAAATTACAAAGTGACCGGCCTTCCAACGACTTTTTTAATAGATAAGAAAGGTAAGGTTCGGGAGAAGATTGTTGGATTTAATAGTGCGATTGGTCAGCAGATTGCGGCAAGGGTATCAGAACTCACCTCAGAAAACCCCTAATCCCCGGCTTGCCGGGGAAATCCGAATCTCAAAATTCGGGCGAAGCGTCCAGCAGGACCAATTCGAAACAATCTCAAAAGGACAATCTTACAATGTTCAAAACAGATAATAGTTTGAGATATTTGAATTTTGGAAATTCGAATTTGTTTCGGATTTCGATATTCGAATTTCGAATTTAGCTTTTGTTACTTCTTTTTCCGTTCTTCGTATAATTGGAGATAACCCTCGATTAACTTCTGGGAATCTACATTGAGCACCCGGGCATAACCCTTTAAAAACCCCTTCAGATAAACTGGAACAGGAAGACAATCCAGGTTTTCCTCCTCAATCCACTCCAGCGTTTTGATGTTGATCTTTGTTTCGCTGGAGATGGCTTTGAGGTCGATTCCTAATTTCTCACGGAGTTGTTTTAGCGACTTTCCTCGATAGGGCATTTCCCCTATCGCAAGGGAAAGATCCGTAAAAGAAAGACTTTCTTTGATCTCCGAAGGCTGGGCGAGTTTTTCTGCCTGTTTTCCTTTTGGAGATCGTTCTATGAGATGGGAGTGCGACTGGTCATAGTTTCTCCGCAATGCTTCATCCATTAAAACGCGATAAGCCTCGTCAACAGACGCTTGTATCCTCTTCATCTCTTCTTCCGAGAATAGAGAGTAGACCGCCAGAGAATCGGAATGAAAGGTCTCCTTCGCATGCTCATAAGCCTGTTGGATTTCTTTTACAGTCGCATCGGGGCTTACCTCAAGAATTTCATAATGGGTCTGTTCCTCGATCCGTTTCATCTATTTAGAGCCCTAAATTAAGGCTCCCCTCCTTCTTCTCAGACTAAGATGATGGTCGATAGAAATAACTCTCCCCCCTTCTCCCTCCCGTGGGCAGGTCTATTCGACTTAACCCAAGAGGGGGTATTCCTCCCCTTAAAATAAGGGGAGGATAGGAGGGGTTACCGACGCATCCGGTGGCTATTGGCTAATCTTGAGGCAATCTCCGTCACACACTGGGCAGCCTTGGACCGACTGTTTTCAAGAACCAATGGCTTTCTCTTGCGTATGGAGTTTCCCACATCCTGGTCGTAGACGACATACCCCAGATAGTGGAGATGAATGCCAAAATATTTCTGACAAGCGCTCCGGATCGAAAAACCGATTTCAATATCTTTTTTTGAACGGACCTGGTTCAAAATAAGGTTGGGATGGAAAGTCTCCGCCTCTTCGACCATCTTCCGGGCATCATCTGTGTTAATGCGTCTCACTTCATTCAGAAGTTCATAGGGATTACGGATGCCCGCCTCGTTCTTTCCATCCATGGCTTCGTCGATCAGGGCCTTGGCTGAGCTGGAAGAAACCGTCTGCCGTAGCCTTCGATAAAAGGCGCTCTTTAAAAACCGATATGTATTTTCGATGGAAGTGGGTTCCGGCGTTACCACCAGGATGCCTCCGTCCGACATCAAAAAGAAGTCAAGAACGCTTAGTGTATTGCCTCCGCCCAGATCAACCAGGATATAATCGCTCTCCAGAGATTTAATGGAACGGAGAAGCTTCCTTTTCTGGACGCTCTTCGCATCGGCCGCATCAAGAAGATCCTGCGCTCTTGTCAGGAGTTGAAGATTTGGGACTCCGGTTTGAATGAGTACATCTTTGAGATGGGAAACTCTCTTCTTGATGAAGTCGGAAAGAGTGGGAGCCGATGGAAGAACACCTAAAAATGTATGGAGGTTCGCTCCTCCTAAATCGGCATCGATGAGGATGACCTGGGCGCCTAATTGTGAAAGGCAGATTCCGATATTGGTGGTGATAAAACTCTTCCCACTTCCCCCTTTACCGCCACCGATCGTCCAGATGACTTTCTGATGATGATTTCCGGTCATTCCTACCTAACCTGACATCGCCAGAATCCAATAAAAGTTTGGAGTTTAAAAATGCAGCAAATCAATTCGTTAAAGGGAATCCGGAAATCAGGTAATCAGGAGGGAGGGGATCGGAACATTAGGGTACCAGAGAAAATCAAGGAAGAATGACTTGCCCTGATATCCTTGTATCCTGATGCCTGCAACCTGATATCCTGATATTCTGATAACCGTTGACCTTTGCTTCGGATTTAGACATTAAAATTTTATTACTATTCTACTCCCAGATGCCGTCAATCTTTGCGTGGCAATGCCGGCACTCCCCTCCCACCGCATCATTCTTTACAACCCTGAAGCCCATCCTCTCAATCACGTTTCGTCCACACTGGGGGCAGAAGGTATCCTCCCCTCCCTGTCCCGGAATATTGCCGCAATAGACATATCGAAGCCCTGCCTTCATCCCGATCTCTCTTGCCCGATGAAGCGTTGTGGCAGGGGGTCTTGGAAGGTTGAGCATCTTATAGGTGGGATAGAAGGCGGAGAGGTGCCATGGAACCTCCGCCCCTAAGGACAGAATGAACTGAGCGATCTCCTCAAATTCTTTATCTGAATCATTCATGGTGGGAATGACCAGAGTGGTGATCTCCACCCAGATCCCCAACTCTTTCATCAACTTCAGGCTCTCGAGAACTGGCCTAAGCTTTGCCCCACACACCTCCTTATAAAACTTCTCCTGATAACTCTTCAAGTCAACATTGGCTCCATCGAGATAGGGTTGTATCGTCCTCAACGCCTCCTCTGTCATATAGCCATTCGTGACAAAGACATTCCTGATTCCTTCCTGATGGGCCAGCGCTGCCGTCTCGTAAGCATATTCAAAATAGATGATGGGTTCAGTATAGGTGTAAGAGATGGACCGACATCGATTTTCCTTTGCGAGTAAAACGAGTCTGGCTGGCGGGACCGTGGACCCGTCAATCCCTTTTCCGTCAACCGGCATTTGAGAGATCTCGTGATTCTGACACTGAAGACAACGAAAGTTACATCCTACTGTGGCGATAGAGAATGAACTGGACCCGGGTAAGAAATGATAAAGAGGCTTTTTCTCTATAGGATCGATATGCATGGAGATGGCTCGTTCGTAAACAAGACTGAAGAGCTTTCCTTCTCTGTTCTCCCTTACCCCGCAGACCCCCTTTTTCAAAGGTGAGATGACACACCGATGACTGCAAAGGGAACACTTCACCTTTCCTTCTTCCAAAGGGCTGTAAAGCATCGCCTCCTTCATCGTCTTATCTCCAGTTATTTCAATCGAAATTTCAATTTATATAACAAAAATTTACCTCTTCTGTCTATAAAAATGTTTAAGCCTTAAGCTAAACGCCTTTAAAAGTACTTGACAGGACATTGAGGACCGGTTAAATTGTCGTTATACTTAAGTAAGTATAACGATGGATCTAAAACAGATGAAAGTTGCATATAAAATCTGGCTCGACCATCATGGGAAAGCCTTTGGCGACGGTCCATGGGAACTTCTGAAAGGAGTCCAAAAAACAAAATCCCTTCACCGGGCTGCCCTCCGAATGGGAATGTCTTATAACAAGGCCTGGCGCTTGATGGAGACCGTTGAAAAGAGACTTGGCTTTGCACTGATTGAGAGGAAGACAGGAGGTTCATTCGGAGGAGGCTCCCAGATCACCCCCGAGGCCAAAAGGCTGATGGACAGATATGGGCGGTTCCGAAAAGAGGCTGGGAAAACCCTTGAAAAAATCTTTCGGGATCATTTTAGCGAGGTGCGATGATTTTTTCTCGTTATATTCAATGCCCGATTCGTTTTGGGATATCATTCCTTTTTGGAGTATTACTTATTTTCATTCCCTATCATTCCGCAGTTTCTTCCTCCGAGAGATTGCTCCTCTTTACAGGAGCGGCAAGTAAGCCTCCGACAGAAGAGGCCATCAAGGACTTCTCCAGAAGAACCAATATTCCAGTCGATATCGTTTTCGGAGGTTCGGGATTTGTCCTTTCGCAGATGAAATTGGCAAAGAGAGGAGACATCTACTTTCCGGGTTCATCCGACTTTATGGAAGTAGCGAAAAGAGATGGCCTCGTCTATTTTGATTCGGAGAAGGTCGTTGCCTACCTTATCCCCGCCATCAATGTCCAGAAAGGAAATCCGAAGGGGATTAAATCGTTAAGGGATTTAACCAAAAAGGGAATCCGAGTAGCTATCGCCAATCCGGAAATGGTCTGTGTAGGGACATACGCTGTCGAAATCATCGAGAAAAATCTCAATCCACAGGAGAAGGAGAGTTTCAGTAAAAACCTGGTAAATTACACGGAGAGCTGTGAAAAGACCTCCAATGTCATCTCCCTGAGGGCGGTGGACGCAGTGATCGGTTGGAGGGTTTTTCAGTATTGGGACCCAGAAAGAATTGAGACGGTCTATTTGAAACCTGAAGAGATTCCAAGAATAGGATATATCCCCATCGCCATCTCTAATTTTTCTAAAGACAAAGCCCAAGCTCAGAAATTCATTGATTTCATTCTATCTTCGGATGGGAAAGCTATTTTCCGAAAATATAACTATCTGATGGATATTCAGGAGGTACGCCAGTTTACAAAACCCGACACTCCGGTTGGAGGAGAGTATATTCTCCCAAAAGAATGGAGGACAAGATAAAAAGCGATGAAGCGGGTATCAGATGATCAGGTTATCAGGAGGTGAACATCAGGATATTGGGATATCAGGTCAAACCAAAATACTGTTATTGTTTATCTTAGATCCTGGTATCCTGGTATTCTACCCTCTGATATTCTGGTCACCCGATACCCATATTTTCTCGCATAAAATGTAGCTTCACGCTCATTAGGCGGGGCTTTTAGGATTTGTAGTTGGAATTTTAACTGAGGAGAACCCATGACTTTCCGTTACACCATGATTGGCGCAGCCATATGCATCTTCATCTTCTACTTTGGCCTTTTAGCCTCGCTCCTCTTCTCGACAAGTTTGACGGGATTCTGGGAATCGCTGGCTCATCCTTCGACCCTCTTCTCCATCCGGCTGAGCCTTATTGCCGCCACCCTTGCAACGTTCTTAGCCGTGTTGATTGGACTCCCTGCAGCCTATGCTCTCTCCCGTTTTCAATTCAGAGGAAAACAGATCGTCGATGTCTTCCTCGAAATTCCGATCATCATGTCGCCCATTGCCCTGGGAGCCTCATTCCTTGTCTTCTTCAATACCCCTTTAGGAGAGGTTATCCAGAGAAAAGGAATCTTCTTCGTATTTGAATTTCCAGGCATCCTCCTTGCCCAATTCGCCACCATTGCAGGCTTAACCACACGCTTGATGAAAGCCTCTCTGGATGAAATTTCTCCACGTTATGAAGCTGTAGCACGCTCTCTCGGCTCTTCTTCATGGCAGGCCTTCTACCGGGTCACACTTCCCCTAACCTTCCGGGGACTTTTAGCCTCTGTGATTCTCTCCTGGGCTAAAGCTGCAGGTGAATTCGGAGCCACGGTCACCCTCGCCGGAGCCATGCCCGGAAAAACAGAGACTATGCCCATTGCTATCTTCACGGCTCTTGCTTCAGCCAATATAGAGAAGGCGATCGTTTTGGTCCTCATCCTTCTCATCCTGGGATTGGTCGCCCTTTACGCTGTCCGATTGACAGGGAAATTATATCGCTATGATTAAAATAGAAGGGCTTGCCATTCTTCTAAAAACCTTTAGCCTGACGGATCTTCATATAGAAATTGAGGAAGGGGAATTTCACTTTCTATTGGGCCCCACGGGAAGCGGTAAAACCCTGATCCTGGAATCAATCATCGGACTACATAAACCCAAAAAAGGAAAGATATGGATCGGTGAAAAGGAAGTTCAAAACCTACCCCCTGAGAAAAGGGAGATTTCTTATGTCCCTCAAGACCTCGCTCTCTTCCCACATCTGAGCGTAAGAGAGAACATCCTTTATGGAATTAAAGCCAAGAATCACTCCTTAAAAAACTATGATAAATATGTTGACTCTCTCATTCAGGTGATGCGAGTTGGGCATCTGCTCGACCGATACCCGGCCAATCTGAGTGGAGGTGAAAAAAAGCGAGTGGCACTACTAAGAGCGTTGGCCCCAAAGCCAAAACTGCTTCTCCTTGATGAACCCCTTTCCGGCCTGGATCCCTCCATCAAATATGAGATCCAACAACTTCTAAAAACCCTCCACACCTCTCTCCATCCAACGGTTTTATGTGTCTCCCACGACTTTGAAGAAGCCTTTCTCATGGGAGATAAGATGACTGTCTTTATTAATGGCAATGTGGAACAGGTTGGAACAAGGGACGATGTCTTTCTAAAACCACGAACAAAACAGGCAGCGCAGTTTTTGGGTTTGAGGAACCTTTACAGGGGAAAGATCTTTGGCAAGGAAGATCATGTAGAGCGAAGTTTTATTGATATCAATGGATTACGGTTTTCCATTCCGAAGGGTGCCTGTCAGAGTAAGATGGATTCAGGGAGAGAAATTGACCTCTACATCCGGCCTGAAGAAGTGATGATCCTCCGCGAGGGAAAATCCGTAAAGGAGTCTTTAAAAAGGAATATCTTCATCGGGAATATTATTGATATTGCTAATAGAGGAAGACATCATAGTGTGTTCTTTCAAGACGGAGAGGGAAAGATCTCCTTCGAAATCTCCATTCCCAATTATGCTTTTAGAAATCTCGACCTCTCCATCGATAAGCAGGTGACAGTCGCCCTTCGCGACGAATCCTTCTGGGTGATGGAATAATTTAAAGAGAGCTCTCAAAAGACCTGTTTCCGCTCTCTTGATTACACAGATTCCAAAAAATGATTGCACAGATTATCATTTATTTCCCTACAGTTCTAATCGTTGTAATCATTTAATAATCCGTGTAATCAGAGATTTCTGGGCTTTTCCAGAAATCTCTTTAAAAAATCTTGACGAAGATTGGATTTTATGAGATGTTTAAGTCACAATGGCATTCGGCCGAGGTAAAGGAGAAGCAGCAATGGGAGTCCATGAGGAATATGCAACCAAGAAAGACTTGATCACATTCAAAGAGGAAATTATCCATGAATTCCATATAGTTTCAGAAGGATTGATGGATCATATAAAACATTTGGCTGAAGGACATTCTGGGGTTATACAAAGACTCGACCGAGTCGATGGAAGGTTAGATCAAATTGATACAAAACTAGATGGAGTTGAAATGAGACTCGATCGAGTGGAAACCAGGCTCGATAAGGTGGAAAACAGACTTGACCATATGGATACAAGGCTTGACCTTGTTGAAAAAGGTCAGATGGGTACAATACAACGGCTCGATCGAATTGAAAAAGAGAACGAACGTCAGCACATCGAGACTCGTGCATTAATCAAGCTCTCTTTTTCAGAGCTGGATAACCGGCTCTCTGGTCTTGAATGACAGGTTAAAGAACTGCAGGAATGGAAAAAACAGGTTTGTGACAGGCTTCAGATTTAATCCTCAATATAAATCTCAATCTTTTTGGGTTTTTCGCATCCCTTTAATGAGCTGACCATTCCCTTGATCGAACCGGACAGAAAATCTCTGATAAAAGGCTTTAAAGAAACAGATCTGCCATCCACTTTTAGGGTAATCCCCTCTTCTTTTTTCCCCTTCAGAAATTTCTTTTCAATAAAATCAGCTACCCCCTTCGCGTCATCCAGAGAAAAACATGGAACCCCAACATTAAATTCCTTATCCGATACAATGGCAGCAAGGTTATCCTCCTTAGTGCAAAGGAGCTCCTTATGTTTTTCTTTTCTAAAAATTTCTATTTGGGGCTGAACATCCTTCTTAAATCCCTCCGATAGAATGAGGTCCACATCCTGGATCAGTTTTTCCCTAAGTTCTGCGAGGGATAAGTCCTTTCCCACATCTCGAATGACAGCGACCTTCTGGGGCGAGGAAATGATCGTTGTATGGGCGCCAGCCTTCTTATGCCGCCAACTATCCTTCCCTTCCCGGTCCACCTCAAATCCGTGGACATCATGTTTCACTGTGGCGACCCGATATCCTCTCTGCACCAATTCAGGCAAAAGTTTCTCAATAAATGTCGTCTTTCCACTATCTGATTTTCCTACGATTGAAATGATGGGAATCATAGTCGCTACGCTCCAGTTTTAAGTTCGGAGTTCGTAGTTCGGAGTTTAAGACCAAAACATTCTTTCAAAAAGTCTTCTTTAGATTTATTTGCTCCGAACTCCGAACTCATAACTCCGAACTATTAAGTAGTTGAACCTTCACCTTCTCTCCCGCCTTGACAAGACCGCAATCCTCCGGGAGAATGATCAGTCCGTTTGCCCGCACCATTGATCTCAATATCCCCGATCCCTGGGGCCCTGTCGTTGTGACGGAGTAGCCTTCATTCCCGTAAGACACCAGGGCTCGTATAAAATGTTTTTTCCGGGGTTCTTTTCGAATATCCTCTTTTAAGAAGGCTTCAATCACGGGTCGAAAGAGTTGACGATAGCCCATCATCTTCAGGAGTGACGGCCTCACAAATTGCTCAAAAGTGACCATCGAAGAAACCGGATTCCCAGGAAGACTGAAGATTGGTTTTCCCTTAAACATCCAGAAGGCCACGGGCTTCCCCGGTTTCATGGCAACCTTCCAGAAGATTAACTCGACTCCCAGTTCTTTTAGGACATCCTTGACAAAATCATAATCCCCCACAGAGACGCCTGCTGACGAAATGAAAACATCGGCCCAGAGCCCCTGGAGGATTTTCTCCTTAATTTCATCCTTTTGATCTTTTGCAATCCCTAATTGCACCGGAATCGCTCCGCACTCCTTGACCTGAGCGGCAAGTGTGTAGGAATTGCTCGAAACTATTTTTGCTCCATTCAAGCTTTCACCTACATCTACAAGTTCTTCACCGGTGCAGAGGATGGCCACCGATGGCCTTTGATAAACGGAGATAAACGACCTCCCCACGGAAGCAAGCATCCCTATCTCTGAAGGACGAATCATATCTCCGGCAGAAATAACGAGGTCTCCTTTTTTTACATCCTCCCCTGCCCTTCGTATATACCTTCTTTGGGAAACGGACCTGAGAATAATGACGAAGCTGTCTCCTCTCTCTGTCTCCTCAACAGGCACTACTGAATCCGCACCTTTTGGGATAGGAGCCCCTGTCATGATCCGGACGGCCTGACCTTTTTGGACGATCTTTTCTGAAAAGAATCCCGCACGAAGATCTTCAATCACTTCCAGTTGGACAGGATTCTTTTCAGACGCGTCGCGAATATCTTCATATCTTACTGCGTAGCCGTCCATCCCCGAATTGTCGTAAGGAGGAAGATCTCGGGGGGCAATGATATCCTCCGCAATCACCCTTCCCAGGGCATCCAATAGGGAAACCTTTTCAAAGCCTAACGGATGGATATGGGAAAGAAGTTTATTTAAAGCCTCATCAACGGTTAGCATAGTGATTCCCTTTGATAAAAATCGGATTTTAATATAACATAAAAAGAGTTCTAATGAAACGATTGTGGACTCATTCCATAAAACAAGTAACGGAGGTTAATCGCAATGAAGATAACCATCCTTTGTGAGAACACGGTGGGCAGGCTGGTCGGTTATGGAGAGCACGGCTTTTCGGCTTTCATCGAGACCGAACAGGGAAACTACCTCTTCGATACCGGAAGCGGTCACGCAGTTATTGCAAACTCTCTTGTCCTCAATAAGGATCTGAAGAGTATTAAAAAAATCTTTTTGAGCCATGGCCATTTTGATCATACCGGAGGTCTCCCCGAAGTCCTTAAATTGAAAGGAGAGGTGGATGTACACGCCCATCCCGATGTGTTTTCAGACCGAATCAAAATCCTGAAAAAGGATGGCAAAGAAAAAAAACAGTTTGTCGGTCTCCCATATAAAAGGAAGTATCTCGAGTATTTGGGGGCAAACTTTATTCTAAATTCAGATTTTACAGAGGTCGAAAAAGGAGTCTCTTTAACCGGGGAAGTCCCGAGAAGGACTCCCTTTGAAAAAACTGACCCAATACTCTTCACCGAAATCGATGGGAGGACCGCTACGGATACCTTCCCTGATGACCAGTCCCTGATTTTAGATACTCCTAAAGGGCTTGTTCTCATCCTCGGATGTGCGCACTCGGGGATGATCAATATCATCCACCATGTCATGAACAAGACCGGAAAAGAGAGATTTTATGCCATCCTGGGCGGAACCCATCTGGACTTTCTCACCTCTGAGCAATTGGAAGAATCGATCAAATTTCTTAAGAAGATGGATATTGAGAAGATCGGCGTCTCCCATTGCACGGGAATGAGAGCATCATCCCGGCTCCACCAGGAATTCGGAGATCGCTTTTTCCATGGATGTGTTGGAAGTGTTTTAGAGGTGTAGAGAATTATCATAGATTAAGGTTCTTCCGCCTTTGTGTAGGCGCGTTCCCCTTTTTAACCCCTCTCTGCCTACCGGCAGGCAGGCACACCTCCCCTTAATATAAGGGGAGGCCGGGTGGGGTTATTAGAGACCAAGGAGTAGAAATGATAGTCGCAGGTATTGATGTTGGTGGTCAGAATGTTCATATCGTCATCAAGAAAGATGGACAGATATTGGCAAAAGGAACCGCCCCCACCGGTATCAAAAAAGCCGAAGCAGTCGAGGTTTTATATGATCAGGTGTTAAAACAGGCGTCCATTCCAAGAAAGGATGTGGAGCGTGTGGTGGCAACTGGAAGTGCGGCCAAACGTGTTTCCATTGCCAATGGCTTCATCTCGGATGTTGCCGCGGCTGCCCAGGGAGCGAGTAAATTATTTCCAAATGCCAGGACAATCATAGACGTGGGAGCCGAAGAAGGACGGGCCATCAAGATAGGCCCTGAACGAAAAGTTTTAGATTTTGCCATTAACGACAAATGCGCTGCTGGAACCGGAACATTTGTGGAAGCCATGTCAAGGGCATTGGAGGTCTCCATTGAAGAGATGGCAAAGATCGCTCTTGATTCAACAAAATCCATCCCGATGAATGCTCAGTGCGCTGTCTTTGGAGAATCGGAAGTGGTCTCCCTCATCCACCAGAATATTTCCAAACCCGATATCTCCAGGGCTGTGTTGGATGCCGTTGCAGGGAGAGTTGGTTCCATTGCCCGAATTGTAGGCCTGGAAAAAGATGTGGTGTTTGTCGGCGGAATGGCTAAAAATGTTGCTTTCATCGACTCTCTCCAAAAGAATATCGAGATGGAGGTTATTGTTCCGGCTGATCCTGATTACATGGGGGCACTCGGTGCAGCAGAGGCCGCTCTTTCAGGTGTTTTGGAATAACTCCCCCTGCCCCCTCTCGGTTTCGAGTCGCAACGACTTAACCTAGAGGGGGTATACTCCTCCCCTTAAGATAAGTCGATTAGACCCGACCACGGGGGGAGGTTAGGTGGGGTTATGTATAAACTGCTTTAATCCCGCTAATCATTAAAGGGGGAATTAAATGGTTGGGCAAGAAAAAACTATTGAGTTCTGGAGGTGGCCTGAAAACAACTGGGTCAATCCGGATATTGATTGGAAAAAAGGTAAATGTATAACCGCCGGAGTTGATGTGGGATCTGTCAGCACACAGGTGGTCATCATGGTCGATGGTGAATTCTATGCGTTTGGCAATACGCGCACAGGTTCGAATAGCCCGGACAGCGCCAGAAAGGGAATGGACTACGCCCTTGAGAAGACTGATTTGAAATTAGAAAATATCGACTACTGTATCGGCACCGGATATGGAAGGGTCAATGTGCCCATGGCTCAGCAGGCAATAACCGAAATCTCTTGCCATGCCAAGGGAGCAAATTTCATGTATGGCCCTGAGGTTAGAACGATCATGGACATGGGAGGCCAAGACTGCAAAGCCATCAACATTGACAGTCAGGGTAAAGTTCTCAACTTCATGATGAACGACAAGTGCGCCGCTGGAACCGGCCGTGGTATGGAGGTTTTTGCGGACCTGATTCATGTCCCGGTCTGGGAGATCGGTCCCCGCTCTTTTCAGATTTCAAGAGAACCCCCTTCCATCAGTACCACCTGCGTTGTCTTCGCAAAAAGTGAGGTGATGGGCCTTCTTGAACAGGGCATTCCGGAAAATGAGATCATGGCTGCCTATTGTTCTGCGATGGCCCACAGAATTATGGAGCTTCTGAAGCGGCTTGGCGTGAAAGAGAAATTTGTCATCACCGGTGGAATCGCCAAGAATGAAGGGGTGGTCAAGAGGCTTGAAAAGGAACTCGGAATCAAGACCGCGGAACAGGCTTGGCACAATTCAAAGTATCGCAAGAAGAACTTTCCTTTTGATACCCAGCTTGCCGGAGCCATTGGAGCTGCCCTTTTTGGACAGGCATTGCTGGATACAGGAAAAGCTAAAAGTGTAAAAAAACTGGAATAGTGGAATCATGGAACATTGGAATGTTGCGTAAATCCTATGCTGTATGAATCTTAGGGTTAACCCGATTTCTATGATTCACCCATTATTCCATCATTCCAGTATTCCAATATTCCATTAAGGGTGTGGGGAAATGAAGTGATTGCTCATTACGGGTTTAACGACGCCTCCGGAGATTGGTTTTTCATTCTTGACACAGACAAATGCAACGGCTGTGGTAAATGCGTAGAGGTGTGCCCAGTAAATATTCTCGAAGTTGGACCGGACCAAATAGACCCTTTTCGTGAAGAACCAGTGGCTTCTGTAAAACAGGATGAATGTAACAAAATCCGTTACCATTGCGCTCCCTGCAAACCCGATTACGGGCCGGAACCACCTCCCTGTGTCGCAGTTTGCAAACCCGGAGCTATCTCCCACTCCGAAGGTTGGAAGGCATGTTTCAAAGACAGTTATCAGTAATTAGTTTATCGTCCATCGTTCATTGTTTATCGTATGATTAGAGAAGACGAACTCAAACAACAAGGCTGGGAAAAACGGTTCACCATAGACGAGCCCCGTCTATCTGAAATGGCAGCGCAATACAAAGAACTCGGCTTTGAAGTCCTTCTTGAGCCTGTTGATCTCGCTTCGGAAGAATGCACCAGTTGCATGGCCGCAGACCCCAAACGCTACAAAACCATCTATACCCGCCCGAAAAAATAGGTTTCAAGATATGAGGTAGGCTTATGCAAATTCTTGAAGGCATAAAGGTCGTTGACCTTACGCAGTTCATCGCTGGATCTCGCTGCACCCAAATACTCGCTGATATGGGTGCCGATGTCGTGAAGGTGGAACCCCCCCATGGCGATACGCTACGGATGATATTCAAAATGACCCCTGGCGCGGAGCGCAATTACTCTGTCTTCAATCGCAACAAATATGGTCTCGCAGTCAACATGAACGACCCACAAGGCAGGGAGGTCATTCTCAAACTCGCCACGATATCCGATATTTTTGTTCATAATCTGATCCCCGGGTCTATCGAGAAGTTTGGCTTGGGTTATGAAGATGTCCGATTCCTGAAAAAGGACATCATCTACGTCGGCATTTCAGGATTCGGTGCATCCGGTGTGGGGCCTGAACGGGCTGCTTTTGACATCATTGCACAGGCAACCGGCGGCCAGTTCTGGAATAATCAGGACACCTTCCTGATGCCGGATAATTTCTGGGGCGACCTGGTCACTGGCGCTTACGCCACGATTTCGATTCTCTTCGCTCTGATTCACAAGATGAAAACAGGGCAGGGGCAGTGCATAGACATCTCCATGCAGGATGTCATGTACTACAACAATTACCGAGCGCTGATGGATAAAGGTCTCGAACCAATCATGGCGCAGGTGGAGAAAGAATTGGGCAGGAAACCGAAAGATGTCCTGAACTCTTCAGACCGGATGCCCTTCTACGGATTCTTTAAATCAAAGGATGGTAAAGTGGCTATCGTTTCCATCACTACCAGACAGTGGAAAGACTTAGTTGAAATAATCGGATGCCCTGAAATGGCAACGGATCCGAAATTCTCCAACCTCCTCGTTCAGATTCATAACCACAAAGAGGCGGTGGCTCTCATCGAAGAATGGACGGTAGAGCACACATCACAGGAAATCATCTCCATTCTTGAAAGCAAAAAGATACCCTGCGGAATTGCCTATACCTCTGAGCAGGTCAATGTGGACGAAAATCTAAAACAGCGTGGAATGTTTCAAAAGGTTTATCATGAAACATTCGGCGATATTGATATTCCCGGATTCCCCTTTAAGTTTTTGGATACCTCAGGAACCATTCGGATGCCTGCGCCAGGCCTGGGCGAACACAACAGGCTAATCCTTGAGCAGTGGCTCGGGTATACCTCTGATGAGGTAGGGGAACTTTATAAAAAAGGAACAATGCTATAACAAACACCTAAAAATAACTTCCTCTTGTTTTTCAGTTCCTACTCTTGTATGCAAAATTTCAATTGAAAATTAGCAAGGGAGGGGTAATTTTGGGGAGGATTTTTCCCTTGACGGTCAATGTGCTTAATAGTATCTTCTAATTGCCTTTTCCACCTGTCCCTAATGAACCTTACAACGTAACCTTTAACCATTCGAAGTGACTTATGGCGGGATGGATGTTGTTAGTATCATAAGCCGCCAAAGGATAATCTTATCCCCTTGTGGGCTTTCATGATTTTCCTTTATAGAACTTCAGAAAGGAGGGAAATATTTATGCTAGGAAGAAAAAATATTAGTATTGGGGTTCTTGTAGGAATTTTCCTCTTCTTCATATTTCTTGCGGTTGCGCAAGCCGAAACACCTTTCGATTTTACACAGTGCGTTTCTGGGCCAGCCACAGTGTTATCGTCGAGTAAAGAATTAACAATTTTAAGCGTTGAGCTAAGGGGCATCATCATGAGCAATCACGAGAACAAGGTTTTTGATAACTTCATTTCTCATTTTTTGGGTGTTTCGCGTATTATGGCTGGTCAAGTAGATGCGCGTGGTTATTCCAAGCTAACTGACCTTGATGGGGACTTCATTCTCACGGAGACGACAACTGTTGGCCCTGTTGGGAAAGCCACTTGGAAATTCAAGTTCCTTCATGGAACTGGCAAATGGAAAAGTATCACGGGTAGTGCCAGTGCTCTCCCTATTACGAAACGTGGGGCAGTTGAAGAAGGGACGTGGCGGGGTTGCTACAAGGTAACGGGAACATTTGAAGTACCGAAATAGAAGCAGGCCAAGAAGGGTTGCCTCTTAGAATTAAGTAGGCGCCTCCCTAAGCAATCCAGTCGATAGCTTACAACTTAGGCCAATTCTTTGCATTATTCTCACTTACATCCTGTAATGTTTAATTCCTGAATATGGTTCACTCTATTGAATTGTAGGTGCTATACGTAACATGTTTGAAAGAAAGGGGGTATGGGGATGGCGGTTTTAGGAGATCGAGATGCGAGGACTTAAGATACTGATTGAAATATTACTCCTTTTGCTCTGTCTTCAGTTTTTCCCAGAACGTTCTTGGAGAGATAATCTCCATCTCCCTTATCCTTCTTAATCCGAGAAGTTCATTATCTCCGGTAACAAACAGGTCTGCCTCTCCATCTAAGGTACATGAAAAAATAGTCAGGCCATCCCCATCCCTTTAATTTCAGTATAGGAAGATTTTTGTTGACATTTGGTTTGAAATGTTATATTTTATGTGACAAAGGTAGGCTGTACAGATGACAAACGTCTCTCAAAATATAACAAAAGCTCCCCTGGGAAGGATAGAGGCCAGGTTCATTGCAAAAGTTGGCTCCAGGCTCACCTTCTCTATTGATGAAGCTCGACAGGTATTGGACCCAAACGGGGAGGACAACACCCGCCAGTTTTTAGAGAGACTCCAACGAAAAGGGTGGATTCAGAGAATTAAACGGGGTAAATTTGCCGTTATTCCCCTTTCTTCTGGGGAAACCCGTGCTCCCCAACTTCATGAATTCCTTGTCGCTATGGAAATAGTTTCCCCTGCTGCAATTGCTTACTGGTCGGCTCTCAATCATCATGGCATGACAGAGCAACTTCCTCGTACAGTTTTCATAGCAACGAATCACCCTGTCCGCCATCCTCCGGAGGAGATACTGGGAATATCATTTAAAATTATATCCCTTCAGCATTCAAAGTTTTTTGGAATTATACAGGACTGGATAGATGAGCGATCGTTTTGGATTACTGATAAAGAAAAGACAATTATTGATGGATTAGATCTTCCCAAATACGTAGGCGGAGTAGGAGAAATCGTGAAGGCGCTTATAAAAACATGGACCGAATTGGACGAAGCCAAGCTCATAGCCTACGCAGCTAAAATAGGTAACCTTGCAGCCACAAAACGCCTGGGGTTCTTGATGGAAACGTTGGAGCTTGGCAATTCTCAAACCTTGCAGAAAGTTGCATCGCAATCCCGTGGTTTCTCACCCTTAGACCCTACGCTTCCCAGGCAGGGGAAGCATAACCGGCGATGGAATCTTCTGATTAATGCGAAGGTCGTTTAATGATCACAAAAGCTGAGCTTCACCACTTTGCATCGCTTGAAGGGATTCGGTTTGATCAAGTTGAAAGAGATTATCTCATTGCATGGATATTATATGGATTATCACAGCATCACCTCGCAACAAAGGGATGGTTCTTTAAAGGTGGAACTTGTCTAAGACATTGCTATTATCCGGAATACCGATTTTCCGAAGATATTGATTTCAGTTGCCAACCCAATTCAGGGGACTTGGGTTCTTCCCAAAAATTGCTTAATCGAAGTGCAAAATGGATTCAAGAAAAATCGGGCATTCTTATAGCTATAAATGCCCCTCGCACAAGTCCGGGAGATTTTCAAGTTGAAATCCCTGTGGAATATAACAGAGGGGGATCACGCAGGCAGAAGCTTCCAAGTGTGGAAATACACCTGACGTTCGATGAGCCGATTTTGACAGAGCCGGAAATCCGATCTTTAACGCCACGTTATCCAGATATATCCGATTTCAAAATAACCTGCTATAGCAAAGAGGAAATGATAGCAGAAAAGATGCGTGCATTACTTCAACAGCAGACAAAATGGCCACGGCCCCGGGATATATATGACCTCTGGTTTATCCTCTGCCGGTCAGGGGAGTCCTTTCAACCAGAGACACTCAGAACCCTCTTTATTGAGAAATGCAAAGTTCGCCAAATTCAACCCAATTTCGAAGGTCTGATTTCCGAAAATCTAAAGGAAAGAAACAAAAATACCTGGGGAAATAGCTTAATACCTTTAATGAAAACTGTTCCAGATTTTGAAGAAGTATGGATTGAGTGGAGCCTCAAATTTCATGAAATCTTCAGTGGATTTTAGCGATATTTTAGTGCGTTGACGAAAATATTTATGTCAAGGAATATCCTCATGAGATCTGGGAGAAAATGTCCTCGTCGGTCAGCAAACCCCGGGCTTCAGCAAAAGGCATGATCCTCTTTCTTAATTCCTCAAATTGTTCAAGCCTCAGTTGACGTTTCAGCAACTCCCGGGCAATTTCACTCCGATTTTTCCTCGACCTTTTACTCGCTCTTGTCAACAAGCGGTCCAGATCCTTATCCAGGCGGATAGTTAATGTGTTGGTTCTCATGTAAAACACTGTGAGACATTGCCTTAGGGATGTCAATATAAATCCTTTATCCTTAATTTTTTTGTTGATGTGTGATGAAAATGAAAAGCCAGTCGGCGAGGGCTTTGTAGAGCAGAGAAGGTAATTCACATACTATTGAGTTTTTCTGACCGATCTATCACCAAATGTACCGAAAAAAAACGGGCCACCTGTTCACTCTGTTGTTGCATTAAAAACAGACACCATCAAAGGCTTATTAGTAATTCAACAATATGGTTATTTCTGCAACAACGGGGTTCATTCAGGTGGCCCGACATCAGACCCTATTTAAAAGGAAGTGCCATCCCCGGTTATTTCCAGGGCGCTGCACCTACTGCGGTGGTCCGCCCCTGCTTCTCGAAACGCACTTTTTCCCATGGCCAGATCGATTCCCAGTCGCCCTCTTTCTTCGGATCGCCATCTTTCTTTAGAGCCCACTGATACTGTTGCGGGTGAAGTCCATACGAACGACCGTAAATATCGATGTTGAAAATGTGCTGTTTATTACCCTGGCGGCCAAATTCTGTCCCCCAGTCGGGGAAGCCTGCCCTCTTCCAGCCCTGGCGGCCATCCATCACCTTCAACACGGCCTCGGCCTTCACGCCGTGGCAGGATGCGCAGTTTGCAACGGGACTATCAGCCTTCAGCGTTGGGTTCTTCTTACCTTTGTTCCCTACGCCATGAGCATCATGACAGTCAAAGCAGGCCATCGCCGCATGTGCGCTGTGGTTCCCTTTGATGGTGGCGCTTAGCCGGAGGTCCATGTCCTGCTGGTGATCTCGTCTTCCCTTACCGTCAACCGAGACCTGGCGGTTCCCCTTGCCCCAGGCAGGCCGCGTGTATTGGGCGAAGTCCATGTAGGATTCGGTCAGCCGGTAGCCACGCAAGTCATTGGCGCCAGCGCCGACCAGGCTGCGCTGTGGGCGCGTATGGCACTGTTCACAAACCATCTTGCGTGTTTCAATATCGGTGATCTTGGCAGGGTTGATGATGGTCCCAGCCACCGGGTTTTTCGTGTGCGCCTCGCCGGGGCCGTGGCACGACTCGCAGCCCACCCGAAGGTCAGCCGCAAAGATATCGCGTAAGTCCTTGCGCTTCCCGGCGACGTAGTCGGCCTTGGCCGCATCCCACGCCTTGTGGTCAAAACCGGTCACGTGGCAACCGATACAACGTTCCTGCCATGAGCGGAACTCGCCATAGTAATTCTTGTTGAACTGTCCATCCTTCGGATTCATTTCGAGAAACAGGAATTTGTAGCCGGCGCGCTGCTTATTTCCGGGAAATTGCGAAACCTTTGACTTGTCGAGCTTCCAGCTGATGCCTCCGTCCTCAGTGGTTGCCTCGAACACCTCGATTGGACCGCCGTCATAATATTTCATGTAGCGCTGTTTATAGGTCTGGCCGATGACATAGTCGATCTCAGACATCGGCACCTTGAGCGCTGCCATATAATTGGTCTTTGCGTCCTTCTGGTCGACAATCATGTAAGTGTCGATCTTGTCCCAGTCGCGGCGAACCCACTCGTAGATATTTTTCTCGAACTCTTTGCCGAAGGCCGGCCCCTTTGTTGCCTTGATTGTGTGCCGTGATGTCGCCCAGGTGTTGTAATAGTCCTTGTGGCATGCGGCGCAGGCATTGCTGCCGACGTATTTGCCGGTCTTAGCAATATTCGCCTGGTCGGGTGTCGGGTAGGCTGGCGACGCAACCGCCGTCCCACCCCAGATCAGGGAAACCATCAAACATACCGCCACAACATACTCTCTCATCTTCATTTTCATCCTGCCCTCCCTCTTTTGGAATATAAAAAAGGGAACACGAATAGCTCCGTGTCCCCCCTTAGTAACCTTTAAATGTATTTAACATTTATACATGAATTAAGTCAACTTCTTATTATTGTCAATCAGCTCCGTTCTCGATACGGCCGTCCCTAAGGGAAATCGTCCGGGAGGAGAAAGAAGCGTTTTCGGGGTTGTGGGTGACCATGATGATCGTCTGTCCATCTTGATTGAGCGACTTGAACAGCTCCATAATTTCCTGGCCGGTCTTCGTATCGAGGTTTCCCGTTGGTTCATCCGCTAATAAGATAGGAGGCGCATTGACCAGCGCCCGTGCAATGGCTACCCGCTCCTGTTCCCCGCCTGAGAGTTGATCTGGCAATCTTTTCTCTTTGCCTTTCAGACCAATCCTTTCTAATATTCTCTCAGCCATCCCGACCTGTTCACGGTTCGATCTCTCGGTGATGGAGAGTGGAAGCATCACATTCTCGATCACGGTGAGGTAAGGAATCAATTGGAAAGATTGAAAGATGAACCCAAGGTACTCCCTCCTGAAATCAGCCAATTTCTCCAGATGAAGTTGATAGATGGGAATGTCATCCACGACCACCTCACCGGTTGTCGGATGATTGAGCCCGCCCAGAATGGTAAGGAGGGTTGATTTCCCCGAACCAGACGGACCCATGATAGAAATAAATTCTCCCTTGTCAATGTGCAATCTCACATCGACAAGAGCAGAAACTCTTTCTTCTCCGCTCTCGTACGTCTTGGATAGGTTTTTAATTTCAATCAAGCTCATGTCAGTAATCTCTGAGGTTGAGGTTTAGGTTAAGTTTATTATCATTCTCAACCTTAGCCTTAGCCTTAGCCTTAACCTCAACCTTTTCTTTTATAGCGCTCTCAGCGCCTCAGTGGGATCCATCTTCGAAGCATGGAGGGCCGGATAGACGCTCGATAGAACCCCGATCACGGCCGAGAGGCAGATAGCTCCAATGGCTAAAGAAGGATCAACCACCCATCTGACTGTCTTTATTCCAAGGACCATCGGTCCGATGAAATGAGAGATCCCAAGTCCCAGGATATATCCTGCAATTCCTGCTATGAATCCCACAACCAGCGCCTCTAAAAAGATGATTCTCATGATATGGGATTTTCTGAACCCGATCGCCCGGAAGATTCCGATTTCCCTCTTCCGTTCATTGACTGAGGCCATCATATTGGTAAAGACGATCAGCGCCCCGATGAGAAGGACGATGACCGATATCCCGATGGAGAACTTCTTGAAATGGTCGAGCGCCTCCATCTTGGTCTGGAGCGTCTGTTTGATGGCTGTCACCTTGGCATGGGGTAACTGCTTCGAAATCTGATCCACGATCTCTTCGATCGGGCAGGTGTTGCAATAGGCGGAGACTTCGATCAGGCTTACTGCCTTGGGCTTACCCAGAGCCTCCTGGACAAAACCGAGATCAGCGAAGATGAGGAAATCATCCTGGGAACCTGTCTCTTCAATTGTTCCTGAGATTTTGACGTTCCTTCCGTTTATCGTTAAAACGTCGTTCGCGCTCTTAAAGAGCCTGACTGCAACTTCATTTCCAAGAAGCACCTCGTCTTTACTTTTAGGAATGGTGCCATGGACCTTCCACCATTTCTTGAGCCGTCCCTCCTCTTCAAGATGGACACCCATCAGCGGGATCTTTTTCCCATCAATCTCCACCACTCCCACAAACTTTGGTGACACGATGTTGATGTTTTCCCGAACTTCAATCTCCCGGATCTTCGGGATATCAGAGTCATTCAGGGTCCGGGCGTCGAGGGATACTCCTCCAATGCTCATTCCTCCATAGGAAAGCGAAAGGTCGTCTGAACGCGGAAGGACAAGGATGTTTGCACCATACTCATCCAATTTGTTTGCAATGTCCTCGTTCATCAACCGGGAAATGGAGACGAGGGAGATCACCGTTGTAATGCCTATGGTGAGTCCCAAAATGAGAAAAAAGACTTTCCCTTTCCGCCTTCTGAGGTTGTTGATGGAAATATCTTTAAGTTTCATAGCACCACTCAAATTGAGTTACAAATTTCTCTCTTATTATTTGTATTTCATTGAAAATACCCCCTCTCCCCTGGAAGACTGTGTCGCAATTCCGTTCATGGTTCGAGAGCCTCACCACGAACGGACTGCGATATGTTAAAAATCAATCACTTAGCCGTTCGTCCTGAGCTTGTCGAAGGGCGAATGGCTTATTACGACACAGCCTCTCAAGGGGGAGGGGACTATTAAGGAAATTTCAATATCTTTGAATTAATACCATTTGGACTTTGGTATTTGACATTAATCTTCACACCCTCGGTTTCCAATTCAAAACCACCTTTTCATCGATCACGATCGAATCGTTCTCTACGGCACTGGGGATGATCTCCGGAGGGTAATTCATACACCCCCCTTTAATTCCTTTGTGAGTTTCCAAGTGCCACTCTGTATCGCAGGCATTGCAGACTAACTTCCGATCTTGGATGCGGAATCGAGTCGATTTACAGGGCTCACACATGCTGATCCCCGTCACCACCCTTCCTGCCATCGTAAGATAGGCATAGAGAGGGATTTTAAGCCCCTTCCCTTCATATTCGAACCGGACGAACTTATTCTCTTTGACCACGTGGACAGGAATTTTAATCTTCCCATTTTCTACCTTTGCCACCACGTCGGTCATTTTGACGCCTTGGCCGGAATAATCCACCTTTCCACCCACCTTGGGCTGGGAGGAGACTTTCGGGTTGGCTCCAGAATTTCCTTGAACGAACCAGTAGGCAAACCCTCCCAGAGCAATGGCAATGGCAATCAGAACAATGATTGACCAGGAAGGCATCCCTTTCTTGCCTCCCAGCACCTTCTCCTTCTTATCTTGAAGCGAGGAACCGGAAAGCTTACCTCCGCATTTCTTGCAGAAACTGTTAGATTCCTCATTCTCTGTCTGGCATTTTGGACACGGTTTCATAAAAGGATCCTCCTTTTTCAAATCTCCTTAACTTCTCCCCGGTCATAAGTAAGGGAGAGCACAACTTTTCCTTCCTCGATGATATCGACCTGGATGTGACACCCAAAATTGATCGCACGGGCACTTGCCCCATTTTTCCCTTTTTTCGCCTCATAATATTGAAGCGCTTTTGTCTGCGCCTCCTTTTCAACCTTCGGGTCGAGGGACCTTACTTTCTCTCCACCGCCGCATCCTCCTCCCTTGCAACAAACCGACTGAATGGGAGGGGGAGCATCGAATTTCGCATAGGTTTCAATCTTGGCCCTGCTTTTTGCTGTTAAAATCCACTCCTGCAAGAGTTGTTCCCTATTGTCCAGATTCCCCTTAAAAACGGCTTTCTCAACAAACTGGGAAATATACCAATCCCTCTTCAGTTCCTCCTTGAATTCGGCGATCTCGATGCCTAACTTCTCTTTGAAGTCTGCCTCCGACAACCCATGCCTCTTTTTAATCGCCTCAATGTGGGCTTCAATCTCCTTTTCAGATGCGGCGCTATACCCTCCACGCTTCGCTTCTTCAAGAAGGATTTTCTCCACGATGATCTCCTCCAGAAGATCAGCCTTCAAACGGGTTAAATTTTCTTCCCCTGTTCCCCCATTGAAAACATCTTTTCCGTAACGGAATTCATAAATCCGCTTCGCCCGATCGAGCCTGTTTGAAAACTCTTTCCGGGTGATCTCCACTCCATTCACCCTGCCCACCAGTTTCGATTCCAAACCACTGGAAATGAAATACCATGCTATGCTTGCCAAAACGAGACCCATCAATCCAATCAGGACAGTCGAAGTCTTAACCTTTCTCCGTTCTTGAGGGATAGACTGGCCGCAATGGGTACAGTAAAGATTCTGCTGACTGTTCCCTCCGCCACAACTGGGGCATGGGGTTTCATTAGGGTTACCTGAAATCTCATTCATCCTAATCCTCTCTTTTCTCCCCCCTAATCTAAATGACGTTATTCAAAGATCATGAACCTTTCAACCTCTCGTTCAGAAATCGAAGAAGCCATCATCGCTTTTTCATCATTTCCATCCACGTTCTGGCAGTGGACTTCTACTTCTCTTACTCCTTTTGCCTTGCTGTAGCGGGCAGTGATGGAGGCTGCCCTCGCCAACTCACCCCCGACATCCCTTCCCCTCAGAAGAGAGACAGGGCCTGGGTGATGGGCTGTTTTTAGAAGGATATCACCTTCACGTGAGAAAGTTTCGATCTTCTGATTCTCCTCCTCATTCCTTCCGACCACCAGTTTGACTTCCGGAGAAAGCCTGAAATGCCTCCCTATCTTTAAAAGATGGACATCGTTGAGAGAAAAATCAAGACCATGATCCATCAAATCTTTCATCCGGTGTCCAAAACCCGGGTCCGTGAGAAGGCATCCTCCTGCTGCACAGGGATAGTCGCGGATACTGTATTGTTCAGCTAATTTGATCTGCGGTTTACGCGACCGGCCCTGAATATTTAGAAGTTTATTACGATCGATCCACCCTTCCCTCTCTGGAAGAGTGATGGGAAGATATTGAGCTGATAGGGGGCGTAGAATAAGACCCTCCAGCCCGGCCTCCTTTTCGATCATACGCATTGCATCCCTTCTCTGGGACATGGGCCTCTGACCCAAAACCTCACCTGTTACAATAAATTCAGCGCCCGATTCCTCCATATAGGCCCTGGTCTTCTTTAGCATGAAGATCCTGCAGTCAATACAGGGATTCATGTTTCTACCATAACCGTGTTTGGGATGCCTCACCACATCAAGGTACTCTTCAGAGACATTGAAGACTTTTAGCGGAATGCCCAAGGTCTCTACAGCCTTCTGAGAAGCCAGACACGTGGCCCCCCGGGTCGTTCAGGTGCAGAAAACTGTCATAAAATTGAGGGCTTCCAGCTCGATCCCTTGATCAAGAACCAGTCTCGCTGCCAACGTGCTATCAAGGCCTCCTGAAAGGAGGGCAATTGCTCTCATCTCAAAGCCTCATTCATCGATCCTGATCGGAACCCCTGCAGATCCAGGGTGACATATTGATAGCCAATTTTCTTCAAATGGGCGACCACTTTCTCTCTGACTGCTTCATCCAATATTTTTCCGATCTCCTCTTTATAGATTTCAATTCTGGCAAGATCATTGTAGTGTCGAACCCGGACCTGTTTGAAACCCAATCCGATCAGGAAATCCTCAGCCTCATTCACCCTCTTCAATCCTTCCTCCGTTATCTCTTCTCCATACGGAAAACGGGAGGCCAGGCAGGCAAACGAAGGTTTATCCCAGGTCGGAAGTCCCAGCGATTTTGAAACTTCCCTTACATCAGCCTTACTCAAAGAGGCCTCCACAAGAGGGCTCCGGATCCCCAATTCTCTAATGGCCCTTTTACCCGGCCGGTAATCTTTCTCATCATCGAGCGTCGAGCCCTCAATAACCGAAGACAGGTTCTCCTGCCGGGCTACTGTTATTAATTCATCAAAAAGCTCTCTCTTACACAAATAACAACGATCAATTGGATTCTTTGAAAACCCCTCGATCTCAAGCTCGTTCGATTCGATTAAGATGTGCTTCACGCCCATCTCTGCTGCCATCTTTTTCGCCACGCTTAATTCCCTCTCAGGATAGAGGGGAGAGAGGGCAGTCACCGCGAGGACATTTTCTGCACCAAGGGTATCCCTTGCCATTCCGAGGAGAAAGGTGCTATCCACACCGCCGGAAAAAGCCACCACGATTTTCCCCATGGACCGGAAAATTTCTTTAAGTGTTTCAATTTTGACCTTTAATTCTTTTTCTTCCACTTCAAACTCCCTGTCCCGATTCTATCGGGGAGAACTCTCAACTTTGAGCTCTTTATTCACATGTCTTTTACTCTTTTTTTTCACTCCGAACTTTTTCAATTTTATCATGTATTGCTAATTGATAATTGATAATTGCTAATTTTTAATTGATCACCTCTTTGATCCCGTGTCTGTGCCGTGTTTCACGTGTCTTTAATTATCTTTTTTCCCACTCCGAACTCCGAACTCATAACTCCGAACTTCTTTAATCCACCCTCCTCCGAGGACAATGTCGCCATCATAAAACACAGCAGCCTGTCCGGGAGTGACGGCCTTCTGGGCGGTTTCAAACCTCACCTCCCACTCATCCTTCCCTTTTGGGGATAGAACAGCCTCTGCTCCGGGATGATTATATCGAATTTTTACCTGCGCATTCAGGGAGGGCTTCGCCTCTTCTAAATGAATCCAATTGAGAGAATTGACCCGGAAAGTATCCTGATAGACCTCTCTCTCTTCTCCAACGATGATGGCATTCTTTATACGATCTATTCCAATGACGTATAGAGGCTTTCCTTTGGCGAGACGCAGTCCCCTGCGCTGTCCAATGGTGTAAAATGGAATCCCCTTATGTCTTCCGAGGACCTTTCCCTCTCTGTCGATAATCGGCCCGGGCCCTGCAGAATCTTTTAATCGCTCTGATAAAAAATAGTGGTAAGAATCTTCAGGAATAAAACAGACTTCCTGACTCTCAGGTTTGTCATGGATGCGAAGGTCTGCTTCAAACGCCATCTTTCTCACTTCTTCTTTTTTCAACTCCCCAAGTGGGAAAAGAGTGTGCCGGAGCTGATCCTGTCTAAGGGAGAATAAGACGTAGGATTGGTCTTTCCTCCGGTCAACGCCTTTTTTTAATAGATATTGTCCGCTCACCTCATCCGGTTCAAGCCGTGCATAATGACCTGTGGCCACATAATCCGCACCTAACTCCATAGCCTTCTTTAAAAAGGACCCGAACTTCAACTTTTCATTGCAGAGGATACAGGGGTTGGGTGTCCTTCCCTCCTGATACTCGTTACAGAAATAGTCGATGACCTCTTTTTCAAACTCTTCCCTAAATTGAAAGACATAAAAAGGAATGCCCAATTGAAGCGCAACACGTCTCGCATCTTCGATATCCGAAAATCCACAGCACCGGCTCCCCCCTGTTTCGCTCCGGTCCGGTGTTCCGATGCACATCGTCGCTCCGATCACTTCATAGCCCTTCTGTTTGAGAAGCCAGGCCGCAGTGCTTGAATCGACTCCGCCGCTCATTGCCACCACTACCCTTCCCTTCATAACCGCTGTTAGGCTCGCCCCCTTGAACTCTTGAATCCTTGAACCCTTTTCTTAAAACAGAATCTCCATTGCCTGATACGGGCAAACCGGGATGCAGGCTTCGCATGCGATGCACTTATCCCGTTTAAAGGAGACTTCCATCGTCTTTCTGTCGACATCCAGTGCTTTCGGGGGACAGACGGAGATGCAAGCCGTGCAATGGGTACATCGATTCTCATGCCATTTCACGTCCTGCGCCAACGACTGGATTTCCACTCCCAACTCTTTGATGTAATGAATGCCTGCCTCCAGCGCCTGTCTCTTTCCGGTCATTTCTAAAACGAGCCGCCCTTCCTCTCTGGGTGTAATTCGGGCCCTTAGAATATTGACCGTTAAATCAAATTCCTTTACCAGTTTGGAAATCACCGGTTGCTCAACGACATGGGGAGGATAATTAAAAACCACTCTTTTTTTCTGCATGACAACCCCCTTTCTAAAATAACAATGCAAAGTGCAAAATTAACAATGCAAAATTCAAAATGTTTACAACTCTTTAAAAAATTTGCATTTTGAAATTTATAATTTGCAATTTTCAATGATGTTTTTTGATGGGTCTCTCTTTCAAAGACTTGAAGGCAATCCCTGAATCGACCGAAGGTAAAAGTTCAACCGGCTGGGTTAAAAAGAACTTCCCTGCTTCGATCCACTCTTTCAAGATCCGGGCAACCTCTCCTGCCCTGAGATAGCTCGACAAACCAGAAGTGGGCACCTCCTTCCCTTGAACCGATATTTTTCCGCTCTTCAACTGTTTGTAGTTGACCTCTCCCAAGCTTCCTGGGATGAATTGGGGATAGGCATCGCTGTAGTCCACCACCTGAGCCCAGATATCCTCATCTTTAATCATTGTAAATTTCAATATTTCTTCGTCCAAGATCGGAATCGGGACCCCAATCCCCACGGTGAGCGTAACACCGTAGCCAGTGTAAGAAGTCCCCCTGAGCCATTTCGAACTCATCATCTTGAGGTCTCCTTTCACTGACAGTGTTCCCGAAGTCATCTTGGGAACCCCTTTCTCTGTTCTGGCCACATTCGGGTTATGTTGTGTGCCACTTCCGACGACGTAACCGATCCCTCCTCCCAGGAAGATTCGAGTGCCGATGCCGATCGTCTTGTAATAGGGATCGTTCAGAAGTGGGCTCAGTTGACCCGCGTTACAGTAATTGGCATTCGCTATTTTTGGCTGTAACACCCCCATATAGGTATAGATCACCCGGTCCGAAAGGTTTACGGCGACATTATAATTCTGGTAGGCATTCCTCACGTTGAACAATACCGCCTCATTCATCTCTTTCAGGGAGATGTAAGTCTCAAGCGATTTTCTCGGATAACAATCCGTCCCATAAGCGGTTGCCGTCATCCGGACATCTTTTCCATCAACCAACTCTTCAATGATATGGGCTCCGCCGTAAGAAAACTTCCCGGGGTAGATCTTATTTCTGGGATCATCTTCAGGCATGGCTGTCGCACCCAGGAAAAAATCAACAGCAGCCAGGCCCGTATAAACTGGGACGTCATTGAGAAGGGTCTTTCCTCCACCGAGTTTAATTCTGGGTTTCGTATGTCCCACATTGAAATAGGCCCCTGAAGAACACATCGGACCGAATGTCCCTGTGGTTACGACATCCACTTCCTGGGCCGCTTTCTTGACCCCCTTGTCAGCGGCATAATCTATGATCTCCTCAGCCGTCAGAACAACAGCTTTTCCTTTCCTTATTTTGTCATTAATCTCTTCAATGGTCTTAGCCATACGTTTCCTCCTAAAAAAATCTTCCTTAAGATTTTTACTTTGAACTTTGAACTTTAAACTTTGGACATCCAAGATTTCCCCTCACGGGGCTACGCATGATCCATAACATATCATAACCGCCTTCCCCCATCATATCTGGGGGGGGAAAACCTGAAATCCGAATATCGAAATCCGAAACAATGATCAAAATTCGAACCTCAAATGACCCAAACTTTTTATTTTGCATTGAATGTTTCGAATTTAGAACATTTGAAATTCGGATTTGTTTCGAATTTCGTGCTTCGTATTTCGAATTTGAATTGGCAATTACTTTGTTTCATTCCACAGTCCTGTGCTGAGGTAGCGTTCTCCGGTATCAGGGAGGATGGCAATGATCATCTTATCCTTGTTTTCCTCTCTCTTCCCTACTTCAATCGCTGCCCATGCAGCTGCACCCGAGGAAATCCCTGCAAGCACCCCTTCTTCCACAGCTAACCTCTTTGTAAAGAGAACCGCATTCTCATTCGATACCTTGATCACCTCATCAACAAAATCCATCCGGAAAACCTCCGGAATGAAACCCGCTCCGATCCCTTGTATCTTATGCGGCCCCGGCCTTCCCCCGGAGAGCACAGGAGAACTTTCCGGCTCTACGGCAATCGTCTTCAAGCCCGGCTTCTTTTTCTTAATGACCTCCGAGATACCAGTAATCGTTCCACCGGTCCCGACCCCTGCCACCAGAATGTCGAGCTTTCCATCCGTATCTTCCCATATCTCCAGGGCTGTTGTCTTCTGATGAATCTCCGGATTGGCAGGATTCCTGAATTGCTGAAGAATTATAAAACTGGAATCCGTATGTGCCATCTCTTCTGCTTTCTTCACAGCTCCGGTCATTCCCTCATGACCAGGGGTCAGAATGACTTTAGCCCCAAACATCTTCAAGAGGCGAACCCTCTCTTCGGACATGGTGTCTGGCATCGTTAAAACCAGTGGGTATCCCCTTGAAGCGCAAACAAAGGCTAGGGCAATTCCTGTGTTTCCGCTGGTGGGCTCTAAAATGATCGTATTCTCCCGTATCAGTCCAGCCCTTTCTGCTGCATCAATCATCGACACTCCAATGCGGTCCTTGACGCTGCCACACGGATTAAACGACTCCAGTTTAACCACCACTTCTCCCTGGCATCCTTCAGCCATCCGGTTCAACTTCAACAGAGGAGTGTGACCAATCAGGTCTGAAATGGAGCGAGCTATTTTAACCATTCTTTTACCCCGATAAATCCGAAATTCGAATATCGAAACTCGAAACAAATACTAACTTTCAAAATCCAAAGTTCTTATACTTTTTTTCGTTTCGAACATTCGAAATTCTACCATTTGAGATTGTTTCGAATTTCGAAATTCGTGCTTCGTATTTAAAATTTATATCTGGTACATCGCTGAGGCTTTTCCCTCTTTCTCCCTTTTCCGATTCACCATCTCTTCAAATGTGATAGAATGGAAGATATGATAGATCGCATTAGAAGCCTCCTTCCAAATGTCTCTTGTTACACAGGAGGATGACTTAGAACAGTTCTTTGGATCTTTCAAACACTCGATCAAATCAATAGGACCATCCAGAACTTCGACAAGGTCATTCAGGCAGATCTCCGAGGGAGGTTTGGCTAAGGAATATCCTCCTTTTGATCCACGTACGGATTTAACAAGACCGGCTGTTCTAAGGGGAACGATCACCTGCTCGAGATACTTCAAAGAAATGTCCTCTTTCTTTGCGATCTCTTTTAGATCAATAGGTCCCTCTCCATAACGCGAGGCAAGCTCTAACATCGCTCTCGCCCCATATCTTATTTTGGTTGAGATTCTCATATGTTATGATTCTATACTTTTTCGATAGGAATTAGTGATTAATATAACGCCCGAAGGATGAATTGTCAACCTTTCGACCTCATAGCATGAAGGTTACTCTTGCCTCAATCCAGAAGTCAGTCCGATGTGCTCAAGGTTGACCCTGAGCAGCCCTTTTCATCTCATCTTCAAAGGGTGGTTTGAGTACCATCGAATGGATCAATAATGATGTGAGAAAGTTCTGGAAGGAAATTAAAACAGTAGGGAGGTTCCAAATCTTTCTTAAGCGACCTCCACCCTTAAAACTTTTTTGGTGTTCGAGGTAACTTTGAACCGTTCATCAATTCGATGCCCAACAACCCAAACAATCCTTTCACCGGAGATGAGTAAAGGGATATTGGGCCTCTCAAACTTAGGAATCTTGTGATCAATAAAAAACTCCTTAAGCTTCTGAGTCCCTTTTGTCCCCAGAGGCTGAAACCGGTCGCCGGGCCTGAAATTTCTCATCTTTAATGGAAGATTGAGGCGCTCATAATCGAGAAACGCTACATTGCTGGATTCATCCATAGGCTGAGACTTATCCCAATCTCTTTCTTCAACAACAATCTCCTTCCCGATCTCCTGGATTTGAGTCCGGCCATGTATAGGGAGTTCCACTTCAAAGGGTGGAATAGCTTTGATTCCTCCATTCCGCAACATGATCATATCATATCGCTTCTCCAGAAAGAGACCATGAGATAATTCTAAAAAAAAGCTCGCCTGCGGGTGCAGGAGTTTTTCGAAGATCAAATTTGCTTCTGACCATTCTCCCTCGTCCCAATTGGACTCGCGATCCATCCTTTCTAATACTTTTTGAATGACTCTCCATTGGAGGGCATCATGGAAAGATTGATAGGATGAGAACTTGAAGGTGATCCCATTCTCCTCTTTATGGATAATTTTTTGATAAGCCTCCTCTGCCTCCTTCTCAATAAAATCATTTTCACTCCTGAGCAGGGTGGAGGTTCTGAGGATGGTCTGCCGGAAACCGGGCTCATAATCCTTTTCGATGAAAGGAATGAGATTCAGGCGGAGCCGATTTCGGAGGTAGTCATTTTTAAAATTGGATGAATCGATGAGATAGGGGATGGAGTTTTCCTTAGCATAGTCTTCAATCTCTTCTCTCCATACTTCCAAAAGGGGGCGGATAATCCTTCTCTCCCGGATCGGAAGCATTCCCTTGAGCCCCTTCAATCCCGACCCTCTGAGCAGTCTCAAAAGGACCGTTTCAACCTGGTCATCGGCATTGTGACCCAGGGCAATTTTACCTCCGCTATATTTTTTGAGGAGTTGGTGAAAAAATTGAAAGCGGAGCTTTCGGGCGGCATCTTGCAGCGAAAAGCCTCCTGACTTCTGAAACTCTTTTACATTGAACTGTGCGTACTCGAAAGGAAGGTTAAAATGGGCGGATTCTTTTTGAACGAGTGCAGCTTCTTTTTCGGATTCACCAGGTCGAAGGCCATGATCGATATGGGCTATGATAAGAGATAAGTCAAATTCACGGCGGAACTCATTTAGAAGGTGGAGGAGGACCATTGAATCCACTCCAGCCGAGACACCTACGATCACCCGATCGCCTTTCTCCAGCAGATGGTAATGATCAATGGTCCTTCTAACCTGCTCAATCAACATCTCGCGTGCTCACATCTTCTTCTCTTCCAGTGGACCGACCCGAATCTCCACTTCTGCCTTATTATACCAGTTATCACTGATTTTGATTGTGCAGGTCTTGTTAGGTTTTAAAAAATTGAGAATGGACTCCTTCCCCTTAAAACTATTCACCAATTTCCAGTTGTCCTTTTCCATATGGTAGGTGAAGAAATCGACCAGAGATTCGGTATCGAGTCTCCATTTGGTAAAATACACAACTCCTGCTTTAAAACCAGTTGTCTCATAGACCATGGCTCTTTTTTGCTGATAATTCAATTCTTTGGGAACACGGATGTCCTCAAAATGATAATATTTCCCCGTACCCACAGCCTCTCCTTCTTTTTTCGCTGACTCTTCTTTTCTCTCCTTCACCGACGAAACACAGCCTGAAAACAACACACTGACAAAAAGAGCCGCGAATAAACAATAAACCAACTTTCTCCCTAAAATCATCTGTCTCATAGTTGTCCTCCTCCAATTTCAGATATAAAAATGTTTACCATCCTGGATTGAGAAAAGCAAGAAAAAACAAAAAAGCTCCGCTTTCGGAGCCTTTCAAAACTTCAACCTACCCGACCCTCATCTACAAGGACAACCTATTCTTCTCTTTCTAACCCCGCACCCATTGCCGTGGGCTCGATGAGATCGATATGGATGTAACCCAGCCTCGGTAACCCCGTCTGATCAAAAGGAGCAGGGGGGTTGGGATAGCGATGGGCCCCGGAGACAAATTCAAATGGGAAAACGACCGCATTGCTCTCATTTCCGGCCCGATCGACGATGGAAATGGTCAGTGTGACCTGGGTCCACTCCCTTAAATAGTTTGTCTTGCTGCTGAAAGTGTTCCATTGAAGATAACCTTTAAACTCCTTCCGGTACGGGGACTTCACCTGGATCCAGTCAGGAGTATAACGTCCATACCCTAATTGTTCAGCAACGGCTGCGATTCTCCACATGTCTCCATCCGGGTCATGAGCTTCGAGATAGATTCTCCAGACAGTTCCGTAATACCCCTTTTCAACGGCAAAAGATGCAGTAATAAAGGGAGGATTTCCTTTGGGTTTGTCGTCTGACATAACCCATGATGGAATGAGCAGAACAAGCCATGCAATCAAAATTAAAAAAAGGGTGGTTTTTTTCATTAAGATACCCTCCTTTAATTAAAATATAAGCCTCGAGAATCCTTTTTTCAAGGAATGAAAGAGATGAAGTAGGCCTTAATTACCCGTTAGAAAGCCCGGTTGCAAGCTGCGGGGATGAGTTTTTTTCCTATTGAGTAAACACGGGGTTTAAAACCCTATGTGAGAGTTCCGTTAGAAAGGTAAAAGTCCTTCTAACGGGGTTTACGAATACGGAGCCGACGTTGATATCCTTTCTCCCTGAATGCCATCCCTGCCCTTTTGGCCTCCTCGAAGATCTCCTTGATGGATACCCCCAGGGTTAAAGCCAGCTTTTTACAATCCTCATATTCTGGAGAGAAATTGACCCTCTCTCCCTTCCACCGGGCTATTTTGAATCGAACCTTCCCAAATTTTGTTTGAAGCGTAAGAATCTCCCGATCTGCGCAACTCCTCTCCTCCTCCCGCCACCTCATACCGATGGTGGTTGTTTCCCTGATCAAAAAATTAATAACCTCGGAGAGCTTCTCCTCATGGCAGATGACAGTGAGCAGCGTTGCCGGCCTGTTTTTCTTCATTATAATGGGAGTGAGAAAAACCTCCTGCACCCCCATATCGAGTAGCCTTTCCATCACATGGTCGTAAAGTTGAGGGTTCATATCGTCAATGTTCGTTTCAACGACCATCACCTTCTCTTTTCCGGCAACTGGTTCTTCTCTCCCAATGATCAACCTGAGGACATTTGGATGAGGAAGGTCCGTCCTGCCAGCCCCGTAGCCAATCCTCTCCACCTTCATTCCGGGCATCCTGCCGAATTCCGAACCGAGTGACGTCAGGATCGCTGCCCCGGTTGGAGTGAGGAGTTCTCTCTCAACGTCTGAAGAATAGATGGGTTTTCCTTTCATGAGGGAAAGGGTGGCTGGTGCTGGAACAGGAAGGATGCCATGTTCACACTTCACAAATCCCGTGCCCACATTCACTCTTGACACATAAAGTTTCTCGATCTCCAGCCGCCGGAATCCCCAGACCGCTACGGCAATATCGACGATAGAATCAAGTCCACCGATTTCATGAAAATGGATATCTTCCATTGGCATTCTGTGAATCTTCGCCTCAACAGAAGCAATCCTTTTAAAGATCTCCCGACTCTTCTCTTTAACCTCTGAATCCAGGCGGCTCCGGTCAACGATCTGAAGAATCTCTTTCAGGCTCCGGGAGTGTTTCTTCTCACCCCTTCCTTCCACAATCACCTGTGTGGCGGAAATCCCTCTCTTCAAGACTCGTTTAATCTTTAAAGAAACATTCCGAAGCCCGAGTTTTTTCAACTCCTCTCGCAACCCCCCTGGATTCAGCCCCGCGTCGATCATGGAGCCAAGGATCATATCTCCGCTTGCCCCTGAAAAACAGTCAAAATAACCAATCCGCATAATCTCTTCCTCTGCTTTCTTAGATTAAACCTATTATGTGGAAGTATTGGCCTAAAATCAAATGAAATTTAGATAGCTCTAAAAAATTACTTTTCGCTATCTTTTAATCTATGTAATCGATTGATAATCGGTGCAATCAGAGATTTTTAATTGTATTAAAAATCTCTTTTGAGGTATTGACAATTGATGGAGATTGAGTAAAATTTGATTTGCTTGGCGGTGTAGCTCAGTCGGTCAGAGCATGCGGCTCATATCCGCAGTGTCCGGGGTTCAAATCCCTGCACCGCCACCACTCACTCCAACATCTTGCCCTTTGGGGATTTTCATTTTGCCTTTTCTGTTTTGGGCCATTTGGGGGCCAGGCAACGGTAATTCGGTTAAGCATTTCTTTTCTCTTTCCTAACTTCTCCCACACGATGATATAGAAATTTTCCAAATTTCATTCAGGGTATTCTCTATTTTACAGAACAATAGAATTATGTTAAAAAACCTTACTAGAAATAGGTGTGGGGTTTGTTATGTATCATGCGAGCATTATTGGCACGGGGTCTTATGTCCCGGAGCAGGTTCTCACCAACCATCATCTGGAAAAATTAGTTGATACGAGTGACCGGTGGATCATCGAAAGAACGGGCATCCGGGAACGACGGATCGCCAGAGATGAAGAGACCAATGTGACTATGGGGGCCATAGCTCTTGAGAAGGCGATCCAAAATGCCGGGATCAGGCAGGAGGAGATCGAAGCACTGGTCGTGGGTACCAATACGACTGATCCTGTGTGGCCTTCTGCCGGAGGTCAGATCGCGGACTGGCTCAATCTTCCGAAAGACCTGCCTTTCTTCGATGTGCAGGCAGGGTGTACAGGATTTAATTACGCCTTCGCCGTTGCGGAGATGTCCATCAAGGCCGGGCAATATAGAACGGTGGCTGTGGTCGGGACGGATAAACTGTCCGCGATTACAGACTATCAGGATCGCAACACGTGTGTCCTCTTTGGAGACGGAGCCGGCGCTGTCATAATGAGGCGATCCATTCACGAGGGAATCATCCGCTCTCACCTTGGAGGAAACGCCAAGTCGCGTCATCTCCTCATCCTTTCCAAAAAGAACAACACCGGAAATGGATATATCTGGATGGAGGGAAGAAAGGTCTATGTTTTTGCGAAAAGAGTGATGGCTGAAAGCTGTCTTCGTGTCCTCGACCCTTCAGGGACAGCCAGCAAAAAAGAGCTCCGTCATCTGTTTGACCGGGTGACCAAGATCATCCCCCATCAGGCCAATGCGAGGATCATCATGGCTGCTGCAGAAGATCTTGAGTCGCAGCTTGAGTTCCATCCAGGTGAGGTAAAAAATAAGATGATTGTGACTATTGAAAAGTATGGGAACAACTCCTGCGCCTCCATTCCGCTCGCGCTGGATCTATCCCTGCGTGGGGGAAAGCTTAGAAAAGGGGACCTTGTGATCCTCGTTGGGTTCGGGGCTGGCCTGACCTATGCCGCCAACCTGATCAGGTTATAACGGATCGGACGTCTCCTTATTGAAAACAGTCTTTCCTGTTTTTTAGACCACTCCCTTCATCTCCATTCAAAGGATATCCTGTTGCTACAGACTTTCGGCAGGGATGATTATGTTGGAGCTAAAAAAATAATGACTTTTGAATAGAAAGGGTAAACTTTCATGGGCGGCGAGGTTGAGGGTTTAACGTCCATCCCTTCGGTTTGGCGCAAAACTGCCTTGCCGCATCCACACGATAAGGAGTCCTCTCAACATCCACAATGACGGTAAAACAGTGATCAAATCGCTTGAATTGATACTGGGTGCGTGGAAACATGAGATTGGAAATACCCTGTGGCAAAAGGACGTCATTCAATCGAGTCACGGCCTGTTCGCCATCCAGGATTCGCACATCCGCCCGGACAGGACTTCCCTCATTTCTTAACGTTGCTTTAAATTGAACCTCCTGCCCCGGAAGGACAGGATCCGGAATGAAATCGAGATCTTCCACCTTTAATGGACCAATACGGCGAGATCCCATTGTCCATCCTTGATAACTCCTCTGGACACAAAACTCCTTCGCTAAGTCGATTGACCTCCTTGTTCTTTCAATATCAACGACAAGGGTGAAACAATACTCATTTCTTGAGAATCGGTAATTGGTCTGAGGAAAAACGATCCGATTATCTCCGGGACGGAGCCATATGTCATTCGCTTGAGTTACAACCTCATCTCGGTCCTGAATGAAAAACTGTACCCTTGCCGAATACTGGGAATAATTGGCAACAATGGCCTCAAAGCCCACCCGCTGCCCTTCACGGACAGGATCCGGGAACATGGTAAGTTGAATGACTTTCAAATCCGGATGCCGGAGAACTGGTGCCGGCTGGGCAACTGGCTCCCGAGGTCCCGGGTCCATACGGACCTCGGCTACACATCCAATACAAAACGCCACACAAAAAAGAAGGATTCCGAAATTCATGATCGCTTTCATCCTTTTCCCCTTCCCCTTTACCCCTTCAGTAACTCGGATGGATAAAACCGTATCCTAGAAGTGGTATGGCCTATTTTGATACTGAAAACCATTTTAACCACTTTAAGTCCATATCTCAAGGATAAAAATTCAGAAACCCTCTTGAGACGCTTCAGGGGAAATGCTATCTTAATACCATCCTGCGAAGATTCACGGTGGCAAGCAACGTTATAAGAAAGACCTTTAATTGAAGAGAGCAAATTCTCATTTTTGTAAGATTTGACTTCTTTATATGGAGTCGTAAAACTTTATTAATGGCCGATGTCATTCATGGGCGGTTACATTCTTAGCATCTAAACAGAAAAGAAAAGGATTGATGAAGGAGGCTTCTTGACTCGCAAAATCAAAAGGTCCGTCTGCCCTTATGATTGTCCGGATGCCTGCGGCCTTCTGGTCGAGGTGGCTGATGGAAGAGCCGTTCAAGTGAACGGCGATCCTGATCATCCTTTTACAAGGGGCACCCTCTGCCCGAAGATGAATCACTATCAGGACACAGTCCACTCGCCTCTCCGCCTGACCCATCCCCTTCTCCGGATAGGAGAAAAAGGTTCGGGTCTATTTCAACCCATTTCCTGGGGAGAAGCGATTGAGCGGATTACCCATCGCTGGCAGGAAATCATCAAACACTCCGGAGCAGAGGCTATCCTGCCCTACTCCTACGCCGGGACCATGGGCCTGATCCATAGAAATGCCGGCCATCCTTTCTTTTACCGAATGGGAGCTTCCCGTTTGGAGCGCACCATCTGCTCCCCTGCAAAGGAAGCAGGCTGGAAAGCGGTGATGGGAAATACCCCTGCTCCCCATCCTGACGAGGTGGCTGAGAGCGATCTCGTCATCTTATGGGGAATCAATGCCATCGCGACCAATATCCATTTTCTCCATGGGGTGAAAAAAGCGCGAAGAAAAGGAGTCCCGGTCTGGCTGATTGATACTTACAAGAACCTTACTTCTACGGTCGTGGATCAAACCTATATCGTACGGCCGGGCAGTGATGGAGCGCTCGCCCTTGGCTTGATGCACCTTCTGGTACGACACGGCCTCATCGACAATGATTTCTTGACCGCTTATGTGCAGGGCTTTGAAGAATTGAAGGAAAAAATTCTTCCAGACTATCCACCCGAAAAGGTGAGCCACCTGACAGGCTTGCCCCCCGACACTCTCGAATCAATGGCGAAAGCCTATGGCAGGGCAAAAAAACCCTTTATCCGTATGGGAAGTGGTCTTTCCCGGTATGGAAATGGGGCAATGTCCACACGCACCATTGCCTGCCTGCCTGCCCTTGTGGGTGCTTACGGAAAAAACGGGGCGGGATGTTTAACAGGCACCAGCACTGCAGATGCTTTTGCCATGGATCAGGTCTTTCGAGAAGATTTCATGAAAGGGAAGACCCGCATCGTCAATATGAACCAGATCGGTTCGGCTTTGAATGAATTGAAGGACCCATCCATTGAAAGTCTCTATGTCTATAGCTCCAACCCTGCGGCAGTGGCTCCAGACCAGAATCAGGTTTTAAAGGGTCTGGCAAGGGAGGATCTCTTCACCGTGGTTCATGAGCGGTTTCTGACGGATACAGCTCGTTATGCGGATCTGGTACTTCCTGCCACCTCCTCTCTCGAACAGAGCGACCTCTACCGTTCCTATGGCACCTACTGCATCCAGCGTGCAAAAGCGATTATCCCTCCGATCGGAGAGAGCAAGTCGAACTGGGAGGTCTTCAGTCTTCTTGCCCGGGCAATGGGATTTGAGGAACCTTTCTTCAGTCAAACGGCCGATGACCTCATTGACCATCTGCTTTCCATCCCAGCTCCAATGAGGGATGGTATCGACCGGAAAGCCTTCATTGCAGGAAAGGCAGTGGAACTTCCTCTGCCCGGGGATGCGCGAACTAAATTCAGGACTCCTTCGGGAAAGATCGAAATCCTCAATCCGGCTGAACCCCATCCGCTTCCCATCTACATACCCCCTTACCGGGGCAATGATCCTTTCTGTTTGATGGCCGCTCCGAGTTTCTATGCCTTAAACTCCTCCTTTCGTGAAAGAAAAGACCTCCTGCAGAAAGAGAGAAAGATGCTCCTCAAAATGAATCCTTCTGATGCGGAGACAAAAGGCTTGAAAGAGGGAGAGCCTGTGATCGCTTTTAATGCATTAGGAGAGGTCTCTTTCATATTAAGAGTCACTCCTGAAGTTCCTCAGGGTGCTGTGGTCGCAGAGGGGATCTGGTGGCTGAAACATGCCCCGGGTCCACGCTCCGTCAATGCACTGACCTCCCAGCGTTTAACAGATCGGGCCCGCGGAAGTACCTTCTACGACAATACCGTCGATGTAAGACACGCTTGAATATTTTTGGACAATGAAAGAACCTGCATAGGGCCCCTACTTCCTACCGCCCTATCCCCGGAGAAAAACATCCATGGACAACTCAGGTTGTGTTGAAGCAAAAGTGAAAGGACGGTCTCTTCCCGCCTACGGGATGATCGGGCTTTTTATTTTCGCCAACACCATGATCTGTTATTTCGACCGGGTCAATTTCTCCGTGGCAGCGCCAACGCTCATGAAACTCTTCCGATGGGATATGGGCATCATGGGCCTGGCCATGTCCATGTTCGGAGTCGGGTATATCCTCACGCAGATTCCTGCAGGACTCCTTAGCGACCGTTTCGGCGGAAGGAGAGTTCTTGCAGCCGGAAGCATGGGGTGGTCCTTGTTTACGGTATTGACGCCGTATGCTACTACTCCATTCTTAATGTATCTGGTCAGGGGAATGCTCGGCCTCGCTGAAGGCTTAAATTTTCCTGGATCAACCAGCGTTCTCTCAAAGTGGGTGCCCCGAAAGGCAAGGGCTCGAATTCAAGGCCTAAACCTTTCAGGGGTTGCCGCCGGGCCCTTGATTGCTACACCTTTGACCTTATGGATCATGACGATGCTTGGCTTGAAGGCCATGTTCTTCTTCTATGGCATTCTGGGCTTCCTGTGGACGGCTGCCTGGTTATTCTACAGCACTGAAAATCCTGCTGACCACAAGGGCATGAGTAAAGAAGACCTGAGAGAGATTGAAGCAGGCCAGGTCGCAGAGGCTACTGTGTCCGTCGGGGATGCTCCGGTGCGTTCGAAAGCGGTATGGGGGCTTGCCACTGCCTATTTTTGTTTTACCTATACCTGGTGGCTGTTCCTCAACTGGCTGCCAACCTATCTTGTTCAGGCGCGCGGTTACACCACGATCAAAATGGGGTTCTTTGCCTCCCTGCCCTGGCTGGCGGCACTGATCAGTACGAATGGAGCAGGCTGGATTTCGGATGCTCTGGTGAAGAAGGGTTTTTCAACCGGCAAAGCAAGGCGAACCCTGATCTATACTGGAGCGCCAGCCATGGCTGTCTGTTTATGGCTTGTAACCCAGGCAGGGAATGCCGAAGTGGCCGTAGGGCTGATCACTTTAACCATCTCCCTCGCAGGTATAAACTTCCCAGCCTTCTGGAGTCTGCCCATGGACATGAATGTGCGAAAGGCAGGGTTCATTACGGGGATGATGAATACAGGAAGCGCACTTGCTTCGATTATTGCGCCGGGCGTAACCGGCTATGTGGCCATGTGGTTTGGCTGGACCGCTGCCCTCGGGCTCGGCTCAATCCTTGCATTGCTCTCCGCAATCATCATGTACCTCACCGTGCCCAAACCCACATCAAACCAGCATAGAACTTAAGGGTTCCTCTAAAAATGTCATTCCTGCGATAGCAGGAATCCAGAATACTTCGAAATAACTGGACTCCCGCTTTCGCGGGAGTGACGAATTCGGAATTATTAGAGGTTTCCTTAATTCTCACCGGGCAGTCTTAAGAGTTTCTTCTTCTCGAAGGGCACGGCGGAGAATTTTTCCGATCATGCTTTTAGGCAACTCAGCGCGAAATTCAACCTCGGATGGAACCTTGTAAGGAGTGAGACGCTCTTTGAAGTAGGCGATGAACTCTTCCTGCGTCGCCACTTCACCCTCCTTGAGGACGACATAGACCTTGATGCGCTCTCCTTTTTTCGGATCGGGGATCCCGATGGTGATGCCTTCCTTGACTTTGGGATGTTGATAGATCAACTCATCAATCTCGCGAGGAAAGACATTGAATCCGCTGACGATGATGAGATCCTTTTTGCGGTCCGTGATATAGAAGTAACCGTCCTGGTCGATGTAGCCAATATCGCCCGTATAAAGCCAGCCATCCACAATGGTCTTCCGAGTCTCTTCAGGATTATTGTAATAGCCGAGCATCACCGATGGACTTCTGAGAACGATCTCCCCCAGCTCGCCCGGAGGGAGATCATGCCCGTCGTCGATGCTGACGATTTTCACATCCACGTCAGGAAACGGGAGACCAATGCTGCCGACTTTGTGCATCCCATGGTAGGGATTTGACATGATGGCTGTGGTCGACTCAGTAAGGCCATAACCTTCGATCATTCGTCCCCCTGTTTTTTTCTCAAACTCATCCTTAATGGCATGGGTCAGGGGCGCCGCGCCAACAAAGATTCCCCGCAGGCTACTGAAATCGTAGCGCTCAATATTCGGCAGGTTGCTCAACTGTACGAATAACGCTGGTACACCGATAAAAAAAGAAGGCTTGTACTTCTGGATGGCTTTAGCCACTCCTTTTGCGCTGAAACGTGGCAACAAAAATATCTCGCCTCCTAACTGTACTGCAGAATTCATAATGACGCTCATGCCATAACCGTGAAAGAATGGAATGACCGCCAGCACCCCCTGCTCGTCTGTGAGAGCTCCCCATGTGGTGATTTGATGAGCATTAGAGACCAGATTATATTGAGAGAGCATGATCCCTTTGGCAACACCTGTGGTCCCACCACTGTAGATCACCACAGACATCTCATCAATCGGAACCGGATCTGGATGCCAGCCTTGCGGAGGTGCTGCTTTGAGCAACTCTTTGAAATCCACTACACCTGAGCCGCTCACCCTGCGCATAAGCTTCCACTCCAGGAAACCTTGAATCAGATTGAGCGGGAATGGAAGAAAGTCAGCAAGGCGACTGCAGACGATGTGTTTTAAAGGCGTCTTCCCTTCCAGCGCTGCCACTTTTTCTAAAAAGAGTGGTATGGTGATGAGAACCTCTGCCCCTGAATCCGTCAGGAAGAATGTAAGTTCGCGCTCAACAGAGAGAGGATTCAATGGAACGACCACTGCCCCTGCTTTCAGGAGGCCGTAATAGGTGATCAGAAACTGTGGAGAGTTGGGCAGCATTAAAATCACCCTGTCTCTTTTCTTTACGCCCAGACGACGAATGTTTGAGGCAAACCGATCGGACAGATCTTTGATCTGTTGGTAGGTAAGCTGTTTGCCGAAAAAGTTTGTACATGGAGTAGTAGGGTTCTTAGCAGCGGTCTGGTCTAAAAGGGAATGGAGGGGGATGCGGGGATAGGTCAGGTGGTGGGGAACTTCAGGATCATAATGCTTAAACCACGGACGAGACTCTGGAACGTCGGTTACCCATCGGTCATTGTGTAATACCATCGTTCGTCTCCTCTCTCAGCTGTTTGAGATACATTTCGAGATGGCCATTGAAACCGCCAAGATCAACGACCTTCCGGTACTTCAATTTAAGGATTGAATCAGTGGGTTCGATGCGCAATGGATTGGCAAAGATAAGCCGTCCACCATGTTTCAGGGTGACAGCAGCAACCTTAAAAAGATCCCCGATTAACTCACGCATGTTATGGACGCGAGTTCGCCTTCCCATGGGCGGGTTGGTGATGATGAGGGAAACGCGTTTCGGTCCCAGTCCTTCAATCCTTGCATAGTCGCGGAAGTCACAACAAACAAGCTTCAATGGGAAGGCCCTCACCTTAGCGGCAGAGAAGTTTTTTTGACATACGGCAATAGCCTCAGGATTGATATCCGTTCCATACATACTTCGTATGCCACCCATCAATGCCCTTTCGATCAACTCCAGACCCGATCCACAAAAAGGGTCCCAGACGATCTCATTTCCTCCTCTTCCGCCTAAACGGGCCATCGAGGCAGCCAAGGGAGGATGGGAAGCCACACGGATATCGTTTTCACGGTAAGTAAATCGTGGATCCGGTGTCAACTTCGGCCGTAATTCTACAGAGAAACCATGCCTTGTGGGAAGAAGATCCATTGACCAGGGAGCGCGTTGCGGGTCGTTGAGAAGGTCGGGGGACATGGCATAAACCTGATTCGCCAGAAGACGCACAGCGCCTCTCTGGTGTCCCTTCGAAGTAAACTCCAGACGGTAGCGAATCGACCCTTCTGTGAAAGCCCCCAGAACAGCGCGCGATAAAGGGGACGCCATGACAGAAGCCAGAGCATGGCTGTTTTTTGTCGGGTCTGTCCCCCTAACATGGCCAAGGAAAAAGCCAACCGTGGCAAAACATCTCAGTTTATAAATGTCTGCGAGTGAGAAAGACGCTACCGGACGGATGGCCACCAGGCCGCTCTGCACTTCAACGATACGGAACCTCCTACCTTTTGCGATATGCTCTTTCACTTCATCGCTGACAATCTCCTCCAGCCCTTTTCGGCAGTGCAAATGGATCCTCAGACGGGGCACATTGGAGAGGAGATGGTCCATCCGAATGATACTGGGTGCTTCCTTACGTGCCACACTGGCTTTCACCTTCTGTTCGGTTAACGGCAGGAAAGCAGTGGCTCCATTCACGACGTTCAATGTGGCTTTTCCACCGATCTTTTCCAGGGCCTTTCCCAGGAATTGCTTCTCCCGTTCGACAGTGGTCGTCCGCAACAGGGAGAGCAGCGCCTTTTCCTCGCTCGTGCCGGCACCAAGCTTTGGCAGAGCTGTCATGGCATAGCGTCTCACCTTCTCACTCGGATCCTCCAAAAGACGAACAAGCCATGACCTCACTTCAGCCTTCTGTTTTGCCGTGCCGGATTCGGAGAAGACCGTGCCTACGGCACGAATGACCGCCACCCGCTTGATCCGCTCCTCAGGAGGAGAACGATCAAACCGCGCGGTTTCATCGTTCCATAATGTTTCACGCGATAAGACGCGTAACTTGCGATAAAGTTCTTTGTCGGTTTTCATGGGTGAATCAATACAGAGGGTGTTCTACAGTCAATACCCAAAAAACAGAAACGAAAGCAGCCTTGTTCTATGCTCCGGGTTTTAACTCCTTCGATAACCCCAAACACCCCTGGTCGCTCTTCCCTGGTCAGGGGTTCATCGCATATTGCCCCCTCAAGGGATAGACGTGCTTTTTCCAAATACGCTCAAATTTCTCCTCATCAAGAACGGGGCTCTTGATCATCTTCCTGCATAGATCTTTCTGCTTAGAAGTGCTGCTCGGTTTGCAAAAAACCTGAAGTCCATATTTTGAAAAATCCCGAACCATGAAATCGAAAATCTCGTCCATCAGGTCGTCTTCGACATCGAAACATTCCTTATTCTCGAGAATTAACTGGCCATAAGCAACAAGTGTAAAAATTTCCCCCAGCGCAAGCAAATAGTCAATGTCCTGGCTCTGGTTTTTATCCGGCGTTGCCTGAATAAGGAATTCCGTAAAGGCGGCAATCTGTTCTTTAAACACCTCCACATTGGGCAAACTCACGCTATGGTAGGCAATGTTGTAATCATGGAACTGGATTTTTCCCAATCCTTTGGTCGGTCCCTGATGAAAAAGACCATCGTCATTGGAGGCATCGTCCCGGCGCACCACGTTTGCAAACTCTTTAGGATTAAAAAAATAGTTTTGCATAAACTTGACCACGAGCGCCATATTGACATGGACCGTACCTTCAAGTTTGGGCAGCATCCGTATTTCATGGGTGGCAATTTCAAAAAAGGGATCCTTCTCAAAGCCTTTGGCTGCAATCACATCCCACAGCAGGTTGATCACCTCTTCTCCCTGGGTGGTTACTTTCATCTTCACCATGGGGTTGTAAAGGAGGTATCTCCGATCCTCCGGTGAGGCCATGCGCATGTAATCGCTGGCCCTCTCAGAAAAGAGTTTCATGGCCACAAGCCGGCAGTACGCATCCGTAAAAAGCTTCTTGACATGGGGAAAATCTGTCACCTGTTGACCATACACATTTCGGTTGGCTGCATGGTCAATGGCCTCATAGAAAGCATGAGTACACAATCCGATCGAACCCCATCCCAAATTAAACTTGCAGATGTTGATCGTATTCAGCATATCATCCCAGGCCCGTTGGCCTCTGCTCAGGATATCCATCTCTGTGATCGGATAGTCGTGCAACGCGTATTCAGCGACATAATTTGATTCGTTCACGACATTTTGAATGCACTCGAATGTTTTGTGTTTGGAGTCCACGACAAACCACACATAATCGCCAGTATCCGACATCCTGGCAAAGGTAGAAACAAAAGCAGCCTCATTCCCATTCCCAATATAATATTTGTCACCGTTGGCCACATACGTTCCATCTCCTTTTGGGGTCAACATCATGTCCGTTGAATAGATATCCGCCCCATGTTCCTTTTCCGAGAGTCCGAACCCAAAGACCCTGCCCTCTTCTAAGAGTCCCGCCGTCCGATGTTTCACGGTTTCATTTTTACCTAAAAAGATGGGCCCCAGGCCCAGCATGGTAACCTGAAAGGTGTACCAGTAAGTCAGCCCGTAGAAAGAGGTGATCTCTGCAAACTCGCAATTGCGATAGGTATCCCAACGCGAATCCTCTGGACCATACCCCTTGGGGGTCATCAGAGTCGCAAATATTTTCTCTTTTTTTAAAAATTCGACAAAATCATAATTCCATACCTTTTCATGAAAGTCCTTTTTGATTCTCTTTAAGCCCTTGTTTTCCAGAAACTGGATGGTCTTGAGCATGATCTCACGAGATCGTTCATCAGGATAGGGCCGTTTGTGATTTTTAGGATTTAACAAAATCATGCGCTCTCCTTCTTCTGTGGAATTCGCCGAAAAGTATAGATGAAGATGCTACATAGGGGATCACCTTAACTCTGTTACGGGTGACTCCTCTGCCCAAAGGTGGTAAACGTAGTTGTAAAGCTCTTCGCTCACCGATACTTTATAGGGTGTGGGGTTGATGTCTCTGAGATGGTCCTCTCTTGTGTTCTGAAGCTGATTCAACACATGAGTCCTGGACTCCTTTAACGGAACTTCCGGGTAAATCCTTTTCCCATCCCAGACGCACTGATGGAGCGGAATGACTTTTGATGGGGTGACATAGACGCGTTTGATAGGATCAAAGGGATGATGACACAACACATGGTTGGATGGGGCTGGAGGCTTGTCTCCCACTCTGATCATCAGATCCAATAAACTGTATCCGTCTTTACCGAAAAGGCGGTATGCCTCTTTCTTCCCGGGGATGGTCATTTTACCCAATTCCTGCGAAAGTTTAATCCGGGGAATGCCTTTTACCTCAACCAGTTTGTAGATGCACCCCATGGCAGGCTGGTCATCACACGTCACCAGATGCGTCCCGATACCAAAGGCATCGATTTCATGGCCCTGTTGCTTCAGTGAAACCAGAACGCTCTTATTAATCTCGTTGCTCGCCATAATCAGACATGTTGAAAGGGCGGGATCGATCCTGGAGCCCATTTCGTTGAACATTCTTCTGGTTCCCTTTGAAAGGTATGAAAGGTCTCCGGAATCCAATCTTATCCCGATCGGTTTGTAGCCTAATTTGAGAAGCCCAGTGGCTACGCAAATAAAGTTAGGAACGCCTGATTTCAAAGTGTCATAGGTGTCCACAAGAGCAAGAAACCCTCTTGGAAAGGCCTGGGCATACGCAATGAAAGAAGCAAGCTCTCCTTCATTGGTGTGATTGAAATCCAATTCAGCTCGGATTTCCAGAACCATCTTGACAAAGTCGTAAACTTTTCCGTCTGCTCCGGGAAGGGTACGGTCCTTCAAATCTTCAAGGCCTGTAAAGGATTGCACATAAGAGTGGGCATGCGTCCCCCGTATGGGGATACCGAATAGGTAACCTGCAAGGACATTGCTCGTCCCATCAAAACCGCCCATATAGCTGTAACGGGAAGCGGAAACCCCCCCGTCCGGGCCTTGCGCTCTTCGTAAACCGAATTCGATCAACCCCTTTTCAAAACCCACGGCCAGCCGGTATTTCGCCGCATTGGTGGTCATCAGGCTCGGATAATTGGTCAGTGTCAGGATGGCCGTCTCGAGCAACTGAGCAATGGCTATCGGTCCCTGGACTCTCATGAGCGGCTCGCGAGGAAAAGAGATCGTCCCTTCTTTGAAGGCATAAATTTTTAATTTGGAACAGTCCACACTCTTGAGCCAGTCAAAAAAACCCTTTTCGCATTGAACCATCTGTTCTCTTAGATAGGCAATGTGATCATCGGTAAAGTGGAAATTCTCGAACAGCCTGAGCTTCTCCTCGAGCCCGGCATAGATGGCAAACTCTCCACGGAAAGGATTTTTGCGGAAGAAAAGGTCAAATACAGCCTCTTCCTCGTGCACCCTGGCTTTCCAATAAGCATAAGCCATGGTGATCTGGTAGAAATCGGTCAATATAGGGTTTACCAATTTGTTGGTGGGTTCCATCTTCCATTCCTCTCTTTTTTTAGCTGAATCAACGTTAACATTGATAATGATTAAAAGGCACCTCCTTGAAGCGAAGCAGAAACAAATCTGATATGCTTCAGGGAAAGAATCTCAATCTTAGCCCAGGAGGTGCCGTATGGAATTGTACTGTGGAATGGATTTGCA
>Ga0194127_10000158_pt1 | contig 104311 bp, 87 predicted proteins | sample TA2KigC100mmetaG_FD_148624 | JGI IMG/M metagenome (GOLD analysis project Ga0194127, IMG submission 148624) | Freshwater microbial communities from Lake Tanganyika, Tanzania - TA2015036 Kigoma Deep Cast 100m | ecosystem: Environmental > Aquatic > Freshwater > Lake | place: Tanzania: Lake...
CCCGTGACAAAGACAACATCACCGGTGGTTCTTATAACGCTGGAGACGGCTTCGAAGTTGGTAACATTTTTGATCTCTACGCAAGTGCAGCGTTGAGCGCTATTGACGTTTACATCAACGGTGTTGCCGAAGAAGGTGCCACTGTTTACTCTAAATTGTATTCCATCGATGCGCAGACAGGGGATTTTATCTTTGTTGATGAATCCAACCCCTATACGTTGACCGCCAACGACTTGGACGCCCTTATTACCCTTCCTCTATCTGGCGGTGCTTTCACCTTGAATGCTAACGAGCCTTATTTAGTGGTTGTTGGTTCCTTAGGAGATGGTGGTGCTACCAACGACTTAGTTGTAGGTACTTCCGGTGTTTCGGAAGCTCAAACTTCTTTTTACCTCGATTTAACCAATACGACATGGTACTACACCACGGCAACTCCAATGGTTCGCATGAATTTCTCCAATGCCTCGATTGAGGAGAACGTTGCTTCTCACAGTTTTAGTGTTTCCCCAAACCCTGCTGCGGGAAGTACAACGATTGCGCTTTCAGGAAAAACAGGTGCTGATGTCACCGTTTCTATCGTTGATATTGCAGGAAAAGAAATATACAACAACGTAGTTTCTTCGTTGAATGGAACAGCTTCCCTTGAGGTTAATACCGCTGCTTTCGGAAACGGAATGTATTTTGTCAATGTTGCCTCCAATGACTCAAAGTCGAGCAAAAAGTTGATGATAAAAAATTAATTTAAAATTTTTCGCAATGAAAAGAGGCTAACAGCCTCTTTTTTTTTATCTTTTGCATCAAAATAACCATCGTATGAAGAAAGAAATTTTACTCTTAGCTCTTTTAATAGGGTACAGTGCTCCTTGGAGTCAGAAACAATATGCAGATATTGCGACGAAAAATAAAAAAAACGTGTTCGAACATGCAAAAATTAAAAGTCAACAAGTGCGTCCAAAGGGCATAACTATTTGGTCTAACGATTTTTCCAACAGCAATGACTGGACTTTCGATAACACGTCCTTGCCTTTGTTGGATTGGTGCATAACCAATGCGGCAGACACCATTCCTGTTACAGCCCTTAGGCCAGCGCTTTTTACCTCGGTAGGAAATGGATTTGCTTTCATCGATTCTGATGCACAAGGACAAAGTGCGAATCAAAATGCGAACATGACTTACTCGGGAATGATTGATTGCAGCAACTACCTGAATATTAGCCTTGTATTTGAACATTCCTATCGTACATACCTGGATACACGAATTGTTAGAATAAGTAACGATGGGGGAAATACCTGGACGGATTTTACGATTACCGATGGGTCTGAGCCAACAGCACAGAACACCGCAAATCCAGAAATTGCTTCAATCAATGTTTCGGCGGTAGCGGGTGGCAACGACAGCGTAATGATACAATTAAATTACCAAGGAAATTGGGGTTGGTATTGGGCAATTGATGACATTAAATTAACGGAAACCGATCAGTATGACCTTAAATTACAGAAGATAATTTGGGGGACAGACGGAGCACTAGGAACTCGGCTTGCTTATTATCAGGTACCTACCGCTCAAATTGCACCGATAAATTTTGGTGGCATTGTTCAAAATATCGGAGTCCAAAATATCAGCGACGCAGTATTTGCGGCGAACATCAGCGGCCTCTATTCGGGTATATCCGCTCCTAGTCAAATCAATGCTGCAAACCAAGACACCTTAATATGCGCCGCTTCGTTCACACCAGCTGCGACCAATGCCGTTCACTCAGTAAGTTTCAATACAAGTTCAAGCCAAACGGAACAAGATGCAACCAATAATACCCAGCCGAATATCGACATTTCCGTAAACGACTACATTTACGCGCGCGACAAGGGTATTATCCTCGGTGGAGTTTACAATGCTGGGAACGGGTTCGAAGCTGGCCCAACCTACGATATTTTCGAGAACGCCACACTCTATGCCATCGATGGCTACATCAACGCAACTTCAGAAATTGGTTCTGAAGTGTTTGCTAAACTTTATTTCAACAATCAAGCAACGGGAGATTTTGATTTCATCGATGAATCCTTGCCTTACATTATCACGCAAGCAGACTTGGGACAAAAACACACTTTTGCTCTTCAAACACCGCAGGCCTTAACCGCGGGTGAGTCCTACACAATCGTTGTAGGTTCTTATGGCGATGGCGGGGTCAGTAACGATTTGGTCATTGCGAGCTCCGGTGGCGCACCCACACAAACGGTATTCTACTTCGACTACACTGACCAAACGTGGTACTACACCTCCTCTCAAACCATGATTCGGATGAACTTTGATCAAGCATCCGGTATGGAGGAAACGGCAGAGCCGGATTTTCAATTGCACCCAAATCCCGCTCAAAATCACGTAACCCTTACCTTAAATTATAACTACGATGGAATCATTCAGGTCTTCAATGTGGCAGGACAATGTGTAAAGACGCAGAAGATGCAAGGGCTTACAACGAACTTATCCACATCCGAACTTAACGACGGAGTGTATTTTATCAAAATGAACGGCGGGAATGCTCAAAAATTGATTGTGCAACACTAATACGCGGCAATCGAAAGACAAAGGCCCCATCGAAATGGGGCTTTTTTTTTAAGCGATTTGGGTAAAATCCGAAGCTATCGTTTTCCAGGTGGCGGCTGTGCCCGGACGTACCAACTGAATGGTTTTATATCCCGAGGTTTCAGCAGCTTCCAATTCTTCTTTAACATCCGATAAAAACATGATGTTCCTTGCGGCAAATCCCATGATCTCTGCAATTCTCTTGTAAGTTTCCGCATCGCGCTTAGTCCCTGTTCTAGTGTCAAAGTAATGACTGAAAAAACCCGTTAGATTACCCGAAACAGAATGTTCAAACAATTGTCTTTGCGCACCTACAGAACCGCTGGAAAATACGGCGAGATGAATCCCCTGGTTCTTCCAGAGATTTAACGCAGGTGCTACGTCAGGATAAACATGTCCTTTAAGGGCTCCGGATTCGAACCCTTGCTTCCAGATGATACCCTGAAGTTCTTTTAAGGGGGTTACCTTCCGGTCTTCTAACGACCACTTCAAGAGCTGGTCAAACAATTCATCTCGGCTGAGATTTACACCACCCGATTCATCCGTGATAAGGCGCTGTGTAGCTTCCAAGATATTTTGCACATCTTCCGTTTGTTGCTGTCGCCATTCGGGTAGATGTTCCCTAAAATAGGGAAATAGGGTATTGTAAACAAAAGAAATATCGGTAGTTGTACCCTCAATATCGGTAAGAATGCATTGAACTTTGGACATTCAACGGTATTTTTGATCTATTCCTGACCCGGTATACTCAGGAATCCAGCCGCTTTGATCGATAAAAATTCGAATGGCTTTAACAAAAGGATTTGTTGCACCGGCATCAAACCAATGTTTGGTTCCTGAAGGGACACTAATCAAATCGCCCTTCTCGCACAACACATTAAATACAGGAGCTCCTTCCAAATTAAACCAGAAGTAGCCTTGGCCATCGACGAAAAAGCGAATTTCATCTTCACTGTGCGTATGTTCTGCGAGGAACTTTGCTCGAATGGCATCATAATTCTCGGTCAAGGCATTAATAGAGATGACGTCAGCCGTTAAGTAGCCCCCAGCTTCCATGAAAGGTCTTAAATCCTGCGCATATGCCTCCAAGATTTCTTCTTGGGAAGCTCGATCATCGAATGCAACAGTACACGACCATTGATCAAAGAAAATACCGTAACGAGCTAAAAAAAAACCTATTTCAGAGGGGGTCGTAATTACATTTTTTTCGTCAGGAATCGATAATATTGCCATAATTCATTGTTTAATTAACCATTCTGCTCGGCATAAATACGAAAACGCCTCTAACAGCTTTTTCGCCTCGAAAAGAGTTTCTGCCCATGTATAAAAACCGTGTTTCTCAATCATAAAAACCTGATATTTCAGGGCGTTTTTGCGCGCTATCAACTCGTTTCTAATAGCCTTCATATCCTGGCTATTCGCAATAACAGGAATCGTTAGTTTATCTTGGTGGGTATCCACACCCGGAAATGCCTTCTGCAGTTCATAACCCTCAAAATGAACCTCGCTCAGATTTTGGGTTAAAACAACAGCGTACAATTCGTGCGAATGTAAAACCACTTGGGTATTGGGAAATAATTCGTACAACGCACAATGAATTCCAGTTTCAGCCGAAGGGGTCATATGCTCGTAAGGGGGCAGAACCTTCCCCTCCCTATCAATTTCAATAAAGTCTGTTGGGTTGATGAAAGATTTATCAATGCCCGATCGCGTTACCCAGCATTTACCTTCCTCGTCGCGAAACGAATAATTAGTGGATGTAGCAGGACTGTGGCCACTGCAATTTAAGTCGCGAATGCAACGGGTAATCGCCTCTAAAATTAACGAATTCGACATAATGCGCTAAAGATAAAGCAAACACACAAGATAAACCAACTTATGCTAAAGAAGCTTTTACCAGCGATGCAATCACTTTACCATCGGCTTTTCCAGAGAGTTTACCGCTTAAATAACCCATAAGTTTTCCCATATCTTTTGGGCCTTCTACTCCCAGACTAGCGATTGCTAAACGGATTTCTTCCAAAATTTCGGCCTCAGTGAGCTGTTTCGGCAGAAACTCTTCAATGACTTTGGCCTGAACAAATTCCTCATCGGCCAAGTCCTTACGGCCTTGAGCCATGTACAAATCGTAGGTTTCCATTCGCTGTTTGTACAACTTCATGCAAATCTTAATAACCGTTTCGTCGCTGACTTCCGAACCGACTCCAGAAGTAGCTTCGAGCAAAAGTTTGGACTTTATGTCGCGCAACGCTGAAAGGCGATCTTTTTCTTTCGCCAACATAGCACGTTTGATTTGCTCGTTAATGAGAACGGCAAGGCTCATACTAGTCTACGTTATCGTGCAAAAACGAATTGTTTCCTAGCCCGGATTCACCATTTGCACCATCCGAAAGCCCAAAACGACTGATTGGCTGGTCTTCCGAAGGTTTCTCTTCGCGTATCTCCACATTACGGCGTAAATAGGCGGGTTGAGACTCGTACTCGGCTAAATTCTCCGAACTTTGGATTTTTGCCGTGATTTCCTGAATTTTTGCAATACGCTCATCATTCCTTCGCTGTACCTCCTCGGCAGATAAAAGCGGTTGGGTACGAGCCGACGAGGTATCGTTTAAATCATCTTGTAGCATGTGACGAATTACCGCCGGCTCAGGCTCATTGTTATCAGCAGTATCCTTAGATTCTTTGGAAGCCAGCGCGTCCTCGTTGATCGATGACCCTGTAAAATCGAAGGTAGGCCTGGAGGTTGGCTCCACCTCCCACTCGAGGTTTGGCGAAGGGTCCACGGGAGTTCCGTTCGTTTCTAATTCGTCAAACAGACCGAATTTAACAGGATCCGTATTACCGTTATCGGAGTTTTCGGAGGGATTAGCGGGTTGCTTGTTGGAGAGTCCTTCTGCTTGAGCATTAGCCACATGCTGTTCACTGCTTGGCAGAATAACATCGCTCGTCCAATTTTGTACGGAGGGCTTTGAGAGAACGTCTTCTTCGTTAACTGGTTTAATGAAAGGTTCGTCCGTTATGGTTCCATCCTTTACCTCGAAAGGAGAGCTCAGGGGTACTTTGATCTCCTTTTTGAATTCATCGGTCAGGTTCATTACTCTTCGTTCGGGGATTACCTCTCCCACTTCGCTGTTGTTGGAAGAAAATCCTGTGGCGACCAAAGTTACTGAGAGATTATCGGCTAGGTTAGCATCGTATCCATAGCCCCATATGACCTCAGCATCATCGCCTGCGGCGTCTTGAATGAAATCCGTAATTTGCATGATTTCATCCATAAGAATCTCGGTGTTGCCATAAGTTATGTTAAGAAGCACGAACGAAGCGCCAAAAATATCGTGGTCGTTTAACAAAGGAGAGTTCATGGCACCCTTTACCGCCTCAATTGCGCGGTTTTCACCACTCGCCATTGCGCTTCCCATGATTGCCTTGCCCGAATTTCTAAGCACCGTATTTACGTCGTTGAAATCTACGTTGATTAAACCGGTTTCTGCAATGACCTCCGCGATGCCTTTCGCTGCCACAGTGAGTATGTTATCCGCTTTTTGGAAGGCCTGACTTACCGGAAGGCTTTTTCCCAACTCTCGGAGTTTATCGTTATTGATAACCAACAGCGTATCAACATTCTGACGAAGTTTTTCAAGGCCTTCTGCGGCTTGCATTTTTCGTTTCTTTCCTTCAAAATCGAAAGGAATAGTAACAATGCCTACGGTCAAAATGCCCAACTCCTTAGCGATTTGAGCAATTACCGGGGCAGCACCCGTTCCGGTACCTCCCCCCATACCCGCCGTGACAAAAACCATTTTGGTATTTTCAGAAAGCAACATGCGCAATTCGTCCATGTTTTCAAAAGCAGCATTCATGCCAACTTCCGGAAGCATCCCAGCACCTCTCCCCTCAGTTAAAGTTTTACCCAATTGAATTTTACAAGGAACCGGGGAAATTTCCAAGGCCTGACGATCCGTATTGCAAACCACAAAGTCAACGCCTTTAATCCCTTGGTTATACATGAAATTTACAGCATTGCTGCCGCCACCTCCTACACCAATTACTTTGATAATTTCGTTCATTTTTGTTCTATATTGATTAGTTGACATATATTTTTTTTCCTTTTAATCGTCGTCCTTTGTGAAGAAATTCTCGAGCTTTTTCAGGGTTTCTTTTGACATAACCTTGGCAAAAAAAGAACCTTTTTTGCGTACATCAGTATGGTTTCTAACTTCACTGGTATTTGACACCACATCCACGGCACCGCCCTTTTCCATGTGCTCAAAACCTTTAAGCACCAGGCCTATTCCTGTTGAATAAACCGGGCAGTCAATGTCTTCAATTTTATTCGTATTTGCTAAGTGAACGGTCGGATATCCGATGCGTGTGGACATTCCTGTTTTAAATTCAAACAATTGCGGCAGATGGTTCAGCTGTGCTCCACCTCCTGTTACCACAATACCTCCGATAATTTTGTGCTCTACGCCGGAATTGCGAATTTCCACTTGCACCAGTTCGATAATTTCCTCCATTCTCGCCTGAATAATACCAGCTAAGGTTGTCAGACTGATTTCTTTGGAATTGTTGCCGTGAATTCCCGGAATGCACACTATTTCGTGCCCCTTGCTTTCGCTCTCTAAAGCGCTTCCATACTTCACTTTTAAAATTTCGGCGTAACGGGGTATAATTTTGCATCCGTTGCGAATGTCCTCTGTGACGACATTCCCTCCAAAAGGAATAACCGCAGTATGGCGAATTAGGCCATCATAAAAAACAGCAATATCGGTGGTTCCTCCACCAATATCGACCAATACCACACCCGCCTCTTTTTCCTCTTCATTCAACACAGCGTTAGCTGAAGCTATGGGTTCTAAAATTATTTCATTGATACTGAGTCCTGCTCGTTCCACGCAGGTTCTTATGTTGGTGACATTGGAAACATGACCTGTAATGATGTGAAAATTCGCTTCTAATCGAATTCCCGCCATGCCTTGTGGGTCCTTAATTCCTTGCTCATTGTCAACGATATATTCCTGAGGGAGCACCGTTACAATCTCCTCTCCGGGAGACATCACCAAAGCATACATGTCGTCAATCAACGCATCGATGTCTTTTTGAGAAATTTCCCCTTGCGGATTTTTACGGACATACATTCCTCGCGTCTGAACACTTTTGATGTGCTGGCCCGCAATTCCAACATTCACATTGTTAATTTTCAAACTCCCTTCAACCCGTTCTTGAGCCAAGGCAACCGATTGAACAATCGAATTGATTGTTTTTTCAATGTTGGAAACCACTCCACGAAGCACTCCTAAAGATTCTGTCTTGCCCATCGAAATGATTTCGATTTTTCCAAACTCATTTTTCACCCCAACAAAACAAGCAATTTTAGTTGTTCCGATATCGAGACCAACCACGACTTTTGACCTCTTTTTACTGGGTGCGGCTGTGGTTTCTTCTGCAAACGATTTGTCCGTCATATTTTACATTTATTTCCGAGTACTTGTCCCATCCCTCGTAGGGAATTCCTTCTTCATAAAAAATTTTCAACCGTTTGAATTTATCCTCAACCTGCTTCTTGGAATGGGCCGTACCAAAAACTATTTTTTGGTTCCCCACCAAAGGAATCAGCACAAACTCTCCCTTGTCATCCAAATAAATTTGCCCTATCAAAGAGGCAAAGAATGGAGCGTTACAAACATAACTTGAAATTCGATAGAAATCGTCGAGTTTTCTAATATTTTTCAAAGAATCATTGTTAATAATTTCTTGCACATGAGTTCCGCGAATTGGCTCCTTGATTTTTCCGGTGATAACCAGGACATTTGCAATATGAAGGCTTGTTACACCGATGGTATGGCCTTCAGTATCAAGGTAAGACGACAAACCGTCTTCCCTCAATATTCGCGCAATCGGTTTTCTTAACCATGCTTCAATAAACCACTTCCCGCCCAGCTCTTTGTACACACGAACCGACTTAATCTCCTCCATTCTTTTAACGGCTTTTTCAATGGCTAACAAGTCTAATTGATTAACGGGCACACCGGGAGTATAAATCCTTTGAAACAACAATCGCTCTTTTAACTCTTGATTGTTGAGTAAAGCCTCTGCCCCCTCAACGTGCACAACAATGTTGGGTTCACTAATTTTTCTTTGACCTTCTCGTTTTACCGCAGCGATAAGTCCCACAAGAATCAATAAAATGGCCAGTATCCCACCGGCTATTTTTAACCAAGATCTATTTTTCATGTTAATTCATTCGCTGATAAAAATTCTTTAATTGGAACAACCAATCGATCTATATCCCCAGCACCTATGGTAAGCAAGACCCCCTTCTCAACGTCTCGCAAGTCATTCAATAAATCGCCGGTATTTACCGTTTTTTTGTTCGGCAACTTTACTTTTGACAATAGCCAGGTACTATTTACACCTAGAATAGGCTCTTCCCTCGCTGGATAAATCGGGAGAAGTAATAGCTGATCTAACTTCGCCAACTCTTCTGCAAATCCATCAGCAAAATCTCGGGTTCTCGAGAAAAGGTGCGGCTGAAATACCCCGATAATTGTTTTTCCTGGATACATCGCCCTCACGGAGGATATAAGTCTGCGGATTTCTGTAGGATGGTGCGCGTAATCGTCTATGTAAACCAAATTATCGGTTTTGTATACAACCTCAAACCTTCGCTTTATTCCTTGAAAATTGGCAAAAGAGGGTGCCAACGCGTTAAGATCAAAACCTAATTCAGCACAAAGCGCCAATGCGGCAACAGCATTTTCTGCGTTGTGCTGTCCGTTAATCCCGATTCGAATGTTTTTAAGCGTGCATTTTGGTGTTTTCAAATCAAACGAAATTCCCCCATCGCTTTCGGATAAATTGAACCCTACGTAATCTGCGCTAGAGGACTCGAGCGCATAATTTACGCGGCGGCACAACGAGGCCAATTCAATGCCCTCCTTGACCACAAGGACCCCACGGGGATCAATTTTCATGGCATATTGGCGGAATCCTTCGTGGAACTTTTCTGAATTTCCGTAAATGTCCAAGTGATCCGGGTCTACCGAGGTAATGATGCTAGCCAATGGGGAAAGAAATAAGAACGAACGATCAAACTCGTCAGCCTCCATAATCGTATATTCTGCCTTTTCTGAAAAAACGTAGTTATTGTTGAAATTGGTAGCAATTGCGCCTAAAAACGCATTACATCCCTGGCTGGTGTTGCTGATTAAATAAGCCAACATAGCTGAGGTAGTTGACTTTCCATGAGTACCTGCAACACCTAACGACTTTTCCGCTCGGGTGATTTGGCCCAAGATTTCAGCCCTCTTGTGGGGAAAAAACCCGCGCTGCTTAAAAGTGGTTAACAGCCTGCTGTTTTCGGGAATGGCCGGGGTAATTATGAGCAAACAATTGTTTAAATCAAGGTGGTCAAATTCTGGCAACCAAAAATCTTCGTAAACCACCGTAGCTCCCTCGTCCTTCAAACATTCCGTCAAGGCCGTTCGTGTCCTATCATATCCTAAAACCGCAGTTCCTTTGCGTAAAAAATAGCGGGCTATGGCCGACATACCTATACCGCCAATGCCCATGAAGAATACACTTGGATAGTTGATGTTATTCATCCGATACAATTTTGTGACAAATATCAACGATTTCCTCGGTCGCGTTCGGTAAGGCAAAAGTTCTTAGAGCTTCCGACATGTTGTTAGCTAAAACAACATCATCCAATAAAGTGTATATCTCCTGCCAAAGTCTTTTCGGAGCGTCTGCATCCGGACACAATATCGCCGCCCCTTGCTGAGAAAGTGCTTGAGCATTTTTAGTTTGGTGGTCTTCCGAAACATTTGGGGATGGAACTAAAACAATCGGTTTTGCCACCAACGACAGTTCGGATATTGAGGTAGCTCCTGCTCTCGATACAATTAAGTCTGCAACTGCATAAGCCAAGTCCATTCGTTCTACGAAAGCCAACAGATGGAGGTTTGGAGGACGCTCAACAACGTTCATTTCCGCGTAATGTGTTGCTCCACACTGCCACAATACCTGAAGATCGCTTCGTTTTTCGATGTCTCCAAAATGATTTAAAACCGCTTGGTTTAGTGTTTTTGCTCCCAACGACCCTCCTATCACCAAAACGGTTTTCTTCGTTTTATTCAGCTGGTAAAAAGCATAGCCCTCCTCTTGTTTTTTGTTCCAATCCATGATATCTGTACGAACTGGATTGCCTGTTTTTACAATGTTGGCCTCGGGGAAAAAACGATTCATGGAATCATAAGCAACACAGATGGCTTTTGCTTTTTTTGCCAACAACAGGTTGGTTTTGCCGGGATATGAATTTTGCTCTTGAATCACCGTAGGGATTTTCATCCATTGGGCCATTTGTAGGGTAGGACCGCTAGCATAACCTCCAACACCAATTACCACCTGAGGTTTATATTCCTTCAATATCGAACGAACGCTCACCAAACTTTTGAAAACCTTGGCGGGTAAACTCAAATTTTTGAACCACGACTTTCGGTTGAAGCCTGCAATCTTCAATCCTTTAATATCAAAACCTGCTTGTGGAACTTTCTCCATTTCCATCTTTCCATCGGCACCAATAAATAATATAAGACAAGCGGGAAAACGATTTCGAATTGCTTTCGCTATAGCGATTGCAGGATAGATGTGCCCACCCGTGCCTCCGCCGGAAATTATTACGCGCTGTAAGTTCATTCCTCTTGAATTTCGGCAGTTGAAGGAGTGCTCTGTTTTACCGCAATTGCTTGAATAATCCCAATGGAAACACAGGCCATAATCAAGGCCGAACCCCCCATGGCAAGAAATGGCATATTCTGACCTGTTACTGGAAATACCCCGGTGCAGACCAGCATATTAATGCTGGCTTGGGCGAGTAAATGTAATCCTATCGCCATGCAAATGTACGTTTCGAAGAGGTTATCGGATCTCAAACCTATTCGTATGATACGAAACAATAAAATCATGTAAAGAAAAGCCAATAAAAATGCTGAAACGAATCCAAATTCCTCGACAAAGCTTGCATAATAAAAATCGGCGTAAGCCTCAGGAAGGTATTCCTTTAGTTTCCCATCTCCCACTCCCAAACCTAACCATGAACCTGCGTGAATCGCCTTCCGAGCATCCAAGGCCTGAGCATTTTCCATCACGTTTTGATCCGTTATTACTTTATTCGCAAGGCGATTTTTCCACGTTTCATACCTTGGAAGTAGGTTTGCCTTAGGAATGGCCGAGTGTATCGCTATAACCGTAATCAATAGCAAAACTCCAACGCTGCCCATTGTAAACAGTTTCGACATGGGAACCTGACCAATGAACAAGACGGCAATGGCTAATGCGAAAACAAGCAATGAGGTGGAAAGGTTATCTTTAAAAATCAATGCACAAATAACCACGATAGGGGTCATTAACGGTAAAACACCTTCTTTCCAATCGTCAAGTTTATCTTTTTTACGAACCAACAAGCGCGATAAATACAGGAATAGCGCCAATTTTGCAAAATCAGAGGATTGAAATGTGATGCCAATAACCGGAATAGAAACCCATCTTCCTGCTCCATTGACCTCTTTCCCAAAAAAGAAGGTAAAAATGAGCAGGGCCACCGCAAAATAGTAGCTGAATTTAGCGATTTGGGAAAAATACTTCGGATCAACCCGGTGCAATGCATAAATGGAAAAGAAACCAATAGCCACATACACGAGGTGCTTAAATAAATAATGAAAAGGACTGCTGCCCTCCATTTTTACAAGGATCGGGACAAAACTGTAAACGGTAACAATCGACAACGCCAACAACAACAGCGTAATAATCCATATTACCAGATCGCCTTTAAGATAGGTTAGTAAAACATTTTTCATTATTCACACGAATGAGTTAAGGACAACGTAAAATCATGAATCAATTGCTCCCCATTCTTTCCTTTCGCCGTAACCACTACAATCCCTTTGTTTGCCATCAATTCGGGGATGAAAAACACCTCGAAAAAAGACCCCAATTTTTTGGTTTCACCAAAATGGTTTTCTATGGAGTACCTTGTTGACACAATAAATACATGCTGGACATTGGGAAATGTGTTTTGCTCTTCACGGCACTGATCTTGAAAAACATCGTCTGTACTTACCCAAATTATTGGAAAGGGCATCGAGTCCAGCGTAGCTATAAGTTTCTCCCGGCTCGGATTCAACCAAGTAAACACTTCGAATCCATTAAATTTACCCCAAGATTTTATGCTCCACTCTTTGACTTGATGACGAAGCGCTTGATCCCTAACATTTAACAAGTCTATCCCTTTTGGTTTAAATAATTTTTTCATAACTACAGGTTTCTTACTGCTTTCTTAAACTGAATTCCTCGGTCCTCATAATTTTTAAAAAGGTCAAAACTTGCACAGGCTGGTGACAACAGCACTGTAGAACCTGCTCCCGCCAACTTAAATGCCGCCTTTACCGCCTCGCCCGCACTTCTCGTTTCGACAATGCATTCTGCGACAGGTGTAAAGACTTCGATGATCTTTTGATTCTCCAATCCCAAGCAAACAATCGCCTTCACTTTCGACTTGACCAATTCAATGAGTTCGCTGTAATCATTTCCTTTGTCCACACCTCCAACAATCCAAACAGTAGGCCTTTCCATACTTTCCAGAGCATACCATGCAGCATTGATGTTAGTCGCTTTGGAGTCGTTAATGAATTCTACCCCATGGACTTTGGCCACAAATTCAAGGCGATGTTCTACGTTTTCAAAATCTGTGAGGCTTTCCCGAACCAATTCTGGACGAATTTCCAGCAGACGAGCTGCGATTCCAGCAGCCAATGCATTCTGTGCATTATGTTTCCCTTTGAGGGCTAATTCATGAATAGACATAGTTGTTGTTGTTTTTATATTGATTATTAAATTCTCGTGTTGGATGTAGCCTCCGAAATCGATGGCTTTGGTTATCGAAAAAGGGGCAAATACTGCAGAGCTCGAAATACGACTTAAGGCCTCAACTACAGCGATATCATCTGCATTATAAATAAAGAAACAGGATTCATCCATGTTTTGAAGTATCCTCAATTTCGCGTTGATGTAGCGATCCATTTGGTAGTTATACCGGTCCAAATGATCGGGAGAAATATTCGTTAAAACCGCGATATCAGCTTTGAACTCATACATATCGTCCAGTTGAAATGAACTCAACTCCAGGACAAACCAATCGGCATCATTCTGGGCAACCTCCTTCGCATAACTTGCACCAATATTGCCTGCCAAGGCTACGTTGAGTCCGGCTTTTTTCAGGATATGAAAAATCCAGAGGGCGGTGGTGGTTTTCCCGTTGCTTCCTGTGATACAAACGGTTTTTCCTTTCGAAAAAGGTCGGGCAAATTCTATTTCCGAGACCACAGGAATTCCGCTGGAAAGGATGCTTTGAACCAAAGGAATATCGCCCGGTATTCCCGGAGACTTCACCACCAAAGTTGCCTCTAGGATCTTTTCTAACGTGTGTCCATTTTCTTCAAAAGATATGCCCTCCTCGATCAAAAATTCTCGCGTTTCCCGAGACAAGCCTTTACTTTCGGATACAAATACCGAAAAGCCTTTGGATTTTGCCAATACGGCGGCTCCCTGACCGCTTTCGGCGGCCCCTAACACGACGATATGGTGATAATTATAACCCAATTACCTCAGTTTTAGGGTTACTATAGTGACAACCGCCAGCAGAATTCCCACAATCCAAAACCGAGAGACAATCTTTGCCTCATGCAGGCCTTTTTTCTGGTAGTGATGATGCAACGGAGCCATTAAAAAAATCCTCCGTCCCTCGCCAAATCGTTTCTTCGTTAATTTAAAATACGTGACTTGCAATATCACGGAGAGGTTTTCGATGAGAAAAACGCCGCACAACACAGGAATAAGCAACTCTTTTCGAATGGAAATCGCAAAAACAGCGATGATTCCTCCCAAGGCAAGGCTACCTGTGTCTCCCATAAATACTTGAGCAGGGAAGGAATTATACCACAGAAAGCCAATGCATGCTCCAACAAATGCCGCGATAAATACCACCAGTTCTTCAGCCTGCGGAATGTACATCACGTTCAGATAATCCGCGAATCGTCCGTTTGAACTTACATACGCCAACACCGCAAGGGCGAGTCCAATTATCGCGGAAGTTCCAGTCGCTAACCCGTCCAAGCCATCGGTCATGTTGGCTCCATTAGAAACAGCAATAACAATGAAAATAACAATGGGGATAAACAACATCCATCCATAACTTTTATTGGAATCGCCAATTAGCCAATTGTAGTTGAATTCGTTGCCCTTAATAAAGGGAATGGTGGTAGTCATATCATCGGTGGCAATCCATCGAAATTGTTGGCTGCCGCTCTGATCGTGTTCTTTCAGGACAAAGACTTCATCCTTTTGTAAAGTGTAATCCATCGGAACGCGTTTGTGGACCTTTACCTCGTCGGAGAAATACAGAATTGATCCAACAATTAACCCCACTCCTACCTGCCCAATGATTTTAAATTTCCCCTTTAAACCTTCCTTGTTTTTCCGAAAGACTTTAATGTAGTCGTCCAAAAAGCCAATAAACCCAAGCCAGACGGTAGCGATGACCATCGTAATCACGTAAATATTGTTAAAGCGAGCAAATAAAAGAGTCGGTATAATGACCGCGCTGAGAATAATTAATCCTCCCATTGTTGGGGTTCCAGATTTCTCCATTTGACCTTCCAAGCCCAAATCCCGAACCGTTTCACCGATTTGCTGTTTTCTAAGCCGATCGATTATGCGCTTACCAAAAATGACCGAAATAACCAAGGAACCAACCAAGGCCATCGCTGCCCGAAAAGAAATATAGTCGAACAAACCTGCCCCCGGAACATTGAATTGGTCAAGAAAACGAAAAAAGTAGTATAGCATGGTAGGTCTTAATTTTGGTTAAAAATTTCTTGAGCAACCTGAAAGTCGTCGAAGGGGTGTTTAATCCCTTTTATCTCTTGATAATTCTCGTGTCCTTTTCCGGCAATTAGTACAATGTCGCCCGACTTGGAGAGCAAGGAAGAGGTCAGTATCGCGTATCTTCTATCCTCAATGGCAATGGCGGCAACTTGACTTTTTGGATCAAGCCCCTCAATCATTTCCTGAAGAATGTCTGATGGATTTTCTGTACGGGGATTGTCGGAAGTTAATATCACTTGACTGCTGTAATTCTGAGCAATTCGGGCCATCAAAGGACGCTTGCTCTTATCCCTGTCACCGCCGCATCCCACTAGGGTTATGACCTTACCCCCGTTGGAAAAATGGGCAATGGTTTTTAAAACATTCTCTAAGGCATCTGGGGTGTGTGCGTAATCCACAACCACCGTAACTCCAAGATTTGACTTGAAAAACTGAAATCTTCCAGAAACGGAACCCAATGACGACATCGAGCGCAAGAGTTCGATTTTTTCAATTCCCAACAAGTCGCCGACACCGAATACTGCCAGGAGGTTGTACGCGTTGAACTTTCCGATAAGTTTGCTATAAAGTTCGGTCTGATTAATTTTCATCACGAGTCCGTCAAGGGAATTTTCAATAAGTAATCCTTTATAATCGGACACAGCATTAAGGGCATAACTAAAACGTTTGGCGGCTGTGTTTTGCCCCATGATCGGACCGTTTTTATCGTCTATGTTCAATAGGGCAAAGGCCTCACTATTCAATGCGTCAAAAAATCCTTTTTTGGCAGCGATATACTCTGAAAAGGTTTTGTGATAATCTAAATGGTCGTGAGTTATGTTGGTAAATACGCCTCCCGTAAATGCTAACCCGAAAATTCTATTTTGATGTACCGCGTGGGAACTCACCTCCATAAAGCAATGAGTACAACCTTCCTGAACCATGTCGTATAAAAGTGCGTTAATCGCGAAAGGATCTGGCGTCGTATGCGTCGATACCACATCACGATCTTTGATTTTATTTACGACCGTTGAAAGCAATCCGCATGAATAACCTAAAGCACAAAAAAGATCATACAACAGAGTTGTTGTTGTGGTTTTTCCGTTGGTGCCCGTAACCCCCACCAACTTAAGTGCCCTGCTAGGATTATCGTACCAGGCACAAGCCAATGTAGCAAGAGCCTCCCGCGTATTTTTAACAGGAAATAAAGTCATGCCTTGCGGACACGTGCATTCTTGTTGCACCACTGCATAAAGACATCCTTGATCTCTTGCCGTCTGTAGGAAATCGTGCCCATCCTTGTTTTGACCCGATATGGCGACAAACAGAGTACGGCCTATCGCTAATCTTGAATCAAAAACCACGGCGTCGATTTCCACGTGGGTGTTTTCACCCCCTAGATTAAGCGCTTTTAATAAATGTTCAAGCGTCCTCATCTCATAGCGAGTTTAACTACCAAACCTGAGTAAACATCTGAACCAGGAGCAATGCTCTGGCTGAGGACCTTTCCTGCCCCTTCAACGCGAGCACTTAATCCCCGGCTTTCAAGAAGGAAAACCGCATCTTTCGCTGTCATTCCACGAACATCAGGAACCTTGTTTTCAGAAAACTTCACCCCGGCGAGTTCCAGTTTCCCCTCTTTTTGGGTAGTCTTAAGCCAAGATGAGTTGCTTTGAAACCGGTAAGGAATGTGCAATTTTTTGAACACTTTGATAAGGTCATTATGGTTTCCTACCTTTACCTCCGGAAGTACATTTTTCTTGGGTTTATACCGATTTATTGCAGGATGGTACTTCAGGTTTGATGCATAAATTTTATTGGCCAAAGCCACAAAAACAGGTCCTGCAACGAGAGCAGCATACTTCTGTTCTTTCGGGCGCGTAATCAGGACCAAGCAGGTGTATTTTGGTTTATTTGCCGGGAAATAACCAACAAAGGAGGCCTGAAAATCGCTTTGAGACTCTTCCACGTATTGTTTGTTTTTATCGGGCAATTTGGCTGTGCCGGTTTTTCCAGCAATGGTGAATTGGCTAGAGGTCAGTTTCTTTCCCGTACCCTTCGTCATGACCCCCTCCAAGCAACTTTTCATTATGCGCAAGGTTGCGGGAGAACAAATTTGCTCTCGAATTACTACAGGTTTAAACGACTTAATTACCTTTCCTGCCCGGCGTATCTCTTTAACAAATAGGGGCCTTATGAATTTTCCATTATTGGCAACCGCATTATAAAAAGCACAAGTTTGCAATGGAATTTGCTGATACTCGTAACCAATTGCCATGGAGGGAATGGAGTAAGGAGACCATTTTTCCTGTCCGGGCCGATAAAATTTCGGCGATAATTCCCCCGAAAGTTCAATGCCCAGGGGCTGGGTTAAACCAAATTGATCGAGGCGCGCCATGAATTTTTCAGGATCATTTCTGTAAGCTTTGTGTAAAATCCAAGCGATGATGTTGGAGGATTTTTCGAAGGCCTCTTGGATGGAAATGTTTCCATATCCTCTGCCGTCGTTCGAATCCATGAATCGCTTTCGAATCACTAGATAAGAACCAATTGCATCTACACGGTCCTTGATGTTGATTTTTCCGTCTTCCAATGCTGCCATAATGCTGGCTAATTTCATGGTGGAGCCTGGGACCTCTCTCAAGCCAATGGAGTAATTAAATTTTTCGCTAAAGGAACCATCGTCCTCCTTCGTTAAATTTGAAATAGCTTTAATGTGACCCGTACGAACTTCCATCAGAATTACCGTTCCGCTTTCCGCTTTCATTTCTTGGATTTGGTGTTCTAACTCAGAGTGCGCCAATTCTTGAATGTCCTTATCAATGGTGGTTACAATGTCCGCCCCTTCCACGGGGTCTTTGGTAAAACGACCGGTTTTTTTCCAACCCGACGTTATTTTCTGCTCTATTTCCTGACCCAATTCGCCCTCGAGATAGGCATGGTAAGCTCCCTCAATACCTACTTCTAGGCCAAGTTCTTTTTTATAATATCCGAGAGTTCTGCGCAATAAAACGCCGTTAGGCGCTCTTCTTAAGATGGTCTCTTCGTTGTCAATGATCCCCCCCTTCATTCTACCCAGGTTAAAAATGGGAAGCGCGTTTATTTTTTTTCGTTCGTCGTTCGTTACTTTTTTACGAATCAAAAGATACCTACCGCCATTTGCACGGGCATTTCTGATTTCATTTTCATACGCCCTTGAGGTTTTATTCGGATACAAACCGTGAAGCCCTTGCGCCAGATTAGAAACTTCAGCGTCAAATATTTTTTGATCCACCACAGTAGGATCCATTCGAATATCAAAATACGAAACGGAGGTCAGTAAGGGATTCAAGTTGGCATCCAGAACATCGCCCATTCTTGGCGCTCGGTCTGCAAAACGAATAGGCAAATCCACTTCATCGTTGGAAAACTGGAGCTTCAAGGTTTTGTAAAGAACCAGGGTCATTATGGCGACAAATCCAAAATAAAGAAGGTAAGCCCTAAACACCAACGGTCCTTTATTGCTCTTCATGCTTGCTGTTAATTTGATTCGATTTAATGACTTGAATGGCGTTTTCCGATTCGATAAGTTCTTTTTCTTTCAGGCGTTCCACCATTTTATAGCGCCGTGTTCTTTCCTCAAAAAGGGTTTTGGTTTCAATGTAATCCGAGGTGTTTTGATCTAATTCAATTCGGGTTTCCTGAACGTTTTTTACCAAGGATTTTCCGTAATAGCCTTTGGCCACGAGCACGAACAGCAACAAAAACAAGAAAAGAATGTAAGCAAGATTATTCAACACAAAATCCCGGGTTAAGAAATCCCCGTTCAGCACCAACATAAGAGCACTTTGTTTTCTCTCCTTTACCTTCTTTACTGCGGCTTCCTGTTCATCCTCCGTTACCTCGTTTGCTTTCATACCTTTTCTGCAATTCTTAGTTTAGCACTTCGCGCCCGATTATTGCGCTCAATTTCCTTTTCGCCCGGTACAATTGGGTGTCGATTTACCTCAAGGAAGGGTTTTATCAGATTTCCGTAGAAATCCTTTGTTTCAACTCCGTCGGTATCCCCTTTCTTAAAATAATTTTTCACCACACGGTCTTCGATGGAATGGTAAGAAATCACGGATATCCTACCCCCCTTTTTTAACAGGTCTTTGGCATCTAACAATAATTTTTTCAGGACCCCAATTTCATCGTTTGTTTCGATGCGAAGCGCCTGAAATACCTGAGCGATGTATTTATGTTCTCTGTTTTTGGGCGCAAAACTCTTGGCAACCTTTAACAAGTCGCCCGTTGAATAGAAAGGCTGTACTGATCGCTCACGAAGCAAACCCTGAACCAATCGAAACACATTGTTTAAATCGGAGTACGTATTAAAAATTCGCAAGAGTTCTTCTTCAGAGGCCTCGTTTAAAAAACTGGCAGCAGTGCGCCCAGTCCTCTGATTCATGCGCATATCCAATGGCGCTTCAGCTCGGAAACTGAAGCCGCGCTTTTCGGCATCAAACTGGTGGGAGGAAACTCCGATATCTGCAAGAATCGCGTCTACTTCAACAATCCCTTCCGCAAAGAGGTGATTCTTCAAATGCTTGAAATTGGCCTCAATTAATTTAAAATTGGGCGCCTTCAACGCATTGGAAACGGCATCGATATCTTGATCAAAACCGAAGAGAAAACCCTTTTGGGACAATTTTGAGAGAATGTATGCGGAATGGCCCCCTCCACCAAAGGTTGCATCAACAACTATTGCATCAGGCTTCAGCATTAAGCCGTTGACGCTTTCCTTCAAAAGGACCGGAATGTGGTAATTCGTGTCAGTCGTCATGATTTGCTTCACCCATTACATCGTTGGCTAAATCCGAGAAGTCAGCCATATTTCCTTCGATCATTTCGAAGTACTTGGCTTTATCCCAAATTTCTATGCGATCGTTGTAGGCGATGAGCATCACTGCGGATATGAGTCCGACGCGTTCCATGAGTGCTACAGGAATCAACAACCGGCCCGCATTGTCGAGAGCAACTTGTTTTGCCCCCTGATGAAAAAGCCGATAGAACATCCTGTTTTTTGGATTGAAAAGATTAATCTTGCTCAACTTTAAGCTGATTTTTTGCCAATCCGAGAGCGGATAAAGCGTTAAACAATCTTCAAAACCCTTATTCAACATGAAATCACGCTGAGCCCCTGCAGCGAGCTGCTTCCGTAATCCGGAAGGAAACAAAAACCGACCTTTTTCATCCAGTTTTACTTCAAACTCACCTACTAGACCTGCCATAGCGTTAATTATGGGTAAAGTTAATCCAAAAAAACCCACTTTTTACCACAAAAGTCTTTTTGTTGATAACTTATTGAACAAATGTACAGGAGTATTCCGAAATAAAAAAATAATATATCAATTAAACTCTCAATTTTTGACTTAATATCAAAGGTGGTAAAATGTGGTAAACTTATAAACACTACCTTTGAAGATGTCAAAAAAAGCGAGTGGAGCGTTCTTACTGGTGGTATTAGGGGCGGTTTGGGGAAGTTCTTTTATGCTCATGAAACTGGGCATGTCGCCTCAGCAAGGAGTAAGGGTTTTTAACTTCAACCAAGTTGCCAGTCTTCGAATTCTCGTAGCCACAATTGTATTATTGCCTTTTTCATTGTCTTCCATTCGAATATTGTTTCAACAACGAGGGCCCTATTTACTCATCGTGGGACTTTGTGGAAATTTAATACCCTCCTTTTTATTCACCTATGCCAATACCCAATTGAGCAGTGGTGTTTCTGGTATTCTCAACAGCTTTACTCCCGTTTTTACGGTGGTGATAGGCGCAATGATATTCAAAACATCCATCCACTGGCTTCAAATCATGGGTATTTTAGTAAGCACCCTTGGCGTAATATTTTTGCTTTCTGCTGGAGTGTCCTTCCAGGAAGGTGCCAAGGTCGGTCATTTTGCTGCGGTATTGTGCGCTACTTTCCTCTATGGAATTAGCGTAAACACCATTAAAAACAAACTTTTTGATATTAACCCATTGCAGGTCACCTCGTTAGCCCTGTTGAGCATTTTTCCTATTGCCATGTTTTCATTCCTTTACGAAAAGACCCCCCTGATATTTTCAAAAAACCCTCTTGCACTTGAAGCGTTTGGTTATATTTTTGTACTTGGCCTGCTAAGCACCGCCTTATCCAACATTTACTTTAACCGCCTCATTCAACTAACCTCTGCCCTGTTTGCGAGTTCAGTCACTTATTTAATCCCTCTTTTTGCGGTGATTTTTGGAAGCTTGAATAACGAAAAATTGTCTTGGCTTCAACTTTTAGCCATGATTGTTTTATTGGCGGGGGTTTTTCTGATCAATTTTTACGAACTTTTCATCCGACATCCTAGAAATAAACGTGTATAGCTTTTTATATTCAATAGAGAATTGTATCTTTGCACTCCGAAATTAATATTCAACGTCATGTATGCAATCGTAGAGATAGCAGGGCAGCAATTCAAAGTGCAAAAAGACCAAAAGGTTTACGTGCATCGTTTAGCAGCAGAAACAGGGTCCAAGGTGACTTTTGACCAAGTTTTGTTAGTGGAAAAAGATGGAAACGTTACCCTCGGCGCCCCGGCTATAGCAGGTGCTCAAGTCACCGCAGAAGTTTTAGATCACGTTAAAGGTGATAAAGTGATCGTATTCAAGAAAAAACGCAGAAAAGGGTACGTTGTAAAAAACGGACATCGTCAGCAGTTTACGGCGTTGCAGATTACCAAAATTAAATCATAACCCATCATATAACGCAAGAAGCCATGGCACACAAAAAAGGAGTCGGTAGTTCCAAAAACGGTAGAGAATCGCACAGCAAGCGATTGGGCGTTAAAATATTTGGAGGACAAGCCGCCATTGCAGGCAACATCATTGTTCGTCAGCGAGGCACGCAGCATCATCCAGGTAACAATGTGGGTATTGGTAAGGACCACACGCTGTTCGCGTTGAGCGATGGTTTGGTCGAATTCCGCAAGAAAAAAGACAATCGGTCTTTCGTTTCGGTAGTTCCTTTCGAGCAGCCCTGATTCTTTTCTAAACACGATATTTAGCCTTTTCTTAACGAAAAGGCTTTTTTATTTTCGTTACTTTGCTCCTACTCATGAAGCACATTATACAGCATTCCTTGTTCCTTTCCATTGTATCGGGAATTCTGCTCATGCTCGCTTTTCCCTTTTCCGGAAGCTTAACGCCCTTGGTTTTTGTTGCTTGGGTGCCTTTATGGTGCGTTGCTTTTCGGTTAAAAAATACCAAAAGGGGTGCTCTCCGCTTTTTTGCTTATTCCTACCTTTCGCTGTTCTTATTCAACCTTGGAACTACCTGGTGGATTTGGAACGCAACCTCCGGAGGGGCTGTAATGGCTTTTATTTGCAACACCCTACTTATGGCAGGATCGTTAGGCCTTGGATTTATTGCCTTTCGTAGGCTCACAGCACCCTGGTTCATCGCTGGATTAAGCCTTACTTGGTTGGTTTTCGAATTTGCGCACCTTAATTGGGAACTTTCCTGGCCTTGGTTGACCATGGGCAATTTCTTTTCTTTGCGGCCTTCGTGGGTTCAATGGTACGAATATACAGGCATTTTAGGGGGCAGCTTATGGGTTATGGCAGCGAACTGGAGCGGGACACTGTTTACAGAACAGCGCAAGCGCTATGGATATGCAATAGCTTTAGCTGCGTTGCTGTTTTTACCTTACTGCATCTCGATAGGAATCCAAGCTTTCAGAAAACAACCTTCGAATCCTCGCTTGCAAGCCACGGTTCTGTTACAACCCAACATTGATCCCTACACCGAAAAATTCAGCACCGATCCTGTCGCACAGTTGCAACGCATGGTGGCTCTTGCACAACCTTACTTGCAGCCCAAGGCCTTGGTGGTTGGACCGGAAACGGCTCTTCAAGAAGCGTTTGTGGAGGCCAATTACCGGCAAACGCAAAGCTCGGAGTTATTGAACGGAACCCTTCAGAAAAGCCAAACCCATTGGTTGATAGGGGCCTCTACGTTCAAGGTGTTTTCCAAGAAACAATCAGCGGCTTGCAGGGCCCTGCCCAACGGGTTATTTTATGAGTCCTACAATACGTCTGCCTTTTTGGGTAGCGAACAAACAAACTTCATCCATAAATCCAAATTGGTGTTGGGGGTTGAAAAAATCCCTTTTTCCACCTGGCTGCCCTTTTTGGAAGAATGGTCCATTAACAACGGAGGCACTTCAGGATCCTTGGGGATCGAGCCGTCTCCTAAAATTTTCCGCACCGAGCATGGCGCGTACGCCCCAATTATCTGCTACGAATCGATTTACGGCGCATTTGTGGGAGAACAATGCAGGCAGGGCGCTGAGCTGTTGTGCATCATCACCAACGACGGATGGTGGGGCAAGACCCCAGGACATCGGCAACATAATCAATTCGCTGCGTTGCGTGCCATTGAAACCCGAAAATACGTGGTTCGGTCTGGAAATACAGGCATCAGTTCGGTGTGGTCACCAGAAGGAGCGTGCCTGAAAAGCTTGGGGTATGGAAAAACGGGCGTTGTTGCCACCAAGGTGCCAATGCTTCAGGGCAAAACGTTCTACGTGCAATACGGGGATTACTTGGGTTGGGTGAGCATGATAGCCGTTGTGGGCTTATTTGCAGGCTTTACACTTTCTAAGAAAAAGAAATAAAATCCGTGGTGACTAGAAAAATAGTGAAAAGCGGCTCAAAGCATCTTGTCATATCAATTGATAAGAAGTTTACTTAGTCGATGACCAATTTATGGGTTGTTGCAGTGCCTTGATATTCGACGATAAGCACATACATGCCCGAATGTAACGTGCTAATATCCACCTTATTTACCTGACCCTCGATGCTGCTTAACCTTTTTCCATTAAGATCAGTAATGCTAACCCTATCTATGATTTGATTGGTTTCAAAATGCAACACATCTTTCGCAGGATTTGGGTAAATCTTAAATGAAACTGGAACTGTATTAGGAATTGACAGCAAGGATTGCATGGAATATTGACGAAAAAAACGCCAAATTTCAACTGAAGCATTGAAATCCATATTCGTAACACCTATGACAATGGGTGCTCCTGGCCATGTATGGGCTCCTGGGGTGACTTTAAACAACTCTACCGTGCTTCCGTTGCTTCCCCCAGTGTACAAGTAACGCTCCGCGGTGCACATATCGTTGAGGTTGGTATTGGGGACATTTGATATACTTGGAGTTATTGAACATTGGTTAAAATTCGCCCACCAATTCACAACGGTTTCAATGGCCATCATGTTGGCGTTACCGTTATAAGGTACAGTAGGGTCTGCTGTTCCATGAATTTGCATGACAGGAGTCGGTTTGTCTGGATTGCAATTTGCAGGAGCGTTTATCGGCATGGTCCCCGTCACCGAGGCAACCGCTGTAATTCGATTGGATAATTCACAAGCCAGGCGATAGCTCATGAAGCCACCGTTACTCATACCACAACTGTAAACCCGGTTCAAGTCAATGTTGTAATCTTGATCGATTTTATCGATCAGTGCACTGATAAAACCAACGTCGTCTACACCCGCCATTACACCAAAAGCATTCCAAAAGGTGTTGCCGTTGGGGTCTACAGTTCCGTCCGGATGTACAAGAATGAAATTGGCGGTATCCGCAATACCTCTAAAATCGCCATAAAATTCCTGTTGTAAAGCGTTAGACGTGTATCCATGTAGATTGAACAACAAGGGCACTGCAACATTTCCTGTGTAGGAACTGGGAATATAAATTCTGTAAGAACGCGTAAGTCCGTTGTGCACCATGGTGCTTACCGTGGATTGGCCCAAGCCAACCAAAACAACAAACATATAGCAAGAGAGTAAAAGATGTTTCATAGATAGTAGTTATTGTATAAAATTATTCAAATACTCGGAATTATTAGCATAGATATTTCAATAGTCCAGAAAGCGCCTGAATTATTCGTGTAAAGTTTTATTGGATAATTTATTCAATCTTGAAATGGCCTGTTCTCTCCGGTAGATACCTCCCCTCATTCACCTTACCACAATAATCACGGCATAGGCTCCTTCGTACTTAACATCGTCGTAGTAAAAACCGTATTCCGTCGCGGTGGAATCGGTCATTTCAAAAAAATCCGTATCGGTCATGGTAGCTAAGTCAATGACGTAGTCGCAATAGGCTTTTTCTTTATTTTCGAAGTGCATTACGATGTTTTGATACAGTACCGGTTCAAGCAAGTAATAGGTCTCGGGTATCTCTATCGGCAACTCGTTTTCAAAGGTGTATTGGATGATTTGAGAAATGGAGTCATTGTACTTCAAGGGATGTCGGTTATATTGTGCCCGCATTTCATTCAATGCTTTTCCAAAATTCATTCGAACCGAATCCTCATTCAAGAATACCTTTCTTTCGGTATAATCCGTTTCATTGATGGCAACCACTTCTATCAAGGAAGATAAAAAATCCTTGGCCTGAGGATCAGGTAAGGTATATTTTATAATGTTTGAATACCAAGGAATATTGGTTCCTACGACCGTTTGAGGTTGCGCCACGAACCATGAACTGTAAGCAATACAACATACTACACAACAAGATTTAAGATAGTTTTTCATCGTATTTTACTTAAATATTGGCTAATAGCTTGCGATAATTTCCGAAGACAAGGGCTTTGAAATAACTCGAGGACCATGGTTCCACCCATAGTAATAAAGGAAACGCTGGTCTTCTATACTAACACGGACTTCCGTATCATCTGCCGCATCGCCTAACTTGCAAATAAAGTCCCATTCACTCGTGGAGCGTTTTCCAGGGGTTGAGAAGTTTTGTATATCCAAGATTGGGGCTTTACCCACCAAGGAATCTTCAAAGTAAACCCTGCATTCGTCCAATTCGAAATCCAATACATATATACAATTCGTGGTCTCTTCGGTTCGCTCCTCGGAATACAACAGGGCACTGTCGAGAGGAAGCTCTGAGAGCGTGTGTATTTCGAGATATTGGGTAAAATGAATGCTGATGGACTTCGGAAGTTCTTGTGAAAATCCAAACGAACATATGAAAAGAAAAAAGATGCTTATTTTAAGGTTCATGGGTAAGAATTTATAATTTGTAAAAGAACGCTAGGAAACTAAATTTTTGAACAGAATAGAAAGGCTCTCTGGGTAGCTTATCATTATGTTCAATTGATTTCAATATGTTTTAATTATATCAAAATCAATCCATTTTTGATATTCTACTAAATCATCATTAAACCAATACCAAGTAACTGATTCATGGTCCGTTGTTTCAATCAATAAACCATTATCCCATCCATCTAGTATTTTAACCTGTATCGTGTTGTTTATTTTTGATACAGAAATTGGTAGTTCATGAGTGATTTCATTGTTTTTAATTTTTGTTAACTGATTGGTGTTTAAATCCAATATCCATAAAGAATTAACTTTTCTAGGAGATTCTTCAATCATCCTCGGATTCGCAAAAACTTCAGAAACAGTTTGCGAAGAATCTCCATAAAATGATTGAACTTCATTATTTTGAATGTGTAAGGTTTGTGCATCACAGGAAAAGGATAACCACCGGAAGGTAATTATCGAATAAATAACCCAACGTTTCATACCAGGCTTTTTTTCGTTATTTATTGAGCCGTTCGGACTTTATGTCTCACATACAAAATGGACAGCGATAGCAGCAAAACCGTATTGATCAAGAGCAGGGAGAAAACGGAAATGCCAAACGCGAAGTTGAGTAGACCCCAATAAAGCGTGGTATTAAACCAAAAATTAAAGAATCCGATGAAGGTCGCAAGACCGCTGAGAAAAATTGAGCCCCAGAGAGCATAACGGAAAGTAGTCGCCTGCTTGCGATAGGTGTGAACCCACAAAGCGCGTCCATGAAAAGGAAAAGCTATCGCATAAAAAAGAACATGAAACCAAATGCCTTCTTGATCTGAGATGTTCTTTCCGAAAAACAACATACCTGTCAATGCGATGAACGAAATAACAGCAAAGGGCAACAGTCCGTATTTAATGAATTGGAAGTGCCTTAACTCCCAAAGAAAAACCATGTAAACGATCAACATCCCTAACCAAAGGCCCTGATACACGAGAAAAGTAACCTCGGAATAGCCTAAAATATGCAACAAAGAAATCGTATAATGACCGTTGAGCAACGTGTATAAAACGCTCATTGCAATCAACAGCATGAATAATTGATGGACTTTCTTAAATCCCATTGAAAGGTTTTCCATGACACTTGAAGTTAAAGGTGAATACTACTATTAAAACACGAACGGTTCAATTCGTTACGCTTTTCGCAGGGATTAATCTCCAATAAGGCAGCTTTTAAAGAAGGTTTTTTCCGCCTCAGTCAATTCCGACCAAGAATTGTATAAGGCCCGTTCAAATCGCGACAATTTGGACAGGTCCATGGTTTCGTGGTAGGGGTAGTCGCGGGTGGTGTATTGTTTCGGAAATGCTACAGAATTTTGAGTTGTGGATTGGGTTTGCATTAGTTGACTGGGAGTTGAGCATCGGATCATAAGAAAGACCGAACTCAAGATAATTAGGCTAATATTCACGGCTTTTATAGGATGATTTGAAGGCTTTAACCCTAATCCTTCAAAACGTTACACCACTTAAAGCACTTTTGGATGGTGGGTTTACCAACCTATTCCTGTTGACACAACTTATTGAAAGCATCCATATTTCCTCAATATTACCTGTATATTTACAGGGTGTTAAAGATATCGATTCACCTTCTTGCGTTGTTCTTGACGGTTCCTTTCATGGCAAAATCCCAAATCGACCATTGGGAGACCCTCGTGAGCGACAATGACACCTGGCGATACCAAATCCCCACCGCCAACACCCCAACGCAGTGGTATGATACCTCCTTTGATGCTTCCAATTGGCCTATTGGTCAGGGCGGCTTTGGTTTCGGTGACAACGACGACAATACCGTAATTCCAACGAATGCCACCTCGGTTTACTTTCTCCAAAAGTTCAACGTGGTAGACCTTCAAAGTATCGAAAAACTTCTTCTCGCCGTTGATTATGACGACGGCTTTATCGCCTACCTCAACGGTCAATTGTTGGTAAGCCGAAACGTGAATTTAAACGCACAACCTCTTTGGAATTCCCTAGCAACCGCGTCCCATGAGGCGGTATTGTACAGCGGAGGTCAACCCGATAAATTTTATTTTTCCAAAGCGGAACTTACCAATTTGCTTCACACGGGGATGAACACCCTCAACGTTGCGGTTTTTAACAACGCGCCAAATTCCAACGATTTAAGCGGAAGGTGTTTTTTGCTTGCGGGCATATCTGATTCAATACAAACCTATGCAAATCCCCCGGCTTGGTTTTCCCCTCCTCTTGAATTGTTTAAGACCAACCTACCGATTGTGGTTGTCAACACCCAGTTTGCAACGATTCCGGATGAACCTAAAATTGATGCGACGATGGGAATCATTCATAATGCTCAAGGTGACACCAACAGCATCCACGACCCCTTCAACGAGTATTTCGGCCAAATTACCATAGAACGCAGGGGCTCCTCATCCAACAATTTTCCAGCGAAGTCCTACGGTCTTGAAACCAATGGGCCCAATGCCCTGAACAACAACGTTTCGCTTTTTGATTGGCCGGTAGATAACGATTGGATACTTTATGCACCCTATACGGATAAGGCCATGATTCGCAATGTCCTCACCTACCAATGGGGAAATACCATGGGGAATTATGCTACAAGAACCCAACTTTGTGAATTGGTCTTGAACAATGAATATATGGGTGTTTATGTGATGATGGAACGCATTAAAACCAATCCTGGAAGGGTTCCTATTAACCCCTTGTTGTACGAAGACACCGTGGACAACCACCTAACCGGTGGTTATATTTTAAAACTGGACAAAACGACGGCTGGAGGGACCATTGCTTGGAACTCCCCCTATCCACCGGCCGCCCCAGGAAATGGAACCATTGGATTTCAATTGCATGACCCTTCCTTGGACACCCTACATCCCCTTCAATTATCCTACATTCAATCCTACGTTACGGCCTTCGAAAATGCATTAGCGGGAGCCAATTATACCGATCCTGTCCAAGGATACGCACCCTTTATCGATATTCAATCATTCATTGATTTTATCCTTGCGAATGAAATGACCAAGAACGTAGACGGTTATCGAATTTCCAGTTTCTTATACAAACAACGTTTCAGTGAAGGAGGTAAACTGGTAGCGGGTCCTTTGTGGGATTTCAATATAGCCCTTGGAAATGCCAATTATTGCCAAGGAAATACGACCTCGGGTTGGGCTAAAAATTTCAATTCTATTTGCGGTGGCGCGCAGTTGATTCCCTTTTGGTGGAACCGGCTATTAAGCGACAGTACCTTTGCGAACCTCACGCATTGCCGTTGGCTAGCATTAAGGCAAGGTCCCTTAAGCGATACGTTAGTTATGGCTACTATTGACAGTTTGGCCGCAGTATTGGAAGGTCCCGCCCAACGTCATTTCATCCGTTGGCCTATTTTGGGAACCTACGTTTGGCCCAACAATTTTATCGGTCAAACCTTTGCCGAAGAAATCACCTATTTAAAAACATGGCTGAGCAATCGCCTTGCTTGGCTGGACGCTAACATGGTGGGAACGTGTGACAACCTCTCGATGCCCGAGCCCCAAAAAGACGCTCTTCGAATTTTTCCAAATCCTAGCGATCACGTTTTATACCTTGAGGGATTGGAGAAACCAACCCTTGCTCGCATCTATAATTCTACGGGAACTCTGTTTGCATCCATTCGTCTCAGCAGCTACACCTCATCGATTTCAACGGAATCCTTACCCAACGGCATGTATTATTTACAAGTCGATGGGTATCCAAGCATGTTTAAACTATTAATTCTTCATCTATGAAACCGTTATTTTTGGCAATTATCCTACTCCTAGGAATTGTTTCCTGTAAAAAAATCGAGGGCCCAGGGGGCACATCAGCCATTCGTGGAACCGTAAAAGGCAGCAGCTTCAAGGCAGGAAGGCACGAAGTAACCCAAGTGACCTGCACCGCAGGGATTGAACTGGAGCATGGCGACTATTGGATACTCAACACAGGTGACCCCTTAAAGCAATACTACATTTACTACTCGAATCCTTCTTGGATTAGCAGTGCCGACCCACAACTACAGGGAAGAATTGGGATTATGGTGAGCTTCAATTACTCGGATTCCAATGCAGAAATCGCAGCGCAAACGCAAGCAGCAATTGCTGCAACGGCAGGAACTCCCTTCAGCAGTTTTGTAACCAATGACATCATTACCCTGACGGACAACAGCTATATCGATGTTCCAGATCCTGATAATGGGACCACTTCTTTCGGAATCGACGTGGCAATGCAAGGAAAAGCAGAAGAGAGCACTAACGGAATTTCCATGGCAAACGAGCGCGTGTACATTATCTACGGCGCTCATGAATTCGCAGCCGACGACGTACGAACCGATGAAGCGGGGCGCTTTTCCTTCGAAGGACTTCAAAAAGGAAACTACAAGATATACGTGCTTTCCAAGGACCCACTTAACGAAGGGATATATTATCGAATGCAGCATGAAGTTTCTATAACCGCTTCCAAAGAAATCGTGGAAACACCATTGTTCAACATTTTGTATTGATGTCCATTCGAACCTATTTCCTGGCGATTTTTCTTCCGTTTTGGGGAATTTCACAAAACCAAACATGGCTTGGTGCTGAAATAAATCTGAAGCCTGTTAAGAAAACTAAGCTGACATTTAGTGCTCAACATCGAATGAACGGATTTTCCGAATGGAATAGGACCTTCCTGGAGGGTAAATTTTCCGCTAAGGTAGTTCAAGGGGTACACGTTTTTGCTGGCCAACGTTTTGGGATTAGCCCCAATCGACACAGTTCCATCGATCTAAAAGCTACCACATACCTCTACCGAACGGCCATTGGAATCGAACTCAACCCGGTCGATTGGTTTCTGGATAAATCGCGATTCCACTTGGGAATCACGGAACAAATGCAATGGGCCCAACGCAAATTTCAGAGATCCAATACGGTCTTGCGCAGTAAAGTCAGCGCAAAATATGATATTAAGGATTTTCCAATGACTCCTTTTATCCAATGGGAGCATTTTTACGATTTTCAAAGGGACATCACGTATACTGGAGCCGAAGTACTTATCGATGGAGGAACCGCCGCTTTCCGCGCTTTTGGAGGTTGCATCATTGAACTATCAAAAACACAAGAATTGCAAGTCTCAGTTGGACGACGTAAAAATTTTCTTCGTGAAAATCCGCAATGGATTCTTTCCTTGAAATACTCGGTCAACCTTAAATAACCAATTCAATATCTATCCACCTACGCTAAAGCTTCGGTGGAATATCGGCCAATTTCATTCCTCAGACAAATAGGAAACAAAAAAAAGGGGGCCTTTCGGCACACCCCTTCTCCATCAATCAACCTCTTTTAATACCCTGGGTTTTGAATTAAGTTGGGGTTTAATATAATATCAGACGTCGGAATGGGATACAATTCCAAGTGAGCATCGATGTTAGTACCTGCAACGTCACCTCCTTTGAAAGGCCATACATAGGTCGAACCGGAGAACAAGCCAAAGCGGATTAAATCCGTTCGTCGAGTTGCCTCCCATTGCATTTCTCGGGCTCTTTCATCGATTAAATCAGAAAGGCTTACGCTCGCCAAATTATGCAGGTTATTTCCGTAGGCGCGCTCACGAATAGCATTCATGTATTGTAGTGCGGTTCCTTGATCCCCAAGGCGAAGACTAGATTCCGCCATCATTAAATAAACATCTCCTAAGCGAAACATTGGAAAATCGATGTCGGGATGAGGTGAATTCGCGCTATTGGAACCTAGCGCACCGCTACTCGTGACATTTTTAAATTTAGGGTTGGCGTACCCTTGGGTAAAGGTACTCAGCGCTGTAATTTGCATGGTTTGACCCGCACGATAAAATAAATACCTTGAATCAACAGATCGTAATTTATGCAGTATAGCTTCACTTAAAAAAGGTTCGGTAGACTCTGATGAAAGAGCAAATTTATTTACCAAAGCTTCGGTCGCTCGTAAACCTGCCCACTTACCGTTAACCCCGTAATCTGCGGCAACCATACTTCCCCCCAAAGAAGCACATACTAAAAAGGTTGTTCCACCCCATGTTTGCGCGTAAAGGCCATCATAAACCACTGGGAAGATAATTTCGGGCGAAGTGTTATTGTCGGCTAGGAACAAATCTTGGTAGTTGTCATCGAGGGTAAATGGACCAGCATCGATGATTTTTTGGCAATATTCCTTGCAATCAGCCCAACGTGCTGCGCCCGTGTACACCTCTGCATTCAAATATAATTTGGCCAGTAGCGCTTGAGCTGCTGCTTTTGACGCGTGTCCATAGACCACGGAAGAAGCCGGCGTTAAGCGTGTTTCAATATCTTTCAATTCACTTTCAACGTAATTGAACAAATCTGCTCGGGTAATGCGTTCTGGTTGAAAGGCTCCTACCTTATCGTTTTCATCCACGAATGGAACATTGCCATAAAGATCCAAGGCGTGGTAATAACTCAAAGCCCGCAAAAAGCGTGCCTCGTCACGGTATTGTCGGATCATTTGCACATCGTTGCTGCTGAACCCTCGTTCTTCGAGTTTTGCATCGCTCGCCTGACCTATGAATTCATTGCAAAGGGTTATTTGATAGTAGATGCGATAATACATTCCTTTAACCCAGACGTTTTCCGCGTTGATGTTATTTTTCACCAAATCGGGAATCCCTGGATCATTCCAGCCGCATACCGCTTCGTCGGTGGGTAATTCTTGTAAATTCCATAAAACCCGAACGTAGGCTGAGAACCCCTCATCGATGCCCGCAATATCCGCTTGTCCGGCAGGACCTTGATTACCGGTCATGCTTAAACCGGAGTACAATTTCGCCAAGACTTTAATGTAATTATTGGGGTCGCTGTATACTTTTTCAGCATTTAGTCCATACCTAGGGGATTGGTTGAGTTGTTTTTTACAAGCAGCCATTGCTCCAAGAAAAGCAAGCAACAAGAAAGATCGAACAATCGTTTTCATACGCTAAATATTAAAAATCAAAGGTTAAGTTAAGGGTATATACCCGAGGTCTTGGGTAAAAATTGTTGTCCACTCCTCCACCCACTTCAGGGTCTTGCCCTCGGTACTTGGTCACAACAAAGACGTTCTGCACCGAAAGCCCAACATTTAAACCTACTTTGTCTTTGGAAAAGCCGAGTTTTCCGAAATTATACCCAATGTTAATGTTATCGATCCTCAAGAAATCGGCTTTTTCGAGGTAGTGGTCGGACAGAAGTTGATTGGTCGTGGTCTTTTGTACCTCGTCCTCATAATACAAGGAACTGATGTTGTTGAGGTACTCTTTTGTGCCTTCAACGGCGGTAAAAGTAGCGCTGTTCGAATGGATGTTATTGTAAATGGTAGCGCCTAATTCACTGCGCATGGATATTCCAGCGTTCCATTTTTTGTACTGAAAATTCAAAGCGGTTCCCATGAAAAATTTCGGAGCTACTTGTCCTGCATAATAACGGTCTTTCACATTGATGATTCCATCGTTATTTTGATCTACGAACGCGTTGGTATCCTTCCATTTGTCAGCACTGGTAACTTGTCCATCCCCGTTCATATCGATGCTCGCTTGCTGCCCCACTTCAATCACGTTGTTGTTTGCATCGTATTGTTGCTCGTACACAAACAGCGTAAAGGTAGGATACCCCACCTGGTGAATGAGCACTTGGTTACCAATTCCCCCCGCAATTCCACCAATGAGAATACCCGGGGAAGTAGAGTCTTGGATTTGCGCCAGTCGCGTAACTTGATTGATGTTTCTGGATATGTTAAACATCCAATCCAATCGAAGGTCTTTTTTCGCAATCAATCCTGCATTAAGGCTCAACTCCACCCCTTTATTTTCCATCCCACCCACGTTGGTCAGAATTTCATTGGTAAAGTTCGTCCCTGCTGGAACCGCAACCGTCGCTAACAAATCCGAAGTAATTTTTTTGTAAAGGTCCACGGAACCCGAAATTCGGTCCTTGAATAAACCAAAGTCCAAACCTAAGTTGAAACTTTCGGTGGTTTCCCATTTAAGGTTGGCGTCAAAACCTGCAGGTCGGTAAACGGTGTAATACTGGCCGCCGAAAGCGTACTGAGCGGTTGTGGCTCCTTCAAAATAATTTCCAATATAAGCATAATCTCCAATACCGTCTTGCTGTCCGGTAACCCCCCATCCGGCGCGGAATTTTAACATGTTAAGAAACCTGGCTTTATTCAGAAATCCTTCCTCACTAATGATCCAAGCCGCCGAGGCAGCAGGGAACCATCCCCAACGCTGCTCCGGGCTGAAACGGGAGGATCCATCACGGCGCATGGAGACGTTCACTACGTATCGGTCTTTCAACGAATAAATGGCGCGAGCGTAGTAGGAAAGCAAGGCATTCTTGGTATAAAATGGATTAGCCGCAGCAGGCGTAGTAATGGAATCTTGCGCTTGGTTGTAGGTAGGATTGTTGGGACTTTCCGTATACCAGTCTTGGTAAGAGTAACCTGCGGTAAGGTCCAATAATTGGTTGGGTAATTTATCCGAAGAATTGTAGTTTGCGTAGGCTTCGATCAATTTATTCCCTTTCGTTTGCCGGTATTCGCTATAACTTCCCTGGGTAAAATATCCTGCCGCTGAACTGGCCAAGGTTTCGGTAAATCCGGTTCCCTCGCTTTGATCCGTTCCACCATTGATTACGGCTTTCAACTCCGGAAGGAAGGGCATTTTGTAGGATACTTTGGCATTGGCAATATAGCGATTGACCACGCTTCGGTCCTCGGACTGCATCAACAAACCAACTGGATTTCGTGCGGAAAGCGTATTCGGTTTACCGTTGTCCAACCATTCGTAGTAACCTCCAAAGACGGAGTTTCCCGACATGACCCGTTTAGTTGGATCAAAGAACGCGGCGCCCAAAGCGCCACGGTTGGCAAAAAACGAACGCGATTGCACCAATTTCTGGTTGATTTCAAGCTGCAAAGCGCCGTTAAAAAAGCTAGGAGTTAAATTGATTCCCAGGGTAGTTCGGTTCAAATTATCCCTTTTTAAGAGGCCATTTTCGAAACGATTCCCTACCGAAAGTCGGTACGGTAAACCCTTGATGCCCCCGGTTATGGAAACGTTGTTATCGGCCACGATGGCGTTTCGAAACACTTGCCGCTGCCAGTCGGTATTTACCGTGGAATCAGGGCCAAGTAAGGCGATTTGATCTACTGTTCCTTTCGTGCGAATTAATTTACGAAGGGAATCACCGGAAAGAACATCTGCATATTTTGCTACGGTAGAAACAGAGGTCTTAGAATCCCAAACTACTTTGACTTCGTTTTGGTTTGCAGCGCCTTTCTTCGTGGTAATAATGATGACTCCATTGGCTGCCCTTGACCCATAAATAGCGGTTGCCGAAGCGTCTTTTAATACCACAAAAGACTCAATATCGTTCGGATTGATGAGGGAAAGCGGGTTTGCCACCCCAGCAATGCCTCCGTTATCCAAGGGAACACCGTCCACGACAATTAAGGGGTCATTGCTCGCATTGATCGAGGTTCCTCCACGCAACCGCAGGGTGCTTCCAGATCCCGGCGCACCGTCGTTCGAGGTAACCTTCAAGCCTGCCACTTTACCCATAATTAATTGTTCTGGGGTGGCCAAGGAACCTTTTAAAAAGTTCTTCTCATTAATCACAGTAGCAGAACCCGTAAGGTCTTTGGTGCGCGTAGTACCATAGCCGATTACCACCACCTCATCCTCGGCTTGATCGTTGCTCATAGTGACATTTTGAGTCAGGCTTTGACCTTCGGCTAACGCTACGTCCACCACTTTTTCGGAAAGGCTCGTATACTTAAACGTCAATTTATAACTTCCCGCCATGAGGTTGGTAACGGAATATTTCCCCGCCGCATCGGTTAGTGCAAAGGCTTTCACGGGACCTTCCACTTGAATTTTCACATCCAACAAGGCGTTGCCATCCGCATCCAATACGGTTCCACTGATGCTTCCTTTTTGGGCCATCAACGAAGTAGAAATTACCAAGCCCCCAAACAGCAATAATAGTTTTTGTAGCAGTACTTTCATCAAAAGTTAATTTAAGGTTAGCTAAGATTTAACGATTTCAAATATACTTTTTTTTTCTAAATGTCATTATGACACATAGAAATTTACAGGAATTTGATTTTCAATGGGTTATCCGTAACCAAGGCGTAGGGTATTCGCAGAGTTTTTGAAGCCTTATCAAACGAAATCAGAAATGGGTATCCTAGCGCTTTATCGTTTTTTCGTCTAATAACTCGAGGCATTTCTTCCAGATTATGAATTACTAAGGTTACGTTAGTTGGGAAGGGTTTACAGTTCGGACTGAGCGCTTTTACATCAATGATTGAGGTCTTGCCAAAGGACTTACTGAAGGAAAAAAGGTAGTTTGTGTAACATGTACTGGTAAAATCTTGGGGCGTTTTTCCATCGTCCAAAAACCATTGACCCGAGGAGGAGGTGACGCTTGGATCGTAATAAAAGTGAATTTCCACCTCATCGTCACGATACTGCTCTGTGGATTGAATGCCATTTTTCGCCATAGGAATAAACGCTCCGGCCTTGACATAAACAGGGATACGGTCTAAAGTAAGGGTATCAATGCTCGGTTCGTTCCGAACCATGCGCATGCGGGACCCCCAAAAACAGCGAGCGAAGGAAATGCTTTGTTTTGGAACCACTCGTTCATCGGTGAATAAATTAAACCAAGGATTCGCATCTGGAAAATCAATTTTAGCAATACGCTGTCCTTTTTCGGTAACAGGAACCACATATAAATCGGGTCCCCACATGAAGGCATCGGTGCGGTCCATGAAATCCTTACGATCTGGATATTCCATAAAAACCGGGCGCATTAAAGGCATTCCCGTGGTTGAATTTTCATACGCTAGGGTGTAATTGTAGGGAAGTAAGCGATAGCGCCACTCTATGGCTTGCTTGGCCAAGGCTTTGGTTTTGGGGTCCTTGAAAATCGCTTCACTGGCCACTTCCTGTTGCGCATGCGGACGAAAAACCGGTTGAAATACACCATATTGCAACCAACGAACATACAGTTCGGGGTCATCGTTCGCCCCACCAAAGCCCCCAAGGTCGGAGTGGAGGTATCCAATTCCTTGCAAGCCTGCCTGTAAGGTTAATTCCACTTGTGGCTTTAATCCTCCCCAAGTACGGTTCACGTCACCCGTCCACGGAATCATACCAAACCGTTGTGAACCAGAATATCCGGACCTCATCAAAATGAACGGCCGTTGGTTCGGAAAATCCGCCTTGTGGCCCTCGCTAATCAATCGAGCCCAATCATGGCCATACGTATTGTGTACGCGATTTGATCGACCGTTGACGTGGTACAGTTCATCGGGATGCACCTCGGGCTCGCCCAAGTCTCCCCAAATTCCTGCCACCCCCATCGAAATTAAATCTTTATAAATATTCCAAAACCACTGCTTAGTTTCCGGCTTATAAATATCCAACAGCCCCGTGTTTCCGAAATAAAAATCATAGGTGAATGGCTTTTCGCCTGTGACGTCGGTACACAGCAATTTCTTGGTTTTTGCCTCTTCCCAAGTTCGTGACGAGGTTAAAATAAACGGCTCAGTAATCAATACCGTTTTAACCCCATTGTTTTTAAAATTCGAAATCATTTGTATTGGATTCGGAAAGCTATCTTTATGGAATTGGAAATTACCCAAGGTGCCTTGGATGGTGGTACCAAACCAATATAAATCGAACACAATGGCATCTAATGGAATGCTATCCGCTCTGAATTGATTCACTACTTTTCGGGCTTCTTGTTCTGAATGATACCCAAATCGGCTCGCAAAATTTCCCAAGGTCCATCGAGGAGGCAGGGGTTGTCTTCCGGTTAAATCCGTGTAGGCAGTGACCAATTCTTTCCAATTATCCGCTGCAACCACTTGATAGGTTTTTCTTCCACCGGTGGTTTCATAGGTGAGGCTGTTGTCTTTTTTCGAATCGAGGTCTAGAAAACCGGTATACGAATTATCAAAATGCAAGGCATAAAGTCGATCGGATATCACCAAGGGCATGCTGTAGTTCATCTGTTCTGAATGCGTTTCATATCCGTAGTGCGCTTTATTGTAAAGGGGCAACCTATACCCTCTTCGGTCCATTCCTAGCACCCGATTTCCCGTTCCGAATAACTTTTCATCCTGGCTTAAATTAAACTGAAGCTTTTCCATGCTTGAATCCGCACTATAACCCCAACGTTCTGATAGCAAGTATTTGCCCTTGTAACAATAGGAAATTTTAAACGGATTTGTTTGAATTAAAATAGCGGAATTCATTTTCCAATCCCGATCTTTCTTATGATAAATATGTATGAACGGAGGAATTAAGGCGTTGGATGTTGCTGCCCAAGTAAATGAATTCTCATCCGGTTTTTCCTCCACAGTGTGAGAGTTTGCTTCATGCTTTTGGCCGTTCGGGATGAACGTAGTTTCGATAATATTAGGGCCATAGGATCGAAAAATGTACTCCCCATCCGAAACGACGACTTTTATTCCCGAAGGAATTGCTGCAATGCTTGTATATTGACGTGTCGGATTTTGACTCCATACGTAAGCGTTAATCCATGAAAAAAAAACCAGGACTAAAGTCCTACCTACAATTCGATAATCCATGCTGTTTTTCCTGGAATGGTTAACGATTGCTGCGACATGTCAATCAAGGTGTCGGATAATACCTCTTTTTTTAGGGGTACGGCGCGTATCGAAAACTTATCCAACACATCTACAAAACGACTCGTTGCAAGGGATTGAGCATTCAATGAATTATTCAGTACAACCATGATTTTCTTTTCTCCCAGAATTCTAAAATACACATACACATTGTTCTCTGGGACATACTGCACCAAAGTTCCTTCATGAATAACCGCTTGGTTTTTACGCCAATTGAGCACCTTTTTGGTGAATTGAAAATACGCTTCTTGTTCGATGGTACGGCCCCTTTTTGAGCCTTTTCGCACATCGTCTTGCGCGTAAAATGCTGTGAGGGTGTCGGTATCCCAACCCCCTGGAAAATCTCTGCGGATGTCGGCGTACCCTGCATCTTTCGAACCTTTCATTCCGATTTCGGAACCGTAATAGATTTGAGGAATTCCTCGCGTAGTGGCAATCAAAGTAAGTGCTAGTTTATAATCGGCCAGGTTCGGACAATATTCATTGAAGCGCTTGGTATCGTGATTTTCCATAAAAACCAGCAAATTGTTGGGATTTTCGTAGACAAAGTCGTTCACAAAATTTTCATAAATCCGAGCCATTCCTTGATCCCACCCTTGATTGCGTTCATTGAACGCCTGCATGATTGCGTCGTGTAAGGTGAAATCCATGACAGCGGGCAGCCCACTGTTGTACGAATCCATAGCGCCAATTTTACTGTCTTTTTGCCAGTAAGAGATTTGCGCTTGATTATGCAACCAGACCTCACCAACCATATTGAGCAAAGGATATTCCTCCATAATCGCCTTAGTCCAGATGGCAATCGCATCCTTGTCGTTGTAGGAATAGGTATCCACCCGCAAGCCGTCCAAACACGCATATTCCACCCACCAAAGGGTATTTTGAATTAAGTAGGTTAAAAGCAACGGATTAGACTGATTCATATCCGGCATCGAGGTATCAAACCAACCATCAGCAGACGCAGCATGATCAGATGGGGCAGCATACGGATCCATTTGGGTGCTGGTGCGGTAGGAAGATCGCGTAAATTGATCAAACTGATGAATCCACGTTTTCGTTGGGAGGTCTTGAACCATCCAATGCTTGCTCGACCAATGGTTGGGAACTTCATCTTTAATCACTTTGAGGCCTCGTCGATGGGATTCCAGCACCAATTCCTTAAACCAAGCATTGGTCCCATAGCGGGGATCTACCTTGTACAAGTCGGATTGGGCATAGCCGTGATAGGAATAGATAGGTTCGTTGTCCTCCAACAAGGGCGTGGTCCAAATCGTTGTAGCGCCGAGTTCTTTAATATAGTCCAAATGCTCCATAATCCCTGCGATATCACCCCCATGACGCCCCCCGGGGAGGGAACGATTTCCTGGCTCTGTCATTCCGGGATAGGTATCTTGACCTTGAACCACGTTAGCAAATCGGTCTGGCATTAATAGGTAAATCACATCCTTCGTTGAAAATCCTGGACGAACTGCTGATTGGTAAATGCGTTCCTCCAATTTAAAATCAAAGCGCCCAACTTCCTTATTCGAGGTATTGGTTAAGGTAATCGGATAGCTCCCGGCATTCCTATCTTGGGTTTCCACGGTCACGAAGAGGTAGTTCGGATTCTCCGTTTTCACGATTCCAAGGACGTCCAGGCCTTGAACCTTCACGGTATATTTCGCAATTTGAGGGCCGTGGAGCAAAACTTGCACTTGATGATGTTTCATACCTATCCACCAATTGGCTGGTTCCACATGATCTAGAACGACCGCTTGTGCAGAGCCAACAAACGCCATTAAGAAAGCGCATAGCATTAACAAAAATTTCATGGCAGGACGATTCTTTTTCTGGTCTGGCCTGTAGAAGAAATTTCAATGAATACCTGATTTATTGGAATTTCATGCAGCACTCTTCCCATTAAATCTACTCGAAGAATCCATTCAATGCTGGCGGGATCAACTGCATCAACACCAAGGTTACAGGGATTGATTAAGCCGTCATAGCTCATCTGAGCCATCGCAGAGCTGTTGCGACTCATGGTGTACCCTAGTAAAGATCTCGGAATATGCTCACCCCAAGCAGTATTTATAGCAGAGAGAAAATCCTGATCTGTAAATCCATAATCCAGCGCTTTGTAATTGTCAGCTAACGCAGAAGGGGTAATAAGGGTTTGTGTGCTCTCCCAAAAAGGCATTAGGTAATTCGAATTGAAATAATTGTTAAGATGCTGTTGCACATAATAGGAAAAGCGATCCTTGAAATAAGGCACCTGCATGAGTCGGGTATACAGCGGGCGTTGCGAATTACTAGACGCCCAAGTGTAAATATTCCTTGTGGCCCAACTAACCCCAAACCAGTCAATCCCAAAAGTATTATCTAAATCGTATTCTAGATAAACAAACCTGCCATCCGAAGGCCTTTGATACAGGTAGTAATTGTTTTTATTAACGATATATCCATCCCAATGTCCGACGAGAATTTGAAACGCAAAGGATTTTAAACACGATTCCACATCCAATACCTCTTGAATAGCGCAAGGGAATGCAGCATTTGAGGAATTATTTAACACGTCAAAAAAATGGATCAAATTAGCATAATCGTTGACGTCTTCATTCGTTTTTAGTTCGTAAAGAGGATAATAAGGGACTTGGGATTGCCCAAGATAGGTCATATCGGCACCCCAATTTGCCTTGTATAAATTACCGGTATCGTCGTTGATAAAACGCGCTTCAAGAAATTGATCGTCGAAATGTTCAATATTGATGTAAAGTCCTTTGTATTCTCCATTGATGTACACTTCGACGTAAGAAGTTCTAGGTGCAGGCAACCCCGACCAACGCAGCATTTCTTGACAGGTTCGGCTGCGCATGATCGAGACGTCGTTGTGCTCACCATTGAGGTTTAAAGACTTCAAATCGTTCCATTTAAAACCGGGTTGAAATACGTTGAAATCCACTTTGAAAGATTTTTTACCCGCATTCAAGGAGGTGTTTCCGCGTAAACGAATGCCCACATTATTGACGGTATCCACCAATGACGAACTTACATAGATAAAATTTGCGGGAAACTCATAACTGCTACCTAAACTGTCACCGACCATGGTGTCAAAATCTTGCGGATTCATCGAAAGGTAGATCTTAGCAACTTCGTTTTGCAAGAAAGCCGGAGAATTCGATGGATGGACCAATTGCGCAAGCAAATGCAAAGGAGCAATACATAGTAAAAGCGACATTAAACGCATCATTTTATCACGGTTTTATGGGCCAGAGAATTCCCAAGTCGCACCATTACCAAATAAGTACCTGGATTCAGATTGAGATTGTCGAAAAGAATGAGATTATCTCCAGCGTTTGCCAAGCCTCTGTGTTGTTGTATCAGACTACCTTGAGCATCGTACCATTGAATTTCGATGGGCTGAAACTCACGGGAATGCACCTTTAGGGTACACGTCGATTCCAAGGGCACAGGATATACCGAAAATTCAAAACCAGGATTTTCCAATTCTTCCAAAGAGGCCACTGATGTAATAGTAGGCTTGGGAAGAGGCACATCGGTATAAACGCGGTACTCTCCAGGTTGAAGTAAGATGGCACCGTTCACGTTGGTAACATTGATGCTATCTCCGGTAAAATACTCGTACCACCAACCGGTATGTTGAAAGGCGGGGGTAGCTGAAATGGACAACACATCGATGTTAACCAAGGACAAGCCGTTCATGGTTGGGTGATTCATGATCATTCGTTTAACTCCTGCGCCTAGGCTCGCCTGAAAATCCAACGATCTAAAGGTTTCATAATTGTTGCGTAAGGAAAGCATGGCTTTGTAGACGTCCAATAATTGGCGGCGACGGCCTTGCTGCAAGTAATTCCATAAAATCGGTTTATTGCACACACGACAAGGAAAATCAATGTTAACGTCGTAGCCGTATTCACCAAATTGCCAAACCATTCTCGGACCGGGCTGTGAAAAAAAGGTAACCGCCAACCCTTGCATACGCCCCAAGGCCGTGTAAGGATCTTTGGCATTGTGCGCAGGGTTGCTGGCATTACCGAAAGTGATTGCCTCGTACATGAGCCGTTGTTCGTCATGGCTTTCCATGTAGGTTATGAGGTGAGGAAGGTTCCAAGTACGGTTGGTATAAATTCCATTGGACAAGCTAGAATTTGCGGGAAACCCTTTGCCAGAGTTCTGATAGCCGTGGGTTACATTCCCCCAAAGCATGCAACCATAATCTGCCAACAGTTCTTCTTCGTTGTTGTCGCACCAATGTTCAAGAATGATGTATTGATTTGGGTCCAAGGCCCAAATGGTATCGGCCATCCTTTTGATATTATTGATCCGCTCTAGACTGTAACTAGCGCTCGTATTAGCGAAACCTTTGGTAAAATCGAATCGAAACCCGTCGATGTTGTATTCTTGCACCCAATGGCGGTTTACTTGGTCAATGTATTCTTTGGTGGCGTTGCTGCTGTGATTAAAGTCATAACCCCAGCAGTTTGGTGGGTGTGGGCAAATCGCGTTAAACCAAGGATTGTTGGCCGCCGGTCGGTTGTTGACCGCATCCCAATACATGTTCACCATAGGATTTTGGCCGAAAGCATGGTTGAGCACCAAATCAACAATTACCGCGATACCACGACCGTGGCAGGTATCCACGAATTCTTTAAATTTCTCGGGAGTGCCGTAGTATTTGTCTAAGGCCATGTGATACGCTGGATTATATCCCCAACTTTCGTTTCCTTCAAACTCTGAATTGGGCATAAGTTCGATGGCATTGATTCCTAAACGATCTAAATAAGCTATTGTATCGATGAGCGTTTGGTAATTTCGTGCGGCTACGAAATCTCGAATTAATAATTCATAAATCACCAGGTCCTTTTTAGCGGGTGGATTGAAGGAGGTATTTTGCCAAGCGTAAGAAGGCGGAACTGTTTCAAAAAGGGAAACCACGCCGGTAGTTAACCCCGTTGGGTAAGGATGCAGGTTAGGGAACGTTGCATTACCGATATATTGATCATTATTGGGATCTAACACCAAGGTGCTTACCGGATCCGCATAGCGGCCTTGACCTTCAATAAGGTATTGGTAAGCATAGGTTTGGCCAGCCTGAAGCCCACCAACGGTAAGCCACCAACGGGTAGAGTCCAACGAACAATTCATGTGGTAGTTGGAAAGAGGAAGCCAACCATTGAAGTCGCCGAGCAAATAAACGTGCTGTTTTTCAGGGGCGTACAACTGAAAAATAACGGTAGAATCGTTGACGTGATTGACTCCGTTTTTGATTCCCAAAGGAGGATTTTGATACGTAACGGGAGGATTCACGGTGTAAATAACGCTGTCTTGAACTGCGGTGGATCCGTTATCTGCTTCGAACATCAAGGTATGGGTGCCCGGGCTACCGGCGTTAACCGTGTAGTTCAAAAGCGTCGCATTGTTGATAGAAGAAAGTAAGACGCCGTCTTCTTTTAAAGTAAGCAAGCACGGTTGGTTCGATTGTCCCTTGAAGGGAAAGGTTTGATTGAGCCCAACCAACTGCACTTGAGTTGGGTTAAAAATAGCTGCCTGCAACCCTCCATTCACAGGATATACATCGTAAAAGATATCGCTTCCGTCCGCTTCACGGCCTACGATGGAACCGTTGGCATTGCGGAACACAAAAGCCAACTTTAATACCGCGGTATTTACCGGAAAACCGTAAAAGACATCAATATCAATGGTTATTGAATGCTTGTTGTTTCCTATCGGAGTCATTTGAACGTTCGCATCCACTTGTCCCCAATTACCTTGCACGAACAACCAATTGGAGGGCGAGGTACTTGCGGTGGTAATTAAACCTGTGTGGCAATACACTTGATTTACCCCAGTTAAAGTGCCATTGCCTTTGGTTGCATCGTAAATGATGGTAACCGCATCATTGGTCGTTGGAAAGGCCGGTGTTATCTCTAAAATTTGAGCATGAAGTGGTATAGCCACCACCCCCAGGATGCATAAAAGACGGTACATCATGTTCAAAAGTGTAAGATAAAGAAAAAGCCTACGTTTTCACATAGGCTTTTCCAAAAATTCGAGCGGTATTATTTCTTCATCAATTTACCCATAACCACGCTTCCGTTCGCTTCAATTTGGTACATATAAGAACCAGAAGTTAGGTTAGCAATGGAGAAGTCGATTACGTTCAATGCAGTTGTATTTACCTTGCGTGAAGCAACCACTTTACCGGACAAATCAAACAAGGTAATAACAGCAGCATTGGAAGAAGTACCAAAGCTAAAAGTAACTACATCGCTGCTTGGGTTTGGAGAAACAGAAAGGTTTGCAATTGCACTCTCGTTCAAACCAACACCGCTTCCAGCACATGAATAGCAAGAGTCGTAGCAATAGCTTTGAGTTTGGTTCGCAGCCGGTATCACCAACACACGGTTAAACCCACCAAAACCGTCACCTAAACCACAAGCTTCCAATGCAGGAACCCCTTCGTTCATTCCCCAGTTTCCGTTAACAAACTTGTAAAGAAGGGTATCTCCAGCAACTCCAGCAGGAAAGTCAACCGCAAGCTCCCACATGTTGTTCGCAAGAGCTGTCATTCCTGATGTAGAAACAGTAGGTGACCAATCGGCCATGGGAGAGCCTCCTACGGTTCCTTGGCGAGCAGAAAAGTTACCGGCTATACGCATTCCGGTTCCATCAATGGTTGCGCCACCTGCGATGTAATTGGTTACGTCTACTTGAAACGTTACCTTGGCTTGTGCCATAGCAGCAACCCCAATAAAAAGGGCAGAAATTAAAGTAAACACTTTTTTCATAGATAAAAATTTAAACGGTTAATACTTACTTAGTGTCATTTAGACAAGTTCAAAATTAAAAATAAAATTTAATTTATTTGGAATTTAAGCAATATTTTGGTCAATGCATTGTTAACTAGTCGATAAAGCCCAATGGACCAAGGTAAACCTGATGGTTTGATATTAAATTTTTTGGCTTTATCGAAAACAACCCAAAATACGAAGAACCGCTACCCGACATAGCGGCGTACATGGCACCTTGCCTTTTCAATTCGCTGATTCCTTCAGCAATCTCGGGGTGCACTTCTCCGATGGGGATTTCGAAATCGTTGATGTATTTTTCTTGCCAAGTATCGCAAGTTCCCGTTTTTCTGGATAATTCGGGTACTGGACGGGGCTTTACAGCCGCATAAGCCTTAGCGGTGCTGACATGGATTCCAGGGTTGTATACGGCTACATGCAGGTTATTCAAGTCCAACGATATCGGACTTAACACTTCCCCCCTACCTTCGGAAAATGCCGAAACGTTCTCAATGAAAAAAGGACAATCGCTGCCTAACTCAGACGCCAATTCTTGCAACTCTCTCGTTGTGAGTTGAAGGGAAAACCATGCATTCAGCGCTTTAAGAGTAAAGGCTGCATCGGATGAACCGCCTCCTAATCCTGCACCGATGGGAATTTGTTTACGCAGGTGGATTCTTACAGGACCGATACCATAGGCTTTTTGGAGCAACTGATAGGCTTTTTCCACCAGAGCCGCAGCACCACCTTGAGGAATGGACAAACCCGTTGCATGGTACTCAAAAACTTCAGAGGCCGTAATTTCGAGAATATCGAACAGGGGTATTGGCAGCATAATGCTTTGAATGTCGTGAAAGCCATCGCTGCGTTTTCTTAGAACGCGCAATCCCAAGTTTATTTTGGCATTAGGATAAACGATCATGTGGAACAAAAATACGAGAACGTGTTTAATTTTTTACTTTTGTTGTTTAGTTATTAAGGATATGAGCCATTACTTAGATTTTGAGGCACCCCTGAAAGAACTTCAGGAACAAATAGAGCAAACACAACAAATTGGTAAATCCACAGAGGTGGATATGTCCGATAAAATAGATGCCTTGCAGCAAAAATATGCGCAAACCGCCCAAGAACTTTTTGCCAACCTGAGTCCTTGGCAACGGGTGCAATTATCGCGGCATCCAGACCGCCCATACGCTTTGGCTTATATTAATGCCATTTCCGATGGTAGTTTTATGGAATTGCACGGCGATCGCAACGTTAAAGATGACAAGGCGATGATTGGTGGATTTGGATTACTGGACGGCCGTACCGTAATGTTCGTAGGACAACAAAAAGGGATTAATACTAAAATGCGTCAGTACCGCAATTTTGGGATGGCCAATCCAGAAGGTTATCGAAAGGCTTTACGCCTCATGAAACTGGCAGAAAAATTCAATAAACCCATTGTAACTTTTATCGATACCCCCGGTGCATTTCCCGGCTTAGAGGCGGAAGAACGTGGACAAGGAGAGGCCATTGCACGCAACATATACGAAATGATGCGCCTTAGCGTTCCGGTCATCTGCATTATTATAGGTGAGGGGGCATCTGGTGGAGCATTAGGCATCGGAGTTGGGGACAAGGTGGTCATGCTCGAAAACACATGGTACTCGGTAATTTCGCCGGAAAGTTGCTCTTCGATACTTTGGCGTTCCTGGGAACATAAGGAAAAAGCCGCCAGCGCTCTCAAATTAACCCCTCAAGATATGAAGGGATTTGGCCTGGTAGACGATATCATTAAAGAACCAATTACGGGTGCCCATCGAAATCACAACGAAATATTTACCTCTGTAAAGGCGTCTATTCTCAATTATTTAAAGGAACTTGACGTTATCTCACCCAAAGACCGCATTAACTTTCGGATAGAAAAATTTAATAAAATGGGGGTTTGGAACTAATTTCCGCGGCAAATGGCTGAAGCAATCCACACCCCCATTGCCTACCTCAAAGGCATTGGTCCTGAAAAAGCCGCACTGCTCAAGAAAGAATTAAATGTTGCCACATACTGGGATTTATTGAACCACTTTCCCTTCCGTTACATTGATCGCTCGATGGTTGCTACCTGTCGGTCAATCCCTGAGAGCGACGGCCATATTCAGTTGGAAGGATATGTAGATTCGCTTCAAGAATTAGGAGCCGGCCGAGCCAAACGTCTGCAATGCCGATTTTGCGACGATACAGGGAGCATTCAACTCATTTGGTTTCAGGGTTGGCGTTGGATAAAACCTACGCTGGTGCCAGGTAAAAAATTCAGAATATTTGGGCGCCCAAAATTAAACGGTGCTTTTTGGAGTATTGCTCATCCTGAAATCAGCACGGCAGATGAGCAACAGGTAACCGGGTACCAGCCCATTTACCCAAGCACAGAAAAATTAAGCGCAAAAGGCTTACATTCAAGGGGTATCGAGAAAATGACCAAATCGATATTGGCTAAAGTAGCCATAGATGACCTTACCGACCGTTTGCCCGAAGATCTGCGCGAAAAAAACAAGTTGGTTGGATATGCAACAGCTATCAGAAATATCCACACACCAAATACCGAGGAGGATTTTGTTGAGGCAAAACGAAGGTTTGTATTTGAAGAATTATTTCTTCTGCAGCTTGAAATGTTGCTCAGAAAAGGACTCCGAAAGCGTACCGAACAAGGGTACACATTCACAAAAACGGGTAAAAATCTTGCGGATTTATACCATCATAAATTACCTTTCGATTTAACAGAAGCTCAAAAAAAGGTGATTCGGGAAATTCATCAAGACATGAAAACAGGGGAACCCATGAACCGTTTGCTTCAAGGAGATGTTGGATCAGGTAAAACCTTAGTTGCTTTAATAACGATGCTCATAGCGCAAGGTAACGGGTTTCAATCTGCCTTGTTGGCGCCCACCGAAATTCTGGCCAATCAGCATTTTGAAACCATTTCGGCGTTACTAAGCGATTTACCAATTAACGTCGCATTATTGACTGGCTCCGTCAAACGTTCATTGAGAAAGCCAATTCTTTCAGGATTACAAGATGGGGAAATTAATTTCTTAGTTGGTACCCATGCACTTTTGGAGGACGAGGTGCAATTTTCAAATTTAGGTTTGGTGGTGATTGATGAGCAACACCGCTTCGGGGTTGCACAACGTGCAAAGATGCGAGGTAAAAGTTCCTTGTCCCCGCATGTTCTGGTAATGACCGCAACTCCCATTCCTCGAACCCTCGCCATGACATTTTACGGCGATTTGGACGTATCGGTAATCGATGAATTACCCCCTGGAAGAAAACCCATTAAAACAATGCATCGTTTTGAGTCGCACCGCCCTCAATTGTACCAGTTTATGCAAGAACAAATTTCCCTCGGGAGGCAAATTTATATTGTATACCCTCTAATTGCGGAGAGCGAAACGTTGGATTTTAAAAACCTCGAAGACGGCTTTCAAACGATTTCCGAAGCATTTCCTTTGCCAAAATATCAAGTGAGCATGGTTCACGGAAAATTACGCCCCGAGGAAAAAGATCGGGAAATGCAACGATTCGTCGAGGGGACCACCAACATCATGGTAGCAACCACAGTAATTGAGGTCGGTGTTAATGTGCCCAATGCCTCAGTCATGGTTATCGAGAGTGCTCAGCGCTTTGGCCTCTCGCAATTGCACCAGTTGCGCGGAAGAGTTGGTCGGGGAGCAGACAAATCCTACTGCATTTTGATGACCGATTATGAACTGTCGAAAGAATCGAAAAAACGCATGGATACAATGACCGAAACCAACGACGGCTTCAAGATTGCCGAAGTAGACCTCAAGTTGAGGGGCCCAGGAGACCTAATGGGAACGCAGCAAAGCGGCTCGCTAAATCTAAAGATAGCCGACCTCTCCAAAGACCAAGCCATGGTGATTCAGGCGAGGGAAGATGCCATCGCCTTGTACTCGAGCGATCCAAAATTAGCTTCCCCTTCCCGGAAAAATTTGAGAAATTTAATGGTACAACTCTTCAAGAACAAACCTCAATGGGACAAAATCGGGTAAAAAAATCCCGCTTAAAGCGGGATTTTAACCATTCTTAACGCGTTTATTCGTCGTCTCGTTCTTCGCTAAGTTTCTCCATAACCTCCTTAGACCCGACGATCATTTTCTGAAACGACCTTACACCAGTTCCTGCCGGAATTAAATGACCAACAATCACGTTTTCTTTTAATCCCAGAAGATAATCTTCCTTACCTGAAATAGCCGCCTCATTCAATACTTTCGTGGTTTCTTGGAAAGAAGCTGCTGAAATGAAGGATTGTGTTTGCAATGAAGCTCTCGTAATCCCTTGCAGCAGCGGAGTAGAGGTTGCTGGACGCGCCTTTCGGGCTTCAATCAAACGTTTGTCTTCTCGCTTTAGCTTGGAATTTTCATCGCGAAACTTACGCACCGAAATGATTTGCCCGGCTTCCACTTCCGTCGAATCACCGGCATCTCTCACGAACATCATACCGTAGAGAGCGTCATTGGCTTCCATAATATCTGCTTTATGGATGGACTGCCCTTCAAGAAAGCGGGTGTCACCAGCATAAATGATTTCGGCTTTCAGCATCATCTGACGAACAATTACTTCAAAATGTTTGTCGTTGATTTTTACCCCTTGCAAACGGTATACTTCTTGAATTTCATTAACGATATACTCTTGGACCTTAGTCGGACCTTCAATGTTTAAGATATCATTCGGCGTAATGGCACCGTCCGAAAGTGGACTCCCTGCTCTTACGAAATCGTTTTGTTGTACCAAAATATGTTTCGAAAGCGGAACGAGATATTTTTTCGGGTCTCCTGACTTAGGCGTAATGATTATCTCACGGTTTCCGCGTTTGATCGTACCAAAAGATGCCGTTCCATCGATTTCGGAAACAACCGCAGGATTGGACGGGTTGCGCGCTTCGAATAATTCGGTAACACGTGGTAAACCACCGGTGATATCTCCCGATTTACCGGAGGTTCTTGGGATTTTCACCAACGTTTCACCTGCTTCAACCGTGACTCCGTTTTTAACGATTACGTTTGCACCAACGGGAAGCGAATACTCCCTCATGGTTTCTTGTGACTTAGGATCAACAATGTGTATCGCCGGATTTCGTCGTTTGTCTCGTGATTCGATGATAACAATTCGGTCGAATCCGGTTTGCTCATCCATTTCTTCACGGTAGGTAATTCCTGGTTCCATGTCCTTGAACAACACCTTACCCTTGACTTCCGTAATGATCAAAGCATTGTACGGGTCCCACTTACAAATCACATCTCCTTTTTTGATGGATTTCTGTCCACTAATCATTAAATCTGAACCGTAAGGAATGTTCACATTCATTAAAACAATTCCAGTTTTTTCATCAATAACCCTGACTTCTCCTGAACGACCAACAACGATGGTTTTCGTGGTTCCGTCGCTTCCTTTAAAATCAATGGTTCTTAATTCTTCAATCTCGAGTTTACCTGAATGTTTCGCTTTAATATCGGAACTGTCAGCAATGTTTGATGCTGTACCTCCGACGTGGAAGGTTCTCAAGGTTAACTGCGTACCTGGTTCACCGATGGATTGTGCCGCAATAACCCCTACTGCATCACCAATCTGGGTTGGACGATGGGTTGACAAGTTTCTGCCGTAACATTTTGCACAAACCCCTTTTCGCATTTCGCAGGTTAATACGGATCGGATTTCCACCTCTTCAATGCCGTTAAGCTCAATTTCCTTGGCTATGTCCTCGGTGATCAACTCACCGCTCCCAACGATCAATCGATTGGAGTCGGGTACGAATACATCGTGTACCGAGGTTCTGCCCAAGATTCGATCGTACAGTGGCTCAATAACTTCATCGCTCTTTTTCAACGCAGAGGCAACAATACCACGAAGGGTACCACAATCTTCTGAGTTAATCACTACATCCTGAGCTACGTCCACAAGACGGCGTGTTAAATAACCCGCATCCGCTGTTTTAAGTGCGGTATCGGCAAGGCCCTTACGAGCACCGTGCGTAGAAATGAAGTACTCAAGGATGGAAAGGCCCTCTTTGAAATTGGAAAGGATGGGATTCTCGATAATTTCCTGGGTGGTGGCGCCTGATTTTTGCGGCTTAGCCATCAATCCTCGCATTCCTGAGAGCTGTCGAATTTGTTCCCTCGAACCGCGTGCGCCCGAATCGAACATCATGTAAATTGGATTGAACCCTTGACGATCGGACTTAAGCTGATCCATTAATGTTTGAGTCAATCGGGAGTTGGTATGCGTCCAGATATCGATGATTTGATTGTATCGCTCGTTGTTGGTGATAAATCCATTTCGGTAATTGTCCATCACGTCCAAGACTTCCGCCTCGGCTTTTGCTACCAACTCAGCTTTTTGTGTCGGGATGATAATGTTATCGAGGTTAAAGGACAAGCCTCCTTTGAAGGCCATTCCGTAACCCAGGTTCTTAATATCATCCAAGAACTGAGCCGTTCGAGACGTTCCTGAGACCTTCAGAACTTCACCGATAATGTCTCGCAAAGCCTTTTTTGTCAACACGTCATTGATAAATCCTGCTTCACGCGGTACTTTTTCGTTAAAAAGCACCCTACCGCAGGTTGTTTCAATCAATTTTAAGGTAGGAATACCTTGCTCATTCAAGTCAAATGCCTTAACCTTGATGGGCGCGTGTAAATCCAATTTACGCTCGTTGTAGGCTATGATGACTTCCTCGGGGGAATAAAACGTTTTTCCTTCTCCAAGCACTCTTTCGTTTTCCGTTGATACTTTTCCCTTCGTCATGTAATACAATCCAAGAACCATATCTTGGGAAGGGACCGCTATTGGAGCACCATTCGCAGGGTTCAATATGTTGTGCGAAGCCAACATCAGTAATTGAGCCTCTAAAATTGCAGCATTTCCCAAGGGGAGGTGGACCGCCATTTGGTCACCATCGAAGTCAGCATTAAATGCTGTTGTAACCAGGGGATGCAACCTAATTGCTTTACCTTCTATTAATTTCGGTTGAAAGGCCTGAATACCTAAACGGTGAAGCGTTGGGGCCCTGTTCAGAAGGACGGGGTGCCCTTTCAAGACATTCTCCAAGATATCCCAAACTACCGGTTCTTTTTTATCAACGATTTTTTTGGCGGATTTCACCGTTTTCACGATACCTCGTTCGATCATTTTACGGATAATAAAGGGCTTGTAAAGTTCCGCAGCCATGTCTTTGGGCAATCCGCATTCGTGTAATTTTAAATCGGGTCCTACGACAATAACGGAACGGGCAGAGTAATCAACTCTTTTTCCGAGAAGGTTTTGACGAAAACGTCCTTGTTTACCTTTCAAAGAGTCAGAAAGTGACTTCAAAGCACGGTTGGATTCCGTTTTTACAGCACTGGACTTTCGCGAGTTATCAAACAATGAGTCGACCGCTTCTTGAAGCATTCGCTTTTCGTTTCGCAAAATCACTTCCGGAGCTTTGATTTCAATTAGGCGTTTTAAACGGTTATTTCGAATAATCACGCGTCGGTACAAATCGTTCAAATCCGAAGTGGCAAATCGGCCGCCATCAAGAGGGACGAGAGGGCGCAATTCCGGTGGAATTACAGGAACTACTTTTACAATCATCCATTCTGGTCGGTTGTCGATCCGCGTTTGAGACTCACGCATGGCTTCAACAACCTGTAGCCTTTTAAGGGCCTCATTCTTGCGTTGCACTGAGGATTCGGTCTCCGCAGAAATGCGTAGATCATTGGAAAGCTTATTTAAATCAAGGACCTTTAATAAGTCGTGCAACGCTTCGGCTCCCATTTTCGCTACGAATTTGTTAGGATCCGAATCCTCTAAATAATGGTTGTCCTTTAATGCAGGGTTATCAATGAGATCTAAATAGTCCTCCTCCGATAAGAAGTCATATTTTTTAAGGTTGACTCCTTCTATGGTATTCGCCAAACCTTCTTGAATTACGACATAGCGTTCGTAATAGATTATTTGATCCAACTTTTTGGTAGGAATTCCCAGTAGATAACCGATTTTATTTGGAAGAGAACGAAAATACCAGATATGGGCCACCGGAACTACGAGGCCAATGTGGCCCATACGCTCTCTACGAACTTTTTTCTCGGTAACTTCCACACCACAACGATCGCATATGATTCCTTTGTAGCGAATTCGCTTATATTTACCGCAATGGCATTCGTAATCTTTTACAGGGCCGAAAATACGCTCACAAAACAATCCGTCCCGTTCCGGTTTATAGGTTCGGTAATTAATGGTTTCGGGCTTTAATACCTCGCCACTTGATTGCTCCAAAATTACTTCCGGTGAAGCAAGTGAGATGGTTATTTTATTGAAACTATTTTGTTTTTTGGGGGCTTCTTTTTTAAACGCCATTGTATTTTTTTTTTCTTAGATTAATTAATCCATGGATACATTTAAGCACAATCCTTTTAATTCATGAAGGAGAACGTTAAAGGATTCGGGAATGCCCGGTTCGGGAATGATATCCCCTTTAACGATGGCCTCGTAAGCTTTTGCTCTTCCCATGACATCATCGGACTTCACAGTAAGCAATTCTTGCAGAATATTAGCAGCACCGAAAGCTTCGATGGCCCATACCTCCATTTCTCCAAAGCGTTGACCACCAAATTGAGCTTTACCTCCGAGTGGTTGCTGTGTAATAAGCGAATAAGGTCCAATAGATCGAGCGTGCATTTTATCATCAACCATGTGCGATAATTTCAACATATAAATCACACCAACTGTTGCAGGTTGATCGAACATTTCTCCAGTACCTCCGTCTTGTAAATAAACTTTTCCGGACCTAGGTACTCCCGCTTGTTCGCAGTAAGCGTCGATTTCATCCGGGTGAGCGCCGTCAAAAATTGGCGTAGCAAATTTTAGCCCTAACTTTTCTCCTGCCCAACCGAGTACGGTTTCATAAATTTGGCCGAGGTTCATCCGTGAAGGTACCCCAAGCGGATTTAGAACAATATCAACAGGTGTTCCATCGGCTAAAAAAGGCATGTCTTCTTGTCGGACGATGTTGGCAACAATTCCTTTGTTACCGTGTCTTCCTGCCATTTTATCTCCAACACGGAGTTTTCGTTTTTTGGCCACATAAACTTTCGCCAATTTCAAAATTCCGGCTGGTAGTTCGTCTCCAACGGAAACATGAAATTTTTTGCGCTTGTAGTTTCCGAGTAAATCGTTGGCGTTGATGTTAAAGTTGTGAAGGACCCTACTTACCATCTGGTTTACCTTATCATCCGCTGTCCAGTTCAAAGGATTTATTATGGTAAAGTCGAGAGCCATCACCGATTTAGCGGCAAACTTTGTTCCTTTCTTGATGAGCTCCTCTCGGAAGTTATTAAAGACACCTGCAGACTTTTGTTCTCCTAAAATAACCATCAGTTTTTCAACCAATTTTTCTTTTAGTTCACTGTAATCTTTATTGTATTCTGAATCAAGGGTATCAAGAATGGATTTGTCTTGAGATTTCGATTTACGGTCTTTGGTAGCACGTGCAAATAATCTTTTATCGATCACTGTACCTCTCAACGCAGGCCCTGCCTTTAGTGAAGCATCTTTGACGTCGCCGGCCTTGTCTCCGAAGATGGCGCGCAATAAGCGCTCCTCAGGGGATGGGTCAGTTTCGCCTTTGGGTGTTATTTTGCCGATTAAAATATCCCCTTCTCTGATTTCTGCTCCGATGCGTATTAGGCCATTCTCATCAAGGTCTTTCGTTGCCTCTTCGCTCACGTTGGGAATATCCGAAGTTAATTCTTCCATTCCGCGTTTTGTGTCCCTGACCTCCAACGAATATTCGTCGACATGAATGGAGGTAAAAACGTCGTCCCGAACAATTTTTTCAGAGATAACGATAGCGTCCTCAAAATTATATCCCTTCCACGGCATAAATGCCACCTTGAGATTTTGCCCGAGGGCTAATTCGCCATTTTGTGTTGCATAACCTTCGCACAGCACTTGACCTCTGATGACACGGTCTCCTTTAGAGACGATCGGTTTTAGGTTAATGCAGGTGCTCTGATTGGTTTTCGTAAACTTGATTAAGCGATAAGTCTTTACTTCGCTGTCGAAGGAAACCAATTTATCGTCATCATTCCAATCGTAACGAATGACTATTTCATTTGCGTCAACGTATTCCACGACCCCATCGCCTTCGGCATTGATAAGAACCCTTGAATCTCGCGCTACCAACTCCTCAATTCCTGTTCCAACAATTGGCGAATGCGGTTTTAGAAGAGGAACCGCCTGACGCTGCATGTTCGATCCCATGAGGGCTCGGTTAGCATCATCGTGCTCAAGAAAAGGAATGGATGAGGCTGCAATCGAGGCAATTTGGTTGGCCCCAACATCCATCAATTGCAATTCTTTCGGACTTACCAACGGAAAATCTCCTTCGCACCGCGCTTTAACAACCTCGGAAAGAAAATTTCCTTTAGGATCCATTTTAGCATTTGCTTGGGCGATGGTTTTTCCATCCTCTTCCTCGGCAGCCAAATAAATGGGCTCACCGTTAAAATCGACTTTTCCGTTTTCGATTTTCCGATAGGGGGTTTCAATGAATCCAAGTTTATTCACTTTGGCATAAACGCAAAGCGAAGAAATCAGACCAATGTTTGGGCCTTCTGGGGTTTCAATAGTACACAACCTTCCGTAGTGCGTGTAGTGTACGTCACGTACTTCGAAGCCTGCACGCTCTCGAGAAAGGCCGCCAGGTCCAAGGGCGGATAACCTTCTTTTATGGGTAACCTCAGCCAACGGATTCGTTTGATCCATGAATTGCGAAAGCTGATTTGTTCCGAAAAACGAATTTATTACGGAACTCAATGTTTTGGCGTTGATCAAATCAATGGGAGTAAATACTTCGTTATCGCGGACGTTCATCCGCTCACGAATCGTACGCGCCATTCTTGCTAGCCCCACTCCGAACTGCGCATACAGCTGTTCACCTACCGTTCTTACCCGTCTGTTCGATAAGTGGTCGATGTCGTCGATATCGGCCTTTGAATTGATTAATTCAATCAAATATTTGACAATTTGTATAATGTCTTCTTTAGTTAAAACTCGTGAACTTTCATCTGGATTAATTCCGAGTTTTTTGTTAATTCGATAACGCCCAACCTCGCCTAAATCGTAGCGAGTGTCGGAGAAAAATAGTTTTTCAAAAACACCTTTTGCCGTTTCAAAGTCAGGAGCATCCGCATTTCTCAACTGGCGATAAATATACTCTATGGCTTCTTTTTCTGAATTGGTAGAATCTTTTTGAAGCGTTTGGTAAATGATGGTGTAATCCGTTGAATTTGCGTTCTCCCGATGTAAAATCAAGGATTTGGCTCCGCAATCTAAAATTGCGTTTAAATGCTCTTCCCCAATGAGCAATTCTCGTTCAAGAATAACCTCGTTGCGTTCCATGGAAACTACTTCTCCTGTGTCTTCATCCACAAAATCCTCAATCCATGTTTTTAATAGGCGAGCAGCAAGTCGTCGGCCAACTAATTTTTTAATGGTCGCCTTTGAAATTTTCACCTCGTCTGCTAACCCAAAAATCTCTAAAATATCCTTATCGGATTCATAGCCCATAGCCCGGAAAAGGGTCGTTAAAGGCAACTTTTTCTTGCGATCGATGTACGCATACATGACGCTGTTGATGTCCGTTGCGAATTCCATCCACGACCCTTTGAACGGAATAATTCGCGCAGAGTACAATTTAGTACCGTTGGCATGGCGGGAATGGCCAAAGAACACGCCCGGAGATCGGTGCAACTGAGAAACAATGACGCGTTCTGCTCCATTGACCACAAAAGAGCCCTTGGGGGTCATGTAAGGAATGGTTCCTAAATAAACGTCTTGTACAATTGTCTCAAAATCCTCGTGATCAGGGTCGGTACAATATAATTTAAGTTTTGCTTTGAGGGGCAAACTGTAGGTAAGCCCTCTGTCGATGCACTCCTGAATGGAGTAACGCGGCGGATCAATGAAATAATCCAGGAACTCAAGTACAAATTGGTTACGGGTGTCGGTGATGGGAAAATTTTCTGAAAAGACCTTGAAAAGTCCTTCACTTTCTCGATTTTCAGGAGTCGTTTCGAGCTGAAAAAACTCTTGGAATGATTTCAACTGAACCTCCAAAAAGTCAGGGTAATCGACTTTATTTGTACTGGAGGCAAAATTAATTCTTTTCAAATTTTTTTGAGTTGTCAAGGGGTGTGATATTAAATGTGTTTAAAATAAAACCTACAAAAACAGGATAAGGCCCCCGATAAATCGGTTGCCTTTCCTGTGCTAAAACCAAAAAATTACTTAACTTCAACTTCAGCTCCTGCTTCTTCAAGAGTCTTTTTCAAACCTTCAGCCTCATCCTTAGATACAGCTTCTTTAAGGTTAGATGGAGCTGCGTCAACTAAATCTTTTGCTTCTTTAAGTCCAAGACCTGTTAACTCTTTAACTAGTTTAACAACCGCTAACTTATTGGGTCCTGCTGCTTTCAAAGAAACATTGAATTCCGTTTGTTCTTCACCTTTTGCCTCACCCCCACCAGCAACTGGGCCTCCACCTGCTACCATAACAGGAGCAGCAGCGGCGGGCTCGATTCCGTATTCTTCTTTTAAAATTGTAGCCAATTCGTTAACTTCTTTTACCGTAAGATTGACTAGGGTTTCTGCGATTTGCTTTAATTCAGCCATTTTTATTTATTATTTAAAACGTTAATATTATCTCTCTTCGAGGGTTTTTAAAACTCCCGCTATTTTCGCACCAGCGCTTTTCAGTCCTGAAACCACATTTTTGGCAGGACTTTGAAGAAGACCTATAATTTCACCAATTAGTTCATCTTTCGACTTCATGAATTCCAAGGTAACCAGCTGATTATCTCCAATAAAAATAGCTTCTTCCACATAAGCGCCTTTCAAAATTGGCTTGGTGTTTTTCTTTCTAAATTCCTGGATTAATCTAGCCGGGGCGTTAGCCTCCTGGCTAATCATGATGGACGTAGAACCTTTCAGCAACCCAACAAGTTCGCCATAGTTACGGCCTTGAACGCGGTCCATCGCTTTTTTCAACAAGGCGTTTTTAACCACCTTTAAGGATATTTGCGTTTGAAAACAACGTCTTCGCAAGGCGTTCACGGATTCTACTGTTAAGTCTGCTGTATCGGTTAAATAGAGGACATTCGCTGTTGATAATTCAGCGGCCAAATCATCAATGTATTGTGCTTTTTCTTCTTTCTTCATACTTTAGATTTTAAGCAATTACTGATTTGGTATCAATTTGAATTCCGGCGCTCATGGTAGAACTTATGGCAATGCTCTTTATGTAGGTTCCTTTTGATGCTGAGGGCTTTAAACGAACTAAAGTTTGTAATAATTCGTTTGCGTTGTCTTTGAGCTTGGAGCCGTCGAAACTAACTTTGCCAACAGCGGAATGTACAATTCCGTATTTATCCACCTTAAAATCAATTTTTCCAGCCTTTATCTCTAAAACTGCTTTTCCTACATCGGTAGTTACCGTTCCGGTTTTTGGATTTGGCATTAAACCTCTAGGACCTAAAACACGTCCTAAAGCTCCAACCTTACCCATGACCGAGGGCATGGTAATAATCACATCAACGTCTGTCCAACCTTCCTTAATTTTCGCGATGTAGTCGTCCAAACCCACGAAATCAGCACCCGCAGACTTGGCCTCTTCTTCCTTATCAGGAGTACAGAGTACTAAAACCCGCTTGTCTTTTCCAGTTCCGTGAGGAAGAGCAACGGTTCCACGAACCATTTGATTCGCTTTTCGAGGGTCGACACCCAGACGAACAGCGATATCAACGGAAGCATCAAACTTAGTTGTTGAGATTACTTTTACTAAATCGCAAGCCTCTGCAAGCGGATAGGTCTTTGCTAAATCTACTTTAGACAAGACCTCTTTTCTTTTTTTAGAAATTCTTTTCATGTCGTTTCGATTTATTTTTTAGGAGCAGAGCCCCCTTTTACATTAACCCCCATGCTACGTGCAGTCCCTGCCACCATCGACATTGCGGCATCCACCGTAAAACAGTTCAAATCCGGTAATTTATCCTCAGCAATAACCCGAACTTGGTCCCAAGATATGGTTCCTACTTTCGATTTATTGGGCTCCGCGGATCCTTTTTTGATTCTTGTTTGCTCGATGATTTGTACCGCTGCAGGAGCCGTCTTAAGAATAAAATCAAACGACTTGTCTGCATACACCGTAATTACCACCGGAACAACTTTTCCTGTTTTATCTTGGGTTCTTGCATTAAACTGTTTGCAGAACTCCATGATGTTAACCCCTTTTGCCCCAAGTGCGGGACCAATGGGCGGCGAAGGGTTCGCCGCACCACCTTTGATTTGCAATTTAATCAAAGCTGCTACTTCTTTAGCCATCTATTCAAATTTATGTAGTCAAACATAAGTACTCGCGGGAAGCTTTGTTCGCTTTCGTTACTCCTACGGTTAATACACTCTTTAATTTTCTTTCTCCACTTGCATGTAACTCAGTTCAAGCAAGTTTTTTCTTCCAAAAATCTTCACCATCACTTTCAACTTTTTCTTTTCTTCGTTGATATCATCAATGACTCCGCTGAAATTATTGAAAGGTCCGTCAATTACCTTAACTGACTCACCAACCACGAATGGAATGCGCAGTTCCTCTTCGTTTTCAGTAAGTTCGTCCACTTTTCCTAAAATTCTATTTACTTCTGCCATACGCATTGGCACAGGGGCTCCGCCTTTCACCGCACCTAAGAACCCTATAACATTTGGGATATTCTTAATGATGTGCGGGACTTCCCCGACCAAATCAGCTTCGATTAACACATATCCCGGCAAATACGTTTTTTCTTTGTTAACTTTCTTACCGTTACGAATTTGAAATACTTTTTCTGTTGGGATCAAAATTTGTGCAACAAAGTCATTTAAACGTTGACGTGTTATCTCCAACTCAAGCAATTCTTTTACCTTTTTCTCCTTGCCACTGATCGCACGGACAACATACCATTTTTTTGCAACGACTGACATCAGCTTCTTTGACTTAATATATAAAACCTAGTAAACCTCTCCACACATCTCCTGGTTTACCTGAAATTCCAAAAACGTAATCCATTAAAAAAATCACCAACGAAAAAATTACAATGGATACAAGAACAATGATCGTATTGTTCTGCAACTCTTTCCAAGTTGGCCAGGTAACGTTGTTGACCATCTCAGAATACGTATCTATAATGTAGGTTCTTACTGTTTGAAACACAATTTATCACTTTACTTTTGCACGGGCGGTAGGATTCGAACCCACGACCAATGGTTTTGGAGACCACTACTCTACCAGCTGAGCTACGCCCGTTTAACAAGAGGAGGCGATTTTGCACCCCCTCTATTAAACTTATTTATAACTCTGCTGATTAACCAACAATCTCTGTTACTTGGCCCGCACCAACGGTTCTACCACCTTCACGAATCGCGAAACGAAGCCCCTTATCCATGGCAACAGGAACAATCAACTTGACATTAATGGAAACATTGTCCCCCGGCATGACCATTTCACGACCATCCGTTAAACTAATCTCTCCGGTAACGTCCGTCGTTCTAAAATAGAATTGCGGACGATATTTGTTTTGAAAAGGAGTGTGGCGACCGCCTTCTTCTTTTTTCAAAACGTAAATTTCTGCTTTGAAATCTTGGTAAGGCTTAGTTGAACCCGGCTTGCAGATAACCATTCCACGACGAATTTGCGTTTTCTCAATTCCTCTCAACAACAAACCAACGTTATCACCTGCTTCTCCTCTGTCAAGAATTTTACGGAACATTTCTACCCCAGTAACCGTAGAGTTCAGCTTAGCGTCACCCATTCCAAGGATATCGACTGTTTCACCTGAATTAATAACTCCGGTCTCAATACGACCCGTAGCAACTGTACCCCTTCCGGTAATTGTAAATACGTCTTCAATTGGCATTAAAAACGGCTTATCTCTATCTCGAGGAGGAAGTTCGATGTAGGTGTCAACAGCGTCCATTAAGGATTCTACCGTCGCAACCCACTTAGGATCACCATTCAATGCTCCCAATGCAGAACCTTGAATAACTGGCGCGCCGTCCCCGTCATATTTGTAAAAAGTCAATAACTCACGTACTTCCATTTCGACCAACTCCAAAAGTTCAGGGTCGTCTACCATGTCCACTTTGTTCATGAAAACCACCATACGAGGAACACCGACCTGGCGACCAAGTAGGATGTGCTCTCGGGTTTGTGGCATAGGCCCGTCAGTAGCAGCTACTACTAATATAGCTCCATCCATCTGAGCCGCTCCCGTAACCATGTTTTTCACATAGTCAGCGTGACCCGGACAATCGACGTGCGCATAGTGACGAACTGCTGTTTCATATTCAATGTGTGAGGTATTGATTGTGATACCTCTTTCTTTTTCCTCGGGCGCGTTGTCAATTGAAGAGAAATCTCTTGCTTGAGCAAGACCTTTGGATGCTAACACGCTTGAAATTGCAGCGGTAAGCGTAGTTTTGCCGTGGTCAACGTGCCCAATGGTACCAATGTTGACGTGCGGTTTCGAACGATCGAAATTTTCCTTAGCCATTTTACTTATTTATTACTTAGTTAATACTATTTTAAATCCAAAAACAAAAAAAACGCCTGCTTGTTCAGGCTTAGAGCCAATGACGAGATTTGAACTCGTGACCTCTTCCTTACCAAGGAAGCGCTCTACCCCTGAGCTACACCGGCACAGTTGAGCGGGAGACGAGGTTCGAACTCGCGACATTCAGCTTGGAAGGCTGACGCTCTACCAACTGAGCTACTCCCGCTTAAAACAATAACGCCTACGTGGGGAGAGCAGGATTCGAACCTGCGAAGGTATGAACCAACAGATTTACAGTCTGTCCTCGTTGGCCGCTTGAGTATCTCCCCAACATTACGAGCCGATGGAGGGATTCGAACCCCCGACCAGCTGATTACAAATCAGCTGCTCTGGCCAACTGAGCTACATCGGCGAATGTTGGTAACAATAAAAAAAGAACACTCGAGTTTTTCGGACTGCAAAGGTACATTTTTTTTCGATTGCACAAAATATTTCCGCGTTTTTTTCGCCATTGCTTCCTGTCCGTTTCACGAATGTTTAATTTTGGAATTAATTCATGAAAACCATCTTTTTTTGCGTTAGCTCAGATGTCGTGACCGATCAGAGGGTTTTGAGGCACTGCAATACATTAACCAATCTCGGGTATTCCGTAACTGTTGTTGCTCGAAAAACTTCAGCGAGCTTAGATGTCCCTGCGCTGGCTTTCCGCGTGAAACGCTTTACCATGCTGTTTGAATCGGGGCCCCTTTTCTATTTGTTTTTCAATCTCCGTTTATTTTTTTACCTGTTATTTCAGCCAAAAGCCATGCTGTGGGCGAACGATTTAGATACGCTTGTACCCTGCGTCGCAGTTAAAAAGATCAAACGACAAACGTTGGTGTTCGATGCGCACGAACTTTTTACAGAAGTGCCTGAATTGGTTGGTAAACCTCTCAAAAAACATATTTGGACTAAGGTAGAAAGCATTTTTGTTCCCAAAGCCGACCATCACATTACGGTCAACCAATCCCTCGCAGACAAATTTCGAGAGCGCTACAACCTTCACTTCCAAGTCATTCGTAATACCCCCCCGCGATTCACTCCAACCCTGGCCCTCTCGAAAAGGGACCACGGAATTTCAGAGGATGCCTTGATTTGCATACTTCAAGGCTCGGGACTAAACGCGGGAAGAGGCTTAATTGAGACCGTTCAGGCAGTATGCCTTGTTGAGGATGTTGTGTTGCTGGTAATTGGCTCTGGCACCGCATTGGAAGAGGCAAGAAGCCTCAGCAGTTCGTTGAATCTCGAGGATCGAATACGATTCATTCCACGGTTGCCTTATCACGAAATGATGGCCTACACCCAAATCGCAGATGTTGGATTAGCCTTTGATACGCACCCCTGTTTAAATTTTCAACTGGCTTTGCCCAACAAAATTTTCGACTATTTTCAGGCAGGCATTGCCGTGTTATGCGGTCCGCAGCCCGAAATTAGCAAACTTGTCATTCATCACGCATGCGGAAAGGTTATGGAAAAAATTACGCCCGAAATCATTGCGGAGAACCTTCGGTCCTTTCAATCGAATCCGTCGGAATTAGCAACTATGAAAGAAAAAAGTTATCAGGCCTCTGCTACAGAAAATTGGAATATTGAAGAAACAAACCTCATCGATCTAACAAAAAAATTCTAGTTTTCTTTGCCGAGAACCCTGTTGAGAACCAACAATTTGTACAAGTCGTATTTAAGCAAAATCAGCAAGCGGTTCCCGCTCAACAATTGGGCTTCCAGCCAACCGAGCATAACACCATCCAACCAAGATATGACGCCCAATAGGCGCCAACGCTTGATTCGTTCGTACGCCTTGAAAAGTTTCACAAATTCCCTGAATAATTGCGGAGATGATGCTTTATCGGATGCGGAAACAAGGTTTTCAATCGCCAACCCGGTCTTTTTGAGAAATTGTTCGTTGGTGTCTTTGAGGGCGTTTCGAACAGGATTATTTACCTGTCTTACCTCAATATTGCGCTGCGATAATTCAAAACCATAAAGCGTATCTTCATGCCCATATTGGACTAAACTTTCCTCAAATTTAAGTTCTGAAAACACCTGCTTGTGAATTACTGTGTTATTTGTTTTGAAAGAGGCTAGTTTTTTTTGACGAAAAGCAAAGGATTTGCTTTCCCTTCCTGATCCTACCTTCCAATGCAAATAATGCGATTCATCGGGGGCGACAGGTTGGTAAATGCTTCCCCCGTAATATACAAGGGCATGGTTGGTCTGCAAGTTGGCAATCCACGCTCCAAGAAAACGAGAATTCAAGATCTCGGAGCCCGCGTCCAGAAGCAACATAAACGGGCCATTGGCCTCGCGTAACAGGCGATTTCGAGCCTTGCTTCTACCAAGATTATCCTCATTTCTGATCAATCTTACGCGCTTAATCTCAGACCGTGCATCAATGACCGCTTGAGAGGATCCATCATCCAGAACTAAAATTTCAACAGAGGCTCCTAATTGTTCGATTTGCCGCGATAATTCCAACACCAACGGCGTGATATTCTTGTTGTAAACAGGAATACAAACGCTGAGCATTAAGCCATGGTGTTTGGTGTTCCAAAATTTATTGGCGGCATGCCGGGTTGCGGTTCCTCGATGGCTCCAAAATGTTGCTCGTATTTATTAATGTTGTCGGCCAAAGCGTTTAAAAAACGCTTTGCATTTTGCGGTGTCATTAAAATCCTCGAACGAACTTTGCCTTTAGGCATTCCGGGCATAATTTGAATAAAATCGCAGACCACCTCAGCCGGGGAATGGGTAATCACGGCAAGGTTTGAGTATACCCCCAAAGCAATTTCCTCACTAAGCTCAATGTTCATTTGGTTTTCTTGTTCTTCCATGGTTAATGAATTTCGGTTAAGTTATCAATAAATTTAATACCCAATTCCTTCAACTCCTCCAGAACAGGTAGGTATAAATTGGAATCGACGGGGAGTTGAACACCCGGTTTACTATAGCCATTGAGGAAATGTTTAGCAATTATGCCAATTGGAAGTCCCACAGTATTCGCCATTGCCGTGAAATTATGATCTTCTCCTACGGAGACCATGGATGAAAGCAGGCGATATTTTTGTTCCCCTAGCTTGTATTCAAATTCATGCAACATTACGAGCATGTCTTTGTCTTTTGGTCCGAGAGTCCACGCTTTTTCCAAAAGCAGTTGCAACAACCTCGCCGGACTGGCGTCTTCATCATGTATGGTTTGCTTATTGTCAAACAAACCCAGTTCTTGAAACATCGGATAAAGATGCTGTCGGTCTTCCCTCAAAAATCGTTTTAACTTTGCCTCAACAGTAAATTTCGGGTGATAAGGCAAAAACGCATTCAAAAATTGGCGAGGAGTTAACAAATGGCTGTTTTCCAAAACATAGCCATCTTCCGTAAGACCGAGTTCGACCAAAACATCCCAAGCTTGGCAAAAATCAGGGCGTCGTAAGGTGCCCCGATAGATTGTTTCTATGCCCTCTATCTTGTAAAGTCCTATGTATTTCATGGAATCTCTGTTGGCGTATCCGTCAAAAGAGCCGTATCCTTCAATGTCAAAGCGTTCAGTTCGCTTGAAAAGTTGATTGTAAGGTATGTATTTCAATTCTTTTTGTTGAAGAAAGGATGTAACCCCACCTTGCCCTGCCAGCACAACATTTCTTGGGTTCCAAGTAAACTTATAATGCCATAAATTATCATCGGACTCAGGTGCAATCAATCCACCGCAAAAGGACTTAAAACTCAAAAGTTTTGCGCCTTTTCCTTCGATTTCTTCCATGATTTTCAAGGCGCTCATATGATCTATCCCGGGATCAACCCCGGTTTCGTTCATAATGGTTACTCCTTCTTGGACGGCTAAATCATGCAACTTGTTCATTTCGGGGGAAACATAACTCGGAGTGATTAAATTTTTCTTAGCGTTGATACAATCCAGGGCAATTTCCACATGAAATCGGGCGGGTAACATGGAGATCACGAGATCGCAATCGGCAATTAAATTCCTGCGCCGCTCTTGGTTCGTTACGTCCAGTTCAACCACGTCAATTTCCGGGATTGAACCGTACCGTTCGATGAGTGATGCAATACTGACATTGGCAATCACAAGCCTCCAGGCATTTGTTGTTAAGTTATCAATGATATAACGGAACAACGACGCAGAGGATAACCCCGCGCCAAGAACAAGGATAACCTTCATAAACTACCTTATTTTATCCAAAATGGGACAAATCGCCTCGAACAAAGTTCCCTCGTCCCAGGGCTTCGATATGAAAGCATCCAATAATTTTTCTTGGATTAAATCCCCTACGGAAACTTCGTTGGCATGTCCTGAGAGCATTACGCATTTTAGTTCTGGATATTTACTCTTAATCGCGCGAACCAACTGCCCTCCGCTCATTTGAGGCATTTGATAATCTACGATTATGAAAATAATATCAATTTTTTCCTCAACCAAGTTATCAATGCTGGATAGCGCCGAATGAGGATCGGTAAAATATTCCAAAAGCGTGCATTTTTGATCCACGATTTTACTCAATTGAAAACCTAGCATTTGCAAGATAAAGGGATCATCATCCACACATACAACGGCATATTTTAACTCTTCCATAAAGTAAAGGTATTACAATAATTCTATTTCAACCGAGTTTTTCTTACTTGATTTGTAGTTCAATTTTTTAAAGAAAAATGAGAAAGTTGTCCATTCATCGGTGGAAACGAGCTCCATGGACGCATTGTGATCTTCGAGGGCACTACGAACGATGCTTAAGCCAAGGCCGGATCCATTTTTAGCTGATTTGGTCGTAAAAAACTTCTCAAAAATTTTATTGCGAATTTCCTCCGGGATTTTTGGACCGTTATTCGAAATGCTGATTTTAACCGTATTCCCGTAATTTTCCGATTTAATTTTGATAATTCCTCGTTCGCGAAACTGGTCCAAAGATTCGAGAGCATTTTTTAGGATATTCGACCACAACTGAAAGAGTTTTATGTCAAATCCTTCAATGAATAAGGTGTCATCTACTTCAAACAACAATTCAACAGATCGTTTAATTTCGTAATTAAAAATGTTGAGCACGGTTTCAATGTTCTTGTGTACGTTCACAGGAACACGTTCCGTATTTCTTTGATTCTTGATGAAGGATCGCAAGTCCTGAACGACTTTTGTGGCTCGTTCGGAAGAAGTCAAAATGGTTTGAACAAAATTGCGAATAATTTGCAAATCATAGATAAGCTCTAAGAACTCTAGGGGATTTTCGGCGCTTACAACTTCTTTGATCAAATCAGGCTGGGAAGTCAGGATTCGTGTTTTTGTAAAGGATAAAACAAGCCGTTCGCGAACCTCTTCGTTTAAGTTGGCATAATTTTCCTGCAAATAAATAGCCATTTCCTTCATTTCCTTTCGTTGTTGCAAACCGCCGATGAATAATTCTCCCTCCTGCTCAATCGCACGATTAAGGGCAAATTGGATTTGGCGCTCCGAGCAAGAAGAAATGATATCCAATAATTTATCTACCGTAAAACGAATGCTTTCCGCACCTATTTTTATGGCACCGAGAGGCGTATTGAGGTCGTGGGCTATTCCTGAAGCAATTTCTCCAATTGTTACGAGCTTTTCTTGATCGGAAATTGACTTTGAAAGTTCAATATTCCGATTAGTCTCTTCGTTGACTCTTGACTCAAGCTCCTGATTCATCGCCAAAATTTCTTTTTGAAGTTGCTCTTTCATAACCTGTTCTTCGATGGCCTCAATTTTTTGCGATAACATATTGGCAATGGTCATAAGAACGCGTTCGTGCAGGTGCGTAAAAAAATTTTTTTGGGGGTGTTCAGAATCGATAACGCCCCATACTTTTCTCCCAATTTTAATCGGAACCGCGAGTTCCGAAAGGCGATTTTGATCATCCACAATATACCGGTTATCCAGTGAGGTATCTTTAATCAAGAGGGGTTTTCCTGACCGCGCCACATTGCCCACGATACCTAAACCTAACGGGATTTTTAGAACTCCTTCGAGTTTTCGTCTCCCTTTGGTTTTATTTCCCATCGCCGCAATTTGAACCAATTCTTTATTTTCCAATTTGTAAATAACGCAATCATCAAAATCCAACTGAGCAATTATATTCTCCACGATATTCCAACAAATGTCGATGTAATTTGTACCCGCCAAGAAAGCGTCTGCAAGAAGATTAACCGTTTTCTCAGCCTGAAGAATATGGTTTAATTCATCGTTAATTAAGCGAATTTTTTCATTGGACTCGTAAATGGCTGCAGTAGCTCGTATTCGTTCCTTGACATTAACCAACATTCTTGCCAGTAAATTCAACAAAACCTTCTCATCATCGTAAAAGGTGCGATACCGAACGACACTGTCCAAACCAACAAAACCGAGACAAATTCCATCCAGCATCATGGGGAGCGCAATTAAACTTTTGATGTGTTGTACCAACAACAACTCTTTGAATCCTCCATCGGGCAACTCGGAAGTATTCTCCACTTCGATGTTCTTTCCTTGAAAATGGGTTTCAACCCAAACGGGAATGTAGTCAAAAGGGATATCTTGTAGGTTGTCAATTTCCGGACTTACCCCGTCAGCGACCCACTCAAACGTATTGGAAACGGTTTGCGTTTCATGGTTGTAATCAAAAATGTACACCCTATCGACTTTCATAAAGGTTCCCAATCTGGCCAGCGTTTGATTAATAAGGCTGTTCAAATCGCTCTGCTCAATATCTATAAACTCTGTTGCAACCTCCATAATTATCCGTTGAAACTCGGTTTTATTCATCAGCACACGTTCGGCAACTTTTCGCTCGGATATGTCCCTGGACGCAGCAATTAAATAACCTTTCTCCTCGATTTCTAAATACCGGACTTTTACCTCCACCTCGATAACTTGCCCCGTTTTTTGATTGGTAATCGACGATTCTGTGGAAAATTCCACCTGTTCTTTCAAATGAAGAAAGTGTTTTTTCCACGATTCAAGCTCCTTAAATCGAGCATCAAAATCGCCTACCTTAAATTGTTGAATATCAGAAGCCGATACGCCCAAATAGTCTGCTGCAGTTTGATTTACGTATACGTAATAACCGTCTTGTGTAGCTACTTCAATTGCATCGCTGGATGCATTCAAGAATTGTTCTTGTAGCTGAAGACGAATTTTAGATTGCAAGAAATTGTCTTCTGCCAATTTGCGTTGGGTGATATCAATTCCGTAACCAACGACATTGATTTTATGGGTTGTTGCATTAAAAATGGGGTGTAGTCTCCGAATGATCACGTTTCGATTCCCGTTCTTATCGGTGCGGTCATCTTCCCATTCTACATCCTTATTCTCCCGTAACACCTCTAAAAATTTAGACCTTCGAAAGGTAGCCCCATCCTCCGATATTCCCCTGTATCGGCAATATTCGAAATCATCTTTACCCACAATCCATTTTCGGAGTTCAGCGTCTTTTATGCCTAGAGGATTCACGAATAGGTAACGATGCTGATCGTCAAATACCGCAATGTCAGAAGGGATATTATTCAGAATATATTCATAAAATTGTTGTTGTTCGTCTAACCGATTATTCAACAATTTCAGTTCCCGTTCTTTCTCTTCCTCGATATCCACAAAACGGCTCACATCGGTGGCATAGATGTGAAGAAATTTTTGTTGAAAGTTGCACCGAATATTTAAATGGTATCTTCGGTTATTTCGCTCTACATTCTGATACTCAAACGCTATTTTTTCGGCAAACACGCGTAAAATAGTTTCCCGTAATTCAACATCTGTTAGCAGGCCATTTTCGAATGAAAAATCATCGAGAAAAATTGCAGATGCCGGGTTACTGTACAAGAGCTTACCGTCCGCGTCCACCCGTAAAACAGGATTGGGGTTTTCGCCCGGGAATAAGGCCGTCGACATCAACTCTTGTCGAGTTTCCAGCAAGGCCTGATTTTCCTCTTTTAAAACTGTAGTATGCTCATGCAATCTCTCTAATGCGTCGCTCATGGACTTGACGACCAGCAGGTATTCTACGATGTAGTCCTCCTTGGAAAAATCGTCTTGGGTGAGGTTGTATTGTGAAATTGAATAATCTTCGTTTATTACGGGGTTTCCATGTAAAATATATCCCCAGTCAGTTTTTCTGCCGGAAATTTTGTACTTGTGTTGGTCTGTTTTAGATTCGATAAATTGCAAGTTTTGGCGATCCGTCGTAAGCTTTTCAAAACCGTCTCCGGGTAACCAACCGAAAATTTCGTGAAACTTTTTTCCCTCCCTAACCCGTTTTGAACTTTTCTGAAACGCTTTTCCCACCTTAAGAATGGTCTGGTCAACATCAATAAATAGCGTATGAGGATTCGCGAATTCTAACGCTGAGAATAATTCATCTAACTCTCGCGAATTCATGGTTTCCAAATTAGGGGAAAACAGCCATCTTGAGCTCCCCTTGATAACACCACGACAACATTGCGCCTGCAGAAATTCATGAATCTTATCTTGGGAAAGAGGTTGTTCCTCGATTTTAACGGAATGATTTCATCAACTTGAAAATCCGACCGTGGCGCGATTCCCTTGAATTTGCCCTGACCGCAATCTTTTATGACCAAATCCCTAAGGGCCCTATTACCGATTCCGTACATATCATTCAAAGTTAAGAAACCCTTTGCGTATTTCTCAGTAAGCTGGGGTTAAATTGTTTAATTTTGCTAAAAAAAATCCATGGAATATACCAACTTAGGTAAGACTGGACTACAAATCAGTCGGCTATCTTTTGGTTCGTGGCTGACTTTTGGAAAACAAATCGATGAGGTCTCTGTACGAAAACTTATGTGCAGTGCCTACGATCATGGCGTTAATTTTTTTGACAATGCCGAAATCTACGCGCGAGGTATGAGCGAAACCGTTATGGGCAAGGTACTTAAGAAAACACAATGGTCGAGAGACAGCTATATCGTAAGCAGCAAGGTGTTTTTCGGTGCAGGAGGGCAACTTCCCACACAAAAAGGATTAAACCGAAAACACGTCGTAGAAGCCTGTAATCAAGCCCTAGAAAGGTTACAAGTTGATTACCTGGATTTGTATTTCTGCCATCGCCCGGATAAACGAACCCCGATTGAAGAAACGGTTTGGACCATGCACCATCTGATTCAACAAGGTAAGGTTTTATACTGGGGAACTTCGGAATGGAGCGCCCAAGAAATCATGGAGGCTCACATGGTCGCTCGTCAAAATCACCTTATCGCACCTGTTGTAGAGCAACCGGAATACAATCTATTTGCACGCTCCAAAGTAGAAGTGGAATTCGACCAAATCTATCGAACGGTTGGACTTGGCACTACGGTATGGTCGCCATTGGCATCAGGGGTGCTTTCAGGCAAATACAACTCTGAACTTCCAACAGGAACCCGCTTTAGTATAGAAGGATTGGAATGGTTACGCGACAAAAACCTGAGTCCTGATAAATTGGAAATTTCTCGCAAGCTTGCCAATGTCGCTTCGGATTTAAGCATTACCCAAGCACAATTAAGCATTGCCTGGTGTTTGAAAAACCCCAACGTTAGCACCGTTATTTTGGGAGCCAGTAAAGAGGCTCAACTAAAAGAGAACTTAGCATCCATGAATTTCACAAATCGGTTGACACCAAAAGTAATGGAGGAGATTGAGCTGATAATGGGCAATAAACCTTCCTTTCCCAACTTCTGAAAAAACAATGTTCCTGATGCTTTGTTATGGATTTAAAACAAAAAAATGGTAAAAACAGATATCATTATAATCGGTGCTGGTCCTGTGGGGTTGTTCACTGTTTTTGAAGCGGGTTTGCTCAAATTGCGTTGCCATCTTATCGACTCGCTACCACAACCGGGAGGTCAATGTTCTGAGATTTACCCTAAAAAGCCCATCTACGACATACCCGGATTTCCGGAGATTTTGGCGGGCGAACTTATCGACAATTTAATGCGCCAGGCAGCACCCTTCAAGCCCGGATTCACGCTGGGAGAGGCAGCATTCAGCATTGAAAAAACGGAAGAGAATGCCTTTATTGTTACGACGGTAAAAGGGACCCAACATTCTGCGCCAATTATCATAATTGCTGGAGGTTTAGGCGTTTTTGAGCCTAGGAAACCGCCCATTGAAAACATCGAACAATACGAGGACCGTGGAGTAGAATACATTATTAAAGATCCTTCTATGTACCAAGGCAAACAATGTGTCCTTGCGGGAGGTGGAGATTCGGCCTTAGATTGGTCGATTTACTTGGTTGAAAATGCCATAGCTTCCAAAGTAACCTTGGTGCACCGAAGCGCGTCGTTTAGGGGCCATTTAGACTCTGTTCAAAAAGTGATTGACTTATCAGAACAGGGACGTTTGGAACTTATCACCGAGGCTGAAGTTACAGGCTTAAAAGGAACAGGGGCATTGGAAAAAGTACTTATTAACCACCAAAAATTGGGTGAGATTCACCGTGAGGCCGATCATTTTATCCCTTTATTCGGATTAAAACCCAGTTTGGGGCCCATGGCGAATTGGGGTCTAGCCTTGGAGAAAGGGGCTATTAAAGTCAACACCTTGGATTATTCTACGAATGTTCCGGGAATCTATGCGGTTGGTGATGTGAATACCTACGAGAATAAACTAAAACTCATCCTATGCGGTTTTCACGAGGGTACCATGGCGGTCCAATCGGCTTTCGCAAGAATTTATCCTGAGAAAAAGAACGTGCTAAAATACACCACAGTAAATGGTATTCAAGGGTTTGCTTAACGATGAAAATTAAAAGAGTTGTTGCACTAGGGCTTATCGCGCTATTTTCCATCCTGATAGTTCAGTTATTTTGGATTCAACAAGCCGTAGAAACACAACAGGTGAGCATATCTATTCAGCAAAAAGAGGATAGCTTAGAACGAAAGGAATTTGACGATCTAGTTTATTCGTCGTTGTTGAACGTTTTGGCAAAAATTCAAAGAAAAGAAGGTCTAACCCCGGAACTCTACGGAGCAATACGCAAAGCAGGAAACGCCCATTTTACTGTTGCTATCAACATTAACGAGGAACTGCCCATCTTGTACCTGGAAAATTTGCTTAAACGCGAATTTTACCTAAAAACCATTCAAAGAGATTTTTATTGTGGGGTTTACGATTGCTTCACCGACTCCATCACCCTAAGCAACAAAATAGCCTATAAGCAAGACTCTATTTTTGTGCAAGAAAGTCAACCTACCTCCGAAGTGACTCCCGAAATTTTAAAGCTAAAAAAAGACGGTCATTACTTCACTGTTTACTTTCCCGAAGTCCCTACCAAGGAAATGGCGGGCACCACCGACATCTCTCCATGGGTTTATCTGGTAATCATGTTTTTAGTAGTCTCTTTCTTTTTCGCGTTTTCTGTATCGATTATTTTGCGCCAAAACCAATTAGCAGAAATTAAGACGGACTTCATCAATAACATGACGCATGAGTTAAAAACACCAATATCAACGATCAGTCTGTCGGCTGAAATGTTGTTGCGCACCGATCCCTTAGAGACCGAAAAAACCCATAAGTACGCCGGAATTATTTACAAGGAAAACAAGCGATTGGAACACCAAGTTGAACGGGTTCTTAACGTGGCCAAACTAGACAAAGATCTTGTAATACTCAATAAGCAAGCCTTCAATGTTAACGAACTTTTGAATGAGGTAAAAGAAAATTTCGAATTACACCACCTCGAACGTGGAGGAAACATAACGATTGCCTTAAATGCGACCAATCACCTGGTTCAAGCCGATAGTGTCCATCTTACCAATCTCATTTATAACCTGCTGGATAACGCTGTAAAATACTGTGAAGGCACTCCACAAATTCACATTCACACGCGCAATGAAAAAACGGGACTCTGGATAGAAATAACGGACAATGGAATTGGCATCAAAAAAGAAAACATTTCGATGATTTTTGAAAAATTCTACCGAGTTCCAACAGGAAATCTTCACAACGTTAAAGGATTTGGATTAGGCTTGTATTATGTAAAACTAATTGCCGAAGCCCATGGAGGATCAATTCTGGTCAAAAGTGCTTTTGGTAAAGGAACTACCTTTTCTTTGTTTCTTCCCTAATTTTGTTAACATGGTATCGGGCTGGGGGAGAATTCCCTTTCGAAGGATTTTCTTTTTTTGGGGCTCAAGGAGCCATTCTTCTTTTAAGAGCGAACCCGGTTCACTCACCGTGATAGCAAGAACCCTCTTTCCATTAAGTTTCTTCTTTACCCATTGTATTTCGGCTGAATTTTCAATCGGACAATGATTTTCTTGAGGAAAACAAAGGCTTACCCTATATTTTTCGATGCTTATGGACATCGAAATTTCACTAAACCGGAAATCCGTTCCCTGATGCCGAAAAGCATATTCCGATTGAGTACCAACATAAGTTCCTCGGATTTTTGCTGGGAATTTGGGAGCCTTTTGTGCACTACAAACCCCCTTGACTGCCACAACAATTACAAGTATCCAAGGCCATTTCACGGAACTAAGGTAAACAATAAATAAGCATCTTGTTGATTAAGCGGTTGATAAAAACCCAACACCCACTGCGTTCGTTAGGGCTTCGAGAAGTAATTTCGCGTAACCATGAAACAATACCACGATTTGCTTCAACACATTTTAACTTATGGTGCGGAAAAGTCCGATCGTACGGGTACCGGAACCTTGTCGGTATTTGGTTACCAAATGCGGTTTGATTTAGAGAAAGGATTTCCGCTCGTTACCACAAAAAAGCTACATCTACGTTCCATCATTCACGAACTGCTTTGGTTTCTAAAGGGGGATACAAACATCCAATATCTGAAGGATCACCAAGTAAGTATTTGGGACGAATGGGCCGATGAAAACGGCGATTTAGGGCCAGTTTATGGGTATCAATGGCGAAGTTGGCCGACACCGGAAGGAAGCTCGATAGACCAAATTTCACAAGTTATCCATCAAATAAAAGAGAATCCCAATTCACGCCGATTGATCGTCTCCGCGTGGAATGTTGCATGCGTAAACGATATGGCATTACCCCCCTGCCACGCCCTTTTTCAATTTTTTGTAGCCAATGGGAAACTCAGCTGCCAACTTTACCAGAGAAGTGCAGATACCTTTTTAGGAATCCCCTTTAACATCGCATCGTACGCGCTACTGACCATGATGGTTGCACAAGTATGTGGCCTCAAACCGGGCGAATTTATCCATACTCTCGGTGACGCGCATCTTTACAGCAACCATTTGGAACAAGCTCGATTACAACTTAGCCGCCCGCTACGAGCTCTACCCCTTATGAAAATAAATCCTAACGTAAGCTCCATTTTCGACTTCACTTTTGAGGATTTTGAATTGATTGGTTATGACCCTCATCCACACATAAAAGCTGAGGTGGCCGTATGACGAAAATTGCTTTGATTGTAGCCATGGATGAAGAGCGTGGCATCGGTCGCGATAACGATCTGATGTGGGACTTGCCCTCGGACATGAAATTTTTCAAAACCATTACGCAGGGTCAAATTGTGGTTATGGGAAGAAAAAACTACGATTCAATTCCCCAAAAATTCCGTCCATTGCCCAATCGGTTAAATTGCATCTTGAGCCATTCGCCCAAGCTTAACGCTCCGGGTTGTCTTGTATTTAACGAGTTAAGCGATTGCATGCAGCAGTTAAAAGGAGATGCCCGAACCATTTTTATTATCGGAGGCGGTGAGATTTATCGTTTGGCTATGCATGAGCTCTCCATCGACGAAATGTATATTACCAGGATTGAGGGAGTTTTTGACGCAGACACCTTCTTTCCGGAATTCAACGAACAGGACTGGAGAGTAAGCATCATTGCAACCCAACGAAAGGACGAAAATCATTCGCATAACTTTACTATATTCCATTATTGTCGGAATAATTGAATAACTTTATGTAAAACCGTAAATATGTTAGCGCCCTTTAACGTGAAAAAATGGATTCAGGATAACAGGCATCTTCTTGTTCCCCCTGTTTCAAATAAAAATTTATACCATGAAGCGGGTGATTTTATTGTAATGGTTGTAGCGGGGCCGAATGCGAGAAAAGACTATCATTACAACGAAAGCGAAGAACTTTTTTATCAACTTGAGGGCGATATTACCGTTCGGATACAGTACGAAGGGAAGCCCCAAGACGTTTTAGTTAAGGAAGGTGACATGTTTTTATTGCCCGCTGGAATTCCTCACTCCCCTGTACGAGGCGAAAATACGGTTGGTTTGGTAATTGAACGCGTGCGAAAAGGAACTGAATTGCGCGATGGTCTTTTTTGGTTTTGTGAAAATTGCAACACAGAATTGAAATCTTACCGATTTGCTCTCGAAAACATTGAAAAAGATTTTATACCGCGATTTCGGGAATTTTACAGTTCAAAATCAATGCGCACGTGCAGGAATTGTGGCCATGTAATGGCAGTAGACCCAAGATATTGTTAAACCTTAACTACTTATCGGTGGTGTAGGTGCTCAAATATGTTTTGTTCGTGGTTTTGTCGTAATACTGAATCACCAGCTTATTGGAGCGCAATTCACGAATGGAGTATTCGACTGGTAGCGTTTCTTCATCCTTAAGGAACAACACGGATGTCTTTTCGCCGTTGAAAACCCAAGTACCGTGCTCGAAAACAGATTGCAGTTGACCTAATATATTAACACTACTGTGCCGGGAGTAAGTACCGTCCTTATCAATTACCATTTTGGTTTCAGGTTGATTATCGATGATTTCAACTCCATTTACCAGGTAACTCGTAAGTATCCAGTCGTTTACTAAACGATTCGCTTTGGTTCGAAGCGATATCGCAGGACCATCGGGATATTTACTGCAAGAAGGGCTGATTCCCACCAGGGAAATTATCAAGATGAAAAAGGCTAATGATCGCATACGCATTCCTATTATGCTCAAAGATAGCAAAAAAATAAAAATAAATGAAAATCTTGGGGCACTTTAAATGTCGATAGATGCCCAAACAATCCAAACAGGATGTTTAATCTGCTACCAACTCCAAAATCGAACCTGGAATTGTTGGATTTCCTGTTTGTTGGATTTTCAACCTATTTGCAGTTAATGTGAGAATTGAGAAGGTATCCTTTTTTTCAAAAGGTCCTCTTGTCTCTTCAAGAACCAATTTGGACTGTTGATCGATGAATTTCCATTGTCCATGATGAACAGAGGCACTTTCAACTCCAAGAACATTGGTCGTTACTATCCAATCGTATTTTCCATAGTTGTTAAAAATCACTGCCACCCGAGTGTTATCTATGGCCGCAGAGTGGGAAGGTTGCGAGAGTTGGTCGGAATGCCAGCTGCGGGAAATTCTTTTTCCTTTTGAACGAGGATCATGGTTTGGAAGGACGGGGTACTTTTCACAAGAAGCCAACATCAACAGCGAAAAGGACATCAACAAAGAGCAACGGCGGATATTCATGATACTTCGAAAAAAACTTTCTTTTTAAAATGAGGTACCACAAGAACGACGTATCTTTGTAAAAAGTTACAATGAGAAATGTGCTTTTCGCGTTATTTCTGGGATATTTCCTCCTCTCTTGCCGCCAGAATTTACCGAAAGTTTCGGTACAGCAGACTTCCGTGGAAACAGTAGGCTCAAGCTCCAGGGTTGCTTTAAGTGTATCGGGTATGGTATGTAAAATGGGGTGTGGAGCTGCTATCCGTATGGCACTCCTAAAGAGCGGGAGCGTAACACGGGTAGAGGTAAACTTCGACCCGGATAAAAAATACCAAGACCTTCTGGTACACTACGACGGTAAAAAAATAAACCTGAACAAAATGAAGACCCTTATAGAAGGAATCAATAACGGGCAATTTAAAGTAGTGGCCTTAATTCCCGAAAAAAGCGTTCATTAACATGAAATTGTACCATCAGGAATACGGCGAAGGTTTTCCTCTCGTAGTGTTGCACGGATTATTTGGGTCATCCGACAATTGGCACAGCTTAGCTCAACGTTTCGGATCATTTTTTCACGTATTTTGTTTAGACCTAAGAAATCATGGCCGTTCGCCATGGGATAAACATCACTCCTACGAGGCGATGGCGGAGGATGTACATGACTTTTTTCATCAACAAGGAATACGTAAAGCACACCTCTTGGGCCACTCCATGGGGGGCAAGGTAGGAATGCATTTCGCGCAGCGTTATCCGCATCTACTGGATAAAATGGTAGTTGCCGATATGGGCATAAAATCCTACACCATGCATCACCAAGCGATACTGATGGCAATTCGCGCTCTCGACTTATCCAAAATACGTTCAAGGGGAGAAGCAGCGCCTCTCATTGCCCGATACATTCCTGAGGTAGAAATTCAACAATTCATACTAAAAAACTTATATTGGGTTGAAAAAGGGCGACTTGCCTGGCGCATGAATACAGCTGTTTTAGAGCGTGAAATGCCCAACATGCTCTCGGCATTACCCAGAAACGAATCGGGGACCCAAACGCTATTTCTCAGGGGGGCCCTTTCCAACTATATTTTAGCCGAAGACGAAGCTTCGATCGAGGAGCTTTTTCCGGATTCCATGATTCAAACGATATCCAATGCAGGGCATTGGTTGCATGCCGAACAACCCGATGCCTTTTTTGAGGCTGTTATGGGATTTTTTTTACGTTGATCAATTCAACCTGAACGGAACGTTTAATTTCGTTAATGCCTGGTACAATTCGGGATCGGGTTTCACCCTCAGCGATTTAGAGGTCATATTGACTTCAATGCCGTCGATGGGATCCATAATAGTAAACTTCACATCGCAAGATCCCTGATGTGACATTAAAACCTCGTTCAACTCTTCAATTATGAGATGGTCCAAGTCTTTATTCGTCAGGGTTAAGTGTACTCCCTTAACCCTCTTTTCGCGCAAATTCTGCAGCAAATCCACCTCCTTAGGCACAAAATCATAGCGGGTTCCGTTCCAATTGCTTTCAATTCTCCCACGCAGGGTTAAAAACACGCCCGCTTGGAAAAAATGGCGGAACTTCAAATAATTTTCTCCCGTCACGTTCAACTTAAATTGATCTGTGTAGTCTTCAATCAAAATCGTTCCAAAAAGGTTTCCATTTTGCCATTGGCGCTGCTCGGCAGATAAAATCACTACCGGAATAAACAACTCTCTTCCTCGATGCGCCTCGATATCCTTCAGCATCGCAACACTTCCATAACAGAACGCATCAATTTCACGCTTAAAATCATCGAGCGGATGTCCGGAAATGTAAATGCCAATAACCTCTCTTTCCTTCGACAAGGTATAACCGGAAGACCACGGCTCTGCTTTTGGAATGCTTGGTTGAACAATTTGATAAGCGTCGTCGTTTTCAAATAATTTTCCTTCAGTTGAATTGCCATCTTTCCTACAAGCCTGTCCGTAACGGATCAACAACTCAAAAAACGGAATATCGTTGCGGTTATTCGTGGCAAAAAATTGGGCGCGACTCAGTTCTTTGAAGGAATCAAAAGCGCCCGCATAAACCAAATGCTTGAATGCCGTTTGATTGATTGCGGAAAAATCCACCTTTCGGCAGAAATCAAAAATATCAGCATACGCTTCCTTTTCTCTTCCCTTGATAATCGCTTCAACAGGAGCTTCACCTATTCCTTTGACAGCCTTAAGTCCAAAGCGAATCGCCCCCACTTCATTAACGGTAAAGTTCAATCTTGACTCATTAACATTAGGACCAAGAACACTCACTCCCATACGACGGCATTCTTCCATGAAAAAAGAAACTTGGGTAATGTCGTTCATGTTGTTACTCAAAACCGAAGCCATATATTCCGAGGGGTAATTTGCTTTTAAATAAGCCGTTTGATAGGCTACCCAAGCATAACACGTGGAATGCGACTTATTAAAAGCATAAGAAGCAAATGCCTCCCAATCCCGCCATATTTTCCTCAAAATTTCCTTGTCGTGGCCTTTTGCATTGCCTCGTTCGAGAAAAATGGGCCGCATTTTATTTAATATTTTAATGTTTCTTTTGCCCATCGCTTTTCGTAAGGTATCCGCTTCGCCTTTGGTAAAATCAGCTAACTTTTGAGATAAAATCATTACCTGTTCCTGATAAACCGTTATTCCATAAGTTTCTTTTAAAAACTCCTCGCAATCCTCGAGGTCATAAACAATTTCCTCCTCTCCGTGCTTCCGCTTGATGTAGGAGGGTATATACTCGAGAGGACCGGGACGGTATAAAGCATTCATCGCGATAAGATCAGCAAACTCGGTAGGCTTTAGTTCACGCATATACTTTTGCATTCCCACAGATTCATACTGAAATACGCCGACCGTTTCACCTCGCTGAAACAATTGATACGTAGCCTCGTCATCGATTGGAAACTGATCAGGATCCAGTTCAATCCCTCTATTTTCTTTTATGATCCGAACAGCATCTTTTATGAGCGTTAACGTTTTCAACCCCAGAAAGTCCATTTTCAACAGTCCTGCAGACTCCGCAACGGAATTGTCGTATTGGGTACAAACCATTTCGGAATCCTTAGCGGTAGCTACGGGTACAAAATTGGTGATATCGTCAGGGGTTATCACGACTCCACATGCATGAATACCGGTGTTTCTTACCGAACCCTCCAGGGCTTCCGCCTGCCGCAAAACATCTGACGCCGGACCTTCTCCTTCGTAAATGCGTTTTAGATCTTTGGCATTCTTTAAAGCATCGGGATTGTTCTTCAGGCTTTCAGCAAGTGTAACATCGTCCATTTCAAATAACCTTTTTAAAGAAAGGTCGGGCACCATTTTCGCTAGGCGATCGGCTTCAGGCAGGGGCAAATCCAATACTCGTGAAGTATCTCGAATGGCCGACTTAGCTGCCATCGTGCCGTAGGTAATAATTTGTGCTACTTGCTTGGAACCATACTTGTTGATCACATACTCGATCACCTTAGCTCTGCCCTCATCGTCAAAATCGATATCGATGTCAGGCATAGAAACTCGATCCGGGTTTAAGAACCGTTCAAAAAGCAAATTGTACTTAATCGGATCTATATTGGTAATACCGATGCAATAGGCAACAGCAGAACCGGCCGCTGATCCCCGACCCGGACCTACTGAAACCCCCATTTTTCGGGCTGCATTGCAAAAATCTTGTACGATTAAGAAGTATCCGGGATATCCGGTATTTTCGATGGTTTTAAGTTCAAAATCCATTCGTTCCTTCAAGATGTCCGAAATTTCACCGTAACGTTTTACGGCGCCTTCATAGGCTAAATGGCGCAAATAAGCGTTCTCACCATTTTTTGTTCCATTGATTTTATCGGTATCGTCAATGAACTCCTCAGGTATATCAAAATTCGGCAGGAGAACATCTCTTGATAAGCTATACGGTTCGCATTTTCCTATGATCTCAGAGATGCTGTAAATGGCCTCTGGTACGTCGGCAAACAACCGTTTCATTTGTTCCGGCGATTTAAAATAAAACTCGTCGTTCTCAAATCCAAAACGAAAACCGTGTCCATGTCCTATAGGTGTTGAAACCAATTGACCATTTCGCACACACAACAAAACATCGTGGGCCTTGGCATCGGGCTGGTTTATGTAATAGGTGTTGTTGGTCGCCACTAACCTCACGTGATGGGTTTGAGCAAAACGGACAAGCACTTCGTTCGCGTAATCTTGTGCCTCCAATTGGTGACGGTTGATTTCTAAATAAAAGTCCTCCCCAAATTGGGATTTCCACCAAAGCAACGATTCTTCAGCTTTAGCTTCTCCCTGGTTCAAAATCAAGGAACACATTTCTCCATCCAATCCTCCGGAAAGCACAATTATATCCGATTTGTATTGTTCAATGAGTTCCTTGTCAATCCTTGGCACATAATAAAATCCTTCTGTGTAAGCAAAAGAACTCAGTTTGATCAATTGCTGGTACCCTTGTTTGTTTTTTGCCAGGAACACCACTTTAAAGCCATTATCTTTCTCCGTCTTATTTTTTCGTTCGCGGCAGACGTTAAATTCACAACCAATTATGGGTAATATGGTCCGTTTGGAGAAGGGACTTCCATTTTCTTCTGCTACCAACCGCTCTTCTTCCAACATCTCATTGTGTTCGGAAATTAATTTTTCAAATTGGAAAGCCGCCATCATATTACCATTATCGGTTAATGCGAGCGCAGCAAGATCCAATTCAATCGCTTTTTGAATCAAAGCCTTTATTTCCGCGGTTGATTGAAGAAGGGTATGTTGGGAATGCACGTGAAGGTGAGCAAAAGGAAGGTCCTCCAATTCTTCTGGAATATCGTCGTTTGATGCAAGAGAAGGGCCCTTTGATTTTTTAAGGAATTTACTCGCCGACTTCAGATTTCTATGCTCAATGCCAAGGAGAGCCGTTTTATCGGGGTTCGCTTCCCGAAAACGCGCAATATATCCCCCATCTTGTCCTAACGCGTCGGGTGTAAAATGTTCCAAACGAATCAACTCTAGAAAACAACGGAGAGTAGCCTCTACATCAGCCGTGGCGTTGTGCGCCTCTACAAAGCCTTCATTGAATAAGAAAGCGTATAATTCGGTGAGCGTAGGCAGTTTAAATTTTCCACCTTTTCCTCCCGGAAGTTTTGTTAGCGCGGCCGTTACTTCGGTACAAGTATCCAAAACGGGCAGAGAATCTAAAGGGGATTCCAATTCCAACCGAACCAATTCACAGCCCAACACATTAATATCAAACCTAAGGTTGTGTCCAACTATAAATTTGGCGAGTTTTAAATCTTCCAGAAAGGTCATTGCGACGTCCTTCATGGGAAGGCCATCTTGTTCTGCCAAAGCCGTTGAAATGCCGTGAATACGCTCTGAGTCGTAGGGGATGGTGTAGCCGACGGGCTGAATGAGGGCATCATTTCGTCGAATTAACTTTCCCTGCTCGTCATGAAGCTGCCAGGCGAGTTGTACAATGCGGGGCCAATTATCCGTATCCGTAATGGGGGCATTGAAATTACGGGGCAATCCCGTAGTTTCGGTATCAAAAATTAAGTACATAAAGGGTAAAAGTTCAGAGCCTTAAAGATACTCTTTTTTTGAATTCCTTAACCAATGTTGAAAACTAAAAATTCATCTATTCTAAATTGACCTCGACTTCCCAATTCGCGCGAACCTTCGGGACCTGAGTGTAGCGTCTTACGGGTTCTGCGGATTGTTTTGAATCAGGCCGAAACGGATCCCAAAATCCATTTCCATTCAAGTCGTCAATGATGACTACCTGATAATCGCCAGGAATCAGGTTTCGATAGGTGTCTTGTGTCGTTTTTGCCCCTTTGGCATAGCGGTAAGATTGAACCGTTTTACCCTCCCGTTCCAAAAGGACTAGATGGTCACTCAGCGGACTTGAAAAACGCACAATTAGGCTGCCCAAATCTCCGGATTGAAAGTAGGTGCAATCCAGAGTCTGCTTGGTATTTTGCTTTCCTGTTTTGGTTTGGCACACGTTAGATTCTAACAACATCTTTAATTTTCCTTGCGGCCAAGAGCGGCTGTAGAGCAATAACGCGTTTTTATGAATCTGTACCGAATCTAAAAGAACCAAACTTGAATCCTGTTTCACAATTTTTAATTTCGTTACATCCGCCGCCGACAGAAATGCGTTCCAATCAATGCGCACAGGATTTCCATATACCATTTGGGTCACCTCCCCCTTTAGAGGCGCAGATGCATCCTTCTCCGAATAGATTAACTGAATTGTATCGAAAGGAGTGCATAGCGTAATTGGGCCAATTTCGACATCTTCCAAACTTATTGCAAGCGAATCTCTACCGAGACGCAGGACACGGGGTTGCTTTCCGTTTAACCGTAAATCCAGGGGATCAATTTCTTGCGGAATATGCCCGACTAATAGGCCTGGAGGCTTCGTTTTCAAAGCATAACTTTGACGAACATTTCGTGGGACAGACAGCAAAAATGCCACTGAGTCATTATGAGCAACATTGGCCCCAAAAAACTGTTCTTGAGGTTCAAAATTTTCAATGGAACCGTTTTTATTGACATCGACAAATGCCTTTAGAAAAAAAGAGTCCTTTGGCAAGTAATCCAATCTAGCCCAACCCTCTTTGTTACTTTTGGTAAGGTATCGCGCTTTCTTACTTGTATCTCTTGAAAACAGTCCAATCGATACCCCTCCTATCGATTTTTTCGTGTACGCGTCTCCAACCCGGTAAGACTGTTTTAACGAATCAAGAATTTTACCTGTTGAAAAAGCCACACGGTATATGGAATCATTGCCCTCGGTAATGTCTTTTACTCCGCCGTCGATGCATAAGCTATACGTCGTATTTGCCTCTAGCACTTCGTTTAAACTGACAATAACCTCTTTTTTATTGAGCACGACCGAAAGCGTTGCATCCGAAGGCTCAATTCGAAACGTCTCTGAAGGGTTAACCAGCTCAACAAATTCATCAAATCGCAAGACCATTTTCGTTGGATTTACGGAGGTGGCTCCGAGTTCTGGTGCACTCTGCAACAAGCGAGGCGCGCGCACATCACGCCCTCCTCCGCTCAGAACACCGACTTGAGCACAAGCCGCACAAAAAACGATTAATAGGAATGGTATAATTGCCCTAAACATGCGCATATTTTTTCCAAATATTCTTGGTCAATCGTGTCAAAGGTAGCGAATTCGTCGCTGTCTATATCCAACACTGCCACCACCTCACCCGAGACAAGTACAGGAACTACCACTTCGCTTTTTGAAGCGTCGTTGCACGAAATATGCCCCGGAAATTCGTGCACATTAGAGACAAGGTGTGTACGAGCCTTTTGCCACGCAACGCCGCATACCCCTTTGCCTTTGGCGATGCGCGTGCATGCAATTGGCCCCTGAAAAGGGCCAAGAACCAATTGCTCGCCTTCGACGCGGTAAAAACCAATCCAAAAAAAACCGAATGTTTCTTTGAGTGCTGCCACCATATTCGCCATGTTCGCAATAACATCCGATTGAGGATCTAGGAGCGTTGGGATCTGTTGCAATAAGAATTGGTATTTCTCGTTTTTAGAACCTGAATGAACGAATAATTGATTTGACATTTAACAAAATTCCAATTTATTATCGTAATTCGCAATAAAAAAAAACATGAGCCTTAGTAACCTTGAAAATATTCTTTTTCTCGACATTGAAACCGTTCCTCAGACCTATTACTTTGAGGATTTATCCCCCAAAGTTAAAACGCTGTTCGAAACTAAAAACCGCCTAAAAATCAATGAAGAGAAAACCGCTGGTCACGTATACCAAGATCTCGGTGGCATTCAATCCGAATTCGGTAAAATCGTATGTATTTCTGTTGGTATGGTTAAAAATAACGTAACCGGAAGAACAATCCGTGTAAAGTCATTTGCCCATGACGACGAGTTCACCCTCTTAACCCAATTCAAACGATTGCTTGATGATCACTACAAAGCAGGAATCCTTTGCGGCCACAACGCCAAGGAATTTGACTTTCCTTACCTTTGTCGCCGCATGTTAATTCACGGCATTGCACTACCCCTAGCGCTGGATATCGCCGGTAAAAAACCTTGGGACATTAAACATCTCGACACTATGGAACTGTGGAAATTTGGAGACTATAAAGCATTCACAAGTTTAGCTTTACTGTGCCATGTTTTTGGGGTTCCTACCCCCAAAGATGACATCACTGGAGCCGATGTAGCACGCGTTTATTATGAAGATAAGGATCTTGCTCGAATCGCTGTTTATTGTGAAAAAGATGTGATTGCCCTGATTCAGGTATTTCTAAAAATGCATTTAGAACCTTTAGTTGAAGAGGGAAATATCACCCAGGTTCCCTTAGCGCCTCAAGCATAATTATTGACTTTAATGCCGCAGTTTCCGTTCGTAACCTGGCTGCTCCGAGGCTTATGGGAAGATAATGAAACTGAGACGCCAGCGCAATTTCCTCATGCGTAAAATCCCCCTCTGGTCCAATTAAAATCCGGCGCTCGATATGCGCTTCAATCCGACTTTGTTTTACAGGTTCGCAGCAATGGGCAATCCACCCTCCGGGATTCGCTTCAATAAATTTTGCAAAAGCAATTGGGGCGTCCAACTTAGGCAGATAATACCGTTGAGACTGTTTCATTGCGGATACCATTATTTTGGACATACGCTCCATATTCATGGAGTTTCGCTCAGTACGTTTGGTTTGGATCAAGGAAAAATGAGTACATCCCAATTCTGTTCCTTTTTCTAACAACCATTCTAAGCGGCTCATATTTTTGGTTGGTGCGACCGCAACATGGACCATGGGCTCGGGTTGATGGAATTCGTAGGTTAGCACTTTCAACAGGCAGTTTTTTATTGCTGCAACCTTAATCTCAGCGCAATAATAACCCCCTTTCCCGTCGAGCAAGTTAATTTGGTCCCCATCGTTTTTTCGCAAAACTCGGACACAATGCCTAGCTTCCTCTTCATCTAGGATGAAATCAGCCGTATCTGCCGTTAAATAAGGGGCATAAAACATCATAGAATTAATTGCATTACTAATTCCATCATTAAGTCTCCGTCTGCTTGCGTTGCATTTCCGACGCCCTTGGCTTTGAGGTCGTACTGGCAAAGCAACTCGATGTTTTCAGCCACTTTTTTCGGAGGAAATTCGCTGCGCGACTTGAGCAATTCCCCAGCGACAAATGGATGTATTTTGAGGACCGATGCGACTGATTCCCGAGATTTATTTTCCAGAAAATGGATGCGCATGAGCTGGGAAAAGAACTTAAATAAAACAGCAACAACCGGGACCAATTCCCCCGCTTTAGGATTGGATTCAAAATAGCGCACAATTTTTACTGCTTTTGGTAAATCTTTCATTGCGATGGCGTTGGTAAGTTCGAACACATTGTATTCTTTAGATATGCCAACGTGTTTTTCCAAAAGCCACTCATCAATCTGTTGCCCTGATGGCAGAACTATGGATAATTTATCGATCTCATTTACAATGCGCGCCAGGTCGTTACCAATCGACTCTGCCAAAATATGAGGGACCTTTGAGGTGTTGGTAAATCCCTTCGATTTCAGCATTGTTGCAATCCAATCCGGAAGCTGATAGTCTTTAATTTTTTCAGATTTAAAGACTACACCATTATGTTGCATTTCCTTAAAAAATTTGCTTCTTGCGTCTACAGTCTTGTACTTAAATGCCACAACAAAAATCGTTTTTGGCGAAGGATTGGCAAGGTAGGGTTCTAACTGTTCATAAGCTTTGAAATCCTGAGCCTCTTTTAAAATTACGACACGCACTGGGGCAATCATGGGATATTGTTTCAAGGAGCTCAGCAAGGAAATAGGTTCTGTATCACGACCATAAAGCACCTCCTGATCAAAGTCCCGCTCCCCTTCGGCAATTGCGCCTTCTTCAATCTCCTTGGTTAGCCGATCGATAAAATAAGGTTCCTCTCCGTGAAGGAGGTACAAAGAAGCAAACTCCTTGGCCAATATTTTCTTATGCAGTTCTTTAAAATCCATTAGTGATGTTTTTCCCACCGTTGAACCAATGCAATGAGCGTTTTCAGAGCAGCCGCCATATCCTGAACAACAACGTATTCTCGCCGTGAATGAATGGCCATTTCCCCGGTGAAAATATTGGGACACGGCAGCCCCATGAACGATAACTTTGAACCATCGGTTCCACCCCGAATGATGTGCCTAACAGGCTTTATTCCAATGGATGCCATAGCTTCAACTGCATAGTCGGTTACAAAAGGACATTCCTGAAGGATTTCTTTCATGTTTCGGTATTGTTCCGAACGCTCAAAAGTCACCGTTGCCCCGGGATAATCTTTCAATGTTTCATTGGCCAGTGTTACCAATTGATGGGCATAGTCATCCAATTTTTTGGTTTGATGGTCTCGAAGAATGAAAGAAACACTCGAAGACTCCAAACCTCCGGAAATATGTGTCGGATGGATAAAACCTTCTCTATCCTCCGTGGTTTCTGGGGACCAACCCATGATATTGGTTTTGACCAAGAATTCGCTGGCTATTTTCGCCGCATGCTGCATGATTCCTTTTGCATAACCGGGATGGGCGCTTAACCCTTGAAAGTGAAAAGTCATGGCATCTGCAGAAAACGTTTCATCTTCGATATACCCCAACGGACCTCCGTCCAAGGTATACCCATAATCTGCATTCAGTTTATGCATGTCCAGGTGCTCTACCCCGCGGCCCACCTCTTCATCCGGAGTAAAGAGTATCCGTATTTTACCGTGAGGAACTTCTGGATGGGCTAATAAACAGGCAGCGAGTTCCATTATAATGGTAACCCCCGCTTTATCGTCAGCGCCCAACAAGGTTAATCCTGAAGCAGTTATAATGTCTTCCCCAACCTTTCCACGTAAATAGGGTTCGTTATTAAGGGTAAGGGATTGGCTTGAGTCATCCGGCAATAAAATATCGCTGCCGTTCCAGGCTTTGTGAAGGATTGGTTTGACATCTTTTCCGCTGCAATCGGGAGCGGTATCCATGTGGGAGCAAAAACATAAGGTCGGAATCCCGGAGCGCTTGGATGTTGCGGGGATTGTTGCAAAAACATAACCCCATTCATCCATTTCTACTTCCGTTGCCCCAAGTTCCTTAAGTTCTTTTTCCAATAGCCGCCCCAGATCTTTTTGCTTTTCTGAGGAGGGATAAGAACGGGAGTTTGGGTCGGCCTCCGTATCGATACGAGCATAACGCATAAAGCGTTCGGCCAGGGCTTCTATCATCGGTTCGTGTTTTTGCGAATTTACGCTTTTACTTCTACTCCCCTTCACTAAATTCAGCCAACAAAGGGCTATTTATCCACACTTTTTAGAAAATGCATCAATTGCTCGAATGCCATTGCCCGGTGTGAGGCTTTATTCTTTTCAGCTTTGGAAACCTCAGCAAAGGTTTTTTCCCAGCCAACAGGTACAAAAAGCGGGTCATAACCAAAGCCCATGTTTCCCCGAAATTCATGAATTATGTGCCCTTTAATTTCTCCAGAAAAAAATCGAACGCCGTCCGAACAGCAATAGGCAATCACCGTTTTGAACGTCGCACTTCTGTCCTGAAAAACCGCTAACTCCCTGAGGAGTTTTTCATTATTTTTTTGGTCGTTTTTTTCATGTCCGGCATATCTTGCAGAAAACACCCCTGGTCTTCCGGCCAACACCGTAACTTCCAACCCGGAGTCGTCAGCGAAACAAGGCATTCCGGTTGCTTGGAACACCTGAACAGCCTTAATGCGTGCGTTTTCATAAAAGGTGTTTCCCGTTTCTTCGATGTCCTTATTCCAACCCATGTCGTTTAAGCTTCGTAGGGTGTATCCTTCGGGTAAAAGGGCACGAATTTCTGATACCTTAGCTTCGTTCTTGGAGGCAAAAACCAAATTCACGGCTTAAATAGCTTTAAATAATTGTGTTTGTATACTTCCACGGAATACCTCTGACACACCGTTTCTCTTCCTGCTTCACCCATGCTTTTTCCCAACCCACGATTGAGGTACAATTCGGTTAAATAGCGATACCACTCCTCTGGAGTTTCTGCTAAAAGCCCGGTACTTCCGTGCTGTATAATCTCTTTGTTGACGCCCACTTTAGAAGCGATTGTAGGAATGCACAAAGCCATGTATTGCAGTGCTTTAAAACCGCACTTTCCCCGGGTCCAATCGTCATCCAATAAGGGCATAACTCCCACAGATAATTTGGATAAATTCGCAATTTCGGAAGATTTATGCCAAGGGACATACTTAAGATTGGGAATGTCAAAAGGAGGGGGTTCATTAGAAATCACCACAAAATCAAAACGGATTTCTTCGGAGAGGCGTTGTAATACGGGCACCAAAGGCAGTAAATAATGGACCGTAGTATGTGTGCCAGTCCAGCCAATAACCCATTGGGATTGTGGTTCAGTTACGCGCTGAATGGAATGAATAGAAGTATCGATGGTCGTGGGAAGGACAAGCACCTTCGAATTATACTTTCGCGCAAAATCGGATAAAAATGTATTTCCAACACTCACCGTATCGGCCCACCGAACAATATATTTTACTTTCCAGTAAGATTTTAGGCGATGGAATTTACGATGTTGCTTACTGTAATTGGGTAACCAAATGGCATCATCAAAATCGTAAATGATCCGTTTCCTCAATACCTTGGCAATTATCCATTCAAAAACCGGGGGCCCCAAAGGGGCGATCTCCCGATGGATGAATACAATATCAACCCGCAGCAATCTCCACAATTCACTGACGCGTTTAACGCATCCAAGGAAAAGATGCCCAATTTTACTCAACGGCTTTCCATGAGCGTAGAAAACGGCCCAACCACGCTTATTTAAAAAAGGATAGACTTTTACCTGCACGCCTTCCTGTTCCAAAAAAATAAGGTACTGTTCGAAACGAAAACGTTGCGAAGGCGCCTCATCGAGGGGATAAGGGCAAAACAAGGCAACTTTAGTCATACGAACCGGATGAATGGTATACGTTTGCGTACCGGTTAACCCCTACATCTAATCCAAATTTTTTTACCGCGTAAGCCCGAATCGAAATACGATTGTAATGTTCGCTATTCCAATTAAGTGCCGCCTCTGAAAGTTCGTTCCAAGAGCTCAGTACGACTCCCGCTTTTCCTTCTTGCAAAATTTGTGCAACATCGCCAATACCAGCGTTGGTGACGACCGGAACCCCCATCGTCAAAGCCTCAACAAGCCTCACTGGGAAAGAGGCTCTTTTCGAAAAGGAAGGCTCAATAAACTGTACCGAAAGTTCTGCTGTTTTTAAATATTGCGGCACTTCTCTATGATCAACACTCTTTATAAATATGGCATCCTCCGGGCACTTAGCCTGCTTGACAAGGGCCCTCGCGGTTGGCATATCTCCGGTTAATATCGCAAAACACCAACGCGAATCGATGGCTTTCAGGGCTTTAAAAAAGACCAATTCCTGGTCAAAGCGGTACCACGTACCCACCGACCCCACGTGCATTAGAATTCTCGCATCTTCCGAAAAACCCATTTCTCGTTTTCTAAAAGCTGTTACCCCGGTCTCAAAAACGGCGGTATCAACGCAACAAGGAATAACGCTTACCTTATTTTCGTTAAAGGCGTCACCGTAACGTTCTTTTAATGCCAATAATCCCTCTTGCGTCAGGGAAATAACAGCATCGGCACTTTGAAAAAACATTGCCTCTTTTTTTCTAAAATAGCGGTAGACACCGCGGTATAGCAGCGCATTTTGCGGCCACAATTTTCCTTCGACCCGCTCATCGGCCCATAGGCCACGCATGTCAAAAATCAGCCGATGGCTTCGCTTCAAACGCATTCCAACCAACATGGTCAAATAACTTCTGCAATGAATTAACTCATAACGGTCTAAGTCCAATTTTTGGGCAACATGCTTCATGCGCAACAGATCAAAAATGGTGGATAAAACGGGAGGTTGCTTTGTGTATTGAAGGGGAATCCATTCGATATTTTTCCCCTCAATAGAGGCCTTAACCTCTGCCTTTAATCGTTCGAAAGATGATGATTTTTCGAAGGAAATAATGCTAAAATCCCAACCCTTCTGTTCAAGGCCTATCAGATAGGGCAAGATTTGAGATTGCCCAAGAGGATCGGTTAAACCGTCGTAGGTGAGATATAAGGCCTTTGTTCGGGACTTCATATTTCAAAAATAGGCAATATAACCAAAGTGAATTTTGCCAGACCGTAAGTCCAAAGGATTATTTTGTTCGACTCCAAGCCCGTAGACAATGGAAAAAATACCTGCTTTTGAGCCAATATTTGCCCCAAATCCAAAACCCAAAGGCTTATCGTTGAGATAATTATTCCCGCTTAAATTCTCGTAAAAGGTTTGATCATAAAATAAAAATACCGCAGAATTTCGATCAAGTAGGTATCGTATTTCCAATTGGCTAGTTGATTTAGTCGTGCTTAAAAAATTCTCTTCATTAAATCCCCTTTGCGAGGTTAAACCACCAAAACGCAAGCATTCATTGGAGTAAACAATAGGGGCATAGTAGGTGTCGAATGCAAGCAGATAACGTACCACAAACCTTCGATACAAGGGGATAAAGTGTTCCAAATAAACAGATCCTTTTGCTGTTAGGTTAGTGGTATTGGAGTCGCTCAGAACTCTACGTTGCCCGATTAACCCCTCAACATTGATGATCAACCCTTTTCTTGGGTTTGGTAGGTAATCAATCTTCCGATAGGCCAAGCCAAGCCCATACATCGAATTGCGTAGGGAGGCAACTGATGGAAACTGGGAATTAGAGGTTGCAGCATACAAGCGGTTATTGCTAGAAAATGAATACATTGCTTTTACCAGCCAATGGGTGGTAAAGCTGTATTGTAATCCAAGTTGCGATCTTACCTCTAAAAACGTTGAGTCCCTCTTGTAAAGATTAAAACGAAAGTCCGTTCCAAGAAGGGTGTTGAAAAGGTAGGGGTACGAAAACCGTAAATTAAGCCATTGGGTAGCGGGTTTAATGCTGCGCCAATTAACATCTAATTGCTCAGCACGGCGAAGCGAATTCAACAAGCGGAGTTGTAAGTCCCCCGTTAAACCAATACGCTGACTTATGGGATCGGGTTGTAACCCGAGTGCCCCATTAAAACTGGAACTTTTAGTAGATTTGAGGTATAAGTAAAGAACAACCCCTTCCTTTTCAAAAGCGATTTCAGAAGGCTTAATCATTTCAATAAATGTCTGTTGCTTCATTTTAATATCCAACTCGTCCAGTTTTTGTATCGAAAAGGGGGTGCCTAAAAACAGGCCTAAAATGCGCAAAACGGTCTTGGACTTAATGGATGAATCGCCTTTAATTTGAACGTCGTGCCAAATTGTGTAAGGTCCTTTATCCATCCCAACATGCAACAGCAGCCGATCTCCGTTCACTTCAAAGTTATCGAAACGAAAAGCCGCAAAAGGGTAACCATAATTATGAAATTCAGCAATAAGTCCTTGCAGGGCAGCAGCGTAAGCTTGTGGGGATTTAAACGTTACAAGTCCGTCTTTGTCTGCTCGAACCATTGGCAATAGAGGGATTAATGAGGGCTCGAATTGAACGGTAATGCCTTCGAATTTTTCACCTGTTAGCACCTCAACCTGCCAACCATCTGCCGAAAAGGTTTCTTTTAACTGTGCTGTATAGTAGCCTGCCTCAGCCAGCAATAAAAGCGCCTTTTGACGTTCCATGGGCCATAAACTTGGGGAAGAAAGGGAATGTGTTTTTCGAAAATACTTAGGCACGTCGTCGAAATCACTGTCCTTCAAGTGAAATTGCAACTTTTGAGCACTCAGTAGTTCGGCGCACGCCCAAATAATCAATAATATTACGTATTTCAAGCTAAGTAAATTCCTTTAATTATCTAATATTTTTATTGGTTAGGGATGTTCAACAACAAAATTATGTAACTTTACCACAACAACGCTCGTTAGAGTTCACACAATCTTTAATAAACAACGCTATGAAAACGAAGGTAAATGTTTTAATTCTAATGCTTGTAGTTGCCACGGTGATTTCAAGCGCTTGTGGTGCCTCAAGAAAAGCTGGCTGTGATGCTTATGGCTGCACGAAAACCGAAATTCGCTCCAACGACTTAGCTGGAAAATAGCATACAGAAATGTTAACGCTTTAAGCGCTGAAGGTACAATCCCATCTCGGCTTGTAGTTTCAGCGCTTCTTTTTTTGCGATCTTGTCGAAATCCTCTCCTGAGCTTGCGTAAATAATTGATCGTGAGGCATTGATCAGCAAACCGACATCTTCGTTCATGCCCGCCTCCACTACTTGCCTTAAGGAACCGCCCTGTACCCCTACTCCAGGAATAAGCAAAAAATGGTGAGGCACAAGAAACCTTATTTGCCTTAATTCCTCTGATCTTGTAGCCCCTACAACAAACATTAAATTGTCCTTAGTGCCCCATTGGGCCACTTTTTCTATTATCTGTGAAAATAAAGGCTGGTTATGGACATCCGTTCGGTATTGAAAATCTTGTGCACCTTCGTTAGAAGTTAGTCCCAAAACAATCGCCCACTTGTCCTTAAATTGCAAAAACGGCTCAACGCTGTCTTTTCCCATGTAGGGTGCTACCGTAACGGCGTCGCACGTCAAGGCCTCAAAAAACGTCTTAGCATAATTAAAAGCAGTATTGCCGATATCACCGCGCTTTGCATCGGCTATAACAAAACAATTTTTTGGAATGTAGTTTAACGTTTTTTCCAAGGTTTCCCAACCCCTAACTCCTTGTGCCTCGTAAAAAGCAGTATTCGGCTTAAAGGCTACAGCGCATTCTGCTGTTGCATCGATAATGCGCTTATTGAATTCGAAGATAGGATCGTCGAAGGTTTTCAAATGGGAAGGAATCTTATCGAGTTCAGGATCCAGCCCGATGCATAAAAAAGATTGTTTGCGGTGAATTTCGGCAATTAATTCTTGACGAGTCATGATTCTTGCCCTTTTAATTTTTCTGCATTCTCTGCCATGCGCAGGGCATCAATCATTTCTTGAATATCGCCGTTCATAAATACGCTGAGATTGTACATCGTTTTATTGATACGGTGATCGGTTATTCTTCCCTGCGGATAATTGTAGGTGCGTATTTTTGCTGATCTATCGCCGGTGGATACAAGGGTTTTTCGATGGGCAGCACGCTCGTTGTGCAAACGGTCTAATTCTACCTGGTATAAACGGGAACGCAACACCGAAATCGCTTGTTCTAAATTTTTATGCTGGGACCGGCCGTCTTGACATTCCACCACTACACCCGTTGGGATGTGGGTCAAGCGAATAGCCGATTCCGTTTTATTGATGTGCTGTCCTCCTGCACCTGAGGCACGGAACGTGTCTTTCCGTACATCGTTCATGTCCAATTTAAAGTCCACTTCTTCGGCTTCGGGTAAAACTGCCACCGTAATGGCAGACGTATGCACACGGCCTTGGGATTCCGTTTCAGGAACGCGTTGTACGCGGTGCACTCCTGATTCAAATTTCAATGAGCCGTAGATACCGGCACCTGTAATTTGCATGGATATCTCCTTGAATCCTTTTACCGTACCTTCTGAAGAATTAATCACTTCGACTTGCCATCCCATTTCTTTAAAGTACATGGTGTACATTCGGTATACGTCTTCCACGAAAATGCACGCCTCATCGCCGCCTGTACCCGCACGTAATTCAACAATCGCGTTTTTGTCGTCCTCGGGGTCTTTTGGAATCAACATGAATTTGATTTCTTCCTCCATGAGCGGTTTTTGCTGCTCGAGTTCATCAATTTCTTCCTTCGCCATGGTACGCATTTCCGGATCGGTTTCCAACTCTAATAGCTCTTTGCTCGACTGAAGATTGGCTAATAAATTGGAATATTTCTGATAGTATTGGTCCAATTCTTCCAATTCACGGTATTCACGGCTCAATTTCACAAAGCGGTCCATGTCCGAAATAATATCAGGGTCGGTAATCATTTTACCCACTTCAATGAATCGGTAATGGATGGCTTCGAGTTTGGAACGTAAGTCGCTCATGAAAAAAAAGATGTGGGCAAAGATAGGGAATTAAACGTAGTGATTTCAAGAATAACGAAGACGTAACACCACCTTCATGGCCTCGCGTTGTAAGATGCTCCACACCAAGGGTTGAAACCCTTCCATCGAAGAAAACAAGGAGTTCTCTGGTAAATCAATGCGATACAATAGGCCCGGCATAGCATGGGAAGGAAGTTCTTCCAAGAAGTGCAAAAGCTGTTCGGCTTGGTCGGCTAAGGCAATAGTAGGCGGTTTCGACACGGAAAAACCTGCGCTGTTGATATCGCGCTCCACTTGATCCCAAAGCAAGGTCAATAGCTCGTTTTCGGGCAATTTTAAAGGTTCCTTTGCAACAGCAAATAAGGATTCTACGGTAACAGGCAGCATTGTTAAAAATGTTAAAGTGGGCGAAGGACCAAAAATTTGTGACTAACTTAAATAGAAAAGCAAAAACAGCAGAACTTATGTTAGTAAAATTATACTCCAGCAGTGTCTTTGGGATTACTGCAACAACAATAACCGTAGAAGTCAACATTGACAACGGATTGAATTTTTATTTAGTGGGCTTGCCCGATAATGCCGTAAAAGAAAGCCAGCAGCGCATTCGTGCAAGTTTTAAAAACAACGGATTTCATTTTCCCGGAAAGGAAATTACCGTAAATCTTGCGCCGGCTGATTTACGCAAAGAGGGGTCCGTATTTGACCTACCCATCGCCTTAGGAATCCTTGCTTCGAGCAAGCAGTTGAATGCGGAACGGCTGTCGAAATACCTGGTAGTGGGGGAACTTTCTTTGGACGGTTCCCTCCAATCCACGCGGGGCGTTTTGGCCATAGCCTTACAAGCCCAAGAGGAAGGATTCAAGGGCATTGTGGTACCCGCCCAGAACGCATCAGAAGCAGCCGTTATTGAAGGACTCGAAGTGTACGGGCTCCAAACCCTGAAAGAGGTCGTCGATTTTTTCAATGGAAAAACGTTTACTCCGTCAACGGCACCTGCCTTAGAGGCGCACCAGCACAGCCACTTTGAAATTCCTGTCGACTTTCGGGAAGTAAAAGGACAATACGCCGTGAAACGGGCTTTTGAAATTGCGGCTGCAGGCGGGCATAATGTTCTATTAATCGGGCCTCCGGGATCGGGAAAATCGATGTTAGCTAAACGCTTCCCTACCCTACTCCCGAGCATGAGTTTAGAAGAGGCCTTAGAAACCACCAAAATTCATAGTGTAGCTGGAAAGATAAAACATACGGGAGGCCTGATTCGCCAACGTCCGTTTCGGAAACCGCACCACACCATTTCCGATATAGGGCTCATAGGTGGCGGGAGTTATCCTCAACCCGGAGAAATTTCCTTAGCGCATAACGGAGTTTTATTTTTGGACGAATTGCCCGAATATAAACGTACGGTGTTAGAGGTGTTGCGGCAACCTTTAGAAGACCGAACAGTGAATATCTCGCGGGCCAAGTTCAGCATCGAATATCCCGCAGGGTTTATGTTGATTGCGGCCATGAATCCTTGCCCGTGTGGTTATCTTAACCATCCGGAAAAAGGATGTTCTTGCGGACCTGGGATGGTGGACCGATATTTGAATAAAATCTCAGGGCCCTTACTCGACCGAATCGACATGCACATTGAGGTGCAGCCGGTCAAATACGACGAATTGACCGGTAACTTGCCACAAGAAGACAGCCTCAGCATACGGACAAGGGTTGAAGCTGCAAGTAAGGTCCAAAAAAAGCGGTTTAAAAGTTCCTTGGCCCATAACAACGCTCAAATGAGCCGGAGTGAAATTGAAACGCATTGTGTATTGGATGAGGGGTCGCGGGCCTTGCTCAAGCAAGCCATGGTGCACCTGGGCTTGTCTGCTAGAGCGTATGACCGCATCCTGAAGGTAGCGCGTACCATTGCCGATTTGGAAGGGACTTCGGACATTCAAACGCCGCACGTGGCGGAAGCCATACAATACCGCAGCTTGGATAAAAGCCGTTTGGGCGGGTGAGAAAAGATAAGTTTTTATACCTTTGAACGATGAAGAAAATCCTACTGCTTTTAGTGCTTGCCCCTTATTGGGCGTTTAGCCAATACCAAATCGGGCATACTACCCTGACCTTTAATGATCCAACCCGAAACGGGGGCTTTGGTTCCGGTGGAGGGCCAGGCCGTCAGATTCAAACGGAGGTTTATTACCCCACCTACACCGCTGGGGAAAATACACCTGTTGCTACCTTTCCCGATTTTCCCGTTATTGTATTTGGTCACGGGTTTGCCATGGGGTGGGACGCCTACCAAAACCTTTGGGAACATTTAGTCCCCCAAGGCTATATTATGGCTTTTGTCCGAACGGAAGGCAGTTTAATTCCGGCCCCAAGTCATGGAGATTTTGGACAAGATTTAGCCTTGGTGTCGACCAAAATGTTAGCGCTAGATGCTGCAGTTGGCTCATTATTCAACGGAAAAGTAAAGCAAAAATCCGTCATCATGGGCCATTCGATGGGAGGCGGCGCCACGATGTTGGCTGCTGCGAATAACGCGAACATTGCGGGTATTGTGGGACTAGCACCCGCAGAAACCAATCCTTCGGCCATTGGAGTCTGTGCAAATATTTCGGTCCCTGCCCTCATATTTTCAGGTTCAAGTGATGGTGTAACCCCTCCAGCGGAACACCACCTTCCCATTTATCAAGGAATTACCTCTTCCTGTAAATCTTTTGTTAGCATTACCGGTGGAGCCCATTGCTATTTCGCTAACAGCAACTTCAACTGCGATTTCGGCGAAAGCACCTCCTCCCAAGGAATTTCTATTACAAGGGCCCAACAACAGCAAAAAACTTACGCCATCCTTGACCCTTGGTTGCAATATGTCCTCGGAGAAGACTGTTTTGCCTTGAATGCCTTTCAATCGAGTCTGAACACCACAACGGGGACTGTAAACCAAACCACCTGTGCTGCCTCTGGCATGAACGCCACAATTTACTTTGATAATATGTATACCCTTTGGACAACCACCCCTGGGATAGCTTACCAATGGTACGTAAATGGACAAATTATGCAGGGAGAAACCAACGATACCTTGGTGATACCCGTGGACTTTGGAGGCGACTTTGCCGTTTCAGTCCTAGCTGCCAACGGATGTGACACCAGTTCGTTCATCACGATCCAGGGCAATATATCCAACCTTACCATGGATTACCATTGGTTCTACGATAAAAACCTGAACGAATTGCAACTAACGTTTAACCATCCGTTCACAGGTTCTGTGCATTTGAGTGATTTGTTGGGGCGTTCCATAAAGCGTAACCTTGTTCAAGCAAACCATCTGAACATTTCTTGTCAAAATACCGTCCAAGGAATCTATCTATTACAAGTCGAGGGTGCGAGAGCACAGCGCCTATTCTTGGACTAATATTGTTCCTTACTGTTCGGGAAATCGCCCGAACGAACGTCGGCAATATATTCTTGGAATGCGTTCAGCATTTCTTGATGCAGGTTCCGGTATTTTCGCACAAAACGAGGGTTGAACTCGTTGTTAATACCCAACATATCATGCACGACCAGCACTTGACCGTCCACCCCATTTCCTGCGCCAATTCCAATGATTGGAATGTGCAAAGATGCTGCAACCTGATCTGCTAAGGTTGATGGGATTTTTTCCAAAACCAGGGCAAAACAACCGGCTTGTTGCAAGGCTTTCGCATCTTCCATCAGTCGGTTGGCTTCTTCTGCTTCTTTGGCGCGCACCGCGTAGGTGCCAAATTTATAGATGGATTGAGGGGTAAGGCCTAAATGCCCCATAACGGGAATACCCGCAGAAAGAATGCGTTGAATGGATTCAACCACTTCACCTCCTCCCTCGAGTTTAACCGCATGTGCGCCTGTTTCTTTCATGATACGTATAGCGCTGTTCAAGGCCTCTTTTGAGTTTCCTTGATAGCTCCCAAAAGGAAGGTCTACAACAATCAACGCGCGTTCGACCGCCCGAACCACGGAGGCGCCGTGATAAATCATCTGTTCCAAAGTAATGGGCAAGGTGGTTTCGTGGCCCGCCATCACGTTGGATGCTGAATCGCCCACCAAGATTACATCAATACCAGCTTTGTCAATAATGCGCGCCATGGAAAAATCGTACCCAGTTAACATGGTGATTTTTCGACCGGCAAGTTTCATTTCTTGCAAGGTGTGGGTCGTTACTTTTTTAACTTCTTTGTGAACCGACATAGCATCAAATTATGTGTAAAATTAAGGAAAGCTCATCAAAGCGCCTAAATTGACCACGAAGCGCTGTGGAAAACAAGGAAAAAAGCTCGAAGGTCTCGAGCAAAAACTGTTTATTTTTGTTCTAATCGGTAAATCGAACCATGCAACAACAAAAAACAGCAACCATCATAGGTGCAGGGCTAGTAGGTTCCCTTTGGGCCGTTTACTTATCCAAAGTGGGTTATCAAGTTAGCATATATGAGCGCAGACCCGACATCCGAAAGGCTGATATCGTGGCGGGTAAGTCCATCAATTTGGCACTTTCCGTGCGCGGGTGGACCGCATTGGACAGAGTGGGCGTAGGCGATGAAATCCGAAAAATTGCCATACCCATGTATGGAAGAATGATGCATGACTTGGAAGGGAATTTAACCTACCAACAATACGGTAAAGAAGATCAAGCCATTTTCTCGGTATCTCGCGGAAAAATGAACGCTACTATGATGGACATCGCTGAAACCTACGGAAAAGCCCAGATCTTTTATCGGCATTCGTGTGAGGGAGTTAACACAGAAACTGGAGAGGCCATGCTGTTTGACGAGGTTAATAACGTGCGTTTCACAGCAAAAGCAGATGTAGTCTTTGCCGTTGATGGAGCTTTTTCCAGTGTTCGCTACAATTCGTTTCAAAAACGGAATCGATTCACCTACAGCCAAAATTACATTGAGGACGGTTACCGCGAACTGCTGCTCCCCGCCAATGAAGACGGCAGTTACAAGATGGACAAAAACGCCCTGCACATTTGGCCGCGAGGACGGTTCATGCTCATCGCCTTAGCGAACGAAGACGGTTCTTTTACCTGTACCCTTTTCATGCCGTATGAAAACGATCGATATTCCTTTGATCAACTTACTAGCAAAGAAAAAGTGGAAGAGTTTTTCAAAGAAGTATTTCCAGATTTTTACACCATGATGCCGCATGTAGCAGAATCCTGGGAAGATCATCCCCTGTCATCGCTGGCCATTGTGCGCTGCAAGCCGTGGCACGCTGGAAAAGTCGCTTTAATGGGCGACGCTGCCCATGCCACCGTGCCTTTTTACGGTCAAGGAATGAACGCTGGTTTTGAAGACTGCCGGGTGCTTTCTGAGCTAATGGAAAAACACCAAGAAAATTGGCCCGCCATTTTTGAAGAATACAGCCGCGTTCGTAAACCCGACGGCGATGCCTTGCAAGATTTATCCTTGGATAATTATTTAGTGATGCGGGATTATGTGGCTGACCCTTCCTTCATCTTGCGAAAAAAAATCGAGGCCAAGTTCAGCGATATGTACCCTGAACGTTGGATGCCGTTGTATTCTCAAGTTACCTTTAGCAACATCCGCTACAGCGATGCCTACCGGCAAGGGCAAGTGCAAAACGGTATCATGGATGAAATCATGGCGCTTGAGAACATCGAGCAGTGCTGGGATTCTGAGGAGGTAATGGGTTTATTGTACGAAAAAAGTGCTCACTTTAACTTTTAAACTATGAAAGTCAATATCCTTGTTATATTCCTTGTTTATTGCACCGCCTATGGACAGAACTACGGTTTTCAACGGGGCTCGAAAAACAACGATTATCAAATGGTTCGGAGCCGAGGGATTACTTTTACTGCAGGAATTACCCACCAGTTATGCCCGAAAGATAATCCAACTTTTGAACTCACCTCACAAAATGGACAGAGGGGCACCTATACGATAAATCCTAATGGAAGAATCGGTGGTTTTGCTGAATTTGGATATGTTATTTTCCCCACCTTTAAAGGGCTTATACCAATTAAAAAACTGCACAAAACCAGGTTATTGGATTACATGGACATGGCCTTAGGTTACCGGCACTATCGCGGTGCGGAAGTTACGGATTTAGCTTATACGAATGCCTTGGGAGAAATAAGCTCTCAAACTCAAGGCAGTGGTCAATTTTCCAACGGATACCTCTTCGGTCGATTCGATGCACACACCTTACTGTACATAGGCAAAAAGAAAATCGATAAAGCGAGAAAACACTTTATTGACCAATCCTTGGGGATCAATATTGACTATCGATTGATAACAAGTGCCCAAGAATATGAGCCCCAATCAGCAATACAAAACCTACAACCGATGGCATTTCATTCGCCTTTGGTTGCACAATTGCATTACACCCTTGGTTTTGGTATACGCTTTAATCGAGCATGGATGATGGTGCCTGGAATTAGTATTCCTATTGTAAGTTTTTACGAGTGGAATGGTTTCAACGCACGTATGAACTGGTTTAGCTCCACCTACTGGCCGGTTCAAGCACAACTCAAATTCATCAAACTGTTCGAACGATCACCGAAATGTGGAGCCTATGGCGACGCTGAAGATATGCAGCGTAACAAGGACTTTATCGATAAACACTAAAGATTCCAGTTTTTCAAGATATACTTGGGAGCTTTCTTTTTAATGCGTTTGATGACATCGTCGCGCTCCCCAATGTTGGAGATTTTAAAAACATCGCTGAAAACCGCCGTTTTATTCTGGTAAAAAATGAATTCCAAGGTCACTGACGCTATGTCGTCTTTGTAAAGATTATAGATGCTTGCTCGCTCCATGGCCTCGTCAAAAACGGGCAATAATTCGCTCTTCTTAAAGCGCTTATCGTATCCCTTCACATTGATAAGGCAGTAAGTACCAAACCCTTTATAACTCAAATCGTTCATGAGGCTGTCGGATAAAAGGGTTGCAATTCCTGAACCTTGTTTAATATAATTGGACGAAGGAACGGCTTTCACTTTGAGGGCATTGAACAATTCACAAAAGGTAACTTCGATCGCGTATCGGTCCTCGGGTTTATCAAATTGACCAATAACAACGCACTCTTTCAATTTGAAATTTTGTGCTACAAAAGTATTGCTGATCAAAAATGTGCTTACAAGGGCAAAGAAAAATTTCATAGGCTGGATTAAAAAACTTCGGACGCAACCGCATGCACGGACGAAGAATTAGACATGGTGTAGTAATGAATGCAGGGGACTCCCGCTGCCTTTAATTCTTTGGATTGCTGAATACACCACTCAATGCCCACTTTCTCCACATCGCTATCGGTTTTGCATTTCACCAAGGCACGCGATAATGCTACGGGATAATCAATGAAAAAATACTTGGGAATAAAGGTGATGTGTTTCAAGGACTTTAAGGGTTTTAACCCCGGAATGATAGGAACCGTAATTCCTGCATTTCTACAGGCCGTTACAAAATCAAAAAACTTTTGATTGTCAAAAAACATTTGCGTGACGATGTAATCCGCGCCCGCCTCCACCTTCTTTTTCAGATGGTAAAGATCGTCTTCCATGTTCATCGCTTCAAAGTGCTTTTCTGGGTATCCTGCTGCTCCGATGCAAAAATCGGTGGGATCCGTTTTATAGTCGTCCATCAAATAGCGTCCTTGATTCATTTGATGGATTTGATTTATCAATTCGTTGGCGTGCTGATGTCCACCGGGTTCAGGTACAAATACCTGTTCTGATTTAATGGAATCACCGCGCAAGGCCAATACGTTATCAATGCCTAAAAACTGTAAATCGATGAGGGCGTTTTCGGTCTCTTCTTGGCTAAAGCCACCACAAATCAAATGAGGTACAGCGTCGATATCGTAGCGGTTCATGATCGCAGCACAAATACCCACCGTTCCGGGACGTTTACGAACGGCTATTTTTTCCAGCAAGCCGTTTTGCCTTTCCTTATAAACGTATTCCTCACGGTGGTAGGTAACGTTTACAAATTTTGGTTTAAACTCCATCAAAGGGTCAATCCCGTCGTACAACGATTTAATGCCTTTACCTTTGAGAGGGGGTAAAATTTCAAACGAAAAGAGCGTTCCTTTTGCTTCTTGAAGATGTTGTATTAGTTTCATAACGCGACTGCAAAGATACTACA
>Ga0194127_10000159_pt1 | contig 103790 bp, 101 predicted proteins | sample TA2KigC100mmetaG_FD_148624 | JGI IMG/M metagenome (GOLD analysis project Ga0194127, IMG submission 148624) | Freshwater microbial communities from Lake Tanganyika, Tanzania - TA2015036 Kigoma Deep Cast 100m | ecosystem: Environmental > Aquatic > Freshwater > Lake | place: Tanzania: Lake...
TCGGATCGTCGTGACTTGAGCATCTTTCAAATCGGTTTTCGCTTCATCCAAAGGAGTTTGACCAATGCTCTGCCTCTCTCGATTTCGCTGTGTTCCTATCTCTGATACCAAACTGTCTGGTGGCTAGTTTTCTTCTTCATATTCTTTTTCGGCAGGCTATTTCACAATTCCTCTATCATCTAAAAACTCAACGGGGTCTTTGTCTTTGCCATGTTCCCACATCAGCGAGAAGAACCAGATTCCGCTTTCGCCAATCCAGAAGTCGGCGGGGGTGAAAGTCATTTTTGAATCTTCGGGCTTCTTGTCGCTTTCGGGGGTGTATTCTGCCTGCCAGCCAAAAAGCTCTCCCCGCCAATATTTCCCAAGTGAATGTAAATGACTTGCAAATGATCTCACTTCTTTAAAATCAGGGACAGCCAGTGGAAGAATTGTTTCATAATCCGCATGTGCAGGAATTTTTACTTTAACCGTTAACATGTTTGCTTTTCTCCTTCTCCCATGCACTCAACAGAAATTCCAGATTGTCATCAATGATATGTTCGATGTCGCGTAAATCGTTTTTTCGAAATCTACCTTCACGAGCAACTCTTACAGGATTAAGCCAGAACTTCGCTTCATTTCCTTCTTTACCAACGTGAACATGCGGCGGTTCATTCGCTGCATCTGCCTCATAGAAAAAGAATTTGAATCCATTCGAGCGAAGGATAACAGGCATGGGAACTCCAAATGATGAAAGGTGAAAATATTATAGCACTTCCTTGTTGACCAAAATCCTGGCATTGATATGTGCTTGCAGGCGGTTTTATTTCTCTTCTTCATCATTTACATCCGCAATATGCCCAGGCTTTTCCTTGCCCAATTCCAATGATCTTTGATACGCTGCCCAGACTGCGCGTGAGATCGCTGTGCGGAAACCTGCCTTCTCGAGATAATACAATGCCTCGGCAGAGGTGCCGCCCGGTGAAGTGACTTGATTCCGCAATGTGGCGGGATGTCTGCTTGCGCCTTGATAGAAAGAGGCAGACCCTTTGATGGTCTGCAAGACCAATTGCTCGGCAATGCGGCGGGGGAATCCCATGTGCACGCCCGCGTCTATCAAGGCTTCGGTGAAGAGAAAAACATAGGCGGGACCAGAGCCTGATAATGCCGTTGCCATATCCAAATAGGATTCATCTTCCACAAAGACTTCCTCGCCCAATGCTCCGAGGATGGAACGGGTCATTTCCTGCTGTTCCTCGGTCACTTCCTTGGATGCAGTCCATACGGTGATGCCTTCGCCGATCTGCCCCGGTGTATTCGGCATCGAACGGACAATAGCTTTGTGTTTGAGGCCTGTGCTGATCTTTTTTATGGTCGCGCCCGCAATAATGGAAAGAACCAGTGCGTCACTGCGAATGCCTTTGAGTCCCTTCATTACTTCGGTAAGACGCTGTGGTTTGACCGACAGCACCACCACGTCTGCTTCGTGGATGGCGGATGCGTTATCTCTTGTTGTTTTGATCCCGTATTTCTTCGCCAATTCCTGACCGCGTTCCTTGCGCGGACCTGATGCGATGATGTTCTTCGGGTTCGCGAGTTTCTGACGTAATAAGCCCGCGATCATGGCCTCTGCCATAACGCCGGGACCGATGAAAGCGATGGTTTTTTTGAGCATGGGGAATCTCCTGAGTATCGGTGGTCTCGATACGTCCCGCGAACTGCACGCGGGACTACTCGACCACCAATTAGTATTTAAACACAGGGAAGGGTCGTGCTTTCCAGTGGTTTGCTAATTCAATTACTTCTTCTGCGACCGAGTACATCCTGTCTTGAAATTCCTGTGTGTATTGATATTTTACAGCGGCTTCGGAGAATTCATCTTCGTCCACGATTTGCGCTTTGCCGGGGAATACCTTTGAAACATCCAGTTCGTGGTCTTTGAAGCTCATTCCACCGTTTTCAAATTTAGGCGGCGCAGCGATGTTGATGTATATCTCAATCAGATTTCCCTGCGTATCAAACACTTCGATCAGGTTGTAGAGTTTATCAAACCAGTAATAGCTTCTTAAGATGTATTCTGTTTGATATCTGACACGCACACGGTCTTCCACCATGCCGCCAGCAGGGGATATTGTAACAATCGAGTCTGCATCAACAGACTCGATCATAGTATGCCAGCTTCGATATACAGTTCCATCCGCTTTGCAGGCGCGGACGTGGATTTTGTCGCCTGGTTTCATCAGCCTGTGAAATATCCCAATGCCAGCCTGAGACGTTCACCTGTGTCATCGGGCGAATCTTTTGGAATGGATTGGATCGCGGCTTGTGCTTCGACCACCGAGTAGCCCAGCGCAGTCAAAGCGGCGAGGACTTCACTGTCAGCATCGGACATCATGGCGAGTTTGGAGAGTCCGTCTCCGGGTTTGAGTTTATCTTTGAGATGCAGCGCCATTTTCTGTGCAGTCTTTTTCCCAACGCCGGGCACGCGGCTCAATACATCGGGTTCTTCAGAGAAGACTGCGCGTTGAATGGCGTCGAGGGTCATCGTGGATAGAACGGACAAGGCAACTTTGGGACCGACCCCGTCCACGCCGAGCAGGATGTTGAAGAGTTCGCGGTCACCCTGCGATTCAAATCCGTAGAGGATGAGGGCATCTTCACGCACGACGAGATGGGTGAACAAAAATATTATTTCACCCGCTTTGGCTTGTCCGCGTAATGGCGCAGGGACAAAGACTCGCAGTCCCACACCGCCGACTTCGACGATTAGGGCGTTATCTTCAATTTGGGAGATTTCTCCGTGGAGGGTTGCTATCATGCGCTAATTATATGTCACTGCGAGCGTTTTTCCTAGCACTGCCGCTAGGCATGTGTGCGAAGCAGTCTCCTGTTAACATGGGGATTGCTTCGGGCGAAAAGAAAGAGCGCCCTCGCAATGACATCTATTTATTCATATCGCTTCGTATTCAAATGTGTAATGGCATACACTTCGCGCGGTGCCAGGTCTTGAAAGCGCGGGCAGTTGAGCATGTCCCGCACCGTATCTTTTTCTGCGACGCTGAGCGCGCGCGGAGAGGTTCGCGTGCTGGACGGGCGCGGTTTCTCTGCCCGATACAGGCTGCTACGCGGAACGCCCAGCGCCGCGCAGGCTGCCTTTAGCCCGATTTTTTTCGAGAGGTCTTTGGCATGTTGCATTAGTTCTCCGCGTTCTCCTTCTGGGCTTCGAGCCCAACCAATTGCACAACTTTTTTTTGGACGTCTATGATGAGCTCGGCGCGCTCCAACCTCTCCCGCAAGCGCTGGTTCTCGCGTTGCAAACGCGACAACTCCGCGCCCGCTGGATCTGCCTTCGGCCCGCGCCGTTGCGTGCCCGCTGTCAGATAGCCGCGTTTGCGCTGCTCACGCCATTTACTGACCAGCGATGAGTACAAGCCTTCCCGACGCAGGATCGCGCCTGCCTCGCCGCTATTCTTGCATTCATCCAGCTCGCGCAAAATGCGTAGTTTGTATTCTGCGCTATGTTGCCGCCGTTTGGCCCTGCCCTGGGCTTTTTCAGGGTTGACGACCACCTCGGTTTTCCTTACTGCTGCTTCCTGCATGTCGTTCTGTTCTGTGTTCATGCCTTTTCTCCTGCGCCCTGCTCACTAAATTATTGGATGCGCGTGTCTCACTATTATAGGCACAGAGGGCAGGACCCAAAGGGTTGCAACGGCAATTGCTAACCAGAAACGAGTTGCTCTTTCAGGGTCAATCATACGAGTATATTGCCAGCCGGGCGAAGATGATCGAACTTATGAACATGGCAGAATTTAGTTATCCGTTGAGAATATCCTTACAAGGGCAAGGGCATGTTGACAGTGGACACACTCATAATAATCTCTATATGGATGGAGCAGTTTTGGCTTGGAAGATCCTACTCCCGACCGTTAACCCTGAATTTTATAAATAACTTGCTTGTCAACTGTCTGATCATTTGTTAGGGTAATTTCATGAGATGTTTTTGGCAAAACCTTGAGATGAAAGAATTCGTCACGTGCGAGCAAAGCGCGGGAAGGTTGTTGTCTCAAGCGGTGTATGCGAGATGGGAAAGGCAATGATTTAGGGCGGATTCACAGGGAAAGTAAATGACCAGGGGCCGTGGTAATAATCCCAACTCATGTCTTTGAAGATTCTTTTGTAAACCGGATCCCCCGAAAGGATTTCAACAGGAAACTTTAGATAAACCAGATCCTCGAAGCCTTCGATATTCATACAGTCAATTTCGATTTTGCTGTTCCGTTCCGCCATCTTCCGGCTCACTTCCAGGCAGCGATCGGATTGTCCCGGGGCTCTTGTGTATAATGTTTCCACTTTCAATGAAACCATATCGGTTTGCGGTGGGATACTTATCTTGAAAAGCAAATACTCACACCTTTGTGCTACCATACCTTGCTCATCATATTTCCAGTACATCGTCCCCTCTTCCATGGGAGAAACCGTCACATCTCCAGCAGTTAAATTTGTCCCTGAGGGCATGTTGGAATGAGCCAGCATCCAATCGCGTTGATCTGGAAGATCGTAGCATACCTCAACTCGATACCCATTACTTCCTTCTGTATGCGCGCTGATCAAGCTCATATTAACATTATTGGCATATATTTCGATAACGACAGGAAGGGTCAAATTTTCCATTTTCCCAGTTCCTGTCTTTGACGTAATCAGGATGTAAGATAAAAGGATGATGATTACAACCAGCAAAAACCCTCCTAACTTAGCCGCGTTTAGTTTATTTGTCATAAAATCGAATTCATCGAATGCGGAGTGTCACACACTCCGCATTCGATGTTAATATGTTTGGCTCTGTAAACGGAAAAACCAGAGACATTTCACCGCATCTATAAATCAATAATTGGTCCGGCACCGATTCACAGTCCGTCGCCAGTCTTGCTCATGATTTTGAAATCTGCTGCCTAGAGAATCCCGTAGTTGAAATGGGGAGACCATGATACGTTATTAGGGAGAATTTATGGGAATATCAAATTCCCAAGGGCCGGGGTGAGCATCGATAATAACATCGTATACCATATCTCTCGCGGCGACATCTGTTAAATTCTCAGGTTTTGAAAGAATATCGACACCTGAACTTCCACCTCCTACATTGCAATGAATCTTAATTTCGCTATTAACCTCATCCAGTTTTTTCTGAATCGCTGGACAATCTAACGCCTCTGGTGGGGAAACCGAAATTTGTTGAAGAGTAAGTTTTACTTTCATTATTTGTTCGTCAACCTACTGGAAAGAGAAGGTATTCGCAGCGTTCGGTCTTTGAACCGTCGGTAGATGGTAACCATCCAATTGTTCCTTCTTCAACGGGAAGGAATACCCTATCTTGTACACCCAAAGTCACCTCATTGCCTCGATATGCAAGAAGCCAATCACGATCATCCGGCAAGGTATAACATATATCCACCTGATAGTTTTCGCCATTCTGGTGACTGCCTAACAATCGAATCGTTATATCATTGACTGTAAGTTGAGTAACTTGCTTGTCAAGATTTACATTTTCAAGATTAGGCTGGGTAAAATAACCAATGGCATCTCTCGCCGAGGCTTGACGTATTTGAAAGATCGCAACAGCAAGCCCCACGAAAACAAGAAACGGAAACACCCACCTTATCATTTTGACTTTCTGTGTCTTCAACATACTGGCTCCTTCCTTTAATAGGTAGATGTGCATTTCCAACTGGGGCTGGTTACAGGCCATGTAATGGGTGATGTAGAAAAATCGCCGCATGCTTGAAACCCGCTACTCCCATATCTCTGCGCTGAATATGTTGAATCGCTGGGCGGAGAATATCTTTGATACCAGTACCAATTTTTCAATGTTGCATTTATATAATAGTAAAGGCCCGAATAATTCCACGAGCGCGCCCAGAAAGTGTTGCAAGTGTCTGAAAATCTTAATTCAACTTTCAGAGGACCCGGGTTTCCATAAGGCCATTTTTGACGAACTGTTGCTGCGCCAGCTGAGCATCCTGTTGCAAGAGGGTCAGTTCCATTGCATGCTGACCCGCTACATAACGCATAAGCAACACTGGCAAACGGAAAACCCAACACGACCACAATTATTATTGCGCTCATTGCAATCAGAGCGATTTTTACTTTTCGCATGTTTTCTCCTTATGTAGACCAACCCAAGATTCGAAAGCAAAAACTTGTGATAACTCGCTGGTAACCACCTCCTTGAATTCGCAAAAGTAACTTACAAGGTGATTATGGCATTTTCAACTTTCTATTTCAAGTACGGAAATCCGTACCTTTTTCCACCCACCAGTGAACAGCCTCGGTTCTGGATGTTACACGCAACTTCTCATAAATATTCTTCAAGTGCTTTTCCACGGTATTGATTAAGATCGTGAGGGACTCAGCAATTCTATTATTATCCTTTCCTTCAGTCAGGAGTTGCAACACGTCGCGTTCGCGCTTCGATAAACTTTCCCATATTGCAGTAACTTTCTCCCTCCAACGTTTTGCTCGTTCGATTTGTTCCTTGTCATACAGAAACTCCCCTCGAGCCGCGCGGCGAATGGAAGAGAGTAACTGTGATGCTTGCAATTTTTTATCTAGGTATCCTACCGCGCCCGCCTCCATCATATTCGCAAGGTACGCGTCTTTATCGTGAGCAGTCAACACCAGCGTCAATGTTTCGGGGTAATTTTCCCGAACCCACTTTTCCATTTCAACTGGGTCAAGGTTGGGCATCTTCAAATCTAGCAACAAGACACGCGGCTGAAATTTAACAATCATGGGTTTGATTTCATTACCGTCCTGCACTTCGCCCACAATTCTTATTTCTGCCACTTTTTCGAGAATGGAACGCACCCCTTCAAGAGCAAGAGGGTGGTCATCTGCTACAAGCACTGTAATTTCATCTGGGGTTTTCATCGGCGAAGCCTCCTTCTTTTGCCTATTCGCAATAAATGAATATACAAATATTGTATACCCCCCCCATTTTTTGTCAACCAACGTTTTACCTACGATCTTCCAACATCCTCAGTCACTCCAGTTTTTTCTCCCACCTCATGGCTCATCACTCGCTTCGGGGGTAGGATGAATTCTTGATTCCAAATCCTTTAACCACTCCAATGGTTTTTCCCAGCGTTTGCGCGGGTCAATATTAAATAACTTATCGGGTCTGTCCCATTTCGGTCCCGGCGGACCCGATTCATCTTTCAACGCGCTCTTCACGCCCCATAGCCCTTTGTAGTTCACCCAATCAGGCTCGGGATTCAACACCACACGCCGCCATTCTTTGACAGTGGGGCGCGTCACCTTGCGATCAGACATGATCCGTTTCAGGTAACTGCTCGATTTGACGACCGGCTCGCGCAGGTTTTCTCCTTGATACCCAACGCGAAAACCGTCACCCGAAGCGATCTCCAATGGCAGGCTGACCACGTAATGATCCGCTTCGTCGCGCATATATATGAAGGCATCCTCGGCAAGGAAGCTGGTGCGGCTGGCAGTCGATTCCTTGAGCGCGATCTGCCGCGCTTTTTGGCTCGGGTTGAAGAGAAGAAAGAGGTAGTGCATCAAGCCATCCACCCAGTAAATGAGGCGCTGGACGAATCCTGCATTGTACAGTTTGGGTGAGCGGATTACCTCGGGCTTGCTGTAGTTGGCGTGCGATCCCAACGCCACATAAACGACAGGGTGCGTGGTGTCCATTTCATTTTTATCTTTCGCCTTGATAACCTTCTCCCGCATTTCGATGTTGCCCGCGCCGTGTTGCGAAAATAGCAGGGCGTATGGCGAATCATTTTTGAGGTAAACCGCCGTCATTTCCCAATCGCCTTCGTGATGGTTCATGCCGTTCGCTGCAAGCCGCCAGTCGTTGAAGGCATAGAAGAAATGATATTGCAGAATCGTCCAGTGGTTCCCCTCCGCATCCTGCTCGCGCACGACGCGACCATAGTGCACCGGTTGCGGGTCTTTCTCCAGTATCTTTTCATATAAAAAATACGACTTGCGCGCGATGGTCTCCGTGGCTTGCGAGAGCATATCCATGACGAGACCGGGTCCTTCAGGGATGATGCGGTCGAAGATGAATTTCATCGTGCGGATTGAAAGATAGAATAACGCGACCAGATAGATCGGAAGCAGGACAAGATACTCAATCGCAACGCCGACTGTTTCATTCGGGCGAAGGAAAAACCAGATCGGCGCGACCATCAGCGCGCTAAAAAACAACACGGCAAACGCGGCAAGGAAGATCCGTAAACGGATGGTGGATGCCAACATAAAAAGAATCAACGCGGCGATCAGCGCGAGCGCGACAGCGATCTGCACCCCAGCCCAACCGAGAAAATACCAACCAGCCCCCATCGCAACCAGCGACAGAACTCCCCGCCACACCCACGCATCCGAATCATACAATGGCTCGTTGATAAGGCGCAGATAATATTGTCCGCCTTCTAGTTTGCCGATCATGGTGGCGGGCGGTTCGTTCAAATGAAAAAGCAGTTCCGCCGCGCCGAGCGGACCGTTCGGCAGGATGTGGCAGTGTTCGAGATAATGCTCCACCGCCATCGGAAAGAAGCGCTCGCTCCTCGCGAATCGCAACACGGGTTCGTACTGTGCAAGCAAGTCATAGTCGTTCATGTTTATATTTGCTCAGTGCGCCATCCTCGGCGCAGGAATAATTTGAAAAACGCCGCCGAGGACGGCGGCTTGAGCAATTTTATGAATTTATCGAACCAGTAATAACTTCTTAAGATGTGTTCGATTGTGTAGCTTTTGCGCGCACGGTCTTGCACCATGCCGCCAGCCGGGGATATTGTAACAATCGAGTCTGCGTTAACAGACTCGATCATGGTGTGCCAGCTTCGGTATACAGTCCCATCCGCTTTGCAGGCGCGGACGTGAATTTTAAAACCGGGTTTCATCAGCCTGTGAAATACCCCAGCGCCAGGCTGAGTCGTTCGCCTGTATCATCGGGCGAGTCTTTAGGAATGGATTGGATTGCGGCTTGCGCTTCCACAACCGAATAACCCAACGCGGTCAATGCAGCGAGGACTTCACTATCGGCATCGGACATCGTGGCAAGTTTGGAGAAACCGTCTCCGGGTTTGAGTTTATCTTTGAGGTGCAGTGCCATTTTTTGCGCGGTCTTTTTGCCAACGCCTGGCACACGGCTCAACACCTCGGGTTCTTCGGCGAAGACTGCGCGCTGGATTACATCCAGTGTCATTGTGGACAGGACGGACAACGCAACTTTGGGGCCGACCCCGTCCACGCCGAGCAGGATGTTGAAGAGCTCGCGGTCACCCTGGGATTCGAATCCGTAAAGAATTAACGCATCTTCCCTGACTACGAGATGTGTGAACAAAAATACGGCTTCGCCGGCTTTGGCTTGTCCACGCAAAGGCGCAGGGACAAAGACTCGCAGTCCCACGCCGCCGACTTCGACGATTAGGGCGTTATCTTCAATTTGGGAGATTTCTCCGTGGAGGGTTGCTATCATGCGCTAATTATATGTCACTGCGAGCGTTTTTCCTAGCACTGCCGCTAGGCATGTGTGCGAAGCAGTCTCCCTGTTACTTGGGGACTGCTCACCGCACTGGCGTATGGCGCAAGTGTCGGCGGAAGAGCGCCGCCTCGCAATGACATGTGTTTACTCATAACGCTTCGTATTCAAATGTGTAATGGCAATCGCGAGCGCATCGGCGGCATCATCTGGTTTGGGAATTTTTTCCATTTGCAGCAACGTTCGCACCATATCCTGCACCTGTCTTTTATCTGCTCCGCCATAGCCGGCGACGGCTTGTTTGACTTCGTTGGGGGTGTATTCAAAATGCTCGATGCCAGCTTTTTGCAAACAGAGCATGATCACGCCGCGTGCTTGCCCCACTGCGAGGGCGGTTTTGACGTTGCTTTGAAAGAACAATTTTTCAACTGCGGCGGTATCGGGTTTGTGTTTTTTGAGCAGAGCGTTGAGCTGGTCGAATAATATTTTGAGGCGTGCAGCTGGTGCCGAGTCTTTTGAGGTGGAGATAACGCCAAAGGAAACAGCAACCAGTTTCCCGTCAGGCATGAGGCGCACGAGTCCGTATCCAGTGGTGGCAGTGCCGGGGTCAATTCCTAGGGCAAGGGTCATTGTTTTTTAAATAATGAACCGCAAAGCCCGTTAAGAACGCGAAGAATCTTAAGGAAGAATCTTTGCGACCTTTGCGCTCTTCGCGGTTAAAAGTTCTTAAGCAGCTTCGAGAGCAGCCAGCGCTTCGTCTGAAACTTTGACGTTGTGGAATACATCCGCCACATCGTCGAGTTCTTCGATGGCTTCAACCATCCTCATGAATTTCAAAGTTGATTCCACATCGAGTTCGATTTCCTGTTTGGGGATCATACGCAAGCCGGCTTCGTCGGGATGAACATGAACCTGATGAAGCGCATCGGCGACAGTCTTGAAAGATTCAACGGGAGCATAAATTTCAATCGTGTCACCGCCATCCACCACATCGTCTGCGCCGACTACGATGCCGAGTTCAAATGATTTATCAAAAGAAAACTGGCTCGAGGGAAAAGCAAAATAAGATTTGCGGTCGAACTGCCAGCCTACTGCGCCCGGCTCTGCCATATTACCGCCATATTTAGTGAAGGCGTGACGCATATCCGGTACAGTGCGGTTGCGATTATCGGTGACGCAGGTGACCATCAGCGCCGAGCCGTGCGGACCGTAGCCTTCGAAAGTGATTTCTTCAAAAACTGTACCGTCTTTATCCTCGCCTGCGCCGCGTTTGATGGCGCGTTCGATATTATCCTTGGGCATGTTTTCTGCGCGGGCTTTATCTACTGCGAGACGCAGTCGAAAATTTGAATCTATGTCGCTTCCGCCTTCGCGGGCAGAGATGACGATTTCACGGGCGAGTCGTGTGAAAATGGCACCGCGCTTTGCATCGGCAACGCCTTTTTTGCGTTTAATGGTTGACCACTTTGAATGACCTGACATGACGTTCTCCTTCAGAACAACCACGTTCCGTGGAAGTTTTTAACCAAGCAACGGGATTATACCATTGGAAAAAAGTCGGGATACAGCGCCGCTGTATCCCGACAAGGTTACATTAATTTTGCGCGTTCTGCCATTTGATGACGCAGGTCATGCGAGTCTTTGTCAATGGTGAAGATAGCGCCGAGGTAGAAGAAGAAGCACAGGAGCCATGCCACTGTGCAGATCAACAGGATGGCAGTTTTCAGGTCGAACGCATCTGCGATGATGCCGGTAATGATGGGAGCAAATGCCGCGCCTGCGTTCTCGATGAAATATTCCGAGGCTTGCGCGGTGGAGCGGACTTCCGGTGCGGTAATGTCATAAACGGTTGCAATGACGTTCGCAGAGGAAAGCGGCATGAAGACGGCGGTCAGGCACATAAAGATGAAGAATTGATTCCTGGCTTCGATGGGTGTGGTGATGGCAAGGTACATGAAAAGTGCGCCCATCAAAACGCCAATGCTTGAAACAATGATGCGTCCTTTGTTGGTGTATTTGAAAGCGAAATCACCGAGCGCGCCGCCGATGAAATAGCCGCTGGCGAGGATCAGGATGACGGGCGCCATGGTGAACAAAATGCCATTTGCATCATATCCGCGTTCTTTTTCAAGATAGGCAAAGAAGAAAAAAGTAATCACGTTCCACGGAAAGACGCCCGCAAATCCCTGTAAAAAAACAAACCACATGGTTTTCTTTTTGAAGATTTCCTTTGCTTCCTTCCATGAGAATTTGAAGGTCTGCATTTCAGCCATATCCTCAAATTCGGGCTCGGCTTTGCCGCGCGGCATTTCCCTCACACCGAAGTAGATCAATAAGGCAATCACCAATCCCAGCGAACCGGTGATGTAAAACACAGAACGCCAGCCGCCAATGGCAGGCGCGATAATTAATGCCAGGATCATGCCGACCAAATAACCGAGAGGCTGGGCGAGTTGTAAAATGCCGTAAATTTTTCCGCGCAGGTTGGGACCAAAATAATCGGCAATCAAAGTGTACAAGCCGGGGTAGGAAGAGTCGTCAATGCCGGTGGATGCGCGTGTGACAAGAAATCCACTGAACGTGCGCACGATGGCGTTGAGCCAGGTGGTACTGCCCCAAATCAACGATGCAAGAGAAAGTAGTTTTGTGCGTGAGAAACGATCATATAAATATCCCCAGAGCGGGTAAAGAATGGTAGCCACGATCAATGCGCCCGAATTGATCAATCCCCATTGTTTATTGTTGAGTTCAAAATCCTCACTGATCTGCACTTGCAAGGAGCCGATCATTAATTTGTCGGTTTGATGCAAAAGCATAAAGAAAAAGAATACAGCGACTACGAACCAGCGATAGCGTGAATTTTCTTTAGACATGATGACCTCGAGGGGATTCGTGATTTTCGATTTTTGATTTTCGATTTATGTGGTTGGTGGTCGAGTAGGCGGAGCACGAAACGATCCGCTGTATCGAGCCCCGTGTTGCGTGTTCTGTTTAGCTGTCCCTGCATTTTACCTGTTTACGTGCTTTCCTGTATACGCGCTTCCCAGTTTTCGCGCCTATATGTCAAGTGTATCTTCGGAAATGATTTCCTGTGCGAGTTTTTGCAGCTCATTCGCATCCTTTGTTTTTGCGGCATCGAAATATTGTGCCAGTAAATCCAGCGGGCTTAAACTGCTCACCGCCTTTCCCTCAGGGATGCGAACCCGCGCCTGGCTTTGCGGTTTTTTCAAGAAATGAAATTCGAATGCGTCCTCTGTATATTTTCGCAGAGCGGTTTCATCAATTAATGAATCCCATTCTCTTGGATATTCCACCGAAAGCCGCACAATCGCCTCAGACATTTCTCTGGGTTTGGGCAATGCGTCTTTAAGGGACTCGGTTACGTTCTCGCTGGACTTTAGGACTGCTCGGCGATCTATGAAAAATCTCACCCCTTTGAGTTCTCTCCATTCAACTTTGGTGTCTTTTCCTTTTTCAACATTTGCAATGACAAAGAATCTGTCTTCCTTTGCTTCACCAAAATCCACACGCTCGATGGAGCCAGGGTAAATGACAGGCGGCTGATAGCCTTCATTTACATCCTGCGGTTTGTGAATATGTCCCATGGCAACATAACTAAATTTTGGATTCTTTACCAAATTGCCTGAAAGCACAAGATCATTGCCGAGCATGACGAGCCTTTCACCGCCGAACTTCGCGCCCTCAATGGAGGCGTGAGCTGTCAGGATAATCGGTATGGATGAGTCAGCGCCTGCAATAAAATCTTCAATTAAACCCCCGATGTTTCCTTCGATGCGTAAAAATGCCTCTTTTGAATCTAGCACACCTGTTGCGGCCATCAAACCCGAACGTGCGATCCACGGCATGGCGATGATTTGCAGGGGCAGTCCCCAAAGATCCTCCGGTCTTAGAAAACATGGCTGGTCCAGGACCCGCACATAAGGAACCTGTAAAGTTTTGAATTCCTGTACTGCATTTGCGCGCCCTGCCGCAGGGGAAATATCATGATTGCCGATCAACAACAATGTAGGAATCTTCGTTTGCGATAAACGCATAATGCGTTTGCCCCACTCGCGTTGAAAGGTCGGTGTGGGTGAACGATCTTTATACGCGTCGCCCGCAAAGATGACCATATCCACTTTTTCTGAAATGGCAGTATCAACGATCGTATCGAGGGATTTGAGAAAGTCGAGAACACGGACAGGCAGGCCCGTTTCAGGGTCATGCCTGCCATAGTTGGCCATATCAATATGTGCGTCGGCGAAGTGGAGTAGTTTCATAGTTAGGTAGCTTGATAGTTTGATAGTTAAGTAGTTTGATAGTTGGATAGTTTTTTAGTTGGATGGTTTGGATTTTCGTAAGTATCCAATCATACCGTTGATGAGACGTTTAGATTCAGTTGCAAGATTGTAAGCTGTTGTGAGTTCATCCTGGGTTATGTAATTGCGGTCAAGCGCAAGATACAACTCGGATTGCACCTCGCTTGCAGAACGCCTTGAGATTTTGAGGAAGCGAATAAATTCAGGATTTGTCCCGGCGTCAAAACCTTCGGCAATATTGTGCATGACTGAACCAGCCGCATCTTGAATCTGACCGCTCAAACGAAGGTCTTTTGAAAATTTGGAGTGCTCAGTTAGATCGTAAATCAAATTAGTGAGTTGGCGAGCCTTTTGCCAGCTTTGCAAATCCTCAAACCTTTCAATCTTGGACATCATATCTCTTCTTAGTAAACTACAAAACTATGAAACCAACGCACTACCAAACTAACTAAGGTTGCAATCCTAAATCCTGTAAGGCCTGCACAGCAGGAGCCCAATTTACATGGACTTTTAATGCCGCACGGAAATCATCCACTGCATTTTTGGTGTTGCCAATTTGGTAATATGCACGTCCGCGCCAGATCAGGGATTCTTCAAGCGTGGGGGTCGCGATAGTGTCGTTCAATGTCGTGTTTGCCAGATTAATCACATCCTGATAACGGGCTGAGTAATAGTAGGCAAAGTACGGTCCAGTTTGATACCACATCATGCGGAAGGGGCGGTTTCCCAGGTCTGTGTTCAAGTTTGCATACAAACGGAAAGCCTGATCGTATGCCATGGCGGCGTCCACATATTGCTGCAAAGCTACGTGGCTTGTGCCTTTGTTGAACCATGCAAAGAACAGATCGTTGCCACTTAGAGATTGGGTTTCTTTTTCAGCCAGTTCAAGCGCATGCTGGGTTGCCCATTTTTCATCTGCCCAGGGACCGAGCAATGCCAATACTTCCGCTTCTCGGTTTGCGGGATAAACGACCATAAAAAGATAATTGAAGGAGCGCCAGCCATCCAGATAGTTGGTATATTCACTCAAAAGATCCTTGCCTGGTTTGAGATAGGCATCCTGAACAATAAATCCGCCGCGCGCATTATCATAACCGGTGGTGAAAAGATAATGTCCGAGCCAGTCGATTTTTCCGTTGTAGTCGCGTTCGTAATATCCCTTTTCCGCTATTACGGGAAAACCAGCCGCGATCAAACGTTTGACGAGCACTTCTTCGCCGCCATAGCGCATGAGGGCGCGATACTCCGTGTTCTCGTTGACGAAGTCCATGAGTTCATACGGCATGACATTTTTATCGGGCAAGCCTCGCTCAATAAAATCCTTTTTGAGATCACCTGAGCCCGGCTTAACGACTTTGGCGACATCATCACGATTTCCCTTCCAGCCCCAAAAATTAAGCGCCATTGTTAAATTGGCAGGACCGCAGTAATTCCAGCGATTGTGCTGGTCAACGTAGATCACTCCCGGCAGGATAACCGAAGCAGGCAGGGGCGTGGATGTGATCGTTGACGTCGGACTAGGACCAAGCTTGGGTGTCGAAGTCGCCTGCGGGGTTAATGTCAGCAAGTATTCAGCGCGAGTCGTTGCAATGACGGTTTCAATGGTTAAGTCCGTTTTTTCGCTGGGTTGAAAGACGGCTTCGGCGGGCGGCTTGAAGAAGTAGACGATCCTTGTGCGCAGGCTTTCCACCCGCCATGCGAGGTGTGAGTTAATCGACGGGAGATAATACAGCCCGATGGCAAGCATGAGCGCAAGCGGAATTAACCAGAGTTTATTAACTTTTGTAAATCTTTTCATGGGAGGGATTATACATGCTTGCACAGTCCTTGTATAACAAAAAGACCCTTGGGATTTTCAAAATCCCAAGGGTCTACATCACTTTTTATTCTTTCACTTCACCATCGATCACATCGCCATCCTGCGGCGGAGGTGAGGATGGGCCGCCTTCCGGCTGTGCTTGTTGCTGACCCTGTGCGTATAACTGCTGGCTCAAAGCATGGAAGGAGTTTTGCAAGGTCTCAGTGTGTTTCTTGATGTTGGCTACATCTTCACCTTGTGCAGCTTGCTTCAGATCGTTGATCTGAGTTTCTATGGAGCCGCGTTCTGCAGAAGGAACTTTATCACCAAGTTCGCGCAATGCCTTTTCGGTTTGATACACAAGATTATCGGCAGTGTTTTTCACCTCGATCACTTCCCGTCGCTGCTTATCCGCGGCTTCGTTCTGACGCGCTTCCTGCACCATGCGTTCGATGTCGTTCTTGTTCAAATTCGTCGAAGCGGTGATCGTGATCTTCTGTTCCTTGCCTGTGGCCTTATCCTTCGCGGTCACATGCAGGATGCCGTTTGCGTCAATATCAAAGGTTACTTCCACTTGCGGAATTCCGCGCGGTGCCGGTGGGATTCCATCCAAACGGAATCTGCCAAGACTCATGTTGTCATTCGCCATTGGGCGTTCACCTTGCAAGACGTGAATGTCCACAGCGGTCTGGTTATCTGCGGCGGTGGAGTAGGTTTCAGTTTTGCGAACAGGAATGGTGGTGTTGCGTTCGATCATCACTGTCATTACACTGCCCATCGTTTCCACGCCGAGTGAAAGGGGCGTGACATCCAGCAATAATATATCTTTGACGTCGCCGCCGAGCACACCGGCTTGAATGGCCGCGCCAATGGCTACAACCTCATCTGGATTGACGCCTTTGTTTGGCTCTTTGCCATTCGTCAAACTGCGCACCAGATCCTGGACCATCGGCATCCGCGATGAACCACCGACCAATACCACTTCGTCGAGTTTGTCTGCAGATAAGTTGGCGTCTTTGAGCGCGGATTCAAACGGCTTGCGACAGCGGGCGAGCAGGTCGCCGGTCATTTGCTCGAATTTGGCGCGCGTGAGTTTCACTTGTAAGTGTTTCGGCCCGCTTGCATCGGCTGTGATGTAGGGCAGATTGATCTCAGTTTCCATGACTGTGGAAAGTTCGATCTTGGCTTTTTCTGCGGCTTCGCGCAAACGCTGTAGCGCTTGTTTGTCAGATCGCAAATCAATTCCCTGATCTCTCTTGAATTCATCCGCGGTCCAGTTGGTGATCTTCTGATCCCAGTCATCGCCACCGAGGTGGGTATCGCCATTCGTGGATTTGACTTCGATCACGCCTTCGCCGACTTCAAGGACAGACACGTCAAACGTACCGCCCCCTAGGTCGAAGACTAAAATGGTTTCATTCTTTTTCTTATCGAGGCCATAGGCTAGTGCGGAGGCTGTTGGTTCATTGATGATACGCAAGACTTCCAATCCAGCGATCTTGCCTGCGTCTTTTGTCGCCTGGCGTTGGCTGTCGTTGAAGTACGCAGGGACGGTGATAACCGCCTGTGTGACTGCCTGCCCCAAATAGGCTTCAGCATCGGTTTTGAGCTTGCCCAATACCATCGCGCTGATCTCTTGCGGGGAGTATTCTTTCCCTGTAACAGGGATTTTGACGCGCACGTCATTGGATGGTCCTTCGATCACTTTAAATGGAACCATGCCGCGCTCGACACTGGTCTCTTCGAAGTGCCGCCCCATAAATCGTTTAATGGAATAAACAGTATTATCTGAATTTATAACGCCCTGCCGTTTAGCGGTTTGTCCGACCATGCGTTCACCGTTCTTGTTGAACGCAACAATGGATGGAAGGAGGCGTCCGCCTTCTGCTGTTGTGATGACGGTGGGTGTGCCGCCTTCCATAACAGCGACAACACTGTTAGTGGTGCCGAGATCAATGCCAATAATTTTTCCCATTTTAGTACTCCTTGCTGATGATTTTCAATAGGCGAATCTTAAGCGACTTGTGCAAGAATCCTGTTAACGGAACGTAGGTTTTTAATCAAAAAACTGGCCTGGTTGAGGAGAGGCTCATATTATGGTTCTTCAACCTTAATCCATTCAAAGAATGCCTTCATCGGGGTTTCGCTGAAAGAGGCCGCGGCGATGCCGATATTGCCCTCCGTGAGTTCAAAGCGTTCAACATCCAATTTTTTCAGAGGCATCCCATTTACATATAAAATCAGGTTGTTATCCTGGCAGGAGAATCCAAATTCATGATCCAACTTCCCTGCTTCGAGTTGACCCGTTGGGTTGGTGTCAATCGGTTTGTATTGTGCAACCCCCGGTGCAAGCCATTGCCCAATTAGGACACTGTATGTTCCATCACTGGCAATATTGAATTCAAACCATCCTTTTGATCCGTCATAACGGCAGACCAGGCCAATTGAACCTGTGGGCGATGCAGACGATTTGGCGGTGATAAGTATATTTGAATAGGTGTGCGCGTTATGGATTCCGAGAATCCAGGTGTCAGATGTTGGCATGTCAATGCGGAGAATGCCGTTTTCAAAGGAAGTCAGTGGGGTATCCATTCCACCGGTTTGGAAGAATTCCCAGAATGATGAGGGTGTGTCGAATTCTTCTGTGAAGTAGAGCGGAGGAGGAGATGCTGTGGGGGTCGCGGAGCCTACCAGTGTCGCAGTGGCAGGCGCAGGCGGAGTCAGAGTCACCGCTCTGGGTGCGGATTCTACTGGAAGTGTGGCGCTTTGGCAGGCAACTGTGAGGGTGAGACATCCAATTAAAATAAGTTTATTCATGTTTTCCATTTAATGAACTTAGACCAGCAGTACAGTTGCTGGTCTAAGTCTTGTGGAGATGGCGGGAATTGAACCCGCGTCCGAAAGATTCGACCCTCGGAACTCTACGAGCGTAGCCTGCCGAATTTAGTCACTGTAGGGATCTCGGCGGGCAGGTAACCCTACAGCCATCTGCTTGTCTTTCGCTCAATTAGCAGAATCAGGAGCGGCACTCAACCTTTGTTTCGCCCGATCCGTCACCCGGTGGAGGACGGTGCCGGCGGACGTGACATCCGAGGATGTCAACCGTTACGATCTCGCCTAGGCGGCGAGGGGCATAGCGGCGTATGAAGTGCGATTGGCACTTAAAGTTTGCGCTGAGTTTACGAGTTCGGCGCGCGCTCGGCTCGCATTCCGGAACCAGCTTCTCCCGTCGAAGCCTGTCATCCCCATAAATAAAGATTTTTCCCAAAAATCGGGGTTATTCTCGCCTTGGGGAAGATTCCTGATGCGTTATTATTATAGCATTGATTAACTGAGGAATAAGAACTGAGGAATAAGAGGTTTTTTTGACTACTGTTTTTATGACTATGAGTAGATAGCAGGACATTATGTCATATGTCATTCCCCTGACAATTGGTCCTGCTGTGCAATTACCCCATCATGATCTTTGGACGATATTGCAAGGCTTCCGCAAGATGCGTGGACTGGATCTCCTCACTCTCCGCAAGATCCGCAATCGTACGCGCAAGTTTCAGGATACGATGGTAGGCGCGCGCGGACAACTGCAACTGACTCATCGCCGCGCGCACGAGACTTTCGCTGGCTTTTTCATCCGCCTGCTTCGGACGATAACCGCGCTCGCCTGCATTTCTGCAAAGTTCACGACTGATTGTCGATTTATGCACTTCAAGTTCTTTGGCTATTTCCGTCAGATTGTGTCCCATTCTCTTCAAGGCAGAAATCTGGTATCTTTTTCCCGAGGTAAGCTGTTTGTAGGTTCTCATAGCGCTCCTTTGACTTGGCGGTCTAAAGAGCGCTATCCTACCTCAGCTTATCTCTTTTGACTGCTTTCAAAGTTGCACTTGATAGTTGAATCCAAGATCTTTAATAACCAGACTTCGGATGTCTTATTAAAGAAAGCTCCGAAGTCTTTGTAATCCCCATTAATCATCCTATTTCACAGAAGAATCGATTATGAATTCCTTCGGCGGGTCAAACCTGTCCGTGCGGATGTTCGCCTTGATCTTTCCATTCACAATCACTGCTGTGTATCGTTCACCTGCGAGACCGCCTGTGTCAGTAATAACATACAGACAGTCGTAAGTAACCTCCCTGCCGCCACGAAGTAATTTCCGCAATCAATGGTAAATTCGCCGACCATCGCCTCGAATAGACTACGAAGTTCTGCTTCGCCATAGTATGTCCCCCTGCCATTGATATCAATCGCGTCATCAGTTTACAAGGCGAGAAGCGCATCCGCAAACTTAGTCATTCGCAAGAGTTGCGGGTGCGCATGAAAAATCAATCATCATATATTGGGCGGCTATGGATTAATCAAGATGTTATAAAAGAGATCGAACCTCATATCTGCCAAAGGATGTTTGTCATACGCCATTTGGCGTATGCGTTGTTAAGCTATCCTGCGCTGACAGTTGGTCCGCGCGCGCCTGCCATTGCAGACCTTCCTTCGGCATACAGTAAATGCAGCGCAGATTGAAGCGATCGGTGAGCGAGATGCGGAGGTAGGTGATGGCACGGCCAAACGGATCAATGAACATGATTTGCTTCCCAGGTTTGAATTGCAGTGACGACGCCCTCGGCAATGCGTGCGGGGCGTTCGCCAATGCCAAAGACCTGTGCATTGTGTATGCGCGGATCAACTTCGATGACTTTGGTTTTTTGAGTAATCGGTACGCCGTCGCGAGTCAGTCCGCGCAAGATACCAGTGATCGGCGCGAAAAGCGGGGTTGAATCAACGCGCGCAACTTCTTGCCCGCTTTCAACCATATCGCCTATTTGAAGCGAAGTGTGAAATATGCCAGCGATGGGAGCATACACGTATCGGTCACGCGCGTGTCCGTCAATTTCACGCGGTTCACCTTGTAATGGATTCGTCGCGCCGTGTTCGATGATTTTCCCAAGCGATTCACCCCAGTTCGTTTCGATGGCAAGGTCAGTGGTTTCACCCGCGATGAAGTTGGGGCCAAGACCGATGGTCAGTTCTGCAAGCCCTCGCTGAACTTCGGGTTGCAGATGTTTCCGCATACGGGCATCCACGAGAATAGCGGGATGAAGTATTTTCAGAAGTTCATAGAAATCCTTTACTACAATGGGAATAACTTGATGCGATACCAGCATGCCCCGTAAAAGGTATAATCTTTTTATGAATTGCGCCTCAATGCCATCCAGCTTGGCGCGGCCGTCGAAGACGGCGTCAGTGAAGGACATCCTGCGGCGCGTGGTCGCAGGCTCGGGCGAATCATGGATGACCACTTCATAACCGGATTGAAATACGCGGTACGCAACTGCGGAACCGATATCACCACTGCCGCGCACGAGGACCCTGAGCAAGTTATCTCCAAAAAGCGAGCCAGAAATTCGAGACCGCAAAAGACATAACCATGCCAAGCGCGCGGCGCAGGTTTAAGTTGCTGAACCGCTGTGCACCAAACCAACTGCCTGCCAGCGCGCCGAATAAGCCAAACGGTAAAAGAGATAAACTAAATGTATCAAGGATAAGCGTGTCGCAAGCGAGACGTCCAAGCAACCCACTGGTAGAGTTCAAGACGATAAATGCCGCGCTGACTGTGGCCGCTTGTTTGGAATTTCCCCATCGGGCATAAAGGATAATGGGCGAGAGGAAAATTCCGCCGCCAATGCCGACCATGCCGGAGAGCAGGCCAATTCCAAAACCGATGATGAGAGCGGGCCAGAATGGTACAGCATGAACAGCCTTAATGTCATCCTTCTTTTTGCTGAAGAACAAGAGACGAATGGCGACAAAGGTCAAGACACCGTAAAGAAGGATGTAATAGGTCTGGTCAGTGAGCTTGTAGGACCCTCCCCAGAATGCCGCTGGCACGGAAGTGATCAGAAACGGCCACAGCAGGCGCGGGTTGAGATGTCCTGCGCGATAATATGAAAGAAAGGAAATGCCAGCCACCAGAATGTTCAGAGCCAGGGCGGTGGAGGCCATGACCTGCGGCTCAATGCCGAACAGACTCATGACTGCGAGGTATCCCGTCGCGCCGCCGAAGCCTACACTGGCGTAAATGAAAGCGATGAGAGGGACAAATACGAATAGAAGTGACATGGACTTGAATTATCCTCCACTGACAGGCGGGAAAAGGGCGATCTTGTCGCTGGCATTTATCGCCTGATCGGGAAATGCAAATTCGCTATTCACCGCAACCAGAACTGATTTCATGGACGATTCCAGGGAAGGTATTTGAACGATGATCTCTGTCAGTAAATCCTTCACGGTGGGATGTTCTTTCTGAAGTTCGAGCGCAAAGTGACTGGTCTGCGCTTTTTCTTTAAGGGTGGCAAAAAGTTTGACATCCAATTTCATGACGCAGCTTCCTGCTCGACAGCGTAGGATAAGATAACATTTTGCCCTGCCTGATAATAGCCGCCGTGCGCGCAGACGTGGCAGAGGCTTAATCCATTTTGATGGATCTCGCGTTCGTTCATGATCTCTTCGCCGCATACGTCGCAGTCCACGCGCAGGTTGGGCCGTGAGACGATCTGTTCGATGGGGGTGTTCAAGATGACATCCTGTACGGTCAACAACTCGTCATCAGGCATGATCTGATAAGCCTGCATTTGCGCGAAGTAATGACGCGGCTCATTGGGAGCATAGGCGTATGCACGCTGGCGAATACCCAGCACAGGCGCGACGCGCACGGCGCGGCTTGTTTTTACATCCACAAACACCGCAGCGGCTTTGCCATAATCCTCCACCCGCAAGGTGCGATGACCGACGGTGCAACCCGTTGCGGCGGAGAGACCATCGGCAAAACAACCGTCCGTCTCGGTGATAGTGATGAGGCGCTTGTCGCCACGATTCGGCTTGAGATGCAATGAACAGATTCCCCTGAGTCCGATGCGGATCCCAAGTATCTGTCTCGGGCAGAGGTGCGAGTGGCCGCGGGATGAGATGTCGAAAAGAGGTTGGAGATTCATGGGTGGTTCTCCTGTTATTTGTAATCAGTGAACAGTGAGTGAAAAAACAAAAAGGCTGTCTTGAAAAGAGACAGCCTCGCGAAAGGCTTGAGCCTGGTCTCCTTTCCAATTCAATCCCGCTTTAGGGGATTTCGGGAGGTCATCAAGTTTCCATAATGACCTTGGTCTCCTGCTGGAGACTGTCCATCATGCCCTGGCGCATTGCTTTAGGCAGAACGGATCGGAGCGTTTCTTGGGGATTGAAGTCTTTTTCGAATTCAATCCGTCTATATACTAGCAGATTGACCCTGATCTTTCATCATCATTCAGGGTAATCTTTTTCTCACTCACTTGGGTGAGAAATGAATGGCAATTTGTAACTATTTTGTCAGGTCTTTCTTCACTTTTTCCAGCTCATCAAGAACATCGAGTTCGGCTTTTAGTTCACTGGATAGCGAAGAAAAATATGCCTTCGCGTTGCGAACGAACTTGCCAATCTCTCTTGCGGAGCGAGCTAATCGTTCCGGTCCAAGCACAATTGCCGCTAGTAACACGATAACGATCAATTCGTTTCCACCGATGCCAAAAATACTATCCATATCAACCTCTGCCAACAATTGCAGCAAGGATAATACTGATCACATACAGTCCCATCAGCGGAGCCATGACCAGCCCCATATTGACCGGGTCAACTGTCGGCGTCACTGCCGATGCAACAATAGCGATGATGACGATGGCGTAACGCCATCCACTTGCCAGTTGTTTTGCTGTGACAAACTTGAGTTTTGCCATGAACATGATGACAAGAGGCATTTCAAAACAAATACCGATCCAGAACATCAGGCGGGTAATGAAATCGAAGTAGTTCGCAGGACGCACTTGCGTGGTGATGCCCATGAAATTGGTCAGGAAAGGCACAGCAGTCGGCAGCATGACAAACCATGTGAAGGCCACGCCTCCCGCGAACAGGATGGTTGCGAAAGGAACCATGACGATGAGCCAAACGCGTTCGCGTCGGTTCAATCCGGGCATCACAAAACGAATTATCTGATACACCACGAACGGCATGCCCAGCACAAAACCGCCCAGAATGGACACCTTCATGAAGATGGCGATATTCTCGGTGATTTCAATCGAAACCAGTTTTTCGGTTCCGCCGATGGGCTGGGCAAGATATTCGATGATCTGTCGCACGAAAGTAAAACAGATTCCCGTCGTGACTATTAATGCAAAAAACGCTTTGAAAATCCTCTTCCGCAGTTCATCGAGATGCTGGAGGAGAGGCGCGGAACTTTCCATCTGCGCGCTGGCCTTGCGATGGGCGCGGCCAAATGCACGAAAAACATCCCGCCAGTTGCGTTTGTTTTTTTTCGCGACTGTCACGTTTACGCTCACGGTGAAAAAGTTATTCCTTATTCTCTTCGGCTTCGGCTGATTCGCCTTCGCCTTTTAATCCACTTCGAAAGCTGCTTATCCCTTTGCCTAATTCGCCGGCGATCTTGCCAATTCGTCCCACGCCAAACAGCAGAAGGACGATGACAAGGATGATGATCAATTCAGTGGTTCCTAGATGAAACATGTTTTTCTCCTTATACGTCTTTTGAAAGACGGAATGTTTGTGGAGTTGTAACATCCACTTTGAGTTCGCGCAGGACTTCTTCGCCTTTGCGCGTTTCGATCACATGGCTGGAGATCCCAACGTCAACAGCCATTTTTCGCAGACTGCCGATCTTGTTGACGTGGAATTCCAGGCTGTTGTGCTGTTCGCTGATGGAATAATCGCGATAGCCTGCTTTGTCAAAAACCCGCTTCACTGGCGGAATATCCTCTCCGAAGACCTTGGCGGTCTTCAGGAAATAATCCCTTTGCGAGAAGTACATGCGGCTTGGCAGGCGGTGTTCGCCGTTTTGTTTGTAGAGCTGACCCGTGTGTTTGTTCTCAAGCGAGCAGTAATGCACGCCGAGTTTCAAACCTTCATCCAGCGCGAAATCAATTAGATCAAGGCAGACCGTTTCGCTTCCTGCGATGGGAAGTCCACCCGCATACCAGTACTCGTACAACACACGGAAGGGGTGGACTTTGACCTTGTAGCCCTTTTCCCGATAGATTTCGACCTTGTTCAGCGGGAAGCAAAACTCCAGCAGGTTGATCCCAAAAATTCCCATGCGGTCCAATTCAAGCAGGATTTCCTTCATCTCGTCCAACGTGTTTGGCAGGATGGGCATCTCAACCATCACATTCGGGATGTATTCGCGCGCAAGGGCGATATTGTCGTGGGTGTTGCGGTGCCCCTTTGCCAGATCATGCATGCGGATGCTGAAGCGGATTTCCTTCAAACCTGCCTTTTGCAGAGATTCGAGTGTTGCACGGTCAATGTGATCGCCACAGGTGTACAAACGTGTATGGGCGGAGGGAAATAACTGTCGCGCGCGCTCAAAGAAACGATAAGTCTCTTCTTTGTATAAAAGCGGCTCACCACCAGTTAATGCCACATGCTGGACCCGCTGATTGGATGCATACAAGGCATCCAATTCTGCGGCCGTATCACGAGTATGCTCCCGATAATAATCGTAATCCTGTTGATTGGGATTGAAACAATAAAAACAATCACGGTGACATTTCAATGAAATAAAGAACGTTGAACTTCCGATCCCGGTCTGGCAGGCCTGGCAGGAAGGAGAAATGCCATTGACATAAATGCTCTTATCGTCATTTCGCACGACTGCACCCTTTTTTCGCAAGTCCGCAGTTTTTTGCGCGGCTTCGACGGTCGTATCTTCTACTTCGACTTCGAGGCCCATCTGCCGCACTTGATCCATAAAATCCTGATAGATCTGCACGTAGATATTGGCGTACTCGCGCAGGGCGGGATTTTTTATTTCATTCAAAGTGGATTGTGTGATATCCAGGATCATGTGCGCGGCTCTTTCTGGATTTTCTTCGGCATCATGGAACCAAACGGATGCATGCGGCGATATTCACAAAGTTGACATAATTTCATTCCATCGCGTGCCGCCATCAGCGTTTTGCAGCGCTCACATCGGACCATCGAGCCTGATTCTACGACGACGGATTCCTTCACGCTGAAAACTTTTCCAAAGGTCGGCGCATGGTCGAGGGTGATCGCATCGGGCAGGCAGACGTGTTCGCACAAGTCACAGCCGATGCAGTTCTGCGCGGAGAATGAGATGGAGAAGGTCATCTTGTCCTCGTTCTTCTCGAAACACAATGCCTTGGTGGGACAGACTCGTCCGCACGCGCCGCAAGCGGTACAGGAGTCAGAGATGGTGAGGGTGGCGAAATTGAAACCTTCAAGATAACCGCTTGAGGCGGCGTCCCCGCCGCCGAGGACGGCGGCTTGAGCAGATGGTAAATGCGAAACCGCGGACAGCAATCGTAATCTGTCGCGCCCCGGCTGGCGTTTGGATGCTGTCACGCCGTTCTCCATTGCGCGCGCAAGAGCGACTTGTCCCTGCTTTGCCATCATGCGGAACAGGTCGCGGCGTGAGAGCGGGGGATTGGTCGCCTTCCATGCCATACGTTCAACGGGTGCTTCGAGTTCATCCAAACAAATGATTGGATCAACCTTGTCCCATGCGGCAAGGAAGCGGCTTGCCCGTTCGGTTTGGGAGTGAATTTCACGGTGGAGGGAATGCCACTCGCAGGCAGAACAGGCATCGGCGCGGACAATGAGGCGTTCCAGTCCAAGCGCGGAAAGGGTCAGGTAGGCGCCAGTTCCCAAGCCCGCGAGACATCCATGAATTTGAATCCCGATGGATTCTGAATCCGCGCCGGTTTCGGGGTGAGGGTGAAGTCCGCAGAGCAATTCGACGGGCTGGTCTTCGATATGTGTGGCGCAATTGAGTAAAATCGAAACATCGTCATCTGCGCGATACGCGCCAACAGGACAGGCGGGGATACAAGCAAGACACGATTGGCAAAGTTCTGTATTGATTGAAGGCGGCTTTCCAGTGGAGATCGCTTCAACAGGGCAAATGCTAAAACACGCCGCGCACTCCGAGTACTGATCCTGCGAGTGCAGGCAACGTGCGGAATCCATGAGGACTTGCGAACGGTCAATCGAAGCGAACCGTTCCGCGGCATTAAGCAGACTCACAACCTGACCTCTTTCGGCATTTCGATCTGGAGGGTTTCGGCAATCGCCTGCAGGGAGCCATGCACCAGGTGGGCGATGCCGCGATAGAAATCGGTGGTGGCATGTTGCTTGACGAGTTTCGCCCATGCGGGTCCCCAACGCAGCAGATGTTCGGAGAGAAAATCGCGCTGGGCTTGAAGGATTTCGTTTAGTTTGTTTTCGTCATCTTGTTCGATGGCTTGCAAAGCCAGTGAAGCTAGATGCGCGACGAACAGCATTTCAAGACCGATATGATCATCAGGTTCGCGATTTATTTTTTCAGCCTGCAAGCCGAAGCGTGCGTACCATTCGCGCACCTGTAATGTTTGTTCCTGAAAAAGCAGTTTCTTCTCGCTGAAAAAGACCGAGGCCCACATGGGTGCAAGTACCTTTCCCAGCCCGATAAACAAATGCAAATGGTCGTCCTGCAATGCTTTGAATTGCGGTGTTTCCAAGCCGCCGCAATTTTCATTTGTCCAGCGTTGCAGCAGTTCAATGCCATGCCGGGTTTCAGTTTGCTCCGCGCCAAACGGAGACTCGCTAAATACATCGTCGCGAATCAGCGTATCAAGCCAGTCTTTGTCCAGGTCGGCGTAAAGTATTCTTCCCAATAAACCGAACAACAGCGATTCCCCCAGGATGGTGGGTTTCAGCTCTTTAAGGGTGTTTGTCAGCATCAGGTTTCTCCTCAGCGGGTGATGATTTTCTCATTAAGAATAAACCACGAAGGACGATTGCCAATAGGGTCGCAAGTGAGAGAATATAGGTGATAAATGTAATCACTTGCAAAATCCCAATACCGGCCTTTGTAAGCCAGGCATGAACCCTTGCGACAAGCGTCGGCTCGATGGTTTCAAACACCGGCAAAATTTCAGGGCCTGGATGCAGCGCCAAGATTACTGCCGATTCTATCTGGATGGGGTTTGCCCCACCCGTCAATGCGACCATTTCCCCGCTTCGGACTGCGACCTGGGGCTGGTTGCTAAGACCCGAAACTTTTGCCTCCCCCTTATGGATGTACAGCCAGCCTGTTCCCACAACAGGGTATTCCAATGCGAAACTTCCGCTTGTGATTTCCACATCCAGATTCGGAAGGTGAATTTTCAGCGGATTCACAGCCGTATTGCTTTCCCCCCACAGCCAGCCAGAGGTCAATTCGAATTTCAATCCGTTTACGGTGACTGCCGATTCCGGCGGCATAATAACCTGACCGTCATTCCATGCGATGAACTGCGTCTCTGGGCGCGGTACAAGTTGAAATGCCAGGGTGGAGGCGGAGTCTGAAATCCCTTGCGGTTGGGCATAATACCCCGGTGCAGAAGCGGTGATGAATTCAGCTTCGGGCGGCAGGTTGGGAATCAGGAATCCGCCTGATGATGGATCAACTGCCTGGATGATTTCACGGTCACCCACGCTGACCCATGCAAACGGAAGAAAATTTTCATTCTCTGTCGTTACGGAACCCATTAGCGGTTTGGCGGCGGCAGGGACAATTTCAATTCGCATTTCAGGCGATTGGAATAAATCAACCCGCTGCGCGGGCGCGAAAAGATTTTTTTCAGCCAGCATGAAGGCATCGGCTGTGAGCAGGTATTGCCCAACGGGAATATCCTCGAATGTGAACGTATTCTGCGGCGTGGATGCGGCCTGATACACAGGACCCGCCGGTAATTGAATTGCCCACAGTTTCGTTGAATCCCCTGCGGTAAGGCTGCCTTCGATGCGCCCTTTCATGGCATGGGCGGTCAACGTGACTGACGACTCATCTGTGCTGGGATTGAGTGTGACGTGTATAACTTCCGGGCTGGCATACAACATCCCGTTCAGCATTTGAGGCGGAATGATCAGGTCGTACGTTGTAACAGCCTGGGATAACTTCTCCAATTCCAGCAGCATGGTTCCATCTATGCCAGAGATTCCATTTCCAAATCGCTCACGCCACCCATACAAAATTGTTGTTGCTTCAATCGAAAGACCAGCCAGCGGCTCATTTGTATCGGCATCCACAACTTGAACGGGAAGGGCGGCTTTTTCGCTTGAGTCAACCCGCGCCCAGCGCGAATCGGTTGCCTCTTGTCCATCGGGAGCAATGGCAGTAACCACAAAGCGCACCGTGCCGGTTGGAATGCCCGCTTGAGCCAAAGAGTCATCGTGACATTGAGTGCACTGCCGTGTGGCAGGTTTGGATGAATAGGAAGGCGGAGAGTTTGGGTTGATGGCAACGTTGAAAGTGAAATCGCCGCTTGCCGATGGGGTGGTTTCGAGCGTAGCTGTCACCTGCCCATTCGAGATAATATCGAGGCGGACGTTTACTTTCGCAACACCGGTTTCATCCGGATAGTACACCCTGCCGCTGATGATCTCAGGCGCCAGGGAATTTCCGATTGTGTAAAATGTCTCACCGTTTCCGGGTGAGGCAAGTACGATGGCGATGTCGCTGTTATTGACGGGCACGCCGGAGACATCATAAGCGGCGTTGTAGTTGATTGGCGTTCTCTCCACCAATGAAGAGCGCGGGAATGCTGTACACCAGGAAAGCCCGATGCCACCCGCATGACAGGCTTCGCAGCTCAAATCTATGACGCGCGCGGGTTCGTTTTGTCCGCGGCGGTGATGGCATTGACGGCAATCCGATGGCACGTCAAGGACTGCTTCGTCGGGATACGCTGTCAGGTCTTCCAAACTCCACAGGCGCACGGTGTTGTCTCCGCCGCCGGATGCGAGAGTTTTTCCATCCGGAGAAAAAGCAACAGCATAGACGAAATCTGAGTGTCCCTGCAAGACTTTCAATGCGCTGCCATCGCGAACGTTCCATAAGCGCACGGTCTGATCCACAGAACCGGATGCAATCGTTTGACCGTCCGGTGAAAACGCAATTCCCAGAATGCTCGATTTGTGCCCCTCCACAACCCGCATCAGACTCCCATCGGATAGATTCCACAAACGGATGGTTCTATCAAACCCGCAGGAAGCGAGAGTCTGTCCATTCGGCGAGAAGGCGAGGCAGCGCGGCCAGTCCGTGTGACCTGTGAACGTGTAAAGCAGTTCGCCGTTCGCGACATTCCACACACGGACGGAATTATCTGAAAGCGCCCCGGCAATCAAATTTCCATCCGCTGAAAGCGCAGTTGCACGGATGCCTGTAACATCGTTCAAGACAAGCACCAACTTGTCATTACTGGTTTGCCAAATGCGAATCGTATCATCGTCTGATGCGGCGGCGATCAGCGAGCCGTTCCGCGAGATGGAAAGGCTACGCACCCAGCCTTCGGGTTCCTCCAATTTTTTGAGCGCTTGTGGGTTTGAGATGTTCCAGAATTTGACGCTATTGTCGAACAGCCCCGCGGCAAGCTGGCCGTTTTGCGGTAGAAAGACGAGGCTGCGTACCCATACGCCGGTTTGAATAATTTCCGGCTCGGATGATTGCTGTGTATCGAAAAGATAAATTCCAGATGTACCGCCGACGGCAAGCCGGGTTCCATCTGGAGAGAATGCCAGGGCGTGTGCTCTTTCGTATCCGCTGGAGGAAAGCTCAAAAACCCGAACCAGTTCCCCGGTCTGGGCAGATGCGGTGTTGGAAGTCACCAAAAGAACCGCAGTGATTAAGATGAGGGTCAAGAGCGGGATGATCCGAAGTTTCATAGTTTTCAATAAATCGGGGGTGAGCCAGCGCCCACCCCCGATCCTTGATATATCTTATGCCGGGTTAGATTCCGATGCGGTAGTGTGTGGCATAGAAGATGAAACGTCCCAGAACTTCGCCGAGAAGCGCGAGAGCAAAGGCGCTGTAGGCAAGGGTTGTCAGTGTTTTCTCCTTTTCAGCGACAGAGGCGTTTCGGTAGAGATATGCCGCCAGCACACCTGCCCCAACGAACAAAACCAGCAGGCGGAAGAAGAACACTGCGCCATAGGGACCGACCATCATGGTTAGGGATTGCAGGGCTGCGCCTCCCTGGGTGGCGAGGTATCCCATATATATCGGCAGGACAATGAACTCAATGCCGAGCAGGACGATGGCGCTCAAGGCGAGACCTTGCAGAGCCGTGCTGATGGCTTTCATCTCTTCGCCCTTGAGCCCGGCGTAACCAACGGCAAGCCCAGCCGCCATACCCAAAACGCCAATTAACAGGCTGCCGGCTATGAGTGTCACGGGTGTGGCGAGTGTGTTCCATGAGGGCTGGGTCACGATCATGTACACCATGCCAATGGCATAGATGTAGACCGCGGCAATGATTACAGTGATCCAACCGATGACTACACGGAAACCTTCGCCCCCGGCTTTTCGCCATTGCAGGTAAGTGTATAGCGCAGCAAAGACCAGGAAGGTCACAGCAAGAACCACTTCACGGCTCAGCCATGATGAGGCGATGTTTGGTACAGCGCGGACGATGTTCAGCGGGCTGCCGAGGTGGAAGAGAGAGGCGAGGAGCGCCAGCGCCATGATGGGAACAACCATAAAAAGCGGGCGGTTGGTCAGGCGGTCTGCTACTTCATTGCCGGCTTTTCCGGCAAGATAGGCTCGCACGATCATCAGCACGATCATCAAACCGGCTGCCGTTTGCCCGAGGATTGTGAAGGCTAACAAAGCCCATTCTCGAGTATTCATGTTAGAGCTCCTCCAGGTTCATCAAGCGACCATTTGCGTTGCGGGAAGACTTGGTGACCTTGTTTGGTGTGTAGACCACGGCGGGTTCGGTGATGCTGGGGTCGGGCAATGGGGCGGGGTCTGCAAACGTACCGTGCTTCGCCTGAAGTTCATCGAGGGCACCAAAGTCCATGGCACGGTAGGGGCACGCTTCGACGCAGGCAGGACGTTCGCCCATATCCACGAGGTCATGGCACATGTCGCATTTGGTCATTACACTCAGTTCTTCGTTGAACTGCGGAGCGCCGTAGGGGCATGCCCACGAGCAGTACCGGCAGCCAATGCACATATCCGCGTTTATCAGGACGATGCCGTCATCGCGCTTGGAGATCGCACTCGTCGGGCAGACATCCATGCAGATCGGTTTCGCACAGTGCATACAAGCGGACGAAACGGAATAAGCATACACATTGCTGGGGATCATCTGCCCGCTCTGATCGATCCACTCGCCGCCTTCGTATTGGAACACCCGGCGCCAACGTACGCCAACGGGGAGGCTGCTCTTATCCTTGCAGGCAACCTGGCACGCTTTGCAGCCGGAACATTTGTTTATGTCTACATAAAAAGCAAGTTGTTTAGCCATGGTTCATTCTCCTTATAACCTTTCGACCTGAACCAGGTTGGTGTGCGCTGTGAAACCCTTTGCCATCGGGGTGGGGCGATAGTTTGTCAGCGTGTTGCCGCAACCGCGGATATCCACGCCATCCGCATTGGGAGTGTAGTGGGCGCCCTGCGGTATGTTGGTTGTACCGGGGCGGATGCGATTCGTCACATACGCCGGGATATGGACAATCCCGCGGTCGTTGTAAACCTTGACTGTATCGCCGTTCTTGATGCCGCGTGCCTCCGCGTCCAGCGGATTGATCCAAATGCATTGCGGATGCGCCTCGCGCAGGATGTCGACGTTTTCGAAGGTCGAATGTGAACGCGCAATGAAGTGCGTCGTCATCATCATCAACGGATATTTTTCACGCAGCGGGTCACTCACACCTTCCCATTCGGGGATGTAGATCGGGATGGGGGGGATTTCCTCGTTCTTCAGGTTTGCCAGCACAGGCGAGTAGATCTCGATCTTGCCGGTGGCTGTGCCGAGGGGATTCGCTTCAGGGTCCGCCCGGAAGGCTTCGAAGCCGACGAAGGGCTTGCCGCCCGGAAGTTTGAAGTAACCCTTCTCTTTGAATTCTTCGAGGGAGGGGAAGTTCGAGACGCTCGCTTGAGCGCCCGCCACCATATCCCGCATCCAGTCTTCACGGGTGGCATGTCCGTCGCGGAATTTGTCACCGAATCCAAGCCGCTCCGCCAATTGTTCAGCAATCCAGACATCGTCTTTGGCTTCGAACATCGGCTCGATGACCTTGTGGTTATACAGCGCCCAGGCATGATTGCCCTTGATGCCGTGACCTTCACCGGTGATGATATTGTCAACTTCAAAGCCGGTTGTGCCGGGCAGGATGATGTCCGAGTATACGGCGCTGGGAGTCATACCCACTTCCACCGTGACAATCATTTCCAGCTTGGAGTCATCCTCAAGTACCTTGCGGGTATAGTTCACATCCGCATGCTGGTTGATGATGCAATTGCCGCCGTGATTCCACATGAACTTCATGTTGGATTTCAAGCGTAAGTCCTTGTTCGCCTGGGTGGTTGTCGTATCGCCCGCGGTGGCGTTCCAGCCGGTGCTGGCTCCGCGAATGTAATCCTTCTCCACGGTCATTTCAGTGCCACGTGTGACAAAATCAGGCCACATGAAGCATGGAATGGAGATTTGGACAGGGTTGGGAGGAACCGGGATGCCGCCCATCGGGCAGTACCCACCGCCGGGGAGTTGCCCCGTATTGCCGCCGCTGATGCCGAAGTTGCCGGTCATGGCAGCCAGGATGGGAACCGCGCGGACGAATTGCTCGCCGTAGGCGCGTCTCTGTGGACCCCAGCACTGGATGATGGCACACGGTTTGACAGATGCAATTTCGCGCGCCAGGTTTGCAATACGTTCCGCTGGAATGCCGGTGATGGCAGCTGCCCATTCGGGGGTCTTTTCAACTTTATCGTAGCCCTTGCCCGTCAGGTACGCCATGTAGGACGAATTGCGCGGCGCGCCTTCCGGCAGGGTGCTCTCATCGAAACCAGCTGCATGGGTAGCCATGAATTCCTTGTCGTACAGGTTTTCCTTGACCATCACATACGCCATGGCGGCAATCAGTGCCGTATCGGTTCCGGGGTTAATCGGAATCCATTCGCCTTGGGTCGCAGCAACCGTATCGGTCAGCATCGGATCCACGACGATGAATTTTGTTCCTTTTTCGGCGGCTTTCATGTACCAATACCCGCCGTTGTCACCGCCGGAGCGGGTGACAAGTGAGTTGTCACCGAGCAGCAAAACCAGTTTGGAGTTGACCACATCATCGGCGGAATTTCCTGTATATCCGCCTAAAATGTACGGCATGGCAACGCCGTATGCGGCTTCACTGTACGTGCCATAGTAGCCGACGTACCCGCCAAAGAGGTTCAACATTCTTTGAATGATCGAAGAGCCGTCGGGGCCGTTCCAGGTGACACCCCACGCATAATTGAAATAAAACGCTTCGTTGCCGTAGCTTTCCTTAATGCGCTTCATTTCACTTGCGATGGTGTCCAGCGCCTCTTCCCAACTGATGCGCTCGAATTTGCCTTCACCACGTTTACCAACTCTCTTCAAGGGATATTTCAGGCGGTCTGGGGCGTATACGCGCCTGATCTGCGAACGTCCACGCACACAAGGGATGGCACGCGGAACTTCGGCAGTTTCCTCCTCCACAGGTGTGGGATCGGGGACAATGCGTTGGAGTGTGCCATCCTTAACCTTAGTTGCCAGAATACAGCGGCCACCGCAGTTGTGATAGCACCCTACTGTGAGTGTTTGTTCCTCACCCGCCGCAGCGGCGCCCTCAATTGCTTTGAGACCGAAATCGACGCCGCCCGCAAGAGCTGCCGTCCCGCCGATTGCGGCGCTCCACTTAAGGAAACTGCGCCGGGTCATCACGGTATCATTCAGGGCTTTTGTGAGGAAATTATTTTGGGTCATTGCTTTCCTCCGGAAAATGGATTGAAAGTTCGATATGGTTTGGAAAAGTGATATGCCTGGGGGGCATGGAATACGGGGCGAACGCGGATTTCCTTCAATAAGCACTCTCCTGACGGCGGGATGTATGGCGGCAAACGCCTAGTTTGCGTCATTTATTCACTATCAGGATAGCATTCCAATCCATTTTGCACATCCTCCCAGCGGGCAATTTCCTCTCACCCATAAGGATGATCTAAATAGGATAATTACGATCTGATTTTCAATCCAATAATAATTTTTGACTTATCCTTAATTGTCAAATTCATTCCCCGTTATAGTCGGTAGATTCCAAGTGTTATTGCTAAAATGGCAGCGCTTGCAATCAACTTTAAGTTGAATGGAATGGGATGAATATGGTTCTGTAAGAGAACTTCCTCCTTCGGAAATCATCCGCCAGGTAACCCATAATCCTCCAATTTGATGCCGGCCGACCTGAAGTCCGCTGGCATCATGACATGCTACGCACGTTACGCCAGCATGGGTAAAACCATGGATGGAATGAGGTTTGTAGGCAGCCTGAGTCGCGGCCGGATGGCAGCTTGGACCTCCACAAAACGGATTGCCCTCATCAGGATGGCCGCCAATCGGAGTCGCTGGCGGTTGATCATCAATCTGAAGAATATTCGCGTGACAGGTTGAATTTGAACAGCTTGCAGCTGTACTATGCGGCTCATGGCAATCGATACATTCAAAGCCTTGATGCGCCAGGTTGTTTGAAGCTCCTTGACGAGTGGGTGCTAAGAAATCGGCATGGCATTTCTGACAGAGTGTATTACTATTTGGAACAGACTCGTAGGCTTGTGTTTCAGGGTTCCACCAGGCAATTGTCGCACTTATGACGCCACTCTTGTTTTCATGGCACTGGTCACAGCGAATTTTCTCATTTGTTTCTTGAGGCAACAGTGAATTATGCTGTAAATTATTTGCATGGGGACTATTTTCCCAAGTATTTTGAACATCTAGATACTGTTTCCCGGTATCCCTATCCGGAACGGGCGTAGGCATACCTTCAGGAGGATGCAAAGAAACCGATGGTGTCACAGTAATAGGTACGGTTAATGTATTATTCTGACATGCACAGAGAATGATAACAAAAGCGCTGATTATCCATCGCTTCATGGTAATAATATTCCTTAGGATTTAATTCGCTGAATATGCGATGGAAACCTCATTTTTCTCGGGGTGAAATTAATCCATGTTTAAAAGCATACGTAGCGGCTTGAGTGCGATTCTCCAGGTGAAGTTTTTCCAGAATATTTTTTAAGTGGCTCTTTACAGTATTGATGGAAATGGAAAGTTTCTGTGCTATCGCTTGATTGCTGGCTCCGCTGGCTACCAACCGGAGAACGAACAATTCTCTTTCGGTCAGAGGCTGTTCCCCTTTTTCCTCGTCTGCCAGGCGATTTGCCACTGCTTTCAAGAGTTTCCCTGCCATGGTGCGTGTCATAGCTGTTTCCCCTTTGATAACACCGCTTAACAAATCAAATAGCTCTGTTGCATCAAGGCTTTTCAATAAATAGCCTGAGACTCCAAGTTGAACAGCCTCATAGAGATGACCATCTCGTTCGGATGATGTGAGCATCACGATGGCGATTTGAGGGAATCGAGCGCGTATCTCCTTGGCGGCTTGAAGACCGTCCATTTGCGGCATGTAAATATCCATGAGGATGACATCAGGATTTAGTTTTTCCGCCATTTGGATGGCTTCCTCGCCTGTTTCCGCCTCGCCTACCACTTCAACAAAATCCTCACGAGTTTTCATCAGGCCGATCAGGCCCTGGCGGAAGAGTTTGTGGTCATCTGCGATCAAAACTTTAATGGTCATGTTTTCACCATGGGTTATTTATAATCCGATGCGGATGTGCGTGGCGTAAAAAAGGAAGCGACCGATGATCTCTCCCACGAGGATCAGCAGGCAGGACACGTAAACCGGCGTCATCAACCATTGTGGTTTAATTTGCAGCCTGTACATTCGAATAACGGCATACACAAGCGTAACGGATGCACAAACAAGGAGTATCAGCCTCATTACGAACAACGGCAGATACAGATCAAGGAGAAGACTCAGGCTGGTGCGGGCAATCAAGTCTCCCTGAGCCAGGAGGCGGGTTTGAATGTAAATGATCGCCATGCTCAGGATGACCAGCACAACCGTCAAACACGTCAATCCTGCCGATGAATAACGAATCACCTGCGAGCGCAGTTCAATGTCGTCGGCCTTTTTGATTTCTGCAAATTTCAAGTCCAAAACCATCAGGGTTGCAATCGTCATCCCGCCCAGCATCAGGGCAGTGACGTAGAACGAGATGATCACGGTGTGGGAATTCCATGCGGCTTGGGTGGGAATGAGGTATATACGCGCCATGCAATAGATCAAGTTCACGCCGAAGAGGATTGCCAGCCAGCCGAGTGCGGTAATCAATTTGCGGCGATGAGTCTGGAAATAGGTCAAATACAACAATCCCATTGTCGCCAGGAAAAACAGGATATTGAAGACAATCTCCCTGCTAAGCCATGATGATTTAATATTAAGTACAGCCAGGAAGGAGTGAAAAGGTTTACTCAAATGAAAATGGGCGCCGCCCATTGCGACCACAGATGTAAACGCAATCACCAGGATGGGGTTGCTGATAATGCGGTCAATTTCCCTGGGGCTGAATTTGGACCCCGCAAGGTAACGGATTAGCCACAGCACGATCAGCGCGCCTACTGCAAGCTGCAACAGGATGGTATAAACAGGCAAAGCCCATTCACGGACGTTCATTGCATTAATTCACTCCATCATGATTGAAATGGTCAACGGATCACCACGCTTTGTTTCTGTAATCTTTCCTGTTGTAAACATGGGAGGCAGCATTCGATGCAGGTGCCGTTGCCAATGCTGGATTTAATGGTCAGGTTACCGCTGGCGCTTTCGGCGCGTTCCTGCATCGTTTGCAAGCCGAAATTGCGTTTTGAGCCTGCCATCACGAAACCGATCCCGTCGTCAATAATTTGCATGTGAATGTGGTCTCCATCTCCAAGGATTTCCTTCCTGATCGCCACATCCACCTGGCTGGCTTGTGCGTGCTTTCGCACGTTCGTCATCGCCTCCTGCAGGATACAAACAAATTGAACCTCCGCAATGGATGAGAGATTCAAGTCACCGTCCACTTGATAGGCGAACGATGTTTTGAGCCCCGTCTGGATTTCAAACTCTGAAAGATATTCCTGCACCGCCGCTTCCAGCCCCTTCTCCTGCGCAAGTGTGGTGCGAAGACTCAAAATATTCTCTCGCACATCAGCGTGCGCGGTTCGGATCGCCTGCCGCATCTGCAAAAGTTCAGTCTGAAGTTTTTCGGTCCTGCCCTGGTTCAGCAGAGACCCGAGCGTTTGCACTTGCAGATTCAAGTAACCAAGCACCTGCGCCAGCCCGTCATGCATCTCACGCGCGATGCGTCCGCGTTCCTGCACGATGGACAATGATTGAAGCTGCGAAGTCATCAAGCCATGCTGGATGGCAATTGCAACCTGGTCTGCCATGCTTTCGAGCCAGATCGCGTCGGTCTCTGAAAATTGAGTGCTCTCGATGCGCGCGATCCATAAGGATCCGATGACCGTGTTTTCCAATTGAAGCGGCACGATAACAATGGCTCTGGCTGGCTCATCCGTAAAGAAGCAGACACCCTCGAAAATCTCAATGGATTCATTTCCCAGGGACCGATACGAGGCGGAGGTTCGCATCGCATTCTTAACAAGGGAGTTGGTCACGCGTATTGGGGCATTATCCACCAGTTGGGTTTTTCCACCGCTCGAATAGCATTTCAACTCGAGAGCGGAGTTTTCCTGGTTGGTGATTGCCACACCGACAAAATCCGTGTTCAGCAACTGGTGGACGTTATCCACGATATAAATCAGGATATCGTCCACGTGCTCGAGTTTGGCAATGCGGCGGCTGATGTTGATCAGTGCATTCGTCCAATTTTCCGCCATTTGCCGCTCGTGAATTTGCGCCGCGATCCTCTCCCTTTGTGCGCGGTCCCGTTCCTGCTGAAGGGCCAGCACCTGCCGTCTGCGGATGGCTTCGAACACATCCAGCGCCTTCACCACAAAGAACGTAACGATCACCGCCGATAACATGCGCCAGATTTCAATTGGCAAACCCGTTGTATTCAAAACGCTTTCGTAATCCAGCCACGGGTACAAGGCATAGGGCTGGGTTACTTCCAGACTTTCTCCGATGAATGCGGTGTGGATGACACGATCATAGTTGTAATAGGATGCTGGACCATACGGCGCGGCTGGCACGATCAATCCCATCACCACCGCTTCAAGGATAAACGCCAATCCCGCCCCCAGCATCAGGTTGGAGACATCATATAGGCCAAGTTTTCGCTGCGAGTGCCATTGACGCAGGAACCCCGTCCCAGCGAGTAAACTGCCGGGGAGGTAGAGGAGATAGCGGGTCCAAATTTCGATCGGGATTTCGATTGGGGATGGTGTTATGAAAGTGGTAGTCGCGTAGGTGATCACAAACGCAATCGGGACGATCAAAATCCCCGGAATGAAAATGCTCCAGGCGGGCAGGGGATTCAGGTTGTTCAGCATTCCCCATCCAAACCGCAGGAGTAACCCTCCGGTTAGCATGTGAAGGAACACCCGTAAAATGCTCAGGATATTCACGATCTCTTCGAGCGAGCCGCTTGCCAAAAACATGTCCACCCAACCTGCTGCGCCGCCTACGAAACCAAAAGCTGCCAGCCAGGGCAGTTCGCGCTTTAGTGGAAAATCTCCCTCTCTCCTCAATTGCAAATACGTAGCCAGCCCCAGCCCCTCAAATGCCAAGCCGTAGAAGAAGTATAGGATAATCAATTACAGAACCTGATCCTGATGAGCGTTTTACACCTTTTGTGAAATTATTCCCAACTATTTTAGTGGTTTATGTATAAGTTGACAAATGACTAAAGTCACTAGTTTGTGTTCCGATTATCCGCCCATGACTATCTTCGGACGATATTGCAGCGCCTCCGCCAGGTGTGGGGATTGGATGTCTTCACTCCATGCCAGATCAGCAATTGTGCGCGATAGTTTCAGGATGTGGTGATAGGCGCGCGCGGATAACTGCAATTGACTCATGCACAGCACGATGTGGCCGCCCGCATCAAGCTCTGATGCTTCGACACGGCTCAGCACGACGCCTTCGGGTTGTAACTTGCAAAATTGCCGTATCTCCCTGACGCGCATGTCCGCGTTGCAGACGATGTCGGGGGATTGGCGATTGGTAAATCGTAATTGTTGGATGCTTCTTGCAGCTTGGACTCGTTTCCGGATGGCTTCGCTGGTTTCGCCGAGTCTATCCGCGCTGAGTTTTTCGTAGTCCACGCGCGGGACTTCGATGCGGCACGCCGTGTCAATGCGGTCGAGAAGAGGACCTGAGATTCGTTTTTGATATTTTGTGACCACAACCGGCGCGCAAGTGCAGGGTCTGAGGGAGTCGCCGTAATAGCCGCAGGGACAGGGATGAACACAATCAGACATGTTTTTCGTGCCTGATAAGGGATAAAAAGGTGATTTTGAAGGCAATTTTTACGAATGATGGGAAAATATGTAGAATTTAGCGCGGAGCCTGAATTATACCCGTATACCTGATATGTACCCACCAAAGTAACATTTTATCTTAATGCATTACGCTGGGCAGCTCCTTGTCGAACTCCAGGGCCGGTGGGAAACCAAATTGTGGAAGCATACTTTATTGAATTACAACCGCGCTTGTGCTACACTAATATTGAAAGATTTTTCACAAAAGGATGCCTGCCGTGAGTATGGCCTCTTTCATCCGTGTCAAAAGCCGTCCTGAAAACTGAGAGGCATTTTGCGCCGCAATCCTGCAGTGGGGAAAGCATCGGGATTATCAGGCGCCCGCTGCGGCAAAACGGTTGACCAATTATTCCAGCGTACCTGCTGGGATGGAGGAATCTTTTTATGACCGATCAAACGTCCGCTGCCGAGTTGTCGCCACTGGATCAAATCCGACTGGTTGAAGCAGAAATAACACGCAAAATTGTCGCCGCACGGGAAGCATCTGAGCGCAGGGCGGCGGATGCGCGCGCGCAATCCACTCTTCTCAAAAAGCAGGCGCACGATTCCGGAAACCGCGAAGGGCAGATCCGTTACAAAGAGATCGTATCCAAAGCCGAAGAGGAGGCGCGGACAATTGTTGCGCATGCGCACAACCAGGCCGAAGAGCTCCGCCGAAAAGGACAAGCCCGCATGGAGGCGGCCATCCAGGAGGCTATTCACGTTGTCCTCGGGCTGAAAGGAGGTGGGAACTCAAATGAACCTTGAAATGATCCCTGTTGAAATTGTGGGACTTAAAACCAATTTGCAGGCTGTTATTCGTATCATACGGCAGATGGGTTGTATGCATATTGAAGAGTTGACTGATCTCCCCGAAGTTTCAGCGCGCCCGCTCTCGCTGGATCGGGATACGCTTCGTCAACAGGAGGAACTCAGTTTACTTGTGGCGCGTGTTGGAGGATTACTGGATGCCTTGGGCGGCATCCATCAAAAGTCCGTGATTTCCTTGACGGGAAATTATCTGGCTGAGGCTCGCGCAGGTGTGGAAGAACTTATGCCTAAAGTGAAGGCGTTTACTTCGCAGCGCGAGCGGCTTGAATCCGAACTTACGTCCCTGCCGCGCTACGAGGCTACTTTACGCAAACTATTGCCGATCATCCCATCATCTGTGCGTGATGCGGGGAACAGGTCGGTGGGCATCCTGGTCAATCGGGAACACATGGACATCCTGGATGCAATCGGTAAACGTGTAGTTGACCTGACCCAGGGACGCGCCGAGGTGGTAGCCAGCGATGTGGATGTTGCCACGCGCGCCATGTTGATCGTCTTCCCCGAGAAATTCACAAACGAGATCGAAGCTCTGCTGGGCCGCGAGGATATTTCGCGTCTGCGTCTGCCTGCCGAGTTGGGAGACGGCTCTCCCGATGTTGTCCTTGCGGCCTTGTACCGCCGCATGGCATCCATCCCCGAACAGATTAAAGAGATCAACCGTGAACTGGCAAGCCTGTCTGCGCAATGGCGCGAAAAACTTGCTCTCTGGCGCGCCGTTTTGCAGGATGAGATCGAAGCCTCGCGCGTCTTGCCGCGCTTCGGCGAAACCGACCTGACCTTTGTGCTGGCAGGCTGGGTCCCAGCGAAAGAGATTGAACGAGTTGAAATGGCTCTTCGGGAGAACGTCGGCAATGAGGTGTTCATCCAGAAATTGAAGATGACTCCTGAAATGAAAAAACGGGCGCCGGTCATCCTGCAAAATCCGCGACTCGCCAAACCTTTTGAGAGCCTGGTCAAACTGCTCGCCCTGCCGCGTTACGGACACATTGACCCGACGCGCCTGATGGCGTTCTTCCTGCCCATCTTCTTTGGCATGATCCTCGGTGACGTGGGTTATGGCATCCTGGCGCTGGCGCTCAGCCTCGGTTTTTTGCGCCGCTTCAAAGAAGGTGTGCTGCGCGACATTCTCATCGTGCTGGCGATGGGGGCGGGCTGGTCCATCCTGTTCGGCTTTTTGTATGGCGAGGCATTTGGCACATTGGGCGAATATGTCGGGATGCACGCACTATGGTTCGACCGCACCAGTCCAGAACACGTAATGGGACTCCTCATTATGACTGTGGCAGTCGGCGCGGTTCACGTTACGCTGGGTTTGATCCTCGGTGTGTGGGAAGCCATCAAAGACAAGAGTCGCAACCACCTGTTGGAGCGCGGCGGGATGCTCGTGGGCTTGATCGGTCTCTTTTTCATGGTCGGCGTGTTGACGGATTTCCTGCCGCAGGGATTCATGAGCGTTGCCATCGCCATCATCATTGTCGGCATCGTGTTGTTGAGCGCCTCGCTTGGCTGTCTGGGGATCGTGATGGGTCCCATCGAATTCATCACATTGGTCGGCAACGTGCTTTCCTATCTGCGTATCGCGGCCATCGGGCTGGCTTCCGTTTATCTGGCGAAAGTGGCAAACGAGGTGGCTGGGATCGCGGGCAATGTCGTCGTGGGCGCGATTCTCGCCATTTTGATCCATGCCCTGAATCTTGTCCTGGGCATGTTCAGCCCCATGATCCATAGTTTGCGTCTGCATTATGTGGAATTCTTCCGCAAGTTCTACGAAGGCGGCGGACGGCCGTATGAACCTTTCAGGAGTCGAATGTGATCCAAACCCTAAAGGTCTTTCTCGCAAAACGAGAGGCTGAATTTGCAAGAACGTATGCTTGAAACGCACTCTCGATTGCAAAGGAGACCTTTGGGTTTTGGATAGTTACTACAAGGAGGCAAAAATGGAAATTGACCTGACTACAATTGGAACCGGACTGACCGCAATCGGCGCGGGACTGGCAATTGGCCTGGCTGCCGTCGGGACGGGTCTGGCGCAGGGACGGATTGGAGCGGCGGGGGCCGGCGTGATCGCCGAGAAACCAGAGGCGCTCGGGACGATGATCCTGCTCATCGCCATTCCCGAGACGATGGTCATTCTGGGCTTCGCAGTGGCGGCCATGCTGTTACTGCTTGGCGGCGAATAAGATGAGTTTGCAGGCCATCCTCGGGAAGATCCGCGCTTCGGGAGAGGCGCAAGTTCAGGAGATCGAAAAGGGCGCGCAATCCCAGGTGAACGGGATACTGGCGCAGGCCCGGGTAGAAGCGCGCCAAATCGAAGAAGATGCCTGTGCGAATGCGAGCGCTCCAGCCATTGCGGAACGCGCGCGCATTCTCCATCGGGCGCGCCTGGAGTCTTTGCGGATCGTCGGCGATGTGAGAGAAGTTCTGGTGGATACTGCCATCACCCGCACACGCGAACGCCTCGCCGCTGTCCGCGCGGATTCATCCTACCCGTCCGTGTTGCATACGCTGACCAAAGAAACGCTCGCTGAACTTGCATCAGGTGGAAAGGCCCAACTTCTGGCCGATCCACGCGACAGAGAGTTATTAAAAAATATACTCGGCGACTTGAAGTTGGATCTGCCCGTCAGTTACGAACTGAACTGCTGGGGCGGGCTGATTGCTAAAAGCGAAGATGGCCGCGTGGTTGTCATCAACACCTTCGAGTCCCGGCTGGAACGAGCAACCGCATTTTTACGCCACTATCTCGCGGCATTGTTTGAGGAGGAACAATCAGAGGTAAAACAAGTTGAGTTGATAGGGAGACCCTAAAGGTTTTTTAAGGTCTTCCTTCGTGACCACTTCGACACGGTGAGCGAAAGTCGAACCGTCAGTACAGGCTTTGTCCCTTCGTGTTTAAATCTTTTTCGGCTTGTCCGAGTTAGGGTCTGTTACCTGAAAGTTGTACTATGGCTGATTATGATTACGGCAATGCGCGCATACACGTCATGAAATCCAGATTGCTTCCTCGACATGAACTGGAAACGCTGGCAGATGCAGGCAGCCTGCAGGGACTGATCGCGGCATTGACCAAAACCGTTTATCAGAAATCGGTTGAGGCCGCCCTGACGCGTGCCGCTGGTATGCAATGCATTGACGAGGCCCTGAGAACTGATCTCGTTAACACGGTTGGGAAGATGCGCGGCTTTTATATGGAAAGCGCTGGAAAGATGGTCGCGATTATTTTGCGAACTTACGATATTCATAACCTCAAGGCAATCCTGCGCGGACTCTCGAAGAATGTTCCCGCTGGCGATATTCTCACGGTCTTACTGCCGATCGGCGAATTGAACATGAGTGTTCTCCGTGAATTGGCTCAGTTGAACAATCCACGCGAGGCGATAGACCTGCTCGCAAGCATGAGTCTTTCATTTGCCTGGCCGCTTCTTAACATGCGGGCGGAGGTTCCAGGCGCGGAGACATTCGAAATGGAATTGGCATTGGATCAGTGGTATTACGAAGAGTCCCGTCAAACGCTGCGAAGTGAGACAGGCATGGTAGACCCGCTGTCCTATGCCCTGGCGCTTGAGGCTGATCTGGCGAATGTGTTGACCGTCCTGCGTTTCGCCCAGGATCCGCACGAGCGCACCCTTTTGCGAGACCGGCTTGGCACTGACGAGATCGAGCATCTATTTATTGGGCAGGGGCGCATATCTTATGAAATGCTCGCAAGCGCTTGCAGGCAGGATACGGTAACCAATGCCATAGAAACTCTGTCAGGAACATCCCTCGAACCGGCGTTGCGGACTGGATTGGAAGCCTACGCGCGCTCGAATCGCCTGAGCGATATCGAAAGGCAACTGAAGCATTATCGGTTGGAATGGATGGCAGGGCAGATCACAAAAGACCCGCTGGGCATTGGCGTGGTTCTCGGCTATGTCGCGCTGAAGGTCAATGAAGTTGGCAACATTCGCTGGATCACGCAGGGGATCAACCTCGGGTTGAAAGCGGATGCCATTCGAGCGGAATTGGAGATGGTATGAGCATTGATCTTAAACATTTGCGGCACTTGCGCAGGTTTGCAGCGCGACATTCATGTCGCCTTGCGCCGCCGAGCGACATAAATGTCGCGGTACGCCCCTGGTTGCGGTTGGAGACCTCGCTATGAGTCAACTATTCGTTGTCACCCGCCCCGCCCTCGTCCCTGGTTTTCAATTGGCTGGGGTGGATGCTCATGGAGTGGAAGATGTGGAAGGCGCACAGGAGTTGATCGAAAAATGGATGACCGCTGGCGAGGTGGGTCTGCTGGCAATTGATGATGGCTTGCTGGCTCACATGGATACAGCCTTTTTGAAACGCCTCGCTTCTTCCGAGCATCTGCCCTACCTTGCGATTCCAGGCGGACAGCCTCTCGGCCCCGAAGCCTCGCAGAGACACCGCATCGCCGCGTTGATTCGGCGGGCGATTGGGTTTCATATTACTTTCAAGGGTGAGGAAGAAAGTGAAACGTAAAAGAGTCTCTTGCAAAAAGGTTCTTAAACACGAAGGACACGAAGTACACAAAGGTTTAAACAACAAAAGAACTTTCCTTCGTGTTCCTTTGTGGACTTTGTGTTTAATTGGTTTTTAGGGAACCTTTGGATCTTGAGAAAGTAGTGACGAATGAACGAAACTGAAAATAACCTCGGCAAGATAATCCGCATTGCAGGCCCCGTCGTGAGGGCGGTGGGACTGGAAAACGTCCGTTTGTATGACGTTGTGCGCGTCGGTGAATTGGGACTCGTCGGGGAGGTCATCCGTCTTTCGGAGGGACTGACCACGATTCAAGTCTACGAAGATACATCGGGAATCTGCGTGGGAGAACCAGTTCGTAGCACAGGGCTTCCCCTCGTTGTCCAGTTGGGGCCAGGCTTGCTGGAACAGGTGTACGATGGCCTGCAGAGGCCGCTGAAAATTTTGGCCGAAGGGAGCGGAGAATTTATCCAGCGCGGTGTGTATGCGTCGCCGTTGCCCGAAGATAAACGCTGGCATTTTACGCCGCGCGTTTCTGTTGGCGAGGTTGTCGGCGCGGGCGATATTTTGGGCGTGGTTCCCGAATCGCGGACGATTGAACATCGCATCATGGTTCCGCCTCACCAGCGCGGACGGGTGGTCAGTATCCGCGCAGGGGAGTTTAACGTCAATGAAACGGTGGCCGTTATCGGGTCGGAGAATGAAGCGGGAGTCGAAGCGGAGATCACACTCGTCCAGCGTTGGCCCGTCCGCCAGCCGCGTCCATGCCAGACGCGTCTCGCGCCGCGTGAACCGTTGCTCACAGGGACGCGCATCATTGACGCGTTTTTCCCTGTCGCCAAAGGCGGTTCGGCAATCATCCCTGGAGGATTTGGGACGGGGAAGACCGTGACCGAACACAGCCTCGCGCGCTGGGCGGATGCGGATGTGGTGGTCTACGTGGGATGCGGCGAACGCGGCAATGAGATGACCGAGGTGCTGGAGGAGTTCCCGAAACTGGAAGACCCGCGCACGGGCGCGCCGTTGATGGAACGCACAGTGCTGATCGCCAACACGTCGAACATGCCTGTGGCGGCGCGGGAGGCGAGTATTTATACGGGCATCACGATTGCAGAGTATTACCGCGACATGGGCTACGATGTGCTCATGCTGGCCGATTCCACTTCGCGCTGGGGGGAGGCGTTGCGCGAGATTTCCGGGCGTTTGGAGGAAATGCCTGGCGAGGAGGGCTACCCCGCTTATCTGGCCGCGCGCCTGGCTGAATTTTATGAGCGCTCTGGCAGGGTTATTTGTTTGGGTAATCATGGTAATTCAGATACGCAGGGACGCATGGGTTCTGTCTCGGTGGTTGGCGCGGTGTCGCCTCCTGGCGGCGATTTTTCGGAACCTGTGACCCAAAACTCGATGCGCGTAGCAAGCACCTTCTGGGCATTGGATTACGATCTCTCACGCCGCCGTCACTTTCCCGCCATCAACTGGACGAGCAGTTATTCACTTTATAATTTTCGCGATTGGTTCGAGCGCGAAGTGGCTACCGATTGGGACGAGTTATCGCATGAAGCCATGGCATTGCTTCAGCGTGAAGTTGAACTGCTCGAGATCGTTCAGTTGGTTGGTCCCGATGCGCTGGCTGAGCCTGAACGAGCCGTGCTGGCAGTCGCGCGCATGTTGCGCGAAGATTTCCTCCAGCAATCGGCATATCGCGATGTAGATCGCTACTGTTCGATCCAAAAGGCTTACTGGATGCTCAAGACGATCATGGATTTTTATCATCATACGCAGGCCGCACTGGAATCAAAAATACCCTTGGAACGCGTGACGGCTCTGCCTGTCGTTTCCGATATTGCGCGCATGAAAGAATTCCAGGCGGATGCCGCCGAAAAGGAAATACGCGCCATCATGGATCGCGTGCAATTCAGTTTCGCAGATTTGGGAGTTGCCTGAAATGCTCAAGACGATGCCTCTTCCCCGCCTGTTTACCACCGAATATCGCACACTCTCCCAGATCAGGGGTCCGCTGATCTTCGTCGAACGCATCGCGGATGTGGCTTACAACGAGATCGTGGAGATCATCGCTCCCGATGGCGATGTGCGGATTGGACAAGTATTGGAGGTGGATAAGCAGCGCTGTATGGTTCGCATCTTTCTCGGGACCTCGGGCCTGGATCTCGAACGAACGCGCATTCGCTTCACTGGAGATGTGGCGCGCCTCGGCGTCTCGCTTTCAATGCTGGGACGCGTCTTGAACGGGTCTGGTCAGCCCATTGACGGCGGCCCGCCCATCATCCCCGAAAGATCGCTCGATATCAACGGACTGCCGATCAACCCCTCGATGCGGACACACCCAAGCGAGTTCATCCAGACGGGAGTCTCAGCCATTGACGGTCTCAACACACTGACGCGCGGCCAGAAACTTCCCATCTTTTCTGGCGCGGGTCTGCCCGCGAACGAACTGGCCGCGCAGATCGCGTCGCATGCGCGCGTGGTCGGTGGAAATAAGACAGGAGAGTCCGAAGGCGAAGGAAGCGAACCGTTCGCAGTGGTCTTCGCCGCAATCGGGATCACACAGCGCGAGACATCTTTCTTCATGGATCAATTCCGCGCCAGCGACGCGATGGATCGTACCGTGTTGTTCGTCAACCGCGCGGACGATCCGTCCATTGAACGTTTGCTGACTCCGCGCGCGGCTTTGACGGTGGCGGAATATCTGGCGTTTACGCATCATCGTCACGTGCTGATCATCCTGACGGATATGACCAACTACTGCGAGGCACTGCGCGAAATCGCCGCGGCCAGTGAGGAAGTGCCGGGCAGGCGCGGCTATCCGGGTTACATGTATTCGGACCTGGCAAGTTTGTACGAACGTTCGGGACGCATCCACGGCAACCCCGGCTCGGTGACGCAATTGGTGATCCTGACCATGCCCGATGACGACATCACTCATCCCATCCCGGACTTGACCGGATACATCACCGAGGGACAGATCGTGTTGAGCCGCGACTTGCACCGAAAAGGTATTTCCCCGCCCATTGATGTTTTGCCATCCCTCTCGCGGCTGATGAACGAGGGCATCGGCACAGGAAAGACTCGCGCCGATCACCGCTCCGTCGCCGATCAACTCTATGCCCTGTATGCCGAAGGCCGTGACTTGCGCCGACTGGTGGCGATCATTGGCGAAGCGGCATTGTCCTCGGAGGATCGCCGTGTGCTAAATTTTGCCAGACGCTTTGAAGAAATTTTCATTGGGCAGGGAGTGGTCAACCGCGAAATCGTCGAGACGCTCGATCAGGCATGGGAGTTGCTCTCCCCCATGCCCGTCGAATTGCTCAAACGGATTCCGAAGGAATTCACTGAGCAATATCATAAACACAAAACGTAACGCGGCATTTATGTCGCAACTGAGAGGCGAGATCAATCTTGCGGTACGAGTGGAGCAGATAGAGAAATGAGCAACGTATCAGTCACCCGCATGGAACTTTTGGCCCGCAAGGCGCAAATTGCACTGGCGAGTCAGGGACGTGACCTGCTGGAACAAAAGCGCACGGCTTTGATGAAGGAGTTCATGCGTACTGCCGATACCGCGTTGGAACGTTCGGACGCGCTTCAAGTTTCCGCTGCCCATGCCAGCCAGTCACTTGCAAGGTCTGAGGCGATGGCGGGGGCGGAGTCTGTTCGCTCGGCCGCGTTGGCCTCTCGCGGCGGATTCAGTCTCGAGGTCACGACCAGAAGCGTGATGGGGGTGAGAGTCCCGCACATCGAGCAGAAAAGCGCATCCCGTTCATTGCTGGAACGAGGGTACTCGATTGTCGGCGCTTCGATCACGATTGATGAAACCGCTTCGGCTTTTGAACGGGAAGTCGAAGCCATCATCCAACTTGCCGAGACCGAACTGCGTCTCGCGCGCCTGGGCGATGAAATCCAGCGCACGTCCAGGCGGCTGAATGCGCTTGATCATTTTTTGATCCCGCGTCTCAAAGCGGAACGGGATTTCATCCAGATGGCTTTGGATGAACGCGAACGCGCCGATCATTTTCGGCTCAAACTGGTGAAGCGTTCCCTGGAACGGAAGCGAGAAATGGAAAAGCCCAGGTGAGGAGGTAGCTTATGTCTACCAATAAAAACAATAGTCGACCGATCACGGAAGATATGCATGCCGTTCTTGAGATGTCTCTCATTGAAGCATATTTGCAAGGCAAAGGATACACACTGGGAGATTTGAAGAAGCTGCCTGAAGCAGAAGCCAAACAGCTCATGAAGGAGGCGTCAGTCTTCGCATCCGGCAAGCTTGCCGAGTTGGAAGAAAGAGCACACTTCCTGCAGGAACTTCATGACGCGTATACAGGCGAATGAGTATTGCATTGTTGGGCAGCTTGTAGCTAAGAACCAAGCAACTGCTCCCCATGCCCAGCTTGACTTGAGATACGAGCAAAGGATCAACAATGCCGAGGTCGTTGGCAGAAGTTGAAGGTTTCCTGCATTGAGAGCGAGTGGCTGCTTATTGCACAGTAGATTGTAAGAACAGGCCTCACGTTGTCCCCGTATTCTTCACGTATGACGATGGCAAAGTATATGTACAGACGGATCGGGAATCGGTAAAGGTTCGTAACCTGCTGAGAAATCCTAATGCGGCTATTACAATTTACAGCGGAGATTTCGGGGAGGAAGCGGTAGTGATACAAGGACGGGCAAGAATCGTGAGTGATGATGAGTTCGTTAGAAGAACGCAAGAGCATATACACAAATATCAATTACAGTTGGACGAACAAGGAAGAGACTCATTTAGGAATATCCCTTTTTGACAGCACAGTACGCTGTGTGATCGAAATGACACCAGAGCGTTTGAAATTCTGGTGACATGCTCTCTCTCGGAAGGAATAGGAGTCCAGTATGTGGAAAAAGAGAAAGAGGTGACCTCGAACCTTCTACGATGTCCAACCCAGGGAATTGAAACGGGCAGTGGAAAAGATGTGCCATGAGTTGAGAAGTTCACCTTTTTCGGTGGCGCAGTTCTGTCACTTCGCTTTCATGATCGTCAGCATTGCCTGCTGAGCAGCGTTTTGTCTTGAAAACCAAGTGCGCGATCTCAGTGGCGATTGCGAAGTTGCTGCTGGGCAATCGTAGCTGTATTGGGTCATCTCGAGCAGCTCGAAAATATGCCGTTGCAAAAACATTCCATACGATTGTCCTGATATCTGCTCAATGATGTAGTTCAACAAACGTAACCTGGAGTGCGGAACGAACGGCTGACAAATATCACTTGGCGGCCCCGGGCTTTCTTGTTACGCTTAAATTGGTCAGTCAGAATAAGAGAAAACTGTTTTATTGGATTCTTCATCTTTCCCAAATATCTGCTTCCTATCCCATCATAATTTTAGGCCTGTATTGCAACGCCTCCGCCAGATGCGCGGACTGAATCTCATCACTCCCCGCTAAATCGGCGATGGTGCGTGAAAGTTTTAAAATTCGGTGATAAGCCCGCGCGGATAACTGCAATTGACTCATCGCCGCCCGCATCAAGCTCTGACCTTCGGCCTGCAACTGACAAAATTGCCTGATCTCCCCGATGCGCATATCGGCGTTGGAGATGATATTCGTTGATACGGTTTTCGATATTAGAGAGTCGGGATTCGTGAATCGGGTTTGCTGAATATTTCTTGCGGCTTGCACACGTCTACGTATCGCTTCACTTGTTTCGCTTACTTTATTCCCGCTTAACTTTTCATAATCAACTCTTGGGACTTCGATGTGGATGTCGATGCGGTCCAGCAATGGACCTGAGATTCGTTTTTGATATTTCGTTACCATTGCAGGTGCACAGGTACATGGTTTAAGTGAGTCGCCATACCAGCCGCAGGGGCAGGGATTCATTGCAGCGATCAATTGGAAGTTTGCTGAAAAAGTGAGTGAGCCTTTTGCGCGGCTGATGGTGACAACTTTATCTTCCATCGGCTGGCGCATCACTTCGAGGACGCGTGTGCCGAATTCGGGGAACTCGTCTAAAAATAAAACACCTCGATGTGCCAGGGAGATTTCACCAGGCTTGGGGATATTTCCTCCACCCACCAAGCCTGCATGTGAAATGGTATGATGCGGTGCGCGAAACGGGCGATGGCGAATTAATGCTGTACCTGTGGGCAACTGGTCTGCAACAGAATAAATGCGTGTAACATCCAACGATTCTTCGATGCTCATCTCTGGGAGAATGCCAGGCATGGCGCGCGCAAGTAAAGTTTTTCCCGCGCCAGGGCTTCCTACCATCAGTACATTGTGTCCGCCAGCCGCGGCGACTTCGAGTGCGCGCTTGACGTGTTCCTGTCCCTTTACCTCGCTGAAGTCTGTCGGCGTGAATAAAGGTTCGAGTGAATCTGCCGAGGGGAGATAAGGCTCAATAAGACGGCGACCCGCTAAATGGTCGAAGAGATCCGCAAGCGTTTTGACCGGGATAATCTCAAGGTCGGGAATCAAGGCTGCTTCGGGCGCATCCACTTCAGGGACGAACATCCGCTTGAATCCACTTGCGCGGGCAGTGGCGGCCATTGGAAAAACGCCGCGCGCGTGACGCACAACGCCGTCGAGTGAAAGTTCGCCGATGACGATTGTGTTTTCAACTTTGTCATGAGGGAGAAAACCCGCAAGGACGATGACGCCGAGCGCGATGGGGAGGTCGTAGGAGGGACCTTCTTTGCGGACTGTGGCGGGCGCAAGATTGACAACGATGCGATGACGAGGGAAATGCAAGCCTGCGTTTTTCACGGCGGTTTGCACGCGCTCGCGACTCTCCTGCACAGCGGTATCGGGCAAACCGACAATGGTCATGCCGGGCAAGCCGTTGGTGTAATCCACTTCCACTTCAACAATGACGCCTTCAAGACCAACGACAGCGCAGGAAAATATTCGAGCAAGCATATTTGAAGTTTAGACGAGGGAGGAAGAAAAGTCAATTCACTGATGTGGGAAATTGGGTATTGAATCGCGAGTGGGTTTGTTCTATACTGAATTTGGGATAGGTTCTTTTTTGCACGTTTCACACAGGAGGTGTGAGATGAAAACCGATTCAAGTCAATCAATGTGGCGGCCCAGCACAAAGCTTGGTTGGTGGTCGGTCAGACTGGCGGCAGCGTTCGTAATTCTCATGGTTATCAACAACACTATTTTCATGCGCTTGCCGGAGGATGTAACGTGGCGGGTAACAGTATTACCCTTCTACGGTATTTTTATGATGTTGTGCGGGCTGACCGCTGGCATTGTCGGACTGGTCGCGGTGATACGACAGCACGAGCGTTCGCGGCTCGTCTGGCTTACCATGTTACCCGGGCTGTTCGCCCTCTTCTTCATCCTCGGCGAATTCCTGGTGCCGCATTAAGTCCTTCGGGTTGGGGGACTCGAACCTGTAGGCGTTACTCTCATCCAAAATCGCGGCTATAATCCGCCGCATGACATCCTACCCTCGCGCACATTTCTGGACCCGCGATAGCGGTATCCTCCTCGGGGGATTCTTTGTCACCATTTTTTTGATCGTTTACATTTGGTGGCCGCTGGCGGAGGAATATTTTACCTATGTGGATTGGAGCGGCGCGTGGTGGCTGTACATGGATTGGCTGTTGCTCGGCGTTTTCCTGTTCATGTCCATTACCATCATTGCGCGGGCGATTCTCAAAACGGATATGTTGATCGTTTTTGTTGGCATCTGTGGCGGACTCGCGATTGAGTCATGGGGCACACAAACGAATCTCTGGCATTATTACACAGCAGAGCGCCCGCCCTTGTGGATTATCCCTGCCTGGCCGATTGCTAGTTTGTCTATTGATAGAATTGCAAGATTTTTAGATTGGACTGTTGAACAAGCAAGCAAACGAAGCAAGACAACTAATCTCCAATCTCTATTCTCTATTTTCTATTGGCTGACCTTCGCTTCCTTCTTGACCTTGATGCTGGTCTTTGTTTCCCCAACATTTGACAAGTCCTATACATGGTTGGCCATGATCTTGTGCATTCTCCTGATCGTCACGCCAACGGATCATCGCTTTGCTTTGCTGACATTCATTGCAGGCACAGGTCTTGGTTACTATCTGGAACTGTGGGGCACAACCCGTGAGTGCTGGACGTATTACACAAATGAAACCCCCCCATTATTTGCGGTGCTCGCGCATGGCATGGCAGCTGTCGCATTTTGGCGGGCGGGATTGTATGTGAAAATGGTTTGGGGGAAGGTGGTTGTGACATTCATCCTCCTTGACAGGCGGGGGAATCAGCGTAGAATGTGACCTTGTGGTCATATGACTTGGAGGTCACATTTTGCCCAAGCAGACATTTTTCAATCTCCCCGAAGAGAAGCGAAAAACCATCGTCAACGCTGCGATATATGAATTTGCGGAGTATGGTTTTGAAGCCGCGTCCATCAACCGCATCGTGGCGAACAGCGGGATCTCGAAGGGCAGTTTCTATCAATATTTTGAAGACAAACTGGATGTCTTCAAACATCTGATTGATATGCTTGCGCATGAAAAGATGGAATTCTTCATGGATAAGCATCCGTCAAGCACAAACATGGATACGTTTCAATATTACCGCTGGATGATAAAGACCGGCATGGAGTTCAACTCCACGAACCCGCGCCTGGTGCAAGCCATCGGCCGCGTGCTGCTAGGTGAAGGTATGTATTATGGAAAGGATTTTGAAGAGTACCGCAAACAGTCCACTCGTGCGCTGACAGCGATGATCCAGCAAGCCATCGAACGCGGCGAGGTTGACCCAAGCGTGGACGTGGACCTGGCGGTGATGATCATGGAAACATGGAATAACGCGATCAGCACGTATTTTCTCAATGAAGGCATGAAGCAGAGGGACATCATGAAATGGGTGCGTTCTGCAAAAACACAGGAAGTCATTGATAAGCTGTTGTATGTGATGGAATACGGCTTGCGTAAAACGGAATCGGAATTCACATCCGCAACATAGAAAGGAAGTCACCATGAATTTGTACCTGCGCCTTGCGTGGCGCAATGTCTGGCGGCAGCGCCGCAGAACGCTCCTGATCGCTGTTGGCATGGGCGTCACGATGTCCCTGCTAGTGTTCTACGACGGGCTCATCGGCGGGTTCGAACAGGCAATTTATGGCAATGCCATTCAGTTGCTGGGAGGCAATATTCAAGTCCATGCGCTCGGCTACAACGAGAAGGCGGGACGAAAGCCATTGCTCCCGATGGAGAACCCGGATACCGTTGTACAGGCGGCGGAGGCGCACCCCGAAGTTGTGATTGCATCGAAACGCATCGTCACCAGCGGATTGGTCACCAACCGCGAAGGCGCGTTCGCTATCTCGATCATCGGTGTTGAAACCGACAAGGAAGTCCAAATCACACCGGTGGCGGATAATATATCGAGCGGGCGTTACCTGAACCCGGACGATGGCGACCTGATCGTCATCGGACAGGGACTGGCTACCGCCATGCAAATCGAAGTTGGCGACCGCATCACGATGGTCGGCAGTTCGACCCACGAGCAGACACGTCAACGCACGATGACAGTTGTTGGTATCTATGATGTAGGCGTGCCTTCGGTTGAAAAGACTACGATCTACATATCCCTTGGCGAGGCACAGCAACTGTTCGGTCTGGATGGGCAGGTAACCGAAGTGGTTGTTTCCCTGAAACAGATCGGACAGGAAGCGGGTGTGATCAATACCATCAACAATTCGACGCCGGGTTATGAAGTGGAAAGTTGGGAAACATCCATCCCGGATTTGAAAAAGACCATGGACATGAAAACGTCGGTCATGAGCGTCTTTGGGATCTTTATGCTGGGCATCGCCGCCATTGGCATTCTCAACCTGTTGATGATGGCGGTCTTCGAGCGCACACGCGAGATCGGCATCATCGGCGCGCTGGGATTGAAACCGCGCGAGATCACCTTCCTGTTCCTGTTGGAGGGAATCCTGATCGGTGTGATGGGAGCGGTATTGGGCGCGATTTTAGGGACGCTTATCAATGGAATACTCGGTGTTGTTGGCCTTGACTACAGTCAGTTCGCCAACCTGACCGAATATACCGCCCTGATCAGTGGAAGCATCTATCCTCAATTGGTTCCATTGAAGGTGCTTCAGCACGCGCTCACGGTTGCCATCATTGCCGCACTTGCAGCGTTGTACCCGGCAATCGAAGCTTCCAGGCGTGAACCGGCGGAAGCGTTGCATTACGTTTAATCTGCTCCAAGCCGCCGTCCTCGGCGGCGGTCGCCGGGGACGGCGACCTGAGCAAAAGGAAATCTTATGATGAATTATTTCAAAATGGCGTATCGCAATTTGGGCAGGCATCGCCGCCGCTCCATCCTTTCGGGGCTGGCTCTTGCCATGGGAACGGCATTGCTGATGTTCATCGCTGCCTTCTTTCAAGGCGAAATGCGCAGTTCCATGGAGACCACCCTGCGTCTCAACAGCGGACATATCCAGGTGCAGGATGCGGATTATGACCCCGACAAACTCAGCGTCGCCTGGGAATATCTGATCGAGAACCCGGAGCAGGTTGCGGCGCAGATCGAAGCGATTGACCAGGTCCGGGCGGCAACCCCGCGCCTCTTCGCAAGCGGAATCGTATCTGCGTTGGATGAATCCATTGGCGTCCAGATCATGGGTATCGTTCCCGATTCTTCAGCGAATGATCCTTATCGCCAATTGGTCTCCGGCGAATTCATCACTGCCGATGACCGCGAAGGAATCGTGATCGGGTATCCACTGGCAGAGAGTTTGGGGCTAAAAGTTGGCGACCAACTCAACCTGTTGGTGAACACATCCGAAGGCAATGTGGACGAGCAAAAGTTCGCCGTGCGCGGCATCTTTTCAACCGGCACAACCGCCTACGACAAGGGCATTGTGCTCCTGCCGCTCGCCAAGGCGCAGGCATTTTCCGGCGCGGGGAATCATGCCAGCATAATCTTTATCCTGTTGAAGGATCGCGAACAAGCAGACGTTGTTGCCGCCGCAATCCAGGGCAGTGGCTATCAGGTCAAGACCTGGACCGAGTTGAACGAACTGCTCGTGCTGGTCAACGATTTTTCAAACGCCTACCTCATGATCATTAACTTGATCATACTTGGCGTAACCGCCACGGTCATCGTCAACACATTGCTCATGTCTGTTTTTGAACGCACACGTGAGATCGGGATTCTCTCCGCCATCGGCATGAAAGGCAGACAGGTTGTCACCCTCTTTCTTGCCGAAGCCAGTTTGCTGGCTTCGGGCGGAATCACTTTTGGCTCGTTGATCGGTTGGGCGCTCTCTGCCTATTTCGGCAAAGTCGGCGTCTACTTTGGCGATCTGGGTATCAGCAACGATATGCTCCTGCAAGATCGCATTTACACCTACCTGACCTTGGAATCCGCGGTCAACCTGATCATCACAGCATTCATAATCACCGTACTTGCTTCACTCTATCCGGCGCGTATGGCATCCCGCATGGAACCGGTCGAAGCCTTACATGGAAATTAAGCTAATTTGCCCTCACCTCAACCCTCTCCCGTTGGAGAGGGGACTTCCTTCCCCCTTTTTGGGGAAGGACTGGGGATGAGGGAAAAGGAGAACCATCATGGAAGTCGCAAAATTAACAGATGTCACCCGCGTTTACAAGATCGGCGAAGTGGAGACCCGCGCCTTGAACGGCGTCAGCTTAACGATTGGGAATGGTGAGTTCACTTCCCTGGTTGGACCTTCCGGCTCCGGCAAGACCACCCTTTTACAACTCATCGGCTGTCTCGACCAGCCCACATCCGGCAAAGTGGTCATTGACGGCAAAGAGACCACCAACCTGAACCGCAACCAGCGCGCCGACCTGCGCAAAGGGACGATCGGTTTTGTGTTCCAGTTCTTTGCCCTCATCCCCACGCTGACCGCCTACGAAAACGCGGAAATGCCGCTCCTGCTCAACGGCAAGAACGCGGCGGAGCGCAAACAGCGCGTGATGGAATTGCTAAAAGCGGTGGATATGACCGACCGCGCTCACCACCGCCCCGATCAACTCTCCGGCGGACAACAGCAGCGCGTCGCTGTCGCCCGAGCGCTGGCCACCAATCCCAAACTGATCCTCGCTGACGAACCCACCGCGAATTTAGACACAGAGAATGGTGAGCAGGTCATGGAGATCATGAAGAAACTCAACAAAGAGACCGGCACCACCTTTGTCTTTGCCACGCACGACCCGCGCGTCATCAAATATGCGACCCGCGTGGTCACATTGCAGGATGGACTGATCACAAACAACGGCAAGGCATCCGCAAAATAGATGCTGGAGTGAAAAGAATGAAAAAAGTTTTATGGGTTCTCGGCATACTGGCGCTTGTGTTAGCCGCCTGTGGTTCATCCTCCACGCCGACTGCAATCCCGACGGTCATGCTGGATGACATCGATGTGGATAGTTCGGCTCCCGTCTCGCGTGGAACTGTTACCGCTTCGGGGGTTGTCCTGCCTGCCCGGGAAGCGAGTATGGCATTTACTGTGGGCGGCAATGTAAAAACGGTGAACGTCGCCGTTGGTGGGCGTGTGCGAGCCGGGCAGGTGTTGATCGAATTGGATAACACCATCGCCCGCTTGGAAGTCGAGCAGGCGAAGCGCGCGCTCCGGGAGTTGACCTCCCCGGCCTCCATCGCGGCGGCGGAGCGGGCGGCTGCATCCGCGCAAAAGGATATGGAAGACGCGCAAAACAAGGTATATGCGCTGGACCTCCCGCGCGCTTCCGAACTCAAACTTGATACTGTAAAATCCGACCTCGCATTGGCAAAAAGGCAACTGGCGCTCGCTTCCGACGAGTATCGAAGGGTTGATAGACTGCCCGAAGGCGATAGCAAAAAAGCCAAAGCGTTGGCCGCCTTGACCGCCGCCGAAATGCGGGTAAATCAATTGCAAGCCGAATATGATTGGTACACCGGCAAACCAACCGAAACGGATGCCGCCATTGTCCGCGCTAATTTCGCAGGTGCAGAAGCCGCCGTTCAGGAAGCGGAATGGTACCTGGCGGCGTTGAAAGGGGAGCCGGTCCCGCCGGAAGCGACGGGCTTTCAACTCACTCAACTGCAGCAGGCAAGGGATAATCTCGAAGCCGCGCAGGCAAGGCTTGACAATACGCGCCTGACCGCGCCATTCAACGGCGTGGTTGCCGCCATCAGCATCAGCGCAGGCGAGTTCGCCTCCCCCGGCCTGCCGTTGATCGTCGTCATTGATATGGATCATTTTCAGGTTGAGACCACCGACTTGAGCGAACTCCAGATCACGAAGGTAAAGGTGGGCGATGCTGCCACTATCAGTGTGGATGCATTAAACCAGGAATTCAACGGCGAGGTCATCAGCATCTCACCGCTGGCGAACACACTCGGAGGCGACGTCGTTTACAAAGTGACGATTGACTTCGATGAAACGCCCGCGGGTCTGCTTGGCGGTATGAGCGCCACTGTGGAAATAAGTGATAAGTAGACAGGTAAACAGGTAAACAAGGAGACAAGTAAGTAATTCGTGCCTGTGTACCTGTCTACCCGTCTACTTTTACAACACTCACAGGAGAATCCCATGACCACCATCACTGTCATCGGCGCAGGCAGCGCATCATTTGGCGAGAACACCCTCTCCGCATTGCTTCGCTCCCAAAAATTGAAAGGCTCCACCTTACGTTTGGTGGATCGCAATCTGCAAAGCCTGGATATCGTTCACAGATTAGCGAAGCGATTAAATAAGGAATGGGATTCAAAATTCAATATCACTGCCCATGCACATCATAAAGAGGCTCTCGAAGGCGCGAACTTCGTGGTCTCCGCCATTGAAGTCGGTCCACGCGAGGAGTTGTGGAAATCCGATTTTGAAATCCCATTGAAGTATGGCGTGCGTCAACCGTATGCAGAAAATGGCGGACCCGGTGGTTTTGCGCATGCCGCGCGGAATGTGAAGCCTGTGTTGGAAATCATCCGCGACATGGAGCAGGCTTGCCCGGAGGCCTGGTTTATCAATTTCACAAATCCGATGGTGCGTATTTGTGATCTCGTTAATCGTCACAGTAAAATAAAGGCCGTTGGTTTATGCCATCAAATTTACATCGGCTATTGCATGGTGGGAATTGCGCTTGCAAAGGAACTCGGCATTCAAGTGCCGAATGGGCTCGAAGGCATGCAAGCCGACATCCTGCAGCACCCGCTTCAACAAATGGTGATTCATCAAACTGTCCCGTTGATAGACATCCGCGCGGCAGGCACAAATCATTTTTCCTGGATCATTTCCGTGCATGATAAAAGAACAGGACAGGATTTATACCCGTTTTTGAAGAAACGCTTTTTCGATCTTGAAGAAAAATTTGAACCGCTCACGCGCCGCGTTTTTCATGACTTTGGCTTGTTGCCGATCCCCGGCGACACCCACCTCTGCGAATACCTGCCGTGGATGAGCGATCCTGTCACCAAACCTTGGGAAAAATTCAACATCCGTTTGTATGATTGGAAAACAATGGCAGGTGTGCGTGATTTTAGTTTGGATCGCTTAAACGAAATGGCGAACGATAACATGACGATTGAAGGGTTGTTGGATACAAATTCAGAAGGCGCTTTGGAGATGATCGAGAACATTGCGCTTGCAGGCAACCATTATCATCTCGCTGCAAACCTGCCCAATGCAGGTCAGATTGCCAATCTGCCTTTGGGTGCAATCGTTGAGACCCCAGTGCATATCAATGCGGCCGGGATTCATCCTGTGCATGTTGGGAATTTGCCAGAATCCATTGCTGAGTTATGCCGCCGGGAGTTAATAGTCTCACAATTGTGTGTTGATGCCGCTGTTGAAGGTAGTTATGAAAAAGCATTGCAATGTCTATTGCTTGATCCCATCGTCCATGACATGGATGCCGCAAAGAATATTCTGGATGATTATTTGAAGACCTACAAAGAACATTTACCACAGTTCTGGGAATAAAAAATAATTAAAACATTGTAATCAATGATCAATAAAGAGATGCAGAATATTTTTCTGCATCTCTTTTATTGTAAATAGATAAAGATATTAAAATATTTATTGAGAATTGATGGATATGGATGTTTATGTCGCACAATATTTTAAGAAAACTGTATGTGCAAAAACCTTTACATAATTCAATAGTTGTATAACAATAAACACATAATCAATGATTTTATGTTTATCATCATTGATTGAATCATAAAACGGTGATCACATATGTTGTTCGTTGAAATCGAATCTACATTAGATCATAAAAAGGAATGACAATAAAGGAAAGATCATGAATATTTGTGTATTGACAAGCACACCTGATGCAGACGATCTTCCGTATGACCCATCGCCATACATGAAAGGCTATCGTTGGAAACAACATTTGGTAGCGCCAGCGCATGTTGAAAAACAAATTAAAGATCTGATGGATGACGGTGTGGATGCCTTCGTCAATTTATGTGACGGCACACCGGATGATGCACTTTCGGGCATTGCACTTGTGCATGCGCTTGAAAAATATAACGCCGCATTCACAGGCGCGGATTCAAAATTCTTTGACCCCACCCGTGATGAAATGAAAAATGCCGCACGGCGTGTGTCTGTACCCACTCCCAATTGGATCTTTGTCAATCGCGCAGAAGATGCTGAAAAAGTTGTGAAGCGCTTGAAATTCCCGATGTTGGTCAAACCACCCCACGGCTATGCCAGTGTTGGCATCCGCCGCAATTCCAGAGTGGAAACAATTGAGCAGTTGCGCGAACAACTAAAACTTGAGATTGCTGAATTCGGACGCGCATTGATCGAAGAGTTCATTGAAGGGCGCGAATTTACCTGCCTGATATCAGAGAATCCCGACGACCCCAGGAAATCGGTCACATACACCCCGGTTGAGTTTATCTTCCCGGTCGGCGAAACTTTCAAGCACTATGAAATGAAATGGGTTGAATATGAAAAAATGTCCGTGGCTGTGGTCACTGACTGGCGTATAGAAAAGACCCTGCGCGAGCAAACCATGCGTGTCTTCAAAGAGCTGGGCGGAAATGGCTACGCCCGTTGTGATTATCGCATGGACTCAAATGGCGTGATTTACATGCTTGAGATCAATCCCAATTGCGGCATATTCTATCCGCCGCATGAGCCCGGTTCGGCAGATTTCTCGCTTCTCAACGACCCGGTCAACCATATCAGGTTTATGAGGTTGATCATTCGAAATGCCCTAAGACGGCAGACACGCATTGCCGCGGAAAAGATTATTAAGCGCCAGCACCGCAAACGCTCAGTCGAAGTTGAGCAGTTGGCCTTCAATATGTAAAAAGATGGGACACAGAAATGTGTCCCATCTTTTTTATCCTTTAATTAGACTCGCTCCCTCGCTTGCCTTGCAGATATAAACACTCGCCTCCAAACCTGACCTTTGCCTGTATGCCGCTGAAACAGCATTTGCAAACTCTTTGGCATTCTGCTCCTTTACCAAAGCGACAGCGCAGCCTCCAAATCCTGCGCCGGTCATGCGCGCGCCGTAGCAACCCTCCTGTTCACGGGCGCAATCCACTATGATGTTGAGCGCGTCGTTGGTCACTTCGAAGTCGTCACGCAGGCTGTCGTGACTGGCATCGAACAACTCTCCCAGCCGTTTTATATTCCCTGCTTTCATCACATGGACTGCCTCCAGCACGCGCGCGTTCTCGGTGATTATATGCTTCGCCCTTTTTAACATCACTTCATCCAATCTTTCCTCTTTCCCCCCTTCGACTGGACTCACATTGTCCCGATGCTCTTTCGGGAGGGCAAGCTTTCCTCGTTCAAACTCCTCCACGCTGACATCGCGCAACGCCTTCACCCCAAACCAACGTGCCGCCTCTTCACATTGACTGCGTCTTTCATTGTAAGTTGAGACCACCAGCCCGCGCCTTGTGGATGTATCAAGAATTACAATTGAAACACCTTTTGGCAGGAGTACATGCTGAAATTCTAGCGAACGGCAATCCAAAAATAAAGCATGGCCTTCCTTGCAGACTGCACTCGCCATTTGATCCATGATGCCGCAATTAACCCCGACCCATTCATTCTCGGCCTTTTGTGCGATCTTTGCCATCCTTGGCGCATCCCACGTAAAACCGGAGACGGCGGCAAATGCACGTGCAACTGCCAATTCCACCGCCGCAGAGGAAGATAAGCCAGCTCCGCGCGGGACATTGCCTGTAATGATTGCGTCGAAGCCGTTTAATTCATAGCCTGCTTCCTGTAGTTGATATGCAATACCTTTTGGATATTCCAACCAGCCACTGCCTTTCGTGAGTGCATTTAACTCGAAAACTGAATCAGCTTGCAGGCTTGCATTGGTCGGCGTCGGAATATCCAGGGAAAAGAGGCGCACGGTTTTATCGGCTCGCGGACGAAGCGCAAGCCAGACGGCACGGTCAATTGCCATGGGCAGGACAAAGCCGTCGTTGTAATCGGTATGTTCGCCGATTAGATTAACCCGTCCCGGCGCGCGGACAATGATTTCAGTTTCGGAGTTAAAATAGGCTGCAAAAGACTGCTTGAGATTTCGAATGTTCATCATCGCGGTTATACCATAGCAAAGGCACTACGTGACCGATCTCGAATTGCTCGAAAAATATGAACCCGTGTTACGGTTCGCGAAAAGCGAGCGTTTTTTTCCAATGGCGGTTGAACCCTATTTGGATATTGTTCGCTTTTCCCCAGTGAGCGCATGGGGTGGCGGAGTTGTTTGCCCATTTGAATGAACCGCTGATTGATAAGATCGGCAGACTCACAAGTGAACAGTATTATCTGCGGTTTGTGAACAAGCCTTTGAATGATTCGGATGCCTGGGTATGGTGGGGAACGCTTTCGTTAATGGGTGTTGCGGCGGGTTGGTTTTCAGGGGAATACCCTCAAGGAAGGAGTTGTTAAATCGAGCAGTTACTTGAAGCGCATTATGTCTGACCGTAAGACGACCCGCCCGCCTATAAAGGAATGGAAGCCCGTGCTATTGAATTCCGAGCCGATTTGGGTACAATATAAAGGATTGTGGGGTGTAAAAAGTTTGTTGAACGATGAATCGGGTCCGCCTGGCCCCAAGTGGGACAGACCCATGAAAGATCAGATTGGCGTGAACCGGCGTATCCGCTGGGATAAACCACTGGATTGGCTTGCAGAGTTGGAAAAACATTCCTATTACAAAGCGCCGCACGCATTTCAGACATCCGTAATTAATTCAGAATTATGATATATACTCGTAATTCCTTCCAGAAAATCTGGTACTCTATATCAAGCGGCAGGATCATAACAAGGAGAAAACCATGTCCATTCCACAGATTCTTGAAGTTGCTATAGGCCTGATCGTTATCTATTACCTTTTGGGTTCAGTGGTGTCGCTAATTACACAATGGATCAATGAAGCGTTTGAGTCGCGTGGTAAAGCTTTGCAGCAATATTTGATCAAGATCGTCGGCGAGAAAAAGGTCGAAGATCTGATAAGACTGCCCCAGGTGCAGGCGTTGCGCCCCATTCGATATAAGAATTTCCTGAGTGTGTTTGGTTCAATCACTGAACCTAAAAAACTGGAGAAAATCCCGGTTGCAATTTTGGTGGATGCGTTTTTCGATCTTTCCGGTTTAAGCAGAAAAAAAGAAATGGATCTGCTTCAGTTGGCCGAAATAATCGACAAACTACCTGATTCCGAGGGTAAAAATGCATTTATAAGTTGGATCAATCAGGGCGTGACCAATATCGCTGATTTGCGTATGCGTACAACGGCTTACTTTACAGGACTGATGGAGCAGGCCGCAGATACCTTCCGCGCGCGTGCCCGCAGTTTTGTGATCATGCTTTCCATTGGAATTACGATCCTGCTCGGTACCGATAGCATTCAACTTGCAGAGACGCTTTGGACGAATGTCGAGTTACGTGCCATCGCCGCCGCTCAGGCAGATGCGGTTGTGGCAGAAGGCGGCGCGAATGCAGATTTGTCCGATCTTCTCGATGACCTCGATCAATTTTCCATTAAGATTGGCTGGTGGCAAACACAGGAATTCCCAAAATCCCCCGACGTGGAGGCATGGGCTTTATTCATTTTCTGGAAGGCGCTGGGACTGGGCATCACTGCCGTGGCTGTCTCGCAGGGAGCATCCTTCTGGTACGATGTGCTGAAGAAAGTATCATCACCTGCCACAAGCACCAGCAGTAGTAAGAGTAGTGGTGGGGGGAGTAGCAGCACGAGTAGTAGCAGCAGCGGATAAATATGGCACAAAAAAATTCCGAGGTGATAAGCCTTGGAATTTTTTATTTGCTTGACCATCTCGCATAGACCGCCTGTGAAAGCAGGCGGTTTGCGCTTGTTTCGCGGATGACCAATTCGCCGCTGTCAATTTCCCCATTATATATTTTCATCATTTCATCAAGCACCTGCGCCACATGAATGGCAGATGCGCGCACTGCATAGACGGTGACAATCACAAAAAGTGGATTGTCGCTTAGACAGGCGCGGCACAGATCTAATAAATTGGGCAGGGATTTATACACTTCCCACACTTCGCCTTTGGGCCCGCGTCCGAATTTTGGCGGATCAAGAATGATGCCGTCATATTTCACACCCCGTTTTGCTTCGCGTTGGACATATTTTACAGCGTCCTCCACGATCCAGCGGATGGGCTTGTCACTTAAACCTGAGAGTGCCTGATTCTCTCGCGCCCAACTCACGGATTTTTTGGAAGCGTCCACATGAGTCACTTGCGCGCCAGCCGTCGCCGCCGCGAGAGTAGCCAAACCTGTGTAACCAAATAGGTTGAGAATATTCGGTTGGCCCCTTCGACTACGCTCAGGGTGAAGTCCTGCCTTTCGGATGGAATTAGCCATAAAGTTCCAATGAGAGGCGACTTCAGGAAACACACCGAGGTGACGGCCTGGTGTGGTCATCGCCCAAAAGCGTAATTGCCCCTCTCCCTTAAGGAGAGGGGTTGATGAGGTGAGGGGATATTTCATCTCCCATTTTTCATCCATTTGTTTCTTAAAATCCCAATGACCGCCGCTTTCCTCAGCCGATGCCTGAAACACAGCGTGGACATTATTCCATTCGGATGCGGGCAATGCGCGACTCCACATGGCTTGGGGTTCGGGTCGTGAGAAAATATATTTTCCGAAGCGCTCCAGTTTCGAGCCGTCGCCAGAATCAAGCAATTCATAATCTTTCCAGGCGGAGGCTTCGAGTAGTGAAAAAACAGGGGATTTTTGCATGGATATTATTGGACTGTCTTACAAATGGGTTGAAATGACCAGTTTCCCCACTTGATTTTTTGCCACAAACCTGTATAATGTGGGAACAAGTGGTAAGAAGTGGTAAGGACGCCGGGATGCCCGGCGTTCAACGCATTAAAAGGATAAGTAGCACAAATGTTCTTGGGTCAATACCAACACAACCTCGATGACAAGGGACGCCTGATGATCCCGGCGCGCTTCCGTCAGTTGTTGGATGGCGACGCCTTCATTACGCAGGGCTTTGATAAATGTCTCATGGTGATGACAGGATCTTATTTCAAACAGGTCTATGAGCGAATCGAAGCCATGAACCTTGCGGACCCAACCGCGCGCCTCTTGCGCCGCTTGATTTTATCCAATGCTTACCCTGTGGAGGTGGATAAGATCGGGCGCATGCTTGTGCCGCAAAACCTGCGTACCTTCCTCGCGATTGAGAATGGTGAACTGGTGGTGGCAGGGCAGGGCGAATATTTCGAGGTGTGGATGCCTGCTCTTTGGAGCGAACAAATGACTCAATTGCAGGATACCGAAGCCAACAAAGCGCGCTTCTCCACGCTCGATCTTTCTAAGACACAATCGTAGCGGCGACTCTTATTCTTGCCCATACAGGGCAGGCACACCCACAGGGTGCTTCGCGAAGACCTGCCCCTGCGAACAAACACGATGCAACATAAACCTGCACTTTACCAAGAGATTATACACGCACTGCAACCCAAACGCGGCGGTCGTTATGTGGATGGCACTTTGGGCGCGGGCGGTCACGCTCGCGGGATCCTGGAGGCTTGCGCGCCAGATGGGCAACTGCTCGGTCTTGATGTGGACCCGCAGGCTTTGGCGCTTGCTCGTAAGAACTTGGCTCCTTATGAGGGACGCATTCATCTCGCGCAAGCCTCCTACACCACAATCACCAAGCAACTCGCCGACTTGCAATGGGATTCGGTGGATGGCATCCTGTTTGACCTCGGCGCATCCTCCATGCAATTTGATAACGCTGAGCGCGGATTTTCATTTATGCACGATGGCCCGCTCGATATGAGATTTGGCCCGCAGGCATTAATGAGCGCCGAGCAAATCGTCAACGGCTATGACGAAAAAGAACTGGCTGAGCTGATCTTCCGTTACGGCGAAGACCGCGACTCAAGAAAAATCGCCAAAGCGATAGTGATCAACAGACCGCTTCGCACAACCCGCGAACTGGTTGCTGTTATCGAAAGAGCATCTCCCCGCAGAGGTGACCGAGTGCACCCGGCCACGCAGACCTTTCAGGCTTTACGGATCGCCGTCAACAATGAATTGGCATCCGTGCAGGAAATGCTTCCGCAGGCAGTGGCAGGCCTAAAGTCTGGAGGCAGATGCGCGGTGATCTCCTTTCACTCGCTGGAAGATCGCATCGTCAAAGACTTCTTTCGCGAACAAAGCAAGGAATTGGTGAATCCACTTTACGAAAGAATTTACGAAGTTGAACGCAAGGCTGTTGTGAAATTAATAAATAAGAAACCAATCCTGCCCTCTGAGGAAGAAATTAAAGAAAACCCGAGGGCGCGCAGCGCAAAACTTAGAGTTGTTGAAAAGATTTAATGGTTTGTTGGTGGTCGAGTAGCCCCGCATGTTTTCGCGGGGCGTATCGAGAACACATAAGAAAAAAAATGAACATACCGAACGTAAATCACTACATCCACGCATATAAAATTGCTCCCTGGCGTATTCAACGCCAGTGGATCGGTAACGTGTTGCTTGCTGTGGTTGCGCTTGCCATGGTTGCCGCACTTTATCTCAATATTACATCGCGAACCGCAATTGCCGGGCGCGAGATCCAAGACCTGACCTATTCAATCACTGTCAGCCAGCAGGTGAGCGGAGATCTGCAAACACAGCTCGCTTCGTTAACCTCTGCCAGCGCAATGGACCACCGCGCGCGCGAACTTGGTTTCCGCCCCATGGAAACGGATGAAATGGAATATCTGATTGTGCCGGGGTATTCCGCGCCTCAACCGTATATTTTAGTGTCCGCGCCGCACCTGCAATTGAGCGCTCTGACCATTCCACCGCAATATAATCAGTCATTGTTGGATTGGATGGATGAAAAAATATCACCCTCCCGAGGTCAGCAATGAGACAGCAATATGCGCGCCGTACTCAGGCCCTGGCTGCTGTGATGGGATTTATTGCGTTTGCCATTATTGTGCAAATAACACGGATTCAAAACAGCGCCGAAGCAGATTTCTTTCGTCAGCAGGCCGAGAACTATGCTTATGTTCTGCATACCTTTTACCCGGACCGCGGCGAGATTTATGACCGCAATGGCCGTTTGTTGGCGGGGAATAAAACCGTGTATGAGATCGGTGTTGATCTGAGCACCGTGAAGGATGCTCATGCGATTGCATTTGCAGTCAGCTCAGAACTTGGCATGGATTACGATAAGATGATCAATGAAATTCAAAATCCGCCTGAAGGTCTTTCTTATCTAGTCATTGCGGATTTTATTGAGGCACAGCCAGTCTTGAACCTTCAAGCGTTGAAGAAAGCCTTGCAAGATCAGTCTCCAGAAGGAACTCGGGGCGGGCTGACTGGACTGCAGTTCAAATCTCATCCACAACGAAGTTATCCTGAAGACGCGCTAGCATCCAATATCATTGGTTTTGTCAGCCGCGAAGGACGAGGATATTTTGGCATTGAAGAAAAATATGATACTTTGCTGGCGGGCAACCCCGTGCGGGCCTATGTTCCCACAGACCCGAACAAAGCTTTTGAGATTCAACGCATGCCAGATGGCACCACGCTCATCTTAACCATTAACCGTGACTTGCAGGCCGCCGCCGAACAGATCCTGGATGAATCCCTGCTGGAGTATGGTGCGCAGGGCGGTACGATCGTCGTGATGGATCCGCGCAATGGGGAATTGCTTGCGATTGCCGCCTCCCGCCGCATGGATTTAAATCAATTCTGGAATTACGGTGTCATCTATGACCAGGCCAGTGAGTTCAATCCGGCTGTTTCCAAACCCTATGAACCAGGCTCAGTCACGAAAATCCTGACCATGGCGGCCGCATTGGATAGCGGAACCGTCACGCCTGCTACATCCTATCTGGATACGGGTTCCATACTCGTCGGCGGCGCCACCATTAAGAACTGGAATCAGAAACCGTGGGGTCTTCAGGATATGACTGGTTGTTTACAACATTCGCTCAACGTGTGTATGGCAACACTGTCCTCGCAAATGGGTGCTGGATCTTTTTATAGTTACATGGATCGCTTCGGCTTTGGCCAGCTCACCGGGGTTGATATGGCTGGAGAAGCAGAGGGCAGGCTCAAAGTCCCGGGCGATTCGGATTGGTATCCAGTTGACCTCGCTACCAATTCATTTGGCCAGGGCCTCACTGCCACCCCGATCCAGATGTTGATGGCAGTTTCATCTGTGGCTAACCACGGACGTTCAGTGACTCCACATGCTTTATACGCAATGGTGCGCGACGGCCGCCAATACAATGTACCCGCGCAATATGCTGGTTCTCCCATCTCCGAGCAAACTGCAAGAACGCTTTCTGCAATGCTCAGCGTTTCACTTGAAACAGAAGGGTCGCTTGCGTTGATTCCCGGTTATCGCGTCGCTGGAAAAACAGGCACGGCGCAAATCCCTGTCAATGGATTTTATGACAGTACCCAAACCAATACGTCATTCATTGGCTGGGGACCTGTAGATGATCCGCAATTTATGATCTATGTCTGGCTTGAACGACCATCCGCATCCATTTGGGGTTCAGAGACCACTGCGCCTATTTTTGCCAAAATGGCAAAAAAGACCGTTATCCTGTTGGATATTCCGCCGGACAATATTCGACAACAACTTGTGACAAAATAATATGCTGACACTCGCCGACGTTCTCGAAGCCCTGACACGCAACACGGTTCGCATTCCGAATGCAACTACGGTCATCACAGAAGCCGCGATAGACTCGCGTCAGATCATCCCCGGTTCGCTCTTTGTGGCAATCCCCGGGGAAAATGTGGACGGGCATGACTTTATTGCAGATGCGTTCAAGAGGGGGGCGTCTTTTGCTTTAATCCAAAAAGACGTTCCCGCTTCTTTCCCGACCCTTGACCTGCGTGCCGGTCTATCCACTGATTCGTCCCCCCAGCTTGATTCGCCTCTTTGTCTGCGTGTGGAAAATACGCTCTCAGCCTTGCAACAGATCGCCCGTTTCTGGCGCCGCAAACTGGATTTGCGTGTTGTCGGCATTACCGGCAGTGTTGGAAAATCCACCACGAAAGAAATGGTTGCCGAAGTGCTTGGCACACGGTATCGCACACTGCGCAGTCCCGGAAATTTGAATAATGAAATTGGTTTGCCTCTTACCATCTTAAGGCTTGGTCCTGGTTATGAACGCGCCGTATTGGAAATGGGATTTTATGTCCCCGGTGAGATCCAATTCCTGTGCGATATTGCCCAGCCTCAAATTGGCGTTGTGACGAATGTAGGCACGGTTCATGCCGAGCGCGCAGGTTCACAGGAAGCCATTGCGCGCGGTAAAGGTGAATTGATCCAATCCCTTCCGTCCGATGGCGTTGCCATTCTCAACTTTGATGATCCCTGGGTTCGCAAAATGGAAGAGAAATCCAAAGCACGCGTTTTCTTCTACGGGCTTTCCCCTGAAGCAGACTTATGGGCTGACCAGATCGAAGGACTGGGTTTGGATGGCATTCGCTTCCGCCTGCACTACCAAGGCGAGGTCTTACATTCACATGTCCCCATGATCGGTAGGCACTCGGTTCATACTGCCTTGCGCGCCGCCTCTGTCGGGTTGAATGATGGCTTAGCCTGGCAGGAAATTTTCGAAGGCCTTTCACATGGACACGCGCAATTACGCCTCGTGGCTGTCCGCAGTAAAACAGGCGCATTGATCCTTGATGATACCTACAATGCCTCACCAGAATCCATGTTAGCCGCATTGAATCTGTTGGATGAAATGGATGGGCGTAAGATCGCTGTTTTGGGAGATATGCTTGAGTTGGGTCAGTATGAAAAACAAGGGCATGAGATCGTAGGGATGCGCGCCGCTCAGGTGGCGAAAGTTTTGCTTATACTCGGCCCCCGCGGACACATGATTGCAGACGCGGCACAGCGTGCAGGAATGAAATCGGCACAGATTTTAGAATTTGAAAAACCAGAATTAGTTGTGGATTGGTTGAATCAGAATCTTACCTCAACCGATACGGTGCTTATCAAAGGCTCTCACGGTTTGCGCATGGACCGTATCACCGCAGCCCTGGAGGTCAGCTCATGAGGCAGATCGCGTTTTCGCTCAGCCTCGCGGGGCTTGCTTTCATCATGACCGCTATTTGGGGTGGACCTTTGCTTCGCATCCTGCGTCATTTCAAAGTTGGCAAGATCATCCGTGTCGAAGAACCCGATTCGCACCGTGTAAAGATGGGAACCCCCACGATGGGCGGGGTCATGTTCATATTGTCGGTGTTGTTGCTAAGCGGGCTGTTGAATGCGGTTGCCTTGATCGGTGTCGCCACCAGCGGTGTGGGACGTTCCGTTCTTTTACCAATGGTAGTCATGTTTGGGTATGCGCTGCTCGGGGCTGTGGATGATTGGGAGGGTATTCGCGGCAAACGCAAAGGCGATGGAATGCGTTCGAGTACCAAGTTTACTTTCCAGGTGCTGCTGGCCATTGGCACTGCTTATGTTTTGAAATATGTGATCGATGCACCGGATGTTTACATCCCCGGTTTGTTCTTTGAAGTTGAACTTGGCTGGTTCTATGTGCCGATTGCCGCATTCATTATTGTTGCGGAATCAAATGCGATTAACTTTACGGACGGCCTCGATGGGCTGGCTGGCTTGATCGCCGCCACAGCGATCGCAGCGTTTGGGGGTATTGCCCTCATCCAGGAACAGGTCTATCTCGCGCGATTTTGCTTTATTCTGGTCGGCGCACTTTTCGGCTTTTTGTGGTTCAACGTACATCCCGCTGAACTCATCATGGGAGATACGGGTTCGCTTTCTCTTGGCGCAGTGCTGGCAGTTGTGGCATTGATGACAGGCCAATGGCCCATGTTGTTGATCATTGGCATCATCCCGCTTAGCGAAATGTTAAGTGTGGTGATCCAAATTGGTTATTTCAAATGGACGAAAGGCAAGCGTTTTTTTAAAATGGCGCCGATCCATTTGCATTTTGAGTTACTCGGCTGGAGTGAAACGCAGGTCGTTCAGCGTTTCTGGCTTATCGGTTTGATGGCCGCATTGATCGGAATTGGTTTATCGCAGGTTTAAGTGCGTAATGCGTGATGCGTAATTCGTAATTTACGGATCACGTATCACGCATCACGGATTACGAGTCATGACTAACTGGAATAACACCCACGTACTTATTTTAGGAGCCGCCCGCCAGGGACTCGCCCTGGCTCGCTGGCTTTCCCGTCGCGGTTCACACGTGACCTTGAGTGACTCACGCAATGCGGATGAACTCGCCTCCGCCCGAGCCTCCCTCGCGGATACGAATGTGACATGGGCAGTCGGTGGGCATCGGCTGGAATTGCTTGAAAACGTTGATGTGCTCTGTCTTTCCGGCGGCATCCCGCTGACATTGCCCATCGTGCAGGCGGCGATCAAGCGTGGCATACCGCTTTCGAACGATACGCAAATTTTCATGGAAGTTGTTCCATGCAAGACAATTGGCATTACTGGCTCAGCAGGTAAGACAACGACCACGACATTGGTTGGAGAAATGGCGAAAACAGACCATGGACGACAGACCGTTGACCATGCATCGTCAATCGTCAATCGTCAATCGTCAATGGTCTATGTCGGCGGCAACATCGGTGATCCTCTAATAAATTATGTAGATGACATGACAGCCGATGACCTCGCCATTCTTGAGATTTCTTCTTTTCAATTGGAGCAGATGACTATCTCACCAAATATCGCGGCGATTCTAAATATCACGCCCAATCATTTGGATCGCCACGGCATAATGGAAGCATACACTGCGGCAAAGGCGCGCATTTTGGAATTTCAAACTGAGAAAGACACGGCAATTCTCAGTCACGATGACAAAGGCGCGTGGAGTCTACGCAATAAAGTCAAAGGCAGGTTGCTGACGTTCAGCTTGAATGATTTGGATGAAGGTTTAAGCGGCGCATATCTGCACGATGAATTATTGAACCTGCGCGATGGAAACGCGTACCTGCCTTTGATCCTGCGAGAAAAGATTCAATTGCGCGGTGATCATAATGTAGCGAACGTGCTTGCTGCATTCACGATCGGTCACGCGGCCGGTTTTAAACTCGACGACATGCTCGAAGCCGTTGAAGAATTTCGCGGCGTACCGCACAGGCTCGAATTCGTCCGCGAATTGCATGGTGTGCGCTGGTACAACGACTCGATCGCAACTGCGCCAGAGCGAAGCATGGCGGCCATCCATGCGTTTGATGAACCAATCGTGCTGATGCTTGGCGGGCGTGATAAAGATTTACCCTGGGATGAACTCGCAAAACTGATTCACGAACGCGTGGATCATGTGGTGCTTTTTGGTGAAGCGGCAGAACTGATCGAGAAAGGCGTAGCAGGTGTCGGCGGCGGACGAAGCGTTGACCTTCACCGCGCAAATAATCTTAAAGAGGCAGTTTTCATCGCCGCAGAAATTGCAGCAGCTGGAGACATTGTCCTGCTTTCACCGGGCGGTACAAGTTATGACGCGTTCAGCGATTTTGCTGAGAGAGGAGAAACTTTTAGAAAATGGGTACTGGAACTTTCCTAAACGAACGACCTGATTTGCCGAATGTTTCGCGTCGCGCAGTGTTTTTACGCGGCTTCGATATGCCATTGCTTGTCTCTGTGGTGGCATTAATCGTTTTTGGTTTGTTGATGCTTTTTTCAGCTTCGTGGGATTTCTCGCTCGGCGCGTATGGCGACCCTATGTATATGTTCAATCGTCAGTTGTTGTGGCTAGGGTTTGGATTGGTCATCGCTGTGATTCTTGCGTTCATTGATTACCATCACTGGCGCAAATTTGTTGTGCCCGCCATGATCCTGACCGTTGGATTATTAATGACCATTTTGTTGATGAACGAAATTCGTTTTGGTGCAAAGCGCGCGTTCTTCGACGGCTCGGCGCAGCCTTCCGAACTGGCGAAGCTGGTTTCAATTCTTTATCTTAGCGTGTGGCTGTATGCCAAACGACAACACTTGCAGGATATTTCCCTCGGCTTGATTCCGCTGGGCGTTATCCTCGGTGTGGTGGGCGGTTTGATCTACCAACAACCTGACCTGAGCGCCGCGGCGACCGTGCTTATGCTGGGCGGTTTGCTTTTCTTTCTTGCAGGCGGTGATTTGAAGCAGATCGGTGTTTTACTGATCGTTGCCACAGTTGCCGCGTGGTTGGTTGCCTCTGTAAGCATAACGGGACAACAACGCGTAGAAGATTTTCTCGCGGGCATCAAAGATCCGTTGCAGGCTTCTTATCATGTACGTCGTTCCTTTGAAGCGATAGTCAACGGCGGGTGGTTTGGCGTTGGTTTGGGTCAGTCAAAATCGAAACTCACAGGTTTGCCCGTGCCTCCAACGGATAGCGTGTTCGCTGTGGTCGTGGAAGAACTTGGTTGGATTGGTTCTGTGGCGCTGATCGCTTTATATGGTTTTCTGGTCTGGCGCGGTTTGGTCATTGCCCGCCGCGCTCCAGATATGCTTGGGACTCTTCTCGCTTCAGGTCTCGTGATATGGATTGCTTTTGAAGTATTGCTCAACATGGCGGTGATAGTAGGTCTCCTGCCATTTGCAGGCAACGCATTACCTTTTATTAGCGCGGGCGGATCTAACCTGGTTGCCACACTTGCCGCGCTCGGCATTCTCTTTAATATTTCCCGCCAAACAGGCGAAGGTGCGATTTCCGATGACGAATGGAGGTCTTATAGTGCGGTTGCTAATTTGCGCTGGTGGAACGGGCGGCGGAGTGTATCCCGCGCTCGCCGTTCACAACGCGCTAACCAGTCAACATCCCAACGTTGAAACCTTGTGGGTTGGTGGTGAAGGCGGCATGGAAGAGGAACTCGTGAATCGCGCGGGCATCTCTTATCGTTCCATACCTGCTGCGGGTGTGCATGGCGTCGGCTTGCGCGCCTTGCCGCGCAATATTGCAAAACTCTCTCGCGGCGTGAAGGCTTCACGTCGCCTTTTGCGCGAGTTTAAACCCGATATCCTTTTCTTCACCGGTGGATTCGTTGCCGTGCCCATGGCTGTTGCCGGTCGAAACATTCCAACCGTATTATATGTGCCTGATATTGAGCCGGGCCTTGCGCTCAAATTTCTTTCTCGTTTTGCGGATGTCGTCAGTGTGACTGCATCTGAGTCAAAAAAATATTTCCCTCAGAAGTGGAAGCTTGTCCTCACAGGTTACCCGCTTCGCGCTGACCTCTCAAACTGGTCGCGCGAAAAAGCGACTCAGCGCTTTGGGTTTGATCCTAATAAACCCATACTACTTGTCACTGGCGGAAGCCAGGGCGCGCGTTCGATCAACATGGCGGTCTTGAAGCATCTCAACGAGTTATTGGATGTGTCACAAATCATTCACATCACAGGATCTTTGGATTGGCCTGTCATTGAGAAAGCCGCGCAGGAATTGCCCAGGCATTTAAGATCTCATTATCATGCCATGCCATATTCGCATGAGATGGGCGCAGCGCTTGCCGCCGCAGATTTAGTGCTCGCGCGCGCGGGCGCATCCTCATTGGGAGAATATCCCTTCTTTGGTTTGCCCGCAGTACTCGTGCCGTATCCGTATGCTTGGCGATACCAAAAGGTGAACGCCGATTTTCTCGCCGAACGCTATGCGGCTGTCATTTTGCAGGATGAATCATTGAAAGATAAACTCCTGCCCATAATAAAAGACTTGTTGCTTAATAATAAAAAACTTGAAGCCATGCGTGCCGCAATGAAAAAGCTATCACATCCCAATGCGGCAAGCGTAATCGCCAGCCAGTTGGTTGAATTGGCAGGAGAGCAACCCTCATGATGAGTATCATTTATATCTTTTGGATGTATGTCATTCTCTTTGCAGTGATCGGCGCGATGCGTGGATGGGCAAAGGAATTGCTGGTCGCATTCAGTGTCATCACCGCGCTGGCAGTTAATTTACTTTTGGAGAAATACGTTCCCCTTGTGAAGAACCTCGCTGTCCCTGCCGATCTTGCCCAACCGGGCGTAGACGCCCTCAGGTCCCTGTTTTGGATACGCACCATCATCCTGATCGCGCTGGTTTACTTTGGGTACCAAACAGTAGTCATCGCGCGATTTGCATCCAAAGCCGTGCGCGAGCGTTTACAGGATTCGCTCTTCGGCGCAGTGCTGGGTGGCTTGAATGGCTATTTGGTCGCTGGCACCATCCTGTTCTATAACCACATGGCAAATTATCCGTATCCGAAAATCATCAGCCCCGCCACCGATCAAGCTTTCATCCAGGCTGTCGAGACGATGATGAAATACATGCCTCCGCGCTTTTTAGGCGAGCCTGGCATATATTTTGCTGTCATTATCATCCTGATCTTTATTATTGTGGTGTATATCTAACCTTGCGTCATTGTGAGGAGGGTGTTCTCCCCGACGAAGCAATCCTCAACTTTACAGGAGATTGCTTCGAGCAAAGAGCAAGAGCGCCCTCGCAATGACATTAGGAACTTAGAAGTTAAATGCTTGTACAAAAAACAAGAATTTTTGCACCGCGAAGTCGCGAAGGTTGCCAAGAAAACCTATTAAAAATCTTCGCGTTCTTCGCACCTTCGCGGTAAAACTCTTTCGGCTTGTCCGAGTTAGGAATTAACTTATGACACGCGTTCATTTCATCGGCATTGGCGGTTCAGGGCTTTCTGCCATCGCGCGTCTACTCAAAGAGAAAGGCTATGAAGTGACAGGCTCCGACCGTGTGCTTTCACAATTTGCGATTGACCTGCAAAAAGATGGAGTGTCTATTTATATGGGGCATCATCCGCGTAATGTGGCGGGTGCAGATATGGTGATCCGCTCCTCTGCAATTGCGGAAGATAACCCCGAAGTGGAAGCCGCAAAGCGGGCGGGAATCCCCGTTTACAAACGCGCGGATTTCCTCGGTCAATTGATGCCTGAGAAAACCGGCATTGCAGTTGCGGGCACACATGGCAAAACCACCACAACCGCCATGATCGCATGGACGTTGTACGCAATGAACCGTGATCCGTCTTTTATTGTGGGCAGCACGCTGAACAATCTAAAGGTCAACGCGCATGCGGGCAAGGGCAGACTCTTCGTCATTGAAGCAGATGAATATGACCGTATGTTTTTAGGTCTCAAGCCGCACATTGAAGTGGTGACCAATCTGGAACACGACCATCCTGATTGTTTCCCTACTTATGAAGATATGTACTCCGCCTTCCAGAGTTTTGTAGACCTGCTTCCGGCGGATGGCACGTTGATCGGTTGCGCCGAAGATGAAGGCGCTATGAGATTGCTTTCTTATGCGCGTCGGAAAGGATTGAGTGTCATCTCCTACAGTCTGCAAGGCGAGATGACCATCAACAGCCCGCAGTGGCTGCAGGCGCGCACGTCCAAGCCCAACCAGCACGGCGGATTTGATTTTTCCGTTACGACGAACATGGGCGCGGAAGCGGCTTCGATTGTGAAAGTTTCCTTGCAGGTGCCAGGTGAGCACAATGTCCGAAACGCGCTCGCAACACTATCTGTTATTGCGGCGTTGGGTCTTCCGCTGCAAGAAGCGGCGGATGCGTTGGGTGAATTCACTGGCACAGGCCGCCGTTTTGAAGTGCGCGGTGAGTATAAAGGCGTGATCGTGGTCGATGATTATGCCCATCATCCCACCGAGATCCGTGCGGCACTTGCAGGTGCGAAGGCGCATTATCCCAACCATCGTATTTGGGCGGTGTGGCAGCCTCACACGTATTCGCGCACGCAATCCTTGTTCTTTGAATTTTCGCGTGCATTTGGCGATGCAGATGAAGTGCTTGTCACTGAAATTTATGCCTCCCGCGAAGCCAAACAGGAATTTTCTTCGGCTGAAGTGGTAAGTGCCATGCCTCATCCTTCAGTGCGATATACCGGGTCGCTTGAGGATACGACGGATTATTTATTGAAGAATCTTCGTTCAGGCGATATTGTCATTGTCCTTTCGGCCGGTGATGCAGACCAGATCAGCACAGACCTTTTGAAGAAACTATGAATTGGAATCAGTCAAACCCTTGGAGCGCGGTCAAAAGACTTCAGCCCCATAAATAATATGACGATGCTCACGATCCCCGTTGATATATTGCGCCAACAGTTTGGCGATGCAGTGCAGGAGAATGTTTCTCTTGCGCCTTACACTTCTGCGCGCATTGGCGGGTTTGCGGATGTTTTGGCTATGGTCAAATCTACCAATGAATTAATGGATGTTATGAAGGTGGTCTGGGAACACGAGATACCTTATTATATATTGGGCGGCGGCTCGAATGTGCTGGTCAGTGATAAAGGTGTGCGTGGAGTTGTGGTTTTGAATAAGGCCAAGGAAGTACGTTTCGAAAGCGGCGACCCGCCTGCAGTCTGGAGCGAAGCGGGCGTCGTCCTGAGCAATCTTGCGAATCGTTGCGCGTCCAAAGGATTGACAGGTTTGGAATGGGCGGCCACAGTCCCCGGTACGATCGGCGGCGCAGTCTATGGAAATGCGGGCGCATTCGGCGGCGATATGTCCGGGAATCTTCTCTGGGCCGAGATGTTGACTAAAAATGGGCGCGAGAGATTTTCTGTTGGGCAAATGGGATATGGTTATCGCACCAGTATTTTGAAGCGCGGCGAAATTAATGCCGTCGTCCTTTCGGCTCTTTTGAGATTAAACAATTCAACAAAGGAAGAAGTGTCTGCTAAAATCGAGCAATTCAGCGAACGCCGAAAGACCACACAACCGCCCGGTGCGAGCATGGGTTCCATGTTTAAAAACCCTGAAGGCGATCATGCAGGTCGTTTGATCGAAGCCGCAGGCTTGAAAGGCACGCGCATTGGCAACGCTGAGATCAGCAAGGTGCATGGAAACTTTATTATCAATCATGGCGAGACGCGCGCTATGGATGTTCGCGAGTTGATTGATTTAACCCGCAGGATCGTGAAACAAAAACTTGGTGTTGAACTTGAGTTGGAAGTTGAATTCGTTGGAGAATGGTAGTTTGAACAAACTTCGTGTGGCAGTGTTATTTGGAGGTCGTTCCGGCGAACATGATGTTTCGCTGATGTCTGCGCGCTCCGTGCTTGCCGCGCTTGACCCCAAAAAATACGAAGTGACCCAGGTTGGTATAACGCTCGATGGCGAATGGCTGACCGGCCATAATACGCTTGATGCCTTTGTGAGCGGAAATATTAAGGAATTGAATCGGGTGATTCTGCCGGGCGATCCTTCGCATTCCGCTCTTTATGAATTACAAATGCCCACCCGCCCGAAAGAACAGCAGGATAAGGTGAGTAAGGTTGCAGGGAGAGATCACGGTGAGGTGATTAAAAAACTTGCCGATATTGACGTTTTTTTTCCGGTTCTACACGGGCCGTTTGGTGAAGACGGCACCCTGCAAGGTCTGCTTGAACTGGCGGATGTGGCCTATGTGGGCGCAGGTGTGGTCGGTTCGGCCGTTGGCATGGACAAAGGCATCTTCAAGGACGTTATGCGCGCCAACAATATTCCGATTGTTGATTCACTGCTTATTCTGCGAAGCGAAATTGAAAACGATTTGAATACTGTAATTGAAAACGTTGAAAAGCTGGGAGCGTATCCATTCTTTGCGAAGCCTGCCAACCTGGGTTCTTCGGTTGGCATCAGCAAATGCAATTCACGTTCCGATCTTGGCGAAGGCTTGCTGGAAGCCGCACGTTATGACCGCCGCATTATCATTGAGCGCGGTGTGGGTAAAGTGCGTGAAGTGGAAGTCAGTGTGCTGGGCAACGAAGATCCCCAGGCTTCTGTTTGCGGTGAAGTCCTGCCGAGCCGCGAATTCTATTCCTACGAATCAAAATATGTGGATGGCACGTCCGGCCTCGTTATCCCTTCACAATTGCCCGATCAAATTACGGACAAAATTCGTGAGTATGCGATCAGCGCCTACAAAGCCATAGACTGCGCAGGTATGGCGCGCGCTGATTTCTTTGTTGAAGACGATACGCTCAAGATTTACTTGAATGAACTTAATACATTGCCAGGTTTTACATCCATTAGCATGTATCCAAAACTGTGGCAGGCAAGCGGCATGACCTATTCCGAACTGGTTGACCGTCTGATCGAACTTGCGCTGGAACGCAAGCGCCAGCGTGATCACACACAGCATCGGAGAACGGCATGAGCGACAGACGCGAACTTTCCCGCGCTGAGCTCGTCCGTCACCGTCGTGCGCAACGCACTCTGAATGAGTTTGAACAAACCGCCAGGCGCGCGCCCAAGCCGATTGTGCCGGTCACTTCACGCACACCCACGCTTGCGGTTACATCCAAATTCAGGCCGGCGGCCAAGCCCCGCCGATTTAATGTTGCGCTTGGGTTACCTGGAATACTTTTACATAGGCCAAACATTTCCATCCCGCGTTTGCATGCAAATTGGCGGATTATCTCCGGTATTATTGCGTTATTGCTTGGCGCTGCTATTTATTTGGCTCTCACGCTTCCATACTTTTTTGTCCCTGCCGCAACCGTGCTGAGTAATAATCGTTTAAGCACGGAAGAGATCAACGCGGTGCTTGGCCTTACGGGTCAATCCATTTTTATCGTCCAGCCACAAGATGCTGAAACACGCCTGTTGATGAACTATCCTGAACTGCTATCAGCGGAAGTGAAAGTTTATTTGCCGAACCATGTTTATGTTACCGTCAGCGAGCGCCAGCCTGTCATTCTTTGGCAAATAGGCGAAGGCTATACCTGGATTGATCAGGCCGGCGTGGCATTCCGTCCCAGAGGTTTTGTGGATGCACTGGTTCCGGTCATTGCTTTGGATGAACCGCCCGCAGGCGCTGGACTGGACCCCCTCGGCCCGCCGCCGTATATGCAAAAAGAATTAGTGGATGCAATTCTCGCTCTTTCTCCGCTTGTGCCTGCTGGCTCGACCATGACATTCGACTCGGCCGATGGCCTTGGCTGGGCCGATCCGCGCGGTTGGAAAGTTTCCTTTGGCACAAGTGCAATAGACATGCCTTTGAGGATGCTCGTGTATCAATCGCTGGTTGATTCCTTGAACGCGCGCGGCAGGTTGCCTGAAATCATTAATGTCGTCCATGCCGATGCGCCTTTTTATCGCCTGGCTGATAATGCAATTGAAGATGCAACCGAAGAAATAGTGAGCAGTGGACAATAAGATGGATGAGATCGTTGTAGGAATAGACGTAGGCACAACCAAGGTTTGCACCCTTGTTGGGCGGGTGGAGGATGAAAAATCCATCCGCATCCTTGGCGTTGGTATTGAACCATCGGAGGGAATTCGCAAAGGCATTATTGTAGACCTCCCGGCCGCAGCCCAAGCCATCAAACGTTCAGTTGAAAAGGCGGAACATACTTCTGGTTTGGAGATCACCACTGGGTTGGTTAGTCTTGCGGGTGCGCATGTTTCATCGGTCAACAGCCGCGGCCCAAGCCATCAAACGTTCAGTTGAAAAGGCGGAACATACTTCTGGTTTGGAGATCACCACTGGGTTGGTTAGTCTTGCGGGTGCGCATGTTTCATCGGTCAACAGCCGCGGCGCGACGGGCGTGCCGGGTGGAATTATTGACGCAATGGATATAGCGCGCGCGCTCGAACAGGCGCAGGCAGTTGCCATTCCGCATGACCGCGAGATCGTGCATGTCATTCAGCGCGGCATCACTGTGGACGGCCAGGGAGGCGTGAAGACCCCTATTGGGATGCACGGCTTCAAACTTGAAGTGGAAACACATATCATCACCGCCGCCGCCGCAACCGTGGATAACCTGCGTCAATGTGTGGGCGCAGCCGGTGTTGATATTCAACAATTCGTTTTGAATCCGCTTGCCTCTGCTGAAGTGGTCCTGACAGCGCAGGAGCGCCAGATGGGAGTTGCGGTTTGCGATATCGGCGGCGGCACCACCGACCTGGCAATTTATGTCAACGACGATGTCTGGCACACCATGGTGTTGGCCGTTGGCGGCAACCAGGTCACACAAGACATTGCTCATGGGTTGCGTTTGCCCTTGTCTCAGGCGGAGGAAATTAAGAAGCAGCAAGGCTATGCTGTTCGGTCCGAAATAGGAAGCGATGAGTATTTTTCCATCCGTCCATTTGGCGAAGATCATGATGTCAAGATCAATCGTCAAGACCTGGCTTACATCATCGAAGCCCGTATTGAAGAAACTTTTGGTTTGATCCTGCAGGAAATTAAACGCTCCGGTTATGATGGTTTGCTTCCCGCAGGCATGGTATTAACGGGCGGCACTTCTGCCTTGCCCGGTATCAAACGGATAGCAAGCGAAATTTTGGGAATGCCCGTGCGTACGGCAAAACCTGAAAACCTCACGGGACTTGTTGATAAATTGAATTCGCCTGCCTATTCCACAAGTGTGGGGCTGTTACGCTGGGTCACCACCATGCGTGAACAGGATGTTCCAGTTTCAGGTGGTAATAAAAAACGCCGCAGATCACAAGGAGAGAAAAATATGAATTTTGAGGCAGTCAAAAATTGGATGAAAAGATTACTTCCGTAATAATAATGATAGTCATTAATGAGTATTAATAATCATGAAAATTGGCTAGTTTTTACCCTTTTAATATTCTGCATCCTAGTTTAAGATATGGCATATTCCTTGCCAGGAGGAACAAATGGACTCGATCAAAAGAAATCTGCAAGCCGAAGCCTTTGCCCGCATTAAAGTAATTGGCGTGGGTGGTGCCGGCCAAAATGCCGTTAACCGCATGATGGAAGAGGGCATTCAAGGCGTTGAATTTATCGCCGCCAATACGGATGCGCAAGCGCTTACGCTTTCACGCGCGCCTGTTCGTGTGCGCCTAGGAGACAAAATCACACGCGGGCTGGGCGCGGGCGGAGACCCTGAGATCGGCCGCAAAGCCGCTGAAGAATCAGCTGACGAATTGTACAACGTGCTTAAAGGCGCGGATATGGTTTTCGTAACAGCGGGTATGGGCGGCGGCACCGGTACAGGCGCGGCTCCTGTTGTTGCGCAAGTGGCAAAGGAATGCAGCGCCCTCACCATTGGTGTGGTCACACGTCCCTTTACATTTGAAGGCGGCAAGCGCTCGCAATCTGCTGAATCGGGTGTGACAAAAATGAAGGAACACGCGCACACACTGATCTCCATCCCGAATGACCGTTTGCTTCAGCTGGCTGATAAAAAATCATCCCTGCAGGATGCTTTCCGCATGGCAGATGAAGTTCTGCATCAAGGGATTCAAGGCATCTCCGAGTTGATCACCATCCCTGGTTTGATTAACCTCGATTTTGCCGATGTGCGTACCATCATGTCTGAAGGCGGCGCGGCGCTTATGGCAGTCGGTCGCGGCTCCGGTGATGAACGCGCGAAACAAGCGGCCGAACAAGCCATCTCAAGCCAACTGCTGGATATCACCATTGATGGCGCGCGCGGCGTGCTCTTCAATATGACCGGCGGCTCGAACATGACCCTCTTTGAGGTCAATCAGGCCGCGGCAATTATCCGCGAAACGGCTCATCCTGATGTCAACCTGATCTTCGGTGCAGTCATTGACCCGGAAATGGGTGACGAGATTCGCGTCACCGTCATCGCAACTGGGTTTGACCGCAGCGGAGTCCCGCGCCGCGCTTTGGAACGCCCCCTGCGGAACGACAGGCTCGTCTCGGCTTCCAATACGCCTTTCACCCGCCAGAATGAATCCGTCACTGTGAACGCTGATTACAAACCTGCTTCCGAATCGAAATCCGCTTCACAACCGATCATCCATAGCGACGATCTGGACGTCCCGACATTTTTGAGAAATAGGAGATAAGCTGCAGTAAAACAGAAGTAACAGTCACCCGTTCAGTAAAGGTGACTGTTACTTCTTTTAATTCATGCTAAAATATAGCCTGTGAAAGCCAAACTCCCGCACCACGAGCATTATTCTTATCAACAACACCGCAAACAACGGATGACACAAGTCATTCTACCTGTGATGCTTGGCTCGTTGTTGGTGATCGGCATGATCGTGTTGATCAGTATAGCCACATTTAAGGCTGGCGGGGACGTCGGTCATTGGGCGGCCATTTCCACGATCTGGATCGTACTCCCCATTATTATCGTAGGGCTGATATTTCTTGCAGTCCTCATCGGTTTTATATATCTATTGTCTCGTGCTCTGGGCGTTCTGCCTCGTTATACCGGCATTGCTCAAGATTATGTTTACAAAGCGCGCGCATATCTCCTGCGCGCGGCGGATCTGGCTGTCAGACCTGTCATTGCTTTTAATGGCGGGCTTGAACATATTAAAGCATTCATTCGAAGGATTAGTGGCTCATGAATAAAAGCAGGACAATTTTCTTTGGCGCATTGATCGGCGCGGTTACAGGACTGATTGCCGCCGTGCTTCTTAGCCGCCGCGCCGAAAGGAACGAAAGAGATTCAGCTATCACAACTGGTGAAGGGTTGAAACTTGGCGTTCTGGTTTTCGGTCTACTGAGGGCAATTGCTTCCTTGAATGATGATTAAGAGACCATTGACGATGGACAATTGACCGAGGATTCAACCTCGGTCTTTTTTATACCAACCCTTTCTTCAACCTTGAACCTTCAACCTTCAACCTTCAACCTTCAACCTTCAACTTTAAACTTTAAACTCCCAACCATGATAACGATTTCCAAAGTTACATTTCGCCGTTTCCTGCTTGGTCAGCAGGGACTTTGGCCTGGCCGCCGTTTCAAGGGCTTAAATGGCACAACCCAGGCCATCCATCAAATGCAGGGACTGCAGCTCGACCCCCTGAATAGTGTTGCGCGTAGCCAGGAAATTGCGTTATATGGGCGCGTGCTGGATTTCAAGTTGGGACATCTTTATCAAGCCGCGTATGAAAAACGCGGTTTTTTTGATTATGGCGGCTGGCTGTTCATGTATCCAATGCAGGAGTTCCCTTATTGGCGTTTGCATATGAAACATCGTGAAGAACGGGGTATGCATTATGAAGCATTTACGCATCCACCCGCAGAGTTGATAAAGTTTGTATTAAATGAATTGCGTACGCGCGGTCCGCTGGGCAACCGTGATTTTGGCGGGGAGGCTGTTCAAGCATGGAGTTATCGTGGACGTAAAGAAGCCTCCATCGCGCTTTATTATTTATGGATGATCGGCGAGGTGATGATCACAAGCCGCAAAGGCTTTGACCGCATCTATGATCTGCGTGAGCGTGTCCTGCCCAGCGAATATGACTATGCTGCGCCTGAATCGGAGGCTATAGATTTTTTCAGCCGCAAGGCGATAGCATATCTTGGATTGGCGCGTGAAAGCACGTGGCGTACCAGCCTTGCTTATTTTATTCATCGTGATGTTTCTCGTGACGAATCGAAAAAACTGTTGGAACGCCTCATCGAGCAGGGAGTCGCCTCACGGGTGCGCGTGGAAGACTCAAAGGATGGATTCCTTGTCTTGAACAGCGACCAGCCTCACCTGTCCGAATTGGAAGCGGGCCGTATTCCCAAGGCATGGAAATCAAAAGGTCCAACAACCGAGGAAGAGGTCACTTTCCTCGCGCCGTTGGAGACAGTCAGCGCAAGAGGGCGTGCGAAAAAAGTTTTTGATTTTGAATATCTATGGGAAGTGTATAAGCCTGCCCATCAACGCCGCTGGGGATATTACACCCTGCCGATTTTATACGGCGACGACCTCGTTGCACGGCTTGACCCGAAATTGGACCGCAAAACAAACATGCTGCATATCCTGGGCTTCTGGCTCGAAGATGACGCGCCAAAAGATGAAGCCTTCGCGGACGCGCTCGCCAATGGGCTCAAGAGATTTGCGGATATGATCGGCGCGGAAAAAATAGATCTGAGCGGAATCAGGCAGGTAAAACTGCGCTCCTACTTGAAGAAGAAATTGAAATAATTCAACTACCCCTTCACACAAACCAAACCCTTCAAATACGCGCCCTCTGGGAAATGCAAACTGACCGGGGTCACTAATCTAATTCTGATAAAATTTCACCAGGCGTTTTTCGCTTCCTTTTTGTGTTGTCGAAATCCGAATCAAAACTGATTATCGTCAAATCATATTTTTCGGCGGCTGTGTATTGATAGGCATCATCAAGGTCCAGCCCAAATTTGGTCATCGTTTTGCTGACTTGTAATAAATCTTGGGGGGGTTAAGTGGATAAGCCGAGCCGCGCTGTAATTGAAAACATCATCTATAAAACTTTCCAACGTTTCCGCTTGTTTTAGTTTGGAAAAGATCACACCCATGGAGTGGAGTGAAAAGTCTGTCATAAACAACAAATCGCCGGGGATCTGCTCAAAGAATTTTGCAGCCTCGGCGGATTTTTCCCGGTCAAGCGGGCGTTCAAGCCAAACATTGGTATCAATTAAATACATGATCTAACTTGCCCGCCATTCCATTGATTTTTTCTGCAGTTCCAATGCGGTATATTGTTTTTGATATTCCCGCAATGCTCCCGCCCAGGTTTGGCGCAACTTTCGACCAAGCTTTTGCTGTTCACGTTCCAGCAAATAACCTATAAACTCAGAAACTTCTTTTTGTAAATCAGGAGGTAATTGTCGGACCAAGACATCCAGTGATTCCATAACAACCTCCTCTTTATTTTACCTTACTTCTTCACACATACCAGTCCTTTCAAATACGCGCCCTCTGGAAAATGCAAGCTGACCGGGTGATCGCTGCCTTGCGACGAATGCTCGATGATCGTCGCATTCCCGCTTGACCTTGCTGATTGAAAATCGTACAACGACAGAATTTTATTCTGGTATGATTTGAAATTATGAAACTAAAAAATTCCATCACTGATGTGCGCGGCATCGAAGTTGGACACGCGCAGGATGAAGAAGCGTTGACCGGCTGCACGGTCATCCTCTGCCGAAAAGGCGCGGCCGCCGGCGTGGATGTACGCGGCGGCGCACCCGGTACGCGCGAGACCGATCTCTTGAATCCCATTAATCTCGTCGAGAAAGTTCATGGGATCGTTTTGGCGGGCGGCTCCGCATTTGGTTTGGACGCGGCAACCGGCGTGATGCGCTATCTTGAAGAGAAGAAGATCGGATTCAACACCGGTGCCGCGAGAGTGCCAATCGTCCCTTCCGCAATTTTGTATGACCTGAACCTCGGTCGTGCGGACCTTCGGCCTGATTCTGCGATGGGAGCACTTGCCGCGGCCTCGGCACGCGATCTTACTGCGTCCGACCCGCCTGCGGAGGGAAATATCGGCGCTGGCACAGGCGCATCCGTCGGCAAGATGTTCGGCACTGCGCTGGCGATGAAATCCGGGCTGGGAACTGCCAGCATGGACATCGGCGGTGGCGTGATCGTCGGTGCCATCGTTGCAGTCAATGCGTTTGGCGATGTAGTTGACCCAAAGACAGGTGAGATTGTTGCGGGGCTTCGGTCTGGGGAAATCGGTCCATTGCGGATTGGTAAAAAGGACTTATTTGCAGATACGCTCGCAATGATGAAAACCCCACTTGGTCGCGGAATTCTCGGGTTTGCGAGTCGCGGCAACACGGTGATTGGAGTTGTGGCAACGAATGCAAAATTGACAAAAGCCCAGGCCACCAAAGTCGCGCAAATGGCACAGGACGGTATCGCGCGGGCAATCCGGCCCGCTCACACCATGCTGGATGGTGATGTGATCTTTGCCCTATCCACAGGCGCGAAAAAAGCCGATGTCTCAACTGTCGGCGCATTGGCGGCGGAAGTGATGGGGCAGGCTATCCTGCGAGCCGTGAAAATGGCAAAAGCGGCTGGTGGATTGCCGGGGTTGAATAAAATGTAAAAAGTGAGATTACTTCTGAGATCAATCCCTTTATACGATTATTACTTTTCTGATTTCCCTGGAAAATACAAGTTGACTGAGTGTTCGCTGCCCTGTGACAAATGCTCGATGATCGTCGCATCCACGTCCACATCCAATGCCGCTTCGCAGCCCCGCCCAATTAGGTTTATACTATGCTCAGGCAGTGTCCCGTTCCCCCTAGGGGGACGATGTCGACGAGGTGTCCGCGCCTGCCTTGGTGGCTGACTGGCGAAGCCGTGTCGAATCCTATTGCCGCTGCCCATAGGCGCTTCGCGGCGCAAACTATTCGGCGGCTTCCTTTTTCATACCACAAAAGCCTTGATCTCAGCCTGGAAATAGCCTCCTCGGTGACGACGAAATCAGCAAGCGCTTTGGCTCGTAAGTAATGGAATTATTTGGGAGATTGGCACATGGCTTTCTGGAAAAAACCTCTCCGCCTCGGCCTGCAAGCCCGCATCAGCCTCCTGGCTGCCCTGGGGTTGGTGCTTATCTTCACATTTATGATATGGGAAGAGAGGCAGATCGCCGATGCGAACGCGGAGATGGTATTACAGGAGCGTTTGAATCTTGCCCGCGTTATTGCCCAGCACCTGGATCAGGACTTGGAGCGGACGCTGAGTCGCCTGGCTCAGGTGACAGCCTCCCCTGCCATAAACCTGGAAGATAGCGATCTGGAACCAGAGAAGGCAGAACTGCGCGCCCTCTACCGCCCCGACTACTTTAGTTACGTCTTCCTGCTGGACAAGGATGGCTTGGTGCTCTGGACAGAGCCATACCTGCCCGATGTCGTCAACCGCGAGCACATAGACTGCCCCCACGTTCAAGGGACTCTGTACACCGGCGAACCGTCCATTGCCCACGTGCTTCATGCCCTCACCCCCCTGAGTCCAGTGGTTGCCCCAGTGGCGCCCATCCGCAATCGGCAGGGCGCGATCGTAGGGGCATTGGGCGCGGCGATAGACCCATCTTCTCCACCCTTTGTCAGTATCTTTGAGGGCATGGCTCCGGGCAATACGGGCTATATCCAACTGGTGGACGAGAATGGCATCGTCCTGGCGCACACCGAGCGTCAGCATCTCTTTCAGAAAAGCGAGCACGCCGATCTCTTCCTTTCTTTACTGAAAGAGAAAAGGTCTTCTATCGCCACCCACACCGTGACCGAGGAGGGCAAGGGCACCTTTAGCGAGGTCGTCGCCTTTGCGCCTCTCACGGTTGCCCCCTGGGGAGTGGCTGTGGAGCAGGATGAGGCGGAGTTTTTGGCGCCCTCCCTGGAGGCGAGCCGGAGGATGGAGCTCTTCGCTGTGACCGCCATTGCTGTTGCTTTCGTCCTGGTCTGGGTCACCACCCTCAGCGTTATCCGGACAGTGCGCAAACTGATGGAAGCTTCGGAGCGTATCGCCGCGGGCGACCTGTCCACGCCGGTAGCCATCTCCGGGTCCGACGAGGTGTCGGAACTCGGTCGAAATTTCGAAACCATGCGCCGCAAGTTGGCGTCGTGGGGCGAGGAGTTGGAAGCGGCGGTGCAGAAACGTACCCGCCAACTCTCGGTGCTGTACGCAATTGACCGCGCCGCCGCCCAATCACTCGACCTCGAAGAAATTCTCAACGATTCGCTGGACAAGATACTCGAGACGCTGGAGGTCGAGGCGGGCGGCGTCTATCTGCTCGAGCCCGATGGCGAGACGCTGACGCTGCGCGTGCATCGCGGGCTGCCCGACGAATTTGTAACGAACGTGCGCCGAATCAAATTAGGCGAAGGCATCTCCGGTCGCGCGGCGGCGGAGAAAAAGCCAATCACCCTCGACGTTGCGGAGTATCCCACCGCGCGTCTCGCTCCGTATATCGTGCAAGAAGGTTTCCAAACACTCGCCAGCACGCCACTCCTCTCCGCTGGGGAACTGGTCGGCGCGCTGAATGTTGGAACGCGCCGCCCGCGCGCCTTTCCTCCGGAGGAAATGGAACTGCTCACGTCCATCGGCCAGCAACTGGGCGGGGCGGTGGCCAATGCGCGGCTGCATCAGTCGCTGCTCGCCTCCGAGCAGGAATACCGCACGCTGGTGGAGAACGCCACCGAACTCATCTGGACGCTGGACATGGAGGGGCGCTTCACCTTCGTCAACCGACAGGCTGAAGAGGCGAGCGGACACCGGGCCGAAGACTTGCTCAGCCAGAGTTTTGCCCCCATGATTGCGCCGCAGGATTTGTCTCGCATTCAACAGATTTTCCTCGAGACCCTGGCCGGCAAACCGCAGAGTTACGAGGTGGGTGTCTATCGCGCTGACAGCAGTATCTTCTATCTCTCCGTCAACACCACACCCATGTACCGTGACGGTGCGGTGATCGGGACAATCAGTTTTGGGCGGGACGTCACGGCTCAGCAGGAGGCGGAGGCCGCGCTGACACAGCGCATGGCCGAACTTTCGGCGCTGTTTTCAGTTTCCTCAGCGATGCGCGGCACAAAGAGTGTGGCTGAAATGCTGCCCGTCATCCTGGAGCAGACCGCGCGCGTCATCGGCGCAGACGGAGGCTCGATCTTTCTCGCGGAGGCGGAAAGCGGAGAGTTCGTATGCCAGACGGTTTACCCCCCCCCCCCCCCCCCCCCCCCCCCCCCCCCCCGACGGGGGGGGGTAAACCGCCACCTACCAGGCAAGGGGATCATCGGTCATGTGACTCACACCGGACAGGTTCTCATGAGCCCTGATCTCCCGCAAGACCCGCTGGCGCAAATTTCTCAGGAAGAAGCCATGGCCCTGGCTGGCATCCGCAGCAGCGTCACTGTGCCATTCAAAATCGGCGAGACCGTGATTGGGGTGATGCACCTCGGCACAGTCGAATCGAGGACATTTACCGAGGCCGAAGTGCACCTGCTCACCACCATCGCCGACATGGCCGCAAATGCCATTTACCGCGCCAGCCTCTTCGAGCAACTCGAACACCGCGTCCACGAACTCTCTACCCTCTTCGACGTGGGGAAGATGGCGACCGCCAGCCTGCGCATTGAGGATGTCCTGCAATTCGTCGCCGGCGCAGCGACGGAGGCGGTACACGCCGAGGGGAGTTATATTTTTCTCTGGGACGAGCGCGAGGCGCGATTGGTGCTGCGCGCCTCACAAGGCTTCTACACCGAGCACGTGGGCCGCATGAAGTACCGTCAGGGCGAGGGGCTGTGCGGCTGGGTATTTCTGGAGAGCCGAACCGTCAACGCCCCCGATCTGGCCGCCGATCCGCGCTGGAAGCGCGACCCTGAGCACGAGGCCGCGCTTCCCACTGGGCAGGCGGACAACGCGCTGGTCGTCCCGCTGGTCGTCGGTGAGAAAGCACTGGGTGTGCTGGGCGTGGTCAACAAAATCGACGCGCCCGTGTTTACTGCCGGCGACGAATCGCTCCTCACCACCTTGGCCGGTCAGATCGCCATTGCCATCGAGAACGCGCGCCTGTACGAAGACATGCGCGGCCTCTCCATCGCCGCGATCCGTTCGCTGGCCACGGCCATTGATGCGCGCGACCCGTACACGCGCGGTCATTCGGACGATGTGGCGCGCCTGGCGGTGCAAATGGCGCGCGAGCTGGGCTGGAGCGGCAACGATTTGGAAATGCTCGAGTTCGCCGCCCTGCTGCACGACGTGGGCAAGATCGCCGTGCCGGATGCCATTCTGCACAAGACCGAGCCGCTGACGCCGGACGAATGGAATATCATTCATCTGCATCCTTATCACAGTGCGCAGATCGTCAAACCGGTTGAACCATTGCAACGGATAGTTCCCTGGATTTACCACCATCAGGAAAAATGGGATGGAACGGGCTACCCGGACGGATTGAAGGGTGAAGCCATCCCGTTCGCGGCGCGCATTATCGCCGTGGCCGACGCCTTTAATGCCATGATGACCGATCGGCCCTATCGCAAGGCGCTCGCTGTGGCCGAGGCGCTGACGGAGATCAAACGCGGTGCAGGCGGGCAGTTTGACCCGCAGGTGGCGAAGGGCTTCTTGCAGATGATGAAGCGGGCCTGATTGATGACAATTGAAACGACTTATATTATCTCTTTTTAGCCTTTTTGCGCTTGCCTTGGCTTGCGCGCAGCCACCTGCTTCCGCCACACTCACACCGACAGCGCCATTTACATCGGGGTGGATGCGGGCGCTGGTCCGCGCGACAGCATGATGCTGGCGATCAAACGCACCACTGGCATCAGCATCCGTGCAGCGCGTGCTATTATTGAAGTGACAGTGGTGACGCTTGGCTGGTTTTTGGGCGGACCCGCGGGGTTTGGTACATTGGCTTACGCCATTATGGTTGGTCCATCTGTGCAATGGGGATTTAAAATATTCAAAGTTCAGCCGCACAAGCTAATTGACGAAGCAGTGATCGCAGGGGTTGAGGGCGGCGCGGAGTAAAATTAAAAAGGAGAAAACCATGACTGAATCAATTGATAACTCTCCGATCATTGAACCTAAAAACAGAAGCACAGCGGCGCTGGTCATCTTTTTGATCTTTGCGCTTCCGATGCCGTTTTGTTTGTTCATCTATCACTTCATCATCTGGTCAACCGAGCAAAGTGCGATCCTTTCCTTGAGTTCGAAAAACCTTGCATGGGCTGGACCAATTGGACTATGTGTGCAAGCCGTGGTAATGACGGGCGTTACTGCCGTGTTATGGCGCTTCACTAAAGATGACCGCTTCAAGCCCGTGTATGCAGGCTTGTTCGGCGCGGCTTTGATGGCCTTCCCTGTTTTATTGTTGCGGACGCTTGGACCGAATCGCGATCAACTGGGTTCAATCTTGCAGTTTGCATTTGCCCTGGCCGCAACTTTCATTGTGATTCGTTTTCGTAAAGATAAATTGGTTTGGGATCGCGGCGCGCTTCCCTTTGGACTGCTGATTGCGGGCATCGGCATTGCGCCTTTGGTCATTTATGGTTCCTTTGGTTCATTTGGTGATGCGTTTCTAAGCCTGCTGGCGGGGCTGGCGTTTGGTCTTCTTGCGGGGGTCTTGATCTCAACCACAACGGAGAATGTTTTATTGAATGGCGTAGGTGTGGGTGCAGTGCTGGCCTTGCTTGCCTCTGCGCTTGGATACGATGGATCGCAACTTTTACTACTGACGCTCGTACCTGCCTTCTCATTTGCAATTGCAGTGGTTTTACCCTCGCGGATGGCGGCAGGCGCGGCGGCGGGCATCCTTGCCTTTGCAGCCTTGGCATTATTTGATCCCACAGAATTCACCATTGTGCTTGGTGATATTGCCGGACTGGCTGTAAAAGCAGCAGGTATTGCGTTATTGATCGGCTGGGGTACGAGCGTCATCGCATTGATCCTGTGTAAGTTTGCCTCAAGCCATTCAGGCGCCAGGACGAAGCGGGCGGTGGGTTGGGCCGGTTCGGGTGTTACGTGGCTTTTTGTAATCGCGCTATTTTTTATATTCGGCAACCCAGGTAATTATGGCGACCGCTTGTTTGTCATCCTGAAAGATCAGGCGGATATTTCTTCGGTGGCGGGAATTCATGATCGCGATGAAAGATTGAGTGCGGCATACGAGCAATTAACTGAACATGCAAATGAAACACAAGCCGAGATGCGTAAATTTTTTGATGCAGTTGGCGTTGAGTACACGCCTTATTATTTACAAAATGCGATGGAAGTGCAGGGCGGGACCTTGGTGCGATTGTATTTGATGACTCGCCCCGAAGTGGAGCGCATCATTCCCAGCCCGCGTCTGCGTGCCGCTCCCGAAGATTCTCCCCAGCCCGGATATTTGACCGCAGTGGATGGCAGTGTGGGATGGAATATCTCCATGATCGGGGCAGACAAGGTCTGGGATGAATTCAATGCGCAAGGCCAAGGCATCGTAGTGGGTCAATCTGATTCAGGTGTGGATGGGAATCACCCTGCGATCCGCAAGCAATATCGCGGCATCGTTCAAGGGGACGATTACAACTGGTTCGATCCCTGGGATGGGACAAGCTCCCCGAATGATGAAGGCGGGCATGGCACGCATACGATGGGTACGATCTTGGGCACAAATGGAATCGGTGTTGCTCCCAAAGCCCAGTGGATTGGCTGTGTGAATTTGGATCGAAATCTGGCTAACCCGGCCTTGTATCTGGATTGTATGCAATTTATGCTGGCACCTTTCCCGCAGGGCGGCGATCCATTAGTTGACGGCGACCCAACCAAAGCCGCGCATGTGCTGAATAATTCCTGGGGCTGTCCTGCCATTGAAGGCTGTGACCCGAATGCCTTGTTATACGCGGTGGACAATTTGCGTTACGCGGGCATCTTTGTGGTGGTATCCACTGGCAATGACGGCCCGAGTTGCGAAACGGTTGCATCGCCCTTATCACTTTATGAAAATGTATTTTCCGTTGGTGCGATTGACCAGTTTGGCGATCTGGCTGAGTTTAGCAGCCGCGGTCCCGTGGTTGCGGATGGTTCAGGACGCATCAAGCCGGATATTGTTGCGCCGGGTGTGGATATTCTCTCGGCATTGCCCGATGGCACTTATGGCCCGAACAGCGGCACATCCATGGCGGGGCCTCACATGGCGGGCGTGGTGGCGTTGATCTGGTCTGCCCAGCCTGACCTGATCGGCGATATTGACAAAACCGAGCAACTCATCATTGATACCGCGCAGCCCTACACGGGTGATACTTCAATTGGATGCTTCACAGGAGATATACCAAGCAATGCTTATGGCTATGGCATTGTGGATGTGTATGAGGCTGTGAAGCAGGCTTTGGGAAAATAAAATCCATGTGGCTTTACCTCCTTCAAGGCATCGGCTATGGACTCATTGCCGCTTCTCAACCAGGACCTTTTCAAACGTACTTGATTTCCCAGGCATTGATCCGCGGCTGGAAGCGGACTCTGCCTGCCGCTCTTGCGCCGCTCATCAGTGATGGCCCGATTATTTTGATTTCATTATTGGCCTTGAGTCAAGTGCCTGTGTGGTTACAAAGATTTCTTTACGTCGCAGGCGGACTATTCATCCTCTATCTAGCTTATGGCGCTTTCATTACCTTTCGCGATTTTGAAAAACAAATGATCACAGCAGAATCTACAGATCAACAAAGTGTGCTCAAAGCCGTGCTGATGAATATTTTCAATCCAAGCCCGTATATTTTCTGGACGCTTGTGACAGGTCCTATTTTGCTCAAAGGCTGGCGCGAAACACCAGTCAACGGGATCAGGTTTCTGGCGGGGTTTTATGTAACATTGATAGGCAGCCTTGCCGCGATCATCCTTGTCTTTGGAACTGCCGCGCGGTTGGGACCAATGGTAAATCGGGTTTTACTAGGTTTTTCTGCAATTGTGCTTTTTTGTTTTGGGTTATATCAATTATGGCTGGGGATAAGCGGTATTGGAAATTAAAAGAACCGCCTTAAACCAGATGGGTGTTGCTTTACCAATTACATATTATTTTTTACTGCCTCCGCCGCCACTTACCCAACTCCATCACCACGAAAACAATCACGCCTGTACCTGCTGCAATGGATAGGTCACCTCCGCTTAGTGGTATGACTTCAAAGAAATTGCTCAGGAAGGGGATATACAACACCATTAATTGCAACACAATAACTAGAATGGCCATGCCTGCCAGCAATGGATTACTCATCAGCCGCATTTTGAATAACGAGTCTTTTGCCGAGCGGGAAGCCAAAGCCTGGAAAACCTGCATGAATGCAAGCGAAGTGAAGATCATCGTCTGCCATTCGGCGCGGCCGGTGAAGAAATACCAGGAACCAAGCCCCAGGGCGAGCGCGCCGATCATCACGCCAACCCAAATGGTTCGAGCGCCAGCGCCGCGTGAGAACACACTTTCAGTGGGGGAGTATGGCTTGCGCTTCATTGTGTCAGGCTCAGGGTTTTCCACGCCCATGCCCAACCCAAGCAGACCGTCTGTTAATAAGTTGAGCCACAACAACTGTAAAGGCAGCAGCGGCAATGGTTTTCCTAAAAATGGGGCAAGCAGCATCACCAAAACCTTGCCGATGTTTCCAGCCACACTGAAGCGCACGAACTTGCGAATGTTATCGTAGATCGTTCTGCCTTCCTGCACTGCCGCAACGATGGTCGCAAAGTTATCGTCGAGCAAAACCAGGTCAGATGCCTCTTTTGCCACATCCGTGCCAGTGATGCCCATCGCCACACCGATATCCGCTTTGCGAAGCGCGGGCGCATCATTTACGCCGTCGCCTGTCATCGAAACGATATGTCCGTTTTCCTGCAAGGCTTGCACGATCTTCAACTTATGTTCGGGCGCAACACGCGCAAAGACATTGACTTCATCCACGACGCTCTTTAATTCTTCAAAGCTTAAATTCTCGATCTCGGTTCCAGCCAACGCTTTTATGCCTGAGCCGCTGTCCCCGGCGCCGGGGACAGCGGCTGGAGCAGAAGAAACAATCCCCAATTGACGCGCGATCTCAATCGCAGTCAATGGATGGTCTCCCGTGATCATCACAGGTCGAATCCCTGCGGCGCGGCAGGCTGCCACCGCCTCTCTTACTTCCGGGCGCGGAGGGTCGATCATGCCGAACAAACCCACCAGGGTCATCTTCTGCTCAAGGTCTGTTTGAATAATTTTAGGGATGGAGTTAAGCAGGCGGAATGCAACGCCGAGGACGCGCATGCCCTTTCTGGCAAGCCGCTCATTCGCCGCTTCAATTCTGGACCTCCAGCCTGCATCCATTGGCAGGGACTTTCCCTCCACCCAAACATGGCTGGTAATGTCGAGCAGTCCATCCACGCCGCCTTTGGTGAAGGCGATGTAACGTTTGTCACCGATCTCAAGCCCTGACAGCACGGTGGGATCGTATTGCCCAAGATGATGGACAGTGGTCATGCGTTTGCGTTCCGAGTCGAATGGAAGTTCTGCTGCACGCGGGAAAGATGAATCGAGTGATGATTTCCAATAACCCATCTTTGCGGCAGCCGCCACCAATGCGCCTTCGGTCGGGTCGCCAAGTGTATGGAAGCGGTCATCGCCGGTGTCTATCAGTTTTGCGTCATTGCATAAGCTGCCGCCGATCGCTGCCAGCGAAAGAGATGATTGGGCTGGCGCACCCAGCCCTCGGGTAGCGTGAAGCGTACCGTCGCGTTCCATTGTTTCGGTCAGATCAATGGCATGTTCAGCCATGTCCAGCACAACGACGGTCATGCGGTTTTCAGTCAGCGTGCCTGTTTTATCGGAGCAGATCACAGTGACCGAGCCAAGCGTTTCCACCGCGGGTAGTTTGCGAATTAATGCCTCGCGTTGCAGCATGCGCTGCGCGCCGAGCGCCAGTGTGATGGTAACAACAGCGGGCAAACCTTCCGGCACAATTGCAACCGCAACACTCACCGCCGTAAGCAGCATGTGACGAAGTTCGTCGCCGCGCATGAGGCCCAGTGCAAAGACCAACACGGCAATAACAACGCCGATCAATGCGAGGTTTTTTCCAAGCGTATCCAGTCTGCGTTGAAGCGGAGTTTGCTCCTGCTTCACTTGCTGGATCAGTTCAGCGATCTTGCCGAGTTCGGTTTGCATGCCTGTGGCAACTACAAGTGCGAGGCCGCGTCCCTGTGTAACGATGGTTCCCATGTAACTCATATTGCGGCGATCACCGAGAGGCAGGTCCTCGCCAGAAAGCGCGGTGGTATGTTTTCCGATTGGTTCTGATTCACCCGTGAGCGCGGCTTCCTGGATTCGCAGGTTCACTGCTTCAAGCAAACGTAAATCTGCAGGGATGACGTTGCCTGTTTCCAATTGAATGATATCGCCAGGGACAAGCTCGCGCGCGGAGAGTTCCTGCAATTTGCCGTCACGAAGCACGCGCACATTTGGCACAGACATTTTCTTGAGCGCGGCAATGGCTTTCTCGGCGCGATATTCCTGAATGAAACCGAGGAAAGCATACAGGGTAACGATTGAGAGAATTGCAATCGTGTTCTTTGTATCGCCAAGTAATCCCGCCGCAACTGCCGCGGCAATAAGGATCAAAACCATTGTGGCGGTGATCTGCTCCCACAAAATTTGCAGGGGGTTGCGTCCGCCGCGTTCGACGAGTTCATTCGCGCCGTTTTGGGCTTTACGTTCAATTACTTGCTCAGAGGCTAATCCTGTCTCAGCAGAGGAAGAGAGTTCGTCGAGTGCAAGCTTTGTTTCGAGTGTATGCCAGTTCATGACGCCATTTATACCACTTGCGATTGTTCTGTGAGCACATCGCGTGCACTCAAAAAATGCCTGGGAAAGTTGCTCATGCAAACGCCGCCGGGGACGGCGGCTGGAGCATAGGTTACTGACAAGGCTTCGACAGGCTCAGTCCAAGCCTTTGTGTGTACACGCGGAGCACAGCAGTGTTCATACCACGATTGGGATTAAACCTTCCCCCATCGAGATGGGGCTGCCTGCCTCAAGTTAGACAGCCCCGGTTAATGATAAATTCTGATTTACTTCTTCCGGCCCTTCAACTCATCGCGCAGGATAAAACCCATGACAACGCTTACGAAACTGATTACCAAACTGCCAAGCAGGGCCTGCCAGAATCCATCCACAGTGAAGCCGATGCCAAATGATTGCCCGATGTTGCTGGTGAGCATCAGCATGGCAGTGTTGATCAGGATGGTGAACAACCCCAGTGTCAGAAGGATCAACGGGCAGGTCAGGAATTTAAGCAGGGGACGCACCAGCGCATTGAGCAAACCAAAGATGAGCGCCAGCCAAAGAATACCAGTCCACGGGCCGTTGAATTGGATGCCCGGCACGATCAAGACTGCCGCAAATAAAGCAACTGCATTGATTGCCCAGCGTACGAAGAATTTTGTCATTTATACTCCTTTTGTTGTGATGTCACATCTGCACTGGCGTGCGGCGCAAGTGTTGCGAACGCTCCTCGCAATGACGGAAATCTATAATAAATACGAAAAATAACTTACGAAGTTGCCTGCATCCAGATCAAAGTTCGCTGAGATTTGAAACCTGCAGCGCGGATTGCGTTGTCAAACTCGCTGACTGGGAATTCCAGCCCGATGTTTGGATATAGATGATATAACTCGCGGCGCGCCTGGGTCAGTAATGCTGTCAACGCTTCAGGGTCGGACCTTTCGCCTGCTGAGGCAAAAAGGGATTCACTTCGCCTGTTGGGAATCCACGAGAGCGTGGCGTGAAGTTGGCCTTTTCGGACTGCCGCCCATTGACGGACGTTCATATCCACAAAAAGCAGGTACAGCCAATTCCATAAACCGGGTTGAAGGGAGTTAAAGTCCAAGTCGCGGTGCCAGGCTAACTGGTCGGGGTAGAGGCGCGAGAGCCACTTGAGCTGAGTCTGCCAAAAGAGGGGATGTCTATTTGTAATGGCGAAGTCCGTCTCCAGTCCTGGAGCATGACGGTCAGTGACTGCCTGCCAGGAAGTGCGCTGCGCGCGTTCGGTGAATCCCAGTTTTGTGTAAAGTTCAACCGCTTCGGGGTTGTCAGCGCGGACGTGAAGCCAGATGTTGGTAACTTTTTTTTCGTGGGCATGTTGCAGGGCGCGTTCCGTTAGGGCGCGTGCAATTCCCTTGCGGCGGTGTGACGGATGAACCGCGACATTGGCAATCAGATAGATGCGTTGCTTGTTGCGTCGAAAGGGCACGAGACTGGCATTGCCGATGATGTCTCCGTTTTCCTCCCAAATGTAGCCGGTCAATGGAAGCGAGGTGGTTTCAGTGGCGCGGTTCGCCCATTTAATAAATGAGTTGTCCCTGCCGGCGCGGCGCATCTCCTGCACATAGCGTTTGCCTTCGATGTCCATTGTGCCGGAGAAGCACAATTCGATCAGATCTGCCACGGCAGGCAGGTCTCGCATAATGCTGAGCGGACGCAGGTTGGGGTGCGTATCCACACGTGCGGTGAGGGTGATGGAGGTCATTGGATATATTATAGCCCCATGTGTACTGATCGAACACGTTTGATTATTCAGAGCCGTTTAAGGTGATGCGTGATCAACAGACCGTCCAGTGCATGTGTCTTGAAATTCCCCTGTTTTTTCCTTATAAAGGAGTTATTGATCTTGACTTTCAACATAGCTGCTTCACACAATATTGGGCGCAGGGCTGGTTAGAGACCCCTTAGCAATTGCACGATTTGTTGAGCATGGTCGCGTTCATGCCACAAAGTTCGCCGCATTATCTTTCGTGCAGACCATAACTCATCGCAATTCTTCGTTACCCGTTTATCACCGATCAACTTGACCAATTGTTCCTGGGTATTTGCGCGAACGATTGCAATCTTTTCCAGCGGGTCATCGGATAGTTTTGCCCGCTCCAAGCCACAATCTAACTGTTCAAAATACCAATTCTCGGCAGTTGCGATGTGACTTAGTATGCCCATAACTGAACCACGCGCTTCCCCCGAAATTGCTTTTGTAAGTTGTTCTTGAGTCATTGACTGAATCGCACCTAGTAAGTCCTGGCGAGTCCATTTCAATAATTGTAAAGCGATTTCGACATCCCAGTATTCCAAAGGACGTCGGTCATCATCAAAAAAGGCATTAACGATATATTCAGGATCTTCACTGCTTGCAAAGGAGTGAAAAGTCTCGATGACTTCCACTTCAATTGGCTCATTAACAGCAGGTAATAGATTATTATGTGCCAACAGCCAGGAAAAATATTCTGTAATCTTTTGGGGAGCATAGGCAATGGCGTCTGCCGCTGTGGCTGCTGAACTAAAGCAGGCAGGCAGATTAAGTGCCCATGCAATCCAGTGATTGGGTTCCATATCTTCCACTGCAAGATAAATACGCATTTTATTTACTCTCCAGTGCGCCCAACGGTTTGAGTAAGCCCCGCATGATTTCTACGGGTAGCAGCGGTTTGTCTCGACAGGCTTGACAACCAAAAAATGCTTGACGCGAAGCGTGCCGCACGCGAAGCGTCCCACACTGCCTGCCCTGAGCCTGTCGAAGGGCGTCCTCAGGTGAGAACGCCTGCTTTGCATTTAACGAGTGATGGAATTTTGATCCTTTTTTCGCGGATTCAACGACTCATGCTCTCCAACGCGGCTCGAAAGGTCTCGTCATCGGCGTCCGCGGAAGGACGGTTTCTGAGAACGCTTTGTTGGCACGCTCTTGATTTTGAGATTCTACTCCGATGCCGGAATTCCTGAACATTTGGAGGCGGACTGCAAAGCCCGCCTCCAAATAAAAAGTTAAGGCTGCCAGGTTACAACCCACGTGCCGAAAATATCAGCTCCACCGATTTGTACATCCAACAGACCCGGGGGAAGGTCTGGTCTGCAAAGATATGTGTAGATTTGTAATTCAGCCGAAGGATCGGTGGGGTAGCCTCCGCCGCCGCCCATACATTGATGGATCGGCATGGTCACATACAGGTCGCCAAGAAAATTTGGCTCGGTCTGCGCAGTGAAGACAAAATACAGCGTGTTATCAGATTGTTCGCGGTTCAGTTGCGCTTCACTAAAATGCACATTTTTTCCTGCTATCAAAACATCCGCGTTGAGCGGAAGACTCTGCCCGGGCTGCGGATTCGTTCCCGGATCAAATTGAAACGTGCCAGCGTTGAAGTTCACAACCATGCTGGTGATGCTAATTTCAAGCGGTGGCTGAAAATTTGTGTCGGCTATTTTGATCGCCCAATACGAACGAAACTCTTCGTTTTGCGGTGTCTCAACACCATAGATCACTTCAAATTCAATTGACTTGCCAGCCGCGTCTGTTACTGTGGCGTAATCGAGCATCGGGTCAACAGCATACGCGGGGTAGGTATTCGCGTCCCATTGCACGCTGCCGATGAGCAAGTATCCATCATCCATGCGGACAAATGATTCAAGCGTGGATTTGATTCCGTAAGCAGGATCAACTGTCGGCGGAGTCTGAGGCGATGAAGTTTCTGCTTCAGTTGCTGACGGGGAAGCTGATTCTGTTTCGTTGGCAGGTTCTACCGGAAGGATTGTCCCCGGCGGCGCAGGAATCACCTGAAATGGAATGCTCCAATCTTCGGGAGCTGCACCGGGTTCCATCCCTGCAAGGCGTGTTAACTCAAGCGTGGCGTTGTTGATGTTGTCGGGCAATGGCGGAAATTCCAGCCAATACCCAACTGTTTTTGGGATGTCAGAGGAAATGCGCCGCCTTGAGCGAACATCGAGGCGGGTTCCATCGGGTAATAGCAAAGCGGGGTTATCCTCTTTGAACGTGGCGGGAGGTTGGAATGTGTTGTAGTCTATTTCGATGGCGGGGTATTCATAGACGACAATTGTCTTTTCACTGCTGGCTGCTATTTGTACGATGTTGAGGGCAACACCATCTTTTTCTGCTGAGAGTGGCGCAGCCAGCACGCGCAAAGATGTTTCTTCCACAACGCCTATGCCTGGCACAAAGCCAAACATGCGTTTGAGCGCATTGACGATGGTTGGCGAAGATGCCAGCATTGCGAGCGTGGCGATCAACAGGGCAATGGCGAGTCCCCATGCAAGGCGCGGTGTGAGAAAACCGCGGCGGGTTGTTTGTTTCATTTTTGTCTCCGTATTTTTCTGTGCGGCGGCAATTCCTTTTGCTATGAATTGTTCGCGCAGTGAATTTAGGAAGACTGCATCGGGTTCGGGAACATCAGAAATGTTTTTGACCATTTCTTCGATCTTGGTTGGGAAAGTGTTTTTAGACATTTTGCACCTCCATTTGATTGGAGAGCCGTTCGAGCAGGCGCGTAAGGGATTTCCTCACTGCATCCTCTTTTCTTTCCATCAACTCAGCAATTTCAACAAACGATAACTGCACCACATACCGCAGGCGGATCAACTCGCGTTCTTCATCATTGAGAGTTTGCAAAAGTATACGCAGCCGTTCGTAATCTTGTCTTTTGATGATGTGTTCCAATGTCCCATCTGAATAGGCAATATCGAGCGGAATTTCCAGCGGGTCGCGTTTGCTTCTGCGGAGATGATCGATGATCTTGTTTCGTGCAATTTGAAAGATCCACGCGGAAAATTGTCCGTGATGGCGATAGTGCGGCAGTGATTCCAAGACCCCCATGAAAGTTTGTGTGGTCAGGTCTTCAGCGTCGGGCGGGTTTCCCACCTTGCTGAGAATATAGCGATGGATGTCGCGTGCGTAGGTGTCGTAGATCTGAGCCAGCGCTGACTCATCGCCTTTGACTGCCTTTTGCACGGTGGAATCATCCACTTGTGGACGTTCGTTGGGTTGTGTCGCTCCCATGCATGTCTCCTATGGAATATATCGCCCCAAATCCAAAAAGCGGACAAAATTGATCTATCAGTTTGTGCGGTAATAACAGGATATGTTATTGCTATGTTTTTTAATAACCCATTTTTTGCAAAGGGCGTGCCAACGGCGCGCATCAGCGGCGGCGAGCCGCGCAGCGGCGAAGCCGTCCGCTGCATGCGCTGGTTAGGTGTCACCTTCATCACGACGGCGTTTCGCGTCTTCAAATGCACCCACGGCAATGATGGCTAGCCACCATAAAGCAGTAAATGGCCCCACGTCGAACAGTCCGGCCTGCGACGGCGGTAGCGGAAACGTACCCAGGTTGAACCCGAGCAGAAAGATGGCCGCCAGAATGCCGTACATGCCAATGAGGCGGGTTGGCCCCGGCACCCTGAGCATCACCCAAGAAACAAGTCCCAGACCCAAGGAGTAGAAAATATCGAAGGCAACATCCATCCCCAATTGCACGTAGTTCAGGCCGAGGGAGAGGGCTTGGTAGGAGGTCGTTTCACGGGCGCCTTGTTGAAGCGCCGCCGCTTCGCGTAGCGCGAAGAAGACTGCCTGCTGGACGGTAACCATCAGAACCAGGAACGAAAACCCAATGATGAGGAAGAGTGTACCGAGCGTAAGCGCTGTGCCACCCTGGGTCTTTTCCAATTCCTTGTGAATAGCGACAGAACCGGCAAGTGCGGCGATACCAATAGAAATGGCCAGGAGCAGATTTAGGTTCGTCGCAAATGACACACCACCAAGCGCAAATGCGAGATATACGAGGAGGGGGATGATTGCCAGAACCGGGATCAGCAGCTGCAATCGGGAGTTCATTGTGCGAAAGTCCTTCATGTGACACCTAACGAGACTGTCGAAAAACCCAACTATGCCTTCGAGCGCCGGGCGCCAGCGCCCGACTTTACAGCCAGAGTACGGTTGGGACCGGTTGTTGGAGGGCTGAATGGGCTAGATCAGCGCCCCAAAGGAGTGGATCTTGCCGATATGGTGAACCAGAGCGAACAGCGTCCATTGTACATCCACTTTCCGCTTGGTACGCAGGGTAAAGCGATGCATCCG